>JAEEGH010000822.1_pt1 | contig 96298 bp, 101 predicted proteins | sample 9134181 | NCBI WGS metagenome assembly JAEEGH01 (sample SAMN16246544, study PRJNA631951) | gut metagenome | biome: gut microbiome; feature: rumen; material: DP-attached | host: Bos | place: Iran: Karaj | collected 2018-10 | reverse complement strand
GGAGGAGCCGATATGTTTTTTAAGAAAAAAAGAGAAATAAAAACATATGACAAGGAGAACCGGCGTCCTGTTATCAAAGCGAGCATATGTAACGGTGAGCAGATTGCGGGCTTTCAGGATATACATACAGGTGCGTTTGAGGAAGTCATGCTCATTAGGGAAAATGACGATCTTGCAGAGTTCATGCGCATGTATGGAATCGAAGGAAAGATAGAGAAAATATACTGATAATGGCGATAATGCCAAAAAGGATGATAGGTTTCTGATTTTCCATAATTGCAGCAAGCAGCTAATAAAAAACAAAATATGAAAGGCTACCATTATAGTCCTATGGTTTTTGCAATACATTCCGCAAAAGTCATAGGACTTTTTGCGTATAACTTGCAAAAGTCATAGGACTTTTTGTATAATTATTGCAAAAGTCATAGGAGTTTTGCAATATGCATAGAGAAATATTAAATGATCTGGAAAAATGGAAAGATAAGTCACGTAGAAAGCCATTGATTCTTACCGGAGTAAGGCAATGTGGAAAGACTTATATTGTAAATGAGTTTGCTCGTAAGAACTTTGAGAGCTATGTATATGTCAATTTTGAGTCGGATGAGACATTGGCGGCTATTTTTGATTATGACTTTGATGTTGACAGGATCATAAAGGAATTGGAACAACATTTTAAAATGCAGATAACTCCGGGAAAAACTCTTATCTTTTTCGATGAGATTCAGGAATGCACGAGAGCGATCACATCGCTAAAATATTTTTGTGAGAAAAAGAGGGAACTGCATATAGTATGTGCAGGTTCATTGCTTGGAGTTGCCTTAAAGAAGAAACAGATCTCATTTCCGGTAGGAAAAGTAAATCGTATTCAGCTTTATCCTATGAGTTTTAAAGAATTTATTATTGCAAACGGCAGAGCGGATTTAATAGATATTTTTAAAGAATGGCCGATTGATCGAGAGATTCCCAAGTTGTACACAGTTCCAATGGAAGAATTGCTTAAGGCATATTATATCGTTGGAGGTATGCCTGAAGTAGTGAATACCTGGATTGAGACACATGACTATAACGAAGTAATAGAGGTACAGAATGAAATATTAGATGATTACTCGGATGATTTTTCTAAGCATGCACCACTTACGGATGTACCTAAAATTCGTTGGATCTGGGATTCGGTTCCCGTGCAGTTGGCAAAAGAGAATAATAAATTTATTTTTTCTCATGTGAAGGAAGGAAAGCGCTCAGCAGAATTGGAGGATGCGTTACAGTGGCTGGTAGATGCAGGTTTGCTTGTTAAAGCAGAATTGGTTGAGAAGCCGGAATTACCGTTGGAAGGTGCGGCTGATAAAACATATTTTAAGGTGTATATGTCTGATATCGGTTTGTTGCGAGCCAAATCCAAAGTATCTGTGAATACGATATTGGAAGAGACAGATCTTTACGTCAGATATAAAGGTGCCTTTGCAGAAAATTATGTTTTAAATGAGCTTAAGTCGCTTGGAAAAGAGCCATTTTTCTGGCGCTCAGGAAATACGGCAGAAGTAGATTTTATTTATGAAGAAGAAAGTGAGATTGTTCCGGTAGAAGTAAAGGCGGCAGATAATACGCAAGCAAAGAGCTATAGGCAGTTTTGCAAGAAATATCAACCAAAGAAAGGATTGAAATTATCCCGGAAGAATATAGCCGAGAATTTGTGCGAATCTACTACAACTTACAATATTCCCTTGTACTTGGAATGGAATATTGATAGTTATATCAAATATAATTGATGGCGATGGCGATGGCGATGGCGATGGCGATGGCGATGGCGTAGGTGTAACTATAGTAAACTGCCGCTATTTTGTGTTTTGCAAATAATATGAAGTATGATATTATGATTTGGCTAATTAGTTAATGAAGTAGATAAAGGGAATTACTCCCTGAGAATGAGGTTGTGATGCTTAATCAGTTTTCAAGGACACAGTTGTTATATGGTGCAGATTCTATGGCTAAGCTGCAGGCTTCCCGCGTTGCCGTTTTTGGAATAGGCGGAGTAGGCGGTTATGTGGTGGAAGCTCTTGTAAGGAGCGGAGTGGGCGCCATTGATCTTATAGATGATGACAAGGTGTGCCTTACCAATATAAATCGTCAGATACTTGCAACAAGGAAAACAGTCGGAAAATATAAGGTAGACGTTGCGGAAGAGCGTATACATGAGATAAATCCCGACTGCGAAGTCAGAGGATACAAGACTTTTTTCCTTCCCGATACTCAGGATCAGTTTGATTTTACAGAATATGATTACGTTGTTGATGCAATCGATACTGTTACGGGAAAGCTTGCAATAATAGAAAAAGCAAGAGATGCAGGCGTGCCCGTTATATCATCAATGGGTGCCGGAAACAAAGTAAATGCGGCAATGTTCGAAGTGGCTGACATATATGAAACGTCAATTTGTCCGCTTGCCAAAGTTATGAGACGTGAATGCAGGAAAAGAGGTATCGAATCTCTTAAGGTAGTATATTCTAAAGAAAAGCCGATAAGACCGTACGAGGATATGTCGATAAGTTGCAGACAGCACTGCATCTGCCCTCCGGGAACAGCAAGAAAATGCACGGAGAGAAGAGATATCCCCGGATCGACCGCATTTGTTCCTTCAGTAGTGGGCTTGATCATCGCAGGTGAGATAATCAACGACATTACAGGCAAATGATGCCATTTCGGGAATTTTTTAAAATCACATAAAAAGCACAAATTTATAAGTTAAATTATGAACTGTAGTAGAAGAAAACAATTTCTACTACAGTTTTTTTGTGTAGAGCACTTAGCGAGGTTTCTTATGAGCTTGTTACCGTAGTGCGCTTATGAAAGGTGTTAAATATGACCAGAAAAATACATTTGGATATAGGAGGGGAAGTCAAGGGGACGGTTCAGCTGTCACCTTGACACGTCCATGACAGAAGAACCGTCCCCTTGACACGCCAATTTTCAAGTGAATTAACAACTGTCTTGTCAGTAGACTTTACATGTGGTAGACTTGTGGAAACCAATGTATGACTCATAAAAGGGAGAGCTATGTATGACAAGTAAAATAATTGAGGAAATTGAAAGGCTGAAGGAAGAGAAGGACGCAGTGATCCTTGCGCACTATTATGTTACTGACTGGGTGCAGGAAATCGCTGATTATGTCGGAGACAGCTATTATCTTGCAAAGGTGGCAGCAGGATTGGATAAAAAAACAATAGTTTTTGCGGGAGTAAGTTTCATGGGAGAATCGGCAAAAATCCTTAATCCCGATAAGACAGTGCTTATGCCTGATATGCAGGCGGACTGCCCGATGGCACATATGGCAGATGTTGAGCGGATTGAGCAGGTAAGAAAGAAGTATGATGATGTTGCGGTTGTATGTTATATCAACTCAGTTGCTGAGCTGAAGGTACACTCTGATGTGTGCGTGACTTCTTCAAATGCAATGAAGATCGTAAAATCTCTTCCTAATAAGAATATCTTTTTTATCCCCGATGAAAATCTCGGAAGATATATCGCATCTAAGCTTCCGGAAAAGAATTTTATATTTAATGACGGATTTTGTCATGTACACAAAGGAATCACAGCCGAGAATCTAAAGGCGGCAAAAGAGGAGCATCCCGATGCGGAAGTTCTTGCACATCCCGAGTGCACCGCTGCAGCGCTTGAGTATGCGGATTATATCGGAAGTACGGCTGGCATTATAGATTATGCCACGAAGTCCGACAGCAAAGAGTTCATCGTTGCAACAGAGCTCGGAGTGCTATATGAGTTGGAACTTAACAATCCCGGCAAAAAATTCTATTCGGCAGGAAGTACACAGACTTGTCCGAATATGAAGAAGGTAACTCTTGAGAAAGTAAGAGATTGCTTGAGAGACAACACGGGAGTTGTTGAAGTAAGTGATGATACGAGAGCGGCTGCGTTAAAGCCTCTTTCGAGAATGTTGGAGCTGGCAAAATAATGGAAAAAAAATATGATGTTGTAATAGTAGGTACAGGTGCTGCGGGACTTTTCTGTGCACTTAGTCTTCCGCAGGATAAAAAAATCCTTTGCATTTCAAAAGATGCACTTGACGGAAGCGACAGCTTTCTGGCTCAGGGCGGAATCTGCATGTTAAGAGACGATAACGACTATGACTCTTATTTTGAGGATACCATGAGAGCGGGACACTACGAGAACCGCAAAGAATCCGTTGAGATCATGATAAAGAGCTCTCAGCAGATAATTCACGATCTTGAGGGCTATGGAGTGGAATTTGAGAAAAAGGATGGGCAATTTGTATTTACAAAGGAAGGTGCTCATTCAGACAATAGAATTCTTTTTCATGCCGATGTCACAGGAAGAGAGATTACAAGTAAACTGTTGGCAAGAGCGCAGGAGAGAGAGAACATCACATTGATCGACTATACTACAATGGTGGATTGGGTATGCAAAGACAATGTATGTTATGGTATTGTAGTTGCGGATGAGAACGGTAAAGCAGAAGCTATCGAAGCGGATGTGACGGTTCTTGCCTGCGGAGGATTGGGCGGTGTTTACAAGCATTCAACCAATTACCGTCATATATCGGGAGATGCACTTGCGCTTTCTTTGTATCACAATGTGCGACTTGAGAATTGCGATTATGTGCAGATTCATCCGACTACTCTTTTTACAAAGCAAAGTGGCAGAAGTTTTCTTATCTCAGAGTCTGTAAGAGGCGAAGGCGCGGTGCTTCGTGATAAGAACGGCGAGCGCTTTACAGATGAGCTTCAGCCGAGAGATGTGGTCAGCAATGCGATATTTGCCAAGATGAAAGAGCAGGGAACAGAGCATGTGTGGCTTGATTTTTCTCCGATTCCCAAAGAAAAGATTTTAAGTCACTTTCCAAATATATATAAGCACTGCGCCGAAGCTGGATTTAATCCATTGGAGACTTGGGTTCCCGTTGTGCCCGCACAGCACTATTTCATGGGCGGAATATATGTGGACAAGGATTCCAAGACTACTATGGAGCAGCTTTATGCAATCGGAGAAACAAGCTGTAACGGTGTACACGGAAGAAATCGTCTTGCAAGCAATTCTCTTTTGGAGAGTCTTGTTTTCGCAAAACGTGCGGCAGCAGATATTATGACAGTACCGGAATTTAAAAAGACAGAAGATTTTGATAATCTGGTTAATCTTGATGATTATGAGGATCTTCAGGGAATTATGGAAAAATATCACAAGATGGTGGTAAAAGAAATAAAAGAAGAAGCCAGATTACGAGCTTTAAAAGAGGAGGCTGTATAAAAATGAACGATATTACCATGAAGTTAAATGCTGATGAGCTGATAAGGATGGCTCTCAGAGAAGATATATCAAGCGAGGATGTAAGTACAAACGCTGTTATGCCAAAGGCACAGGACGGTGAAGTTGAGCTTATCAGTAAGCAGGACGGAATCATCTGCGGTATGGATGTTTACGAGAGAGTATTTAAAATTCTTGATGACAGCGTTGTTGTGGAAAAATATGTCGAAGACGGCGATGAAGTAAAGAAAGGTCAGCTTATGGCCAAAGTAAAGGGCGATGTAAGAGTTCTTTTATCAGGAGAGAGAGTTGCCCTTAACTATCTTCAGAGAATGAGCGGAATTGCCACATATACACATGAGGTTGCGGCTCTTTTGGCAGGAAGTAACACTGTTCTTCTCGATACAAGAAAGACAACACCCAACATGCGTATCTTTGAGAAATATGCTGTAAGATGCGGCGGCGGTCAGAACCACAGATACAATCTCTCTGACGGTATTCTCTTAAAGGATAATCACATCGGTGCTGCGGGTTCTGTTACAAAGGCTATTCAGATGGCTAAGGACTACGCTCCGTTTGTAAGAAAGATTGAGATCGAGACAGAGACACTCGATCAGGTAAAAGAGGCAGCAGATGCAGGTGCCGACATCATCATGCTCGACAATATGGATCCCGCTACAATGAAGGAAGCCGTAAAGATCATTGCAGGCCGCGCAAAAACAGAGTGTTCGGGAAATGTTACAAAAGAAAATATTTTAAATATTATCGATAGTGGAGTAGACTATATATCAAGTGGCGCTTTAACTTATGCAGCGCCTATCCTTGATATTTCAATGAAAAATTTACATGTGATATAGGAGGTTTTATGGACGGACAGGCTAGAAGAAATAAGATAATAGATATAGTAAAGAAGTCCGAAAAGCCTGTATCCGGCACTTTTTTGGCAGAGCAGTTAAATGTAAGCCGCCAGGTTGTCGTCACGGATATTGCTCTTATAAGGGCAAACGGTGTAAATATAATGTCTACCAATCGCGGATATATCATAAATTCTGACGGCGGAAGATGCAGACGGATAATAAAGAGCCGTCACACAGACGAACAGATCCTCGATGAACTGTTCACAATAGTTGATAACGGCGGATGTGCGGAAAATACGATTATAAATCACAGATACTACAACAGAGTGGAAGCACCTCTCAATGTCAGTTCACGCCGTGATGCAAAGGTATTTATGGAAGCGATTGAATCCGGTAAATCCAAAACGTTAAGTTCTGCTACCAGTGGATATCACTATCATGTTATCAGTGCCGAAGATGAAGCTACATTGGATGTTATAGAAGATGAGCTGAAGGCAAAAGGGTACTGGCTACCGCTCGATGACTGGATTTCTAAAGAAATGCCGGTCTAAGCAGAGTTCTTTCTTAATTATAATAATAGTTAAGTAATCTTAACATCCCACGCGAAATGTGTGGGATGTTTCTTTATTTGTGCGCTTTTGTTGCATCAGGTGCAATAGAAAGGCGGCAATATCAGTTGATTTCAGTAATAGTTAATGATAAAGTAATAATTGTAACAAATATATTAATAGTTGGTGTCAAATGAGTTGTGTGAAAAACTTAAGTATTTTGACGTGGGGGTTATATTTACTGGAAAAAGTTTATTTTTTGAGGCATTTTGATTTATGTAAAATTGTTAAATGCCCGTTAGCAATGACTCTTATAAAACGTATGACACTACCAACATTGCTATTGGGGGTACATTAAATGAACAGAAAAAAACTTATATCTACTTTTACGGCGGTTGGACTTGCCGCGGTGCTGGCTGTTTCGCCGGTTCGAAGTATTGATATAGAAGCAGCGCCTGTTAATACTATTTCTACAACACCGGTTGCTTCTTCTAATATTGTCGATCTTACAAGAAATGATGCGTACAAGGTGCGTGATGCGTTCTATTCGCTTGGGGATAATAGCGTAAACCGTATGGCATCAGAGCATTTCCAGATTATCTGGGGAAGAAGCAATTCAACAAATGTAAGAATTGATGAGGAATTCATCAAAGGTAATCTGACAAATCTTGAGAATATCTACGCCTTTTATACTCAGGAACTTGGTATGAAAGATATCGGCGTATCAGGTAACGGAAAATTCAAGACTAACGTATATATTTCAAATACAGGACTTGGTGCCTTTCAGGATAACTGGGCCTACATGAATACAGACAGAGAAGGATTCGGATTCCTTTTCGTTGCTCCCGGAGCAATGGTTGTATCAGATCCCAATCCGAGCTGGGTACTTCCTCACGAGCTTGCACACGTATTCACATATTATCAGGGAGGAACAATAGACTATCCTTGGTATGAGTCAACAGCCAACTGGTTCAGAGATCAGTTCCTCGGAAGTGAGTATTACAGTTATCACGGAAAGAAGTTTGGACCTTATTCGGATTTCTTTTCACCATATCTGTTAAATGCAGATTACTATGTACCTCATATGCTCAACTGGTATGATACATGGCCGATTTTCCTTTATATTTCAGAGAATCCCGATAATATCAAGGGACTTGGAATGGATCTTATCCATAAGATTCTTGAAAACAAGCAGAAAGATCCTTCAATGTATGCAACTATCGAGAGACTTTCGGGAGTACCGATCAAGACAATTCTTGGTGGAATGTCAAAGAGACTTGCAACTATGGACTTCAGCAGACAGAAGTTCTACCTTGAGCATCTCAACAATGAGACTTTGAGAGAGCCCGGAAATCGTGAGAAGCTTTATACAACACTTCAGAGACCTGATGCACAGGGATATCAGGCAGTACCTGCAAACAAGGCTCCCATGCAGACAGGATTTAACGTGATTCCTCTTAATGTGGATCTTAAGAAGGGCGGAATTTCTGCAGACTTCGTGAACACATCAGGAGTACAGGGATCAGATTTCAGAGTTACATTGGTTACAAGCACTGCTGACAACAAGACTCGTTATTCAGAGACTTTCAGCAGCGGAAAAGGAACAATCGCACTTCACGGCGATGAGAAAGCAGCTTATCTTGTAGTATGTGCTACTCCCGACAGACTTAAGGGATATCACACAGACTGGAACTCAAAGACAACTGAGACAGATACAAGATTTACATATAAGGTTAAAATAGAGAGTGTCGACGGAACACCTGCTCCTTCTGATAATAAGGAAGAAGCTACACCGGAACCAGAGAAGAAAGAGGATAATTCCGCAGTAACACCCGAACCCGACAAGAAGGAAGATACCTCTGCGGTAACACCCGAGCCTGATAAGAAGACTGATGAAAAGAACAATGACAACAACAAAAAAGAAGCTACACCTGAGCCTGAGAAAGTAACCGATAACAAGGATGCGGCAAATAAAGATGCAACAAATAATGATGCTGCAAATAAGGAAAATTCAAATAAAGAAACTGCAAATAAAGAAACAAACAATAAGGATAATACAAAAAAGGACACTTCCGATAAAGCAAGCGACAGCGCTACAACCGGTGATACCGTACAGCCTACAGATAATAAGGATAATGTGATCAGCTCAGGTGTGTCGGTTGATACAAACAGCCGTGACAACAAAGATAACAACGGCAATAGCGGCAACAAGGGAAATAAAGATACATCAGGTTCTTGCAACAATAATAGAAACAATGGTGGTTGCAACAATGGCAATAACAACAATAATGGAAATTTCGGAAACACCGGAAATACCGGAAACAACGGTACATGCCCGTTCCAGACAACAGATGCCGATTTCAATAACGGAACATGGCCGATAGATACATCTTGCGGCGGTGACAGTTCGGGATATAAGCCTTCACCTATAGGCCCCGGATATACAACGGGAGATAATACCGGCAACAATCAGGGCAATCAGGGATTTGACTCAAGCACGCAAGGAACAGATACACTCGATCTTGACTACATGTTCGAGGAAGAAGATTCCGGAAGTTCAATCTGGGAGCTGATCGGAGCAATAATTAAGAGATTCTTCGGATTTTGATAAATGAATACTGAAATATGATTAAAAGACCTTATCAGGCTGGTATACAGTATGATGAGGTCTTTTTGCAAAAAAACGTTTATAATATATGTATATATCGAATAGATATGTATGGCTATTTTTTTATAAAGAATGTAGTATAATTTCACCAATCAAATATTGTGATAGTGGATCATATGGGAAAAAAGAGTAAGTAATAAAGGCTTTAAAAGGAATAGGGTAAGAGAAATTTATGTTACGTGAAATGAATTGCATTTTGGCAATCAGCCAGATGGGGAGCTTTTCGAAAGCGGCTGAGAGTCTTTATATTTCACAGCCTGTACTAAGCGCTACGGTGAAAAAACTTGAATCGGAACTCGGAGCACAGCTCATAGACAGAAGTACAAATCCGGTTCAGCTCACAGAGGCAGGTAAGTTTTATATTGAATCAGCTCAGAAAATTCTGGCGATTCAGAAGGAAGCTCAAGCGTATTATGAATATGATCTATGATATGCTTGTAAAAATAGGTTTTACGGTCGTGAAACCAAGTGGCACATTTTATATTTTCCCGAAAGCATTGGAAGAAGATGCTACGGCATTTTGCCGTAAGGCTCTAAAGTATGATCTTATTCTTGTTCCGTCTGACAGCTTTGGATGCCCCGGGTATTTCCGTATGGCGTATTGTATAGATACGGAGAAGGTGAAACGTGCGCTTCCCGTTTTGGAGAAATTTGCGGCGGAAGAATACGGCATGAAGATCTGATTTTTTGGAGTTTTGCTGTAAATTATTAAACAAAATAGCCGATATATTAGATAGCAATGGAAATGCGTGTCTTTTCAACGGATTGACGATCTTTTGGAAAGGGCACGTTTTTTTATTCTATAAACTAATCAGGAGGTGTATGAGTATATGGGAATTGATGCGGTGGTTTGCGGTTACAACAATAATACTTCCGGTTCTGCTACGGGTAAAAAAGGTTTAAGAAAGCTTAATGCTACCGGCGAAAGCTTTGAAATAAAGCCGTTTTCAGCGAATGATAAGAAATGTCCGTATAGCATTCTTGCGAAAGATGGAGTCATACAGTATAACGGGGTTACTTTTGGATGTGATTATACACAGAATGCCATAACACTCGGAGATATGTCTGAAAAGGATAAAATCCTTAGAATTGCTCTTCCAAGTGGTGGCAGTCTTCATTTGAATGTAGATAATATTGATTCTCTGTCAAAGGCAGCAGATATGTTTACACCAGAGGACCTCAATGCAATCATGCGTGCAATTCACGAGTACAATCACTGTACGAGAAAGCGCCATGAGATTGAGGAAGAGAAAGCAAAACCGATAGATGAAGTGGCTGAAGAAAATGAGTCTCCTGATGCGGAGAAAAAGTCTGAGATAGAGGAGAAAGCTCTTATATCACAGTTGAATGCATACCACTTGGAACAGTACCATAAGCTTATCCTTAATTAAGCGGTTACGATCAGTATAGAGAAATAGCCTGTTTTATCAGGAATCATATCAACGCCGTAATAAATAATCTCATTTTGCATGCCGCAGTTTTCAATGAGATACGCAGTTTTTCCGTCATTTCTTATTGCGTATTTCAACTCTTTTAGTTTACTGCCGGCTTTCATGATTATAAGCGTTCCGTCAAAAGTTTTTATAATTTCGATGTTATAACCGGATGGGCGTGAGGATTTTGAATTTAAGAAGATGGTTATTGCGACTTCGGGATCCACCACAGAATCCAAACTTCCCAAGAACATCGATAGGATTTCATAGAAGCTTAATTTGACATTTATTATTGATATAGATACACTATAATCGTAGATATAGTGTATCTATATTTTTGGAGGAAAAAGATGGGTGCAATTTATACAGAGGCACAAAAAGAGGCTACACGAAGATATGTGAATTCTACCGATCAGATTAGGGTACGCACGGAAAAGGGAAATCTTGATTTCATTAAAGCTCATGCAAACGCCATGGGTGAAACTATGGGTGAATTTGTTAATAGAGCCATTTCAGAAGCAATATATAGAGACAGAGGAGAGTCTTTGATAGAGACTACTCATAGTGATGAGTATGATATTTCTGGCAAGCTACTTTTATCAAGTGATGATCATTATGAAATTGATTATATTGCTGATGGTGTTCGAATGATAAAAAAACTAGATTTTCAGAAGGATGTGCCAAGTAGTTTTATTTCAGATTATGCGTGGATGTCATTGGAAAATGAATATGAAAATGAATTGCTGGGCGGTGAATAAATATGGCTATGTATACCTTAATGCGAAAAAATGAAGAAATAATGATTCTTCAGATTGGTGAAGATGGAAATATTGTTAAGCTGGGTAAGAAAGAGAATACAGCTCTTTTGCCGTTGCAGAATAGAATCAATCCCAAGGGAATTATAGAATGGTGGCGTGATCGTGCTATTCCTATTAAGCAGGGTAAGATTGAAAAGATGCTTAGGGATAATGGAATTGAAACGAACGGATTATTTCTTACGCATAATTTAGGACTTAGTCTTACTGACTATTATTGGATAAGGCCTATTGGATCGGGACTTACATGGGAAAATGTAAATCTGTTTGATAATGATTTTAAGGAAAATTTATTACTTGGGAAAATTAACTATAATGATGATGAAGTTGATGAATATCAGCCAAATTCTTCTCTACAGGGAAATTTAGAAAAGACATGGATTATAGATGATGGTGTAAGGAAACTTGTAAAAGGGAATCATGATATTTATTCCAGCGAGAGTATAAATGAGGTTATTATAAGCGAAGCTATAAAAGCGCAGGGAAGAGAAGCTGTTCAGTACGCGCTCCTTCATATTGATGGAAAAAGCTATGATTATGGATGCATATCAGGACTTTTTACTTCTCAGAAAAAAGAACTTGTTTCTGCTTATGCGGTAATGACTAGTGAAATTAAACCAAATAATATTTCAGGGTATGAGCATCTGATAAATGTATGCGAAAAAAATGGTTTAGATAGGAATATAGTAAGAGAATATTTAGAGTTTGAAATCTTGATTGATTTTATATTCAGTAATCGCGATAGACATTTGACAAACATTTCAGTTTTGCGCGATGCCGATAATCTTAAGTTTATTTCTATGGCACCGATTTATGATAGTGGAAAAAGTATGTTGGCTGGACGAGATATCGTGACGGTTACTGATAAGTATGTACTGTCTCAAGATGCACAAGGGTTTAAGGAAAAAGAGTTGGAATTACTTAAATATGTTCAGAATAGGAAATTAGTAGATGTTCATAAATTACCCAACGCTGAATATATAAAAGAAATGTATCACAAAGACTCACAGGTTAGTGAAGAAAGAATAGAATTTGTGGTTGAAATGTATAAAAGAAAAATCGATATGTACGAAAGGTTTGCGTCGGGAACTAATCTTAGTACGATAAGATTTTGAAAGCGCAGGTAGATTATGGGACGAATGGATAACAAACTCGCAATAGTAACCGGGGCAAATTCCGGTATGGGAATGGCTACGGTGGAGGCACTCAGTGACGAAGGTGCTAAGGTAATAATGCTGTGCAGGAGTGAAAAACGCGGCAAAGAAGCACTTCAGAAACTGAGCGAAAAAAAGGACAGACAGCTTGAACTCATGCTCTGCGATCTTGGGGATTATGATTCAATTCGTTCTTTTGTTTCCCGGGTAAAAGAAAAATATAAGAAGATAGACGTACTTGTAAATAATGCAGGTTTTATTTCTTTGGACAGACAAGAAACGAAGGAAGGGCTTGAGAGACAGTTTGGAATCAATCATATAGGTCATTTCCTTCTTACTACAGAGTTGATTGACATTATGGATAAAGGCTCAAGAATAGTCAATGTCGCATCCGGAGCACACAAGACTGGAAAGATACATTTTGATGATATAAACCTGACAAAGGGGTATAACGTCATAAAGGGATATTCCCAGAGCAAGCTTGCAAATGTTCTTTTTACAAGGGAACTTGCACGAAGGCTCAAAGACAAAGGGATTACGGTCAACTGCTGTCATCCCGGCGCAGTTGCGACCAACATCGGTATAGACAGAGAGACAGGATTTGGAAAAACAATAACAGGTCTTTTGAAGCCTTTTTTCCAAACACCTGCCGAAGGCGCGAGAACAGCCATCTTTCTTGCAACTGATGATTCGGTAAAAGATATTACCGGGGAATATTTTTACAGATGCAAGATTGCTCACTCATCGCGAAGATCGAAAGATATGAATCTTGCCAAAAAACTTTATGAATTTAGCGAACAGCTTGTAAATGCCTAAGCCGGCATAATTACATAGACAAAAAAACGGAGGCATATTATGAAAAGGTCTTGGGAGTACGACTCTCAAGGCCTTATTTTAGAAAAATTGTTTATAGGCAATATTGGATAATTGAAAAATGGCTAATTTATGATATAATATAATTAGCTAAAATAAAGGAGGTTCTTTATATGGTAGAAGCAATGGCAACTGCTACAGAAATGAAAAATCAGTTTGGAAAATACCTTCAGATGGTTATAAATGGTAATGAAGTTATCATAACTAAAAATGGTCAGGAAGTAGGTAGATTTATTCCTAAAGCAAAAACCGTATCATACCTTACAGATTCTCTTACAGGTATATTAAAAGGGAATTATGACTATGATGCTAGAGAGGACGCTTTAAAAGAAAAATATGAGATTACTGATTGATGCAAATATACTACTTGATGTTCTTCAAAAAAGAGAACCACATTATAGATATTCATCACTTATTTGGAAGTTATGCGAGACGGGAAAAGCTATCGGCTATGTTTCTGTTCTTACGTTTATGAATATGATGTATATCATGCGAAAGGAATTATCTCCTGAAAAAATCGAAGATGTATACAAAGCGCTTTCTTTGATATTTACCTTTGAAAAGCTTACTGATGAAGATGTGAAAAATGCTCTTGAGATGAAATTAAAAGATTTTGAAGATGCTGTTCAAATACAGACTGCCAAAAGAGTAGAAGCAGATTTCATTATTACAAGAAATGTCAAAGATTTTATAAAGAGTCCTATACCAGCATATAGTCCGGAGGAATTGCTGAATCGTATAGAAATAGATTAAGAAAAGGCGAAAGATATTGAAGAGGATAAATTTAGGTTTGCGCGCCATGAGCGCAAGATTCTAATGCTTGACATTTTAGATTGTGTGCAATATAATTTTGTAAAAGCACAAGCAGAATAAATGTTACAGATAAAGAGGTATGCTTCATGAATACGATTACACACGAAAAGAAAAGACTTAGCTATATATTGAAGACCATAGTGATTGTATCTGCAGTTGTAGGCACGGCAATAAGTGCTTACGGCGACGGAAGTTCATTTATGAACGGCGTTCAGACCTTTATGTATTTTACGACGCAGTCAAATATTGCAATAGCGATCATATGTGCAGTCGGTTGTTACAAGCTGGCGAGCGGAAAATCCATCGGCAATCTGCATTACGTCATCAAATATGTAGGTACGGTTGCAATAACACTTACGGGAGTTGTCTTTTGTTTTGTGCTGGCACCTACACTTGGAGCAAATGCATGGAATGTACATAATGTGCTTACACACGTTGTGGTTCCGATAACTTCAATTGCAGACTTTTTTATCATCGCACCCGGTGCGGGCATCAAAAAGAAAAACGTGTTCTTTGTTATTATCCCGCCGATCCTGTACGCAATATATGCGGGAATAGCATACGTCAACGGATGGGAATTTTCCAAAGGATACAACTACCCATACTTCTTCCTTAACTGGGGAAGCCCTGCCGGAGCTTTCGGATTTACCGATGAGCTGCCGTTTATGGGAACGGCATGGTGGATATTGGCACTATTCATTTTCCTGCTGATCGTCGGATTCTGTTATCTGACAATAGTAGAGAAGATTGAAAAAAATAAAAGCTCAAATAGAAACAAATAAAAAACAAGTAGAAACACGTAAAAACAAGTAAAAAGAAAGGCACCGACAAGCTGTTGGTGTAAAGGTGAAAAAGATGGAATACAGATTTACAAGTGAAAATTTTGAAGCAGAAGTTATGAACAGTGAGGTTCCGGTACTTATCGATTTCTATGCGGAATGGTGCGGACCTTGCAAGATGATGGGACCTTTGGTTGAGCAGATTGCAAATGAGTACGACGGCAAGGCAAAGGTTGGCAAGATCAATGTTGATGAGGAGCCTGAACTTGCGCAGAAATATGGAGTTATGAGCATTCCTTACTTTGCTTTTATCAAGAATGGTGAGCTTGTTTCTGATGAGACAGGTGCCGTTACAAAGGACAAGCTTGTTGATAAATTGCAAAAAATGATGTGAGATACGGACAAAAAATGAAAGGCATCAGGGCGGTATAAATAATAAAATTACAGTAGTTGATATTCAGGTGCTGCTGTCATCAAAACTTATATGATGGCAGCAGCACTGATAATAAGGAGGATACATGGAAAACTACAGTAGATTATCTGATGCAAATATCATCACGGCTAAATATATGGACTCCATTTTAATCGAATCGCGGTACATAGATTCCGTTAAAGCAGATACTGAGACAGAGTTTCTCGGAGAGAAATTTTCGATGCCTGTTATGACTCCTGCTTTTTCACATCTCGGAAACTACAACGGACGCGAGAAGACAGGACTTGAGGAGTATTCCGAAGCGGCAAAAGAGCTCAATATCCTCAATTTCTGTGGCATGATGGAAAACGACCTCTTTAAGCAAATCGCAGATACCGGTGCAAAGACCGTAAGAATAGTAAAACCTTACGCCGATAACGGTAAAGTCAAAGACCAGATGCAGTACGCCGAATCGGTCGGGGCTTTTGGCATAGGAATGGATATCGACCATATATTTGGTGAAAACGGCTATGACGTTGTGATGGGTGAAAAAATGACCTTTCAGACCGAAGAAATGCTCCGGTCCTACGTTGAACTCACCAAACTTCCGTTTATCGTAAAGGGCGTGCTTAGCGTTGCAGATGCCAAGAAATGCGCCGAGATAGGAGCAAAGGCAATCATAATAAGCCATCATCACGGACGTTTGCCCTACGCAGTTCCGCCAATGATGGTGCTTCCTGAGATAAAAGATGTCCTTGAAGGAACGGGAGTTAAGATAATCGTTGACTGCGGAATAGCTTCGGGAGCAGACGTGTTCAAGGCAATCGCACTTGGCGCAGATGCTGCGGCTGTTGGCAGATCGATTCTTCCGTCTCTTGAAAGTGAAGGAAAAGACGGCGTTAAGAAGTTCATCATGGGAGTTGGAAACGAACTTAGATATATCATGAGTTCGACCGGATTTGAAACAGTTTCCGATATCGACAGCTCCGTTCTTTACGAGCTGTGACAACTTCGCTGTGAGCGCTTAAAAGCGCTAAACTTTTTGAGCAGAAAGGTACAAAAATGAGACTTGGAACATCATCGCCCTTATCGTATGACTCTGCCGAAAGCTGGGCTGAGACACAGACCGATCTTGGCTGCAGAGCGGTTGTTTTTCCCTTGCAGAGTGATGCACCTGAGAAAAAAATAATTGAATATAAGGAAGCTGCCGATAAAGCGGGACTTTTAATAGCAGAAGTCGGAGTATGGAGAAATGCCCTTTCGCAAGATCCGGATGAGAGAAAGAAAAACATGGACTACTGCGTTGAACAGCTAAGACTTGCGGATTATGTCGGTGCAAGATGCTGTGTAAACGTGGCAGGCGCATTCGGCCCAAAATGGGACGGACCTTACAAGGAGAATTTTTCCAATGAAGCGAGGCAAAAAACTGTCGCTATGGTTCGGGAGATAATTGACAGAGCAAATGTTAAGAATACTTTTTTTACCCTTGAACCCATGCCGTGGATGATTCCGACAGGCCCGAAGGATTATGCGAGACTCCTTGAAGAAGTGGATAGAGACAGATTTGCGGCGCATATGGATATCATAAATATGACAAGTTCTATTGAGAGATATTTCAGAGCGGAAGAGTTTATCGATGAATGTGTTGATATTCTCGGCGATAAGATAAGGAGCTGTCATATAAAAGACGTGCATTTAAGTATGGAATATACGACAAGGCTGGAAGAATGTGCGCCCGGATGCGGAGAATATCCGCTTGTGTATTACGTATCCAAAATGAATTCGATAGACAAGGATATGCCGATAATACTTGAGCACCTCAGCACTGATGAAGAATACTACAAATACATGGAATATCTTAAGAAAATACTTAAAGATTTCTGCTGAAATTTCATATTGAAATATTCGCCAAAAATGAATATAATGTTTCGTAAAGGTTAATATTTTTGTATGGAAAATCGGTAAAAAGTGCGTACCAGGCAGAATAATAATTAGACTATAAAGAGTCACTTTTTTAGTGTTTCTATTAAAGGTGGCTCTTTTTTTGTGCGCTATTAATAGGGGATGAGGAATGGACAACAGACTTTCGGTGAGAATACAACAGTATCCTGATGAGATAGCCAAGATGCAGGATTCGCTACAGGATATATTGAATAAGATATCGCTGTCCACGGAAGCGGGCGATGATATGCAGCTAAGATTACTTGTTCCGAGGCTTCGCTATATGAAATCGATGATAGAAGCTCTGAAAGGTGATATGAACGAAACTTTGGAAGGAATCGCTGAAACAGACAGTGTGACAAAGCAGGTGGTGATGCAGCAGATACTACTGCTTGACAACCTGTACGGGCAGCTTTCGGGAATTGCTGATACTATAAGCGTATCGCTGAAAGCGCTTGATGAATCAAGTAAACAGATACTTATGGCAGAAATTATGAAAAGATGCAGCGACTTAAAGGCTGCAGCTAAGGAGCTTGAATGAATAAAAATGTTTTACTTATGAAATATAAAAAGAATAAGGTCAGATCTGTTATCGGAGTGATCGCTTTTGTTATCGCACTTATCCTTAAGATAGTGGTCGGAATGTTTACGGACATACTTGTTGTATACGGCGGAATACGTCTTTTCGGGGTACTTTCGGCAATGACAACAATTCTTTTGATAGCGGGAGCCGTCGCAGGGGCAGGCACATTGGCTATGCTCTTTATATCGCGCTCCGAACTTAGAAAACAGCAGGCAATAGAATCTGCCGAGTCAAACGCAGGTCCTGTTCTCAAAGTAAAGGGAAAGCTCGATCCCGTTCAGATAAGAAACAGTCTGATAACGGAGGGCGACAAGTGGCTTAGCATCATATCATCGAACAATCCGAATGAAGCGGATGAGATGGACGTTGCTCTTGAAAATGTAAAAGCGACCATGGCGCAGATGGACGATTACCAGCTTAGGCTAAAAAATCTTTTGGACAGCAACGGTGCGGATGCACTTAGGGACACAGAGGAAGTGCTTGACGGTGTTGAGCAGCACATCTGCAGAAATGTCAGAAAGCTTCTTAATATAATGACGGTTTCAAGCCCGAATACACAGAACGATCTCGATGTTGTTGAACTTACAGCTAAGAATTGTGCAGAAGATAACAACAGACTTTTAAAGACTACAAAGGAGTTTATTGTTGCGGTTACTGAATTCCTCAACTCGCAGGGAGACAGTGGAAGTAGCATAAATGAGGTTGAAGTATATAAGAATGCTCTTACTACGCAGATAGAAGAGGGAGGAATTTATTCATGAAAAAGAAGGTTTTATCAATGCTTCTTGCTACAGCGATGATAGCAGCATCGCTTGCAGGTTGCAGCAAAGTACACAATGATGGCGCTGTCAGCAAACTCACTGAGGACGAGGCCAAAAAGGAACTTAAGTCTCTTATGACACAGGTTTCTGTTAAGACCAACCCAAATCCGGTTCTCGATATCTATGCTGAGGAAGTTTCCGAAGCGGACACTCTTGCAGAGATCGATACTTTCCCCATTACCGTTACGGGTAACGGACAGATTAATCTCGAGATTGCCGCTGCAACAGAGCTTTCGGCTGATGCACCCGATAACTGGCTCAATGAAGTTGCCGAGAAATTTAATAAAGCAGGTTATGAGATTGACGGAAACAGCGTTTCGGTTTCTGTTCGTAAGATCACATCCGGCGAAGTTGTTACATATATAACTGCAGGCGGTTATCAGCCTGATATGTATATTCCGAGTAACGCCGCATGGGGCATGATGCTTGATGCTTCGGGATGCAAGACAGAGATGATCGCAGATCGTATTGCGGGCAATACGGCAGGTATCCTTATCAAAAAAGATGTATATGACACATTTAAAGAAAAATATGGTGATGTTAACGTAGGTAATGTTCTTGCAGCCGCTAACGCAGGCGATATTACTTTCGCATATACCAATCCTTATACATCATCAACGGGACTTAATGTTCTTTGTGCGATGCTTGCATCATTTGATGCAAACGACCCGCTTTCAGACACCGCTACAAATGCACTTATGGAGTATCAGAAGAAATCTCCTCCGGTTGCTTATACAACAGCGGTTCTCAGAAACCAGGCAGCAAAAGGCATCATAAATGCAATGGTAATGGAGAGACAGGCTTATTCAAACACTCCCGAGCTTAAGAACTACATTTATACTCCCGTTGGAATAAGACACGATCATCCCGTATATACTTTTGAGTGGACTACAGATCAGGAAAAGGCAGCAGCAAACATGTTTGTTGAATTCTGCAAGAACCCTGACATGCAGAAGCTTGCAACCGATAAGGGCTTCAATCAGGATGACGATTATGCCGCACAGGACACAGGAATGTCAGGCGCAGATTACATTGCAGCTCAGAAGGTATGGAAGAAGAACAAAAACGGTGGTAAGCCCATCGTAGCTGTATTCGTTGCAGACGTGTCGGGATCAATGGATGGTGAGCCGATTAATTCACTTAAGCAGTCACTTATAAGTTCATCTTCATATATAAGCTCAGATCATCATGTAGGACTTGTTAGCTATTCAGACGGGGTATCTGTAAATCTTCCGATAGCTCAGTTTGATTCAACGCAGAGAGCATACTTCTCGGGTGAGGTAAAAAATCTTACTGCCGGAGGCGGAACAGCAACATATGACGCGGTTCTTACAGGTATGCAGATGCTCGAGGACTATAAAGAGCAGGTTCCCGACGCAAAACTCATGCTGTTTGTTCTTACAGACGGTGACCAGAATGTAGGATATTCATTGGAACGTATCACAGATGTTGTAGGAGGACTCAAGGTTCCTGTATACAGCATTGCATACAACTATAACAATGTAGACGATCTTGAGAAACTTTCAGGTATCAATGAAGCTGCTCAGATCAAAGCAAACAGTGACGACGTTGTAAACCAGCTCAGAAATCTGTTTAATGTTAATCTGTAATACATAAATAAAAAATTAGAGACTGCCTTGCCGGATATGATCGGTGAGGCAGTTTTTCTATGCAAATAAAGAATCTAAGATTTAATGCAAAAAAATAATAGATTTTAGTTGATAAATCATACTAAAAAATGTAAAATATAAATACACCAAAGTTAACTAATGCGTAATTGATGTAAGCGCGGCGTATGTGTAACAAAGGGGAAAAGTTACTGTGATGTTAACTGCGGTACTTATACAGATAACGCTAAAAAAGGAAAGAGTATTTGAGTGGGGATATGTTTATAAGGAGATAAAGTGAGAAATTACACAGAACATGAGCTGTTGAGGTTAGCGAAGTGTTTTCACGATACGGAAAAAACATATCTTTTGGTGGACCCTTTGCAGGGCAAGCATTTGCCGGTAAAGCCATCTGATGCTATGGACATGCTTCACTCACTGGGACAATTAGTGAGTGAGAAATATCCGGAGACAAGGCTTGTAATAGGCTTTGCAGAAACCGCTACTGCTGTGGGGATGGCTGTAGCGGAAGAAATGCCGGATGATTGTATCTATATTCATACAACCAGAGATAATATTTTGCAGGAATCGGAATGGATTGAATTCCAAGAGGAAAAGAGCCACGTTACCGATCAGAGACTGCTTGCTTCACATTTGGACAAATGGTTTGCGAATACAGAAACTATCGTATTTGTTGATGACGAGCTCTCAACTGACGAAACAATAATCAATTTTATAGAACAGTTAAAAAATAAGTATCCCGAGATAAATAAGAAAAAGCTGGTCGTAGCATCAATCATAGACAGGGCAACTAAAGAAGAAAACGAGAAGATGAAAGCTGACGGCATTGAGAGTATTTCACTTATCAGGCCGCACGAGACAGATTTTTCCAAAGATGTGGAAAAGTACGACATATGTGAAGCGGATGAGATAAACGAAAAGATCGGCGTCGGCAGGTATGAAAGTCTAAGTTCTCGCGTGAATCTTATGAATCCGAGACTTGGGGTTAATACCAGAGAATATGTGGAAAACTGCAAGATGTTTGCATATGATTATGTAATCCAGGAGAAACTTGCCGAGGAATGTGATTGCAGCAGTATACTGATCCTTGGAACGGAAGAGTGCATGTATCCTGCGATAGTTCTCGGTGAGATAATCGAAAAGAACACCAAGGCAAACGTTTATACTTATTCTACGACACGCAGTCCCATAGGAATATGCCGAGCAGACGGCTATCCTATAAAAAGCGGATACAGGATAAAGAGTTTTTATGCCAATGACAGGAAGAGTTACATATATAACCTCAAGAAATATGACATGGTTATAGTAGTGACTGACAGCGAACGAGATTCTTTTTGCGAAAGACACAGTCTTATAGAGGCTCTTTTCAAAGAAAGAAATGAGAAAGTTGTGCTGTATCGGGGATGAGATCAGTGTGAAAAAATTAATATGAAATATATAAGAGGATATGCATCTTGTCGGTGCATATCCCCTTTTTTCTGCTCTATGTTATTTAAGGTATTATCTCTAAAAGATTCTTTTAATCAATGGCATATACCAAAGGTGAGTTCTGTGAACCTGCGTGGGAGGTAGCCCATGATTTTGCATCTGCCGCGCTTCTTGCCTTGTAATCGTAGTTTGAAGAAGGTCTCCAGTTGCATCCTCCTATGCTGAGTCTTGATACGTCGGAAGAAAGAACAGAACCTTGGTCCGTAAAGTTTCCTCTGCCCATATCGTTTACAACACCGCCTGAATCTCTGCCTTTATCAAAGAAGTTATTCTCTGAGAAAATATTACAATTGGTATATGGTGTGTATCCTATATTAAAGTTATAAACAAAGTTGTTATAGCAATGGAAGTAACCGTATCTCATAAGTCCGGGTGCTCTTGTCTGAGTACCGTTGAAGTAGTTGTTGCATATAGTCATGCAAGGATATCCGTTATATGTGGGAGCTCCGTTTTCCTCGGGATATCCAAGGATAAGGCCGTACTTATGGCCGCCGAAGTAACATCCCGTAACCGATACAAAGTTTGCTTTGAGTCCTACATAGATGAACTTATCTTTGTCATTTCCGTGTATGTTTCCGTCTTTTCCCATGTCGTGACCGGGCCATGAACAGTGGTCAAGCCAGAAGTTGTTTCCGTCAGTGATGTACATCTGAATATCATCGTTATTATTGATGTTCACTGAATGCGCGAAAGTAATGTTCTTATATATATTGTTTCCTGAAGAAGATATATTTCTAAAGTGTATATTGTTAAGCGTGTGCGCACCGTAAGAACCGATGAAGGTCTTGTTTGCTCCGACCGATACCTTTGTGAGCGAGTTTGCGGATATGTCACTGCCGATAACAATTGTATAAGGTGTTGAGCCTGAAGCATAGCGCTGCAAGTCTGAAAGATTGTTTGCTTTTACGACCTGACCGAGAACGCCGCCCGTTACGGACGCTTTTTCTCTTTTGTTCATATCAAGGCTGTAGCCTGCAAATCCCTCTGCGCCGTATGAGTTAAATCTAAAGCACTGCTCCGCAGATCCGTTAAAAGAGCTGAGACCGTAGCCGCTTCCCGAAAGAGTAAGCGCAAGTGAATTATTTGCCTTACTTACTATCTTATAGTTAAGAGGCGTTCCGTTTGCGTCAGCCTTTACGGAAGCAATAGTCCAAACCTGAGCATTGTTATCGGAAGAAACAGGCGCTGTTGACACTGAGTTGTTTGACTGTGTGAGGCACGTTCCGTCTGCCGCATTTATGATCCTGAATGAATCGTTACTTATATAATCAATGATCCATCTTGTGTTTGCAGAATTTGAATTGCTTGATGTTACTGAGCCACCGTTTCCTGTTACAAACTTTCCGTCAGAGCAGTTCTGGAATTGCATCTGCTGCTGAGGATATGATGAATCGGACTTATATGTGGACCTATTGTTTGAATTGTTATTGTTGTTTACAGGCTGCGGTGGAACGGGATTGTTGTTCCTGTTCGCGTCATTGCCGGATGGCTGACTTCCGCCGTTTGAAGCATTCCTGTTGTTCTGATTACCGCCGGAAGGCATATCTGTCTTTTCGAAGTACCAGATCTGGTTACCTTGATTAAGAGTTCTGTATTGCTGAACATTGGCTCCCGATTCGGTGCTCTTTTTGTATACGTCAAGAACGGCTGCAAAATTTGAAGCTTCGGTTGAGATGTAGTAGCCTTTCTTTGAATCGGCTTCCGTAAGCTTGAAGTTCTGGGCGGAAGCACCGTTGTTTGAATAAATCTGTACGTTTGCTGAATTCTTGGATGAACCGTTTGCAACATCGAGAGATAAGCCGCCCGAAGTGTCCGTAGCGGGATGCAAGCGGTATGTTCCCGAGCCGTTCTGCTCAAGAATCCACTTCTGACCGCGTGAACCGGTACCCTTTGACTGAATTACATTAGCCCCATTTGTTGCGGAATCGTTCTCAACTGTCAGATATAATCCGCTATTTTTGTTCTTAAGATAATAAACACTGCCGGATTCAGGCATTACAGCTTCTGCGTGAACCGAGATTGGCGGTATTATATACAATGAACAAGCGAGCATTGCCACACCCGTGAGGACTGAGCCAATGCGCTTTGCTATATTTACCATACTTTTCCTCCTCCATTTATACTGCAAATAGGCGAATTTCGCCCTTATATAGATATATACCAGTTGGATTGTTAAAAAGCAAGTAACAAATATGCTCAAATAGTGGAAATAATCTGACATTTAAACGATTTATACCAGAAGTATAATGACAGTTTAGAAAAATGGTGCTATCATACATTCATAAACTAGAAACGGGGCTTGCAAAAAGGCTCTGAGAAAGGAAAAGACAAAGAGTGACAACATTTAATCAGATGTTCTGCAAAAAAAATATGAAATCCTTTAAAAAATCATCATTCGTTAAACGCTTCGAGTGGGGATTTTCTTTTGTGCGTTCATATAAGTATAAGCAGATGCGAGAAAATGTTGTTTTAGCAGAGATTCAATAAAGAATCAAAGCATATAGAAAAACATAAAAAGCAAACCGCTTGTCTTATATGAAGGCAAGCGGCTTTTTTGTTGAATAGGAAATTTCTTATTCAACAAAAAACGCTCCTCGGCACGAGTTGCGAATACGGTATCGCAACCTGATTATTACATCAGAGGCAGAAATGCATGTGGGTTCGAATCCCGCCTCGTGTACTGTTCAATGCTACTTTATTGAACAATGAATGTTTATTGAATGATCAAGGTGAAAGGAGATATGGTAAAGCCTTCGTTTTACACGGATAGTCAAAGACGAGATAAGAAAACAGGCACAACGGATATGTGATTATCCATGGACTTAGGCTATACAACTGAATATCATAACCGGCGTGGATACGATTGCGGTCGCGTCAAAGGAACCACAGCAATTATTACGGGTAATTACGTTCCCTTGTGACAGCACCGACATTGTATCAGAAACGTATTTTATATATGTCATACTTCAATCAGACGATACGTGTGAATGAAACAATGAAAGAGAAAAGGCGTTAAAACAACTTGGTTGCTGGTTATTGATACCGGAAATGTGTTCAGATAAAAGCTTTCGTACTATTCATAATAATATTGAGACAGGTGGAATGATTATGAAAGTGGCGCAACAGCAGCCCAATTTTGAGAGAGAAGTGCTGATTCTAATAGAGTTAGATAGAGGAAAGCTTCAGATCATATCGTAAACATAGTTGGAAAATGAAATACATTGAACAAAGAAACCTATGACATACACGGACTAGGAGGACATCATACATGGACTCAGAGAAACTGTAAAACATAATCCATTGACATAATAATACTCATTTTTTTATAAACCAAAGGCGTCCACTTGGGAGTACCAGCTCCTATTATAGGGTGCCGGAACAGGAGGACGAGATGATTACAATGCCTTCCATAGATATGGCGGCTACAGGGAGAAATATTGCAAGGCTGAGAAAGGCAGCTGGGTTGACTGTTAAAGAATTGCAGAGTTTGTTCGGTTTTGCAACTCCACAGGCAATCTACAAATGGCAGCATGGTGCAGCGATGCCTACCATTGATAACCTTATTGCGCTTGCAATGATCTTTGAAGTTTCTATGGAGGACATCATCGTGCTTAACGTAAATGCAAGAGCAAGAAAATGCGCATAACATAATCTTGTTTATTGCATGAATTAAGAGAGGATGTACCGTTTGTATTGCGTGGGCGCGCAATGCAGACGGGAAGTCCTTTCTTTTTTTCTTTCTATTTTGATGGAAAATTCCTTCTATTTCCCTATTATTCTATATTCAGTTAAAAAAGTGCAGTGGATTGATTATATCAAAAGTATGCGGCTAATTAAAGACTTTTTTTCATTCTTCTTAAAAAAAATTTGTGTCTGTTATATTGTTTTTTGCCTTGTTTGGATGGTAATCGGATTTATTTTATTCCCATATATAAAAGACGTTATTCATAATAGGATTCTGTTCAGAGTTATCTGGGATTTTATTGTCAAAAACATTATCTGGATATCTGTAACATATTTTAAATAGAGAGACGCCTTCTTAGCGTCTCTCTATCTATAGATTTATGATTTAAAGAATTTCATTTCTTCATTGAGCTGTTCGGCGATATCTTTCAGGTTGTCGGCTGAGCATGCAAGAGTAGTAACTGTAGCGGAAAGTTCCTGCATGGAGGCTCCGGTCTCTTCTGAAGAAGCGGCGTTTTCTTCAGAGATGGCTGAAAGAGCACTCATAGTGTCGACTACGGCATTCTTGGATGAAGCACAGGTGTCGGCGCCGTTTGAAATATCTTTTACTCCGCCTACGGTGCTTCCTATGTCCTGAAGCATTCCGTTTACGGCATCAAGTGTTTCTCCGATAGCAATCTGTTGCTCGTTATTTCCGTTCTTTACATCTTCTGCAGCAGAAACGGCAGCTTTACTCTGCTCAAGAAGTGTGCTCATTTCTTTCATGATATCATCAGCCATTGCCTTGGAATCGTCGGCAAGTTTTCCGATTTCTTCCGCAACAACCGCAAATCCTTTTCCGGCTTCTCCTGCTCTTGCAGCCTCGATAGAAGCGTTGAGTGAAAGGAGATTGGTCTGCGTTGCGATCGATGTGATTCCTTCAACTTTTTCGCTGATATTATCAACAGCTTCCTGAGTTGCCTGAATGGTCTTAGCAATATCATCTATCTTAGATGTCATCTCAACGGATGAAGTCTGAAGAGATGTAAGTGATTTACTTGATACTTCGGATGCTTCTTTCATCTTACCTGCAAGGTCAGAAAGATTACCGGTAGATGTCTGTACTTCAGTTACCGCGTCGCCGATGAGACTTACATTTTCGGAAGCACTCTGAATCTCATCCGCCTGCTGTGTAGCTCCCGAAGCAATTTCCTGAACTGCGTTTGAAACATCTTCCGCTGTCTGAGAAATCTGGTTGGCCATATCGGACAGCTCTTCCGATGAAACTCCGACGCTTGAGGCGGATTCTTTTATATGTCCGACAATCTCATCGAGAGTTCCTATAACTGAATTGGTAGCTTTTGAAATAGTACCGAATTCATCATTTCTTTTATCAAACTTTTCAACTTTAACAAATCGTCCGTCGGCGAGTGCACCAAGAGACTTGTTTACTGCAGCGATCGGGTCTGTAAAGCTCTTTGCCATCATAAGTGAAAGGATTATTGCAACTATAAGGAGAATGATTCCTATTATAATAACGGTAAGTGCGGAGCGGATAGCAGGCCCCATTATCTCTGAGTTGGTTTCGGAAACTGCGACAACAAAGCCGGTAGCGGGCTCTTTTATCCATGATGTATAAGTGCGCTTTCCGTCTATAACACTGTTAAAAGTGCCGGAGGAAAGAGTGGAAGTCATATACTCTTCATCTGTGTGTACTATGGGGTCATCTTCCGGTGTGATCTCAAATTGTGAATGTGCGGCAACTGTTCCGGCTTTATCCAGGATATATCCGTTTTTAACGTTATCTGCAAGGAAACCGTGAAGGACGCTAAGGTCAAAGCTTCGCTGCAGTGAACCTATCATTTCACCGGAAGCGGGATCGAGTACGGGAACAATGATGATAACGATTCTGTTTCCTGCCGCTTTACTTATGACAATCTCAGAAACAGCGATTGCTTTGTTGGCCCAACATTCCTGGAAATATGCTCTGTCAGCGATATTTGTGGAATCCTTGCGGTCGGTTCTGATAAGCTGATCTCCGGTTGAGATGGAAAGGATACAGTTTTTGTTGCCGTCATTGATATTTGTATTGATGGCATCCATTTGTGCCAGTATCAGCTCTCTCTTTTTGTCGGCGCCGCTCTGATTAAAAGATTTAAGATAATCTATGGTGCTTTGCGCTGAAGCGCAGGTCTCAAGAGCTATGATATTTTGCTGTACAATGGTGGAAAACTTCCCTTCGACCACTTTTGCATCTGAACTTAGAAGGTTCAATGCGTCATCTTTGGCTTTGGCTGTAGATGTCTGATAACTTACAATAACGGCTACGGTAAGAGGAATAGCCGCAACTGCCAGCAAGATAGCAATGAGTTTGGTCTTTATGCTATCTTTAAAATTGATGTTACTGCTTGCATTTTTGCTACTAACATTAGATTTCGCCGCCATAGATACCTCCTTGAAGAAATCAAGAAAACTTTGTTCTTTGATAGTAAATTACTATTAAATAAATGAAAAAAAGAAATAATCTCAATAAAGGGGTCAATTTCAATTTTACAATGAAAATAAACAAAATAATGCATATTTATAGACTTTTTATCAAATTTTTAGAAACCTTATTGACGTAAAAAGAAGTTATAAGTGAAAAGTGCGTCAATAGAGTTCTGATTTAATTTTGACGCAGATGAAATTATAGCAGAAGATTAAGGTGTGTCAAAAATAAAATGGAACTCTATTGACGCGAAAACTCATTAGATTTTATAATGAAATTGCTACAAGATTGGGGGAATGCGATGATTACAGCAAAAGATTTTTCAGAATATGAATTGAACGGAAAATATTACGGTGGTTCCGAAAGAAAAGAAGGAATAACAATTGATGGCGAAGATTATATGATCAAGTACCGGAAGCAGACAGCTTTTGGAAAAAGAAATAATCATGTATCTGAATTTATCGGTTCGCACATTTTTGAGATATGTGGAATCACATCACATAAAACATATCTGGGTTATAGATTTGAAGAACAGGTTGTTGCATGTAAAGATTTCAATGTTGGAGGAAAACAATTTGTTCCATTTAATGATGTTGGGGAAAGCACATTAGATCAGGATAAAGAGACTTATCAATACGATTATGAAGATATTATGCAGATGCTTCGGGATAATTCAAAGCTTACTGATGTTCAGGAAACGATATCAATGTTTTGGCAGATATATATTATGGATGCACTTCTTGGAAACTTTGACAGACATGGTTCAAACTGGGGATTTATTAAAGAAAACAATAAGTATACGTTAGCGCCTGTATTTGATAATGGCTCTTGTCTTTTTCCTAACTTGACAGATGAAACGGAAATGATGGAGATTATAGAATCAGAAGAAGAAACGGATAAGCGTGTGTATAAGTTCCCTACATCGCAGGTAAAGCTTGATGGGAAAAAAAGCTCTTATTTTGACGTTATAAACAGTTTGCAATTTGAAGAGTGTAATGAAGCGTTGTACTGTGTAATGAAGCAATTGGATATGAATAAAGTAAATGAGCTGATTGATGAAACACCGCTTATTTCTGATGTTCAGAGAATGTTTTATAAACATATTTTAAAAGCACGTTATGATAAAATTCTCAAAGAGTCTTTTGACAGACTTGCGATAAGAGGTTAATAAGATGAGAGAAATAACGACACGTGGAGATATTTGTTTAAAAGATGAATACAATATTATTTATAAGGTTGCTGAAATCCTTTATACCGAACGCGAAGATGAAAGCTTTATATATAAGATAAAGCCTAACTATAGTGTTATTAGTCTTTTGTCTGTAAAAGATTTTCAGGGGATACCCGGAATAGATCTGAGTCTAAAAAAGAAGACGTATATAAGAGAAAATATAGTGCCTGTATTTATCAGTGAAAGGGCTCCGGGGAAGAATCGCGAGGATCTTTGGAAACTGCTAAAAGATTGCGATATGCAATATTTGAATCAGTTAGAGTGGCTTATAAGAACGGAGACTCAGTATTCCGGCGATAAGCTTTTTGTTCAAAGACCGGAGGATAAAACAATAGAAGCAGATTCGGTAAACGCTCTCGGAAACCGAAGTGCGGTTATATGCAGAAAAATGTTAGATGCTATATGTTATGGAGATACTGTGCTAACACCGGAATTTAAAGTTGATGATAAAAACAGAAAACAGTACTTTGAGTTATTGATGGCAATATATAGTACAGAACGAAGATTCCATGATTCTCGCAGAAATGCAGGAATTGCCGCTTCGGCTAAGAAAGGCAATTATAAGGGCAGAGGAAGAATAAGGATAGACAAACTAGCCGCGCAAGATATATTCTTGGATTATTCGGCTAAAAAAATAAAAAGCGCAGAGGCATCCAAAATGCTTGGAATAAGTAAATCGACTTTTTTAAGAAGATACAAAGAGTATGCGGATGCTAAGCGATAGGAAAGAAGGAGTACCAAAATGAGACCAACACACACAGAAAAAGAAAATGCAATGAGGGAAAAGATAATTCCTGAATTATATGCAAATGAGTATAATAAATTCATAGGTTTTGAAGTATTGGAGCTTAGCGCTACCTACAGCAAAGCAAGGATCAAGGCTGATTCCAGATTACATAACACATACGGAAGTATTCACGGCGGAGCGCTTTTGTCTTTTGTTGATGCAATGGCAGGCGCGACGGGAAGCATGAGCGGACATTATGTTACAACCGTTTCCGCAAATCTGAACTTCCTGCTTCCTGCAGTAAACACAGAGTATATCTACTGTGAGTGCATGAAACTAAAGACAGGTAAGCACATCCTGGTATTTGATATCAGAGTTACCGACGATAACGGAAATCTTCTGGATAGTGGAGAGTTTTCATTCTTTGCCAGCAAAGCACAGGTGCTTGGAGATAATCTTAAATTCTGAGAGATTTATTCAATTAATGACAATTTATGAGAGAGGGAGGTTACATGAAGACACTGATAGTTTACTACTCAATGGAAGGAAACACGCAGTTCGTTGCAGATCTGGTAAAAGAAAAGGTAGATTCCGATACGCTTAGGCTTGTACCGAAGAAAGCCTATAACGACAAGGGATTTGCAAAGTTCTTCTGGGGCGGCAAGAGTGCGCTCATGGCGGAGAAGCCTGAGCTTGAAGAGTACACAGTTGACTTTTCCAAGTACGACCGCATTGTCTTTGGATTTCCTGTGTGGGCGGGAACGTTCACACCGCCGCTTCGTACTTTTATAGAAGACAACAGAAAGAGCCTTGCCGGAAAAAGATTTTCTGCATATGCATGCATGGCCGGATCAGGCGGAGAAAAAGCTATCGGTAAACTTGCCAAGTTCCTTGAGATACCGGGATTTGAGGCAACTTCAATTTTCATAGATCCAAAAACCGCTCAGAATGCGGAGAAAATGGCACAGATAAACGGGTTCTGTGTTGCGCTTAATCAGTGACGGATAAAAATTTTAAATAATACCTGAAGATTTTAAAACTCTTCCTTTTTAATTTATATTCTTTTTACGCCAAGTTTGTTCCAATTGTGATTGCGAACATATATAATTGTAATTACATAATCCAAATGACGCTCCGGCATGCAGTGGATAGAGGGTACATCCTGTGCCGTATGCGGATATGGATGGTCCGCCTCATTATATAATAAAGGGTAAGGCGGAGGCGTAACGCAAAGGAAAGAGTTATGGAAAAATGCATTTCAAATGCTACGGGAGAGATAAGCATTTGAGATGCATTTTTTCTATACTTTTTTAATGAATATCCGTTTTTATTTTACTTTCTTTTAATTCCGAGTTTGTTTCATTTGCGGGCGTCTGTGATTATAATTGCAATTACATAATTTGTAGGAAGTGAGGAATCAGTACTTTGATGTCGGTAAAAAGAACTTTTGCATTGTTCGCAGCATTTATTGTGATGGCAGTGACGGTGACTGCGGAGAGTATCGGGATTGTTGCTGCAGGCGCAAGCAGTGACACGACCGTATATGTTACCAAGACGGGAGACACCTATCATAGCAAGGACTGCAACAGTCTTCGCAAAAGTTGCGTTTCGATCACGCTACAGGAAGCAATAGATGACGGATATAAACCGTGCAAAAGATGCTATCCCGTTGCGCTTGATACGGTCCCGCTGACGAGTGAGGCCGAGGAAGAGATCGAAGCACTTAAGACCTACAAAGGAAACACCAAAGAATTCAACGCTTACACTTACTACATCAACAACGTCGATCTCCAGATTGAAATCGGCCCCGACGGCGATGCGCTTCTGGAGCACTTCATTGAACAGGGTTTGGAACAGGAGCGGATTGCGAAGGAAGAAAAGAGAAGATAAGGTTTTATAGAAAATACACCCCGAATGCTGTAGGAGAGAGCAGCGTTCGGGGTGTGTTTTATATATTTTTTTCAAGTGAATCCATAAGACATAGGCGCTGTGTTTTGTTTACATAGTCCCATGTATGGAAAGCTCCGCCCATACAATACTTGTTGCTTGAGCAGTTTGCACATTTCTCGTTATCGCCGGATCTGTCATAACGAAAAGCTTTGAACTCGTTTTCCCAGATGTCGGAGAAACGCCTGTCATGTATGTTGCCCTGAATTATACCGGGCTGTGTTCTGTCTATATCAAGACAACCGTAAACGTCACCTGTCACAGTTATGCTGGCAACAGTAATGCCTGCCATGCAAAAGAAGTACCAGTCCCTTACTTCTCTTTCGTATTCAAGGCTTAAGTAGTGACAGCAACCGTAGGTCACGGGTTCGTTATCAGCTCTTTTATCACGGATAAAGTTCAGAAGATTTCGCTGATCATCAGCGGTAAGAAGAAGCTCGGGATGATCAAGTGCTCTACCGATAGGCTCAATGCCCATGATACGCCAGCTGTCGATATCTATATCGGACATTATTTCGTAAAGAGGCTCTAATTCGCATATAGTTTGGTGATTAACGACGGTTGTTACCATGATCTCATCAAAGCAATCAAGATCTATGAGGTTCTGAATACCTTCCATAGCTCTTTTATACGCACCGTCAAGTCCCCTTATCTTATCATGCGTTTCGGGGAGTCCGTCGATACTGACAGATATGGTGTTCATGCCGCATCTTTGAAGCATCTTGGCAACTTCGGGAGTGATAAGAACCGCGTTGGAAGTCATTCCCCACTTAAAACCAAGTGAGTGGGCATAACCCATAACATCTTCAAAACCATGGTATAAAAGAGGCTCTCCGCCTGTAACATTTATTTGCGGAAGTCGGTCTTTAAAGTCCTCTTTTAACTGATCAAGGATATTTTTCCATTCCTGAGGATTCATTACCTCTGCTTTTATATCACCACATCTTGAGCCACAGTGCCAACAGTGCTCGTTGCAGTTGAGAGTAAGTTCAAAGAAAAGCTGTTTGAGAACGGGCTTTTTAAAAAACTTTTTTCTCACGTCATACTGAAGATCAAGGTGTGACAGCTTCATTTTATTTTTATTCATATCAGATTTCCTAATACTATCAAACAGTTATTACTTTGCCTTAGGCGGTCCGTATACTACAGGTCCTTTTTCAAAATCAATATCAGGATTCTTGTCGTGCGCATCATCAGTTGGTTCAGCGGATTCAGGTGTTTCTGAAGCGTCAGCGGTTGCATTATCAATAGATGATTCTTCATCAGCAACAGATGATTCATATGAGCTGTAGGTATCAGCATCTTCATAATATTGCGGTGGACCATAAGCGCAAGCGGCGTTAAGTACCATGCTAGCGACACTTACTGATGTGGCTATCACTACCTTTTTTGTCTTTTTTTTCATAAGCAATGCCTCCAAATATATTAATAATATATTAATCTAAAAGGGAAAAATTATCAAATTGGGCAATCAGTGAAGGTATATATAAGTGTTGTTCGGGATTATAAAAACGAAAATTACGTTGCAAGCAGAAATGAGATAATGTATTATATTGCTATACAAACGAATAACAACGCGATATTTGTTTTTAAGGAGCAAAAATGAAAATATTAAGAATACGAGTAAACGGGCTTCCGCTGTATAAAGAGCCATTTGACGTTTCATTCTGCGCTGTTCAAAGGGTTCAGAGTAATCACATGAATTCTGTTTATAACTTGTTTGGAAATATATATGTGAATACTGTTGAGGCATTTGCGGGAATAAATGCTTCCGGAAAAACAATGGCATTGAAGGTTATTTCTTTCGCAAGTATGCTTTTGGGAGCAATGCCGTTAAATGCAGAATTTATTCCGCAGATTTTAGGAGAGAACACCAAGGTAGAATTTGATATTGATTTTTACGTAGATAATAAGATTTGCCATCTTTATAGCCTGATTGTAAAAAACAGGAATGCTGATGGCAGTAACGTTGTCCAAATACTATCAGAGAAATTGTGGGAAAAAAGTATTACGAGTAAAGTTAATAAAACGAACTTACTATCTTTTGATAAAATAGCACCGTCCAGAGTTCGTGATAGTTCAGATGAATATTTGCCGGACGATGTCAGTATTATGATTGCTGTAAATAAACAGATAAAAGATAAGATTACATTTGTTGATCTTGTAGCATTTACCAATGTGAATCTCTTTTTCCCTGAGGGAGGGGATATTCCGACAGAGATTATTACATTACTCGATCCTACTATTGAACATATCACAGTAGAGAATGTAAATGATAAGGTTATCACCAGATTAAAGTTCTTCAACCGGAATGAAATTGTACTTCTGGAGCCAAATGAATTAAACGTATATCTTTCATCCGGAACTGTTAAAGGTGTAAGAGTGTTTACTGATGCTGCAAGAGTGCTGAAAAATGGTGGATACTTACTTGTAGATGAGATTGAGAATCATTTTAATCGTGAATTGGTCGCATCGTTGATTCGTTTGTTCACAAATAAAAAAACAAATCCCAAGGGCGCGGTAATTATCTTTTCAACTCATTATCCGGAGCTATTGGATGAGCTTGATAGAAATGATTCAGTATTTATAACCAGAAGTGATAAAGGGCTTGGCGTTGATAATCTCAATTCGCTCTTAAGCAGAAATGATATGAAAAAGAGCGAAGTGTATCAGAGCAATTTCCTAGGAGGAACAGCGCCGAAGTATAAATCACTGGTTGCTTTGCAAAAGCGTATTATTAAGAGCTTGGAGGAATAAATGAAAGTAAATATTTCGAGCTCAAGTCTTATAGCTTGTATCTGTGAAGGTGGAGCCGAAATAGCAATAATGGATATTCTTTTGGATAATGACTTGTTGATATTTAAAAGAGAGCAGTTGTTGGAAGAAAGTGTATTGCCAAGAACATCTGTAAAAGAATTTGAACGTCGTTATTTGAGAATGGCATTTGATCAAAAGATTATTATACTTCGTGTCATTGATTCCAGAGGAGAGGAGTTTAATCTGAGTAAAGCATATCGTTGTCAGGTAGAGATAATCAATGTTATTACGGCTCCTGAGATAGAAATGCTAATTATTGCAAGTCAGAAAAAGTATGATGAGTATAAACGCTCGGGAGTTAAGAAGCCAAGTGATTATTGTAAGAATGTGTTGGGAATAAAAAATGTAAAATCTCCTAAGTATATTAAAGAGTATTTTTCGGATCCTGATTATCTTATCGATAGTATTAAAGAATATAATCGTGTTCATAAGCAAAAGAACAATGAGGCTTCACTTTACGATTTGTTAAAGACAAAATAGAAGAGAAAGTAAACTTTGGGCACTGCGGTAGAAGCAGCGTCTGAAGTTTATTTTTTCTCTTTTAATTATTTACCTTTTTATTTTATATTCTTTTAACGCCAAGCTTGATTCAACAAGTCAGGCAGCAGCGCCTCAGGCAAATGCCGTAGCAGTACCTGCAACAACAACTACTACTTCCACAGCCGCTTCAAATGGCGATACTGTTGTATATACAACTAAGACAGGTAAAAAATATCACGCAGATGGTTGCAGAAGTCTTGGTCAAAGTAAGATACAGACAACTCTTCAGAGCGCAGTAGATAAAGGCTATGAAGCATGCAAAGTATGTAAGCCACCTAAGCTGGCTGCGGCTAGTACAGCACAGGCTTCTCAGGCTAATGCGGCAAACAGTGCTGTCGAAGCGCTAAAGGCATACAAGGGTAATACTGAAGAGTTTAACGCATATGCTTATTACACCAATAATGTAGATCTCCAGACTGCAATAGGCGCAGACGGAGACAAGCTTTTGAAACATTACAATGAATACGGTAAGGCAGAGGGTAGAGTAGCAAAGTAAGAGATGGGTAAAAAGAATACGTGAAAAAAGCACCTTAGATGCTGAAGGAGAGACAGCGTCTGAGGTGCTTTTTATTATGAATCAATTGACACTTGTAACGTTACAGGTTATAATGTGAATATGATTAAATCGTTTGCTCACAAAGGACTAAAAGATTTTTATGAAACCGGCTCAAAAAAGGGAATTCAGCCGGATCATGCATCAAAACTTGCGCGAATGCTTGATAGATTAGATGCAAGTACTAGTGCTCAAGATATGAATTTGCCAGGCTATAGATTACATCCACTAAAAGGTGATATGCAAGATATGTGGTCGGTTACAGTAAATGGCAATTGGAGAATGACGTTTTATTTTGAAGGACAGGATGCATATCTTGTGGATTATATGGATTATCACTGAGGAAGGAGGAAAGATATATGACTAGAAGACCTACACATCCGGGGAATGTATTTTTAGAAGATGTTATGAAGCCTTTGAATTTAACAGTTACTGATGCGGCGAAAATGCTTGGTGTAAGTAGAAAAGCTTTATCTGAATTTGTAAATGAAAAAGCTTCGTTAAGCCCTGAGATGGCATTGAGAATAAGCAAAGCAACAGGAACATCTGCAGAGAGCTGGATGAATATGCAACAGAAATTAACGCTTTGGACTGCGCATCAGCACGAACCGACTAATGTTATACCTTTCCCGTTGGCTGATGTAAAAGAAGGATAATAGGCTAATAATAAAAGAAATATTTAAAAATGCACCTTAGATGCTTTATGAGACAAAAGCACCTGAGGTGCTTTTTGTAATGTGATAGTTACTGATGAGGTATGGGATATGTAGTATAATTCTATAAAAAGATATAGACATTTTGAGGAAAAATGAGTCAGAAAGAACCACGATTTCATGGAACAACAACTGAAAAGACTTCGCATAACATGAGCAAAATTCGAGGTAAGGATACAAAGATTGAAGTAGTGCTTCGCAAAGCTCTGTGGGATGAGGGCTATCGGTATAGGAAGAATTACAAAGATATACCAGGATGTCCGGATATAGCATTGACCAAATATCGCATTGCAATATTCTGTGATGGTGAGTTTTTTCATGGAAAAGATTGGGAGGTTCTTAAGCCTAAGCTTGAACAGGGAAAGAATCCTGATTATTGGATAAAGAAGATTGAGAGAAATAGAAGCAGGGATAAAGAAAAAGATGCACAGCTTTTATTTCTTGGATGGACAGTAATACACTTTTGGGGAAAAGATATTCTTAAAAAGACGGATGAGTGTATTAAGGTTATAGAAGAAGCGATTTTTGATGTTAAGTTAGGTGAGATTGATTAGAACAAATTATGTAAGTAAGAGGAAAATACATGGATATAAACATTGAACTTGGATATGACAGAACCAATCCAAAATCTATTGAGGCGTATGCGCAGAAACTAATTGGAAAAACTTTCAGAGAAGTGGTCGAAGAAGGCGCAAATGAACTTAGAGACGATGATGCTACATATGGAGTGTATGATGCTATTGCGGATAAGAGAACCAAGGGTAATGTTGGACAATTAATAGAAACACATTTTTTTCATTATGCTAATAATAGTGATTCTAGACCAGATTTTCCAGAAGCAGGGGTTGAACTGAAGGTGACTCCATATAAAGAAAACAAAAATGGTTCATTATCAGCAAAAGAGCGTTTGATTCTTACAATGATTGATTACATGACAGTTGTAAATGAAGATTTTGAAACAAGCCATTTTTGGAATAAATCAAGATTGATATTGCTGATTTATTATCTATATAAGCAGGAGATGCAACTAAAGATTGATTATAGAATCGGATATGCTAAGCTATTCACTCCTCCAGAACAGGATTTAAAGATTATCAAGCATGATTATGAAATAATTGTTGGAAAGATAAAAGCGGGAAAGGCACATGAATTATCGGAAGGAGATACTTTGTATCTTGGAGCAGCAACTAAGTCATCAACTTCTGAAGTTAGAAGAAAACAACCTTTTAGCGATATTATGGCTAAGCCGAGGGCGTTCTCATTTAAAAATTCATACATGACATATGTCCTGAATAATTACATTATTCCGGGAAAAGATACATATGAGCCGATAGTTAAAGATGATTCGGTTGAAGCGTTTGAAGATTATGTTGTTAATAAGATTGATGAGTATGCAGGATATTCTGTCGATGAACTTTGTGAGAAGTTTGATATCGATATTTCTAAGAAGGCCAAAAATCTCGGAGCAATGATAGCGTACAGGATTCTGGGAATAAAGAGTAATCAGGCGGAAGAATTTGAGAAGGCTAATATAGTCCTGAAGACGATACGTATAGAATCAAATAATAAAATAAAAGAGAGTATGTCTTTTCCTACATTTAAGTTCAAGAAGCTTGTGCAGGAAGAATGGGATGATTCGACTTTTGGAAACTATCTGCGTGAAACGAGATTTTTGTTTGTTGTATATAAGTTTGACGAGAATGAGAAACTTCGTCTCAAAGGGGCTCAGTTCTGGAATATTCCATATGAAGACCTTGAAAATGATGTGAGGCAGATGTGGGAAAGAACGGTTCAGGTGCTTAAAGAAGGACTTAAGGTTGAGACGATAAACGGCATCAATCATAATAATTTTCCTAAAGCTACAGAGAACAGAGTGAGTCACGTGAGGCCGCATGCTCAGAATGCAAAAGATACTTATGAACTTCCTGATGGAAGAGAATATCCTAAGCAGTGCTTCTGGTTGAATAATTCGTACATCTTGGAACAGTTAGATGAGAATTTGAAATGATGGAGGAATGTGGATGGCTGGATATATTATGACTATAAGTGATATGGATGCACTTAAATATTGTGTAGAAAGTGGCGTATACAGCACGATATTAAGTGATGCAAAATATGATGCTTGGAATGTGGCCCAAGAGGGGACTTTTGCTGATTATTTTAGTATGAAAGAGGGAGATTCTATATATTTTTTCATAAAAAGAAAGATATATGGAATCGGAATACTTACTAATATCAACAAGGACTGTAAGTTTTTGAATTATATTGATGCAGACTTGCCACGAAATTATTCTGATGAAGAATATATCCAAAAAGAGCCGCTTATTTCTTCCGCAACACAGAAAAATAGATGCTTTTGCACATTTAAACCTGCGCCATATTTTTTTATGAATGGTGTTGATATGGATGATGCTTTGAGTAGTAATCCTGATAAATTTAGGATGTTGCGTGCAATGTGGAAAGTATCATTTATTAAAATTGATGATGAGGAAAACCAAGCTTTACAGGATATAATCCTTAAGCGAAATGAGGAACGCTTAAAAGACAAGAAGGATATTTTTACATTTTCTCTGGAAGAGCAGAATCTAATAGTGAAGAAAATGAGTACCAAGTATAGAATGTCTGCATATCAATTGCTTTTAAGTGCAAAAAAAGATAATAAAATCAAACATGAAATGGCAATTGAGGCAGCTATCTGCGATTTATTAAGCCGTGGCGATAAATCAATTTTTGGAAAATGGGATTATGTATCACATCAAGTGATTGCGTCTCCGTTTAAGGCGATAGACTATATGGATAAAATGGATATATTTGGATATCGCTATATTGAAGGTTTTAAAACAATTTCAAAGTATCTGGTAATCGAAATTAAAAAAGATGATGCGGATGAAGCGGTCATTGAGCAGATAATGAAGTATGTTGATTGGATTAATAGTGAATATGCTCATGGGGATTATTCCATGATAGAAGCATATATTGTTGCGGCAGGTTTTTCGGATGATGTAATTAAGAAAAGAGACAATGAGTGTATAAGAAATTTTACTAAAGGTTACAGGCCGACAATGGCATGTACTTGGAAAGAATGCAAATTGATTAAGTATACGTATGATGATAATGGGCTCACATTTATTAAATTATAAGTAGATTGATCAAATAGTTTTTCTATGTTATCATCAATAATGAACTTTTAATTGAGTTGTTGATCAAATAGAAGTTCTGTGATAAGATTTAGATATATTTTTGGATTGGAGTTGTTGGGAATGGAGAAAACGGTTTGTGAGTTGTTTGCGGGAGTTGGTGGATTCAGATGCGGATTAAATTCTATATCCGAAGTCGAGGATGCGCAGAAACCTGAAAAGTGGAAAACAGTCTGGTTTAGCCAGTGGGAACCTGCTGATAAAAAGACACAATGGGCTCATGACTGTTATGTCAATAGATTTGGTGTATGTCTTGATCTTGAAGGAAATGATACTACTAATGAAGATATAAATGCTGTTGATAAAAACAAAGTTCCTGATCATACATTACTTGTCGGAGGCTTTCCGTGTCAGGATTATTCGGTAGCTTCGACACTTGCTACTTCTAAGGGATTGGAAGGGAAAAAAGGTGTTCTTTGGTGGGATATAAGAGATATGCTTGAAGCTAAGAATACACCTTTTGTTTTACTTGAAAATGTTGATCGTCTTATAAAGAGCCCTGCAAGTCAGAGGGGACGTGATTTTGCTATCATATTGGCTTGCTTTAGAGATCTTGGATATACAGTTGAGTGGAGAGTCATCAATGCTGCTGAGTATGGATATCAGCAGAGAAGAAGACGTACTTTTATCTTTGCATACAGGAATGACACTAAGTATGCTAAGAAAGTTTTGGAAAATGCAAACTATATTGAGATGCATGGTGACGAGCTTCACAGACATAGCATTGCTAAAGTGATTCTTTCACAAGGTTTTTTTGCTACATGTTTCCCAGTAGATCCACTTGATGCAAAGTATGTAAAAATAGGTAAGCTTCCCAAAGGCATCGGAGAACTTTCTGATTCCTTTACTTTCAATTTTGAAAATTCAGGAATGATGCTTGATGGAACAATCTATACAGCAAAGACTGTTCCTTATTACGATGGTAAGCAGATTACACTTGGTGATGTAATGGAGACCGGAAGTGTTGATGCATCTTTCTTTATTCCTAAAGAAAGGTTGTATTATACAAATCCTGATGTTACGCACAGTGATGAAACAAAGATTAAGTTAACTAAGGAAGAGCGTCAGACTTGGCAGTATCTTAAGGGAGGTAAGAAAATCTCCAGAACTGCTAAGAATGGACATGAGTATGCGTTCTCTGAAGGTCCGATTCCTATGATTGATGAGTACAATAAGCCTGCAAGAACAATGCTTACAAGCGAAGGATCATTTAGCAGGACTACTCATATTGTCAGAGATAAGAAGACAGGAGAGATAAGACTACTTACTCCTGTAGAGATGGAGAGGATTCAGGGCTTCCCGTCTAACTGGACGAAGGAGTGTCTTGTTGATGGTGAGAAGGTTGAGATGCCTGTGAATAAGCGTAAGTTTATGATGGGTAATGCGCTGGTTGTTGATCTTGTAAAGCAGATGGAGCCTGTGATATCGAAAATAATTGAAAATGAAGATTGAAAAAAGCCATTCTACTATGTAGAATGGCTTTTTTTTACATATATATTGGATTATAATATACCTATATCTATTTGTAATGCCGCATATGTATTTCACTAAGAAAAGTTAATTGTTTCTATGAAAGCAATCTTTGCGGTATAGTTCCACTTTTTTAGAATATAAAGAAATATGGGGATATTCGGATAAGCTTTTGCCAGAAAGAGAGTTTATTGAAATAATATAACGTTTTGGCGATTTTACGTTAAAAAATATACAAGACTGATGAGAGGCATAATACATGATGAAAATAATTCTTGATTGGTTAAATAAACCTACGGTCAAAGCGGTTATTAATGTGATTTTCACTTTGGTTATCGGATTTTTGAGTTCTGGACTAGATATATATAATATTAAGGCAAATACATTTGGATGGAGTGTATGGTTGGTAGTAGTAATTTTATATATCATTTTAATTGTACATTATAGTACAATGGAGACAAATGAAAGAAAAGTAGCTTTTCTATATGAAACACAAAATAAAGCATTTGAGGAATTGATGTCAGGACTGATGACTACATGTAAAAGTAGTTATAGTGGCGCAAATAAAGTAATAAAAAGTATAATCAATGAAAAAAAAGCTAATTTGGAATTGTGGAGTTTTGATCAAGCTTGTGCATGGGTTTGTCAAAATGTCTATAAGTTACTTTGTAAGGTTGGAAGTGGGCGAGATTTTGAAGTGATATATGATCGACTGGATGAAAGTGTAGGAGCAGAAAAGATAATATATGCCAATGCCTATGCTAATAAAGCTTCAGAAAGACCTACTGTTTATTTTCAGAAAAGGAATTACGAAGAAGATACATTTCATGATGCTGAATTATTTAAAATGAATCAATCTAATACAGAAGTTATAATTGGCAGTGAGGAAATAGATAAGGTTTTTGGGCATAAGTCAAAAGATAAAAGGAATAGAAATAAAAAGAAGTATAATCAGTATATTGCAATTCCGGTTTTTTGTAACGACATAAAAATGGTTGGATTGATTGAGATAGTATGTATGAATCAGACGCAGCTGGGGGAAACAGAAGAAGATATAAGAGAAAAAATTTCAAAGTATTTAATGATATATGTATTTTTTATGTTGTTGCTTCACAAGTTGGAAAAAGCATTAGTGGCACAACCTCGATAAAAACAGGTGTTAATATGAAAAAATATAAGAAGAGTGTAAAAAAAATCAAAAATAATAGAATAGTGATAAAAAAACCTAGTATTAATGTAGAGAAAAAAGGGGAAGTAGTATTAGTTAAGAGCAATTTTGAAAATAAATCAGAGGATGAAATTAGAGAATTGCAGATACGAATTTCGGATGAGTGTAATAGGTTTAAAGAGATGTATTATTCGACAAATATAATAATTGATAAGACGAGGCAACGTTCATTTGGTGATTTGTTGAAAAAGTATCTGAGTAGACTTTGTGAAGATATAATAGAAAAACCAAGAGTAGATGCTAGACATTATTGGCAAAAATGAGAGAGTTTGAAAGAGAGACTGGAATACTTCCCAGTCTCTCTCTTTGTTATCTGGATGTTTTAATCTTAACCAATCAAACTTTTATAAGGTTTTCAGTTTTTCCTATGTAGACTTGTTGAGGAGCTGTATTCTCAAATGGACACCATACATAACCGGTTGAATCCTTTGCGTTGCCGTTGATAACATATTCGCATATAACTTTTGGAGAAGGATTATTGTTTGGAACTAATGTAAAGATTACTGCAGCCTGTGTGAAGAACATATCCTCATCAGCACTTGTAGATGTTTCAATGTCTTGATCTGTTACGCTTGCATATCGGCAGATTGACCATACTGTTTTGCCATAGTAAGAATCTCTCAGAAGATCGCCTATTCCAGTATTATCATCGCGTTTTTGAAGTAAAGCCTCTGCACGGTTGAGTCGAAGAAAGGTACTATGATTTTGATCATATGGAGCGGTACCATAAAACATTCGACAGTGGTTTGTCGAAACAAAATGTCCGTTAGTCCTTTTTATTATGCGAACTACTCCGTTTAGAGTCTCTATAAAATATGATTCCTTTTGATCTGATATCATAAGTATGTCTGTAAATTCTTCGGAGGATTTGTAAGTTTCATAATATGCTTTTACATATATAAGGGCTTCTTTTGCGGTTCTGAAATTAGTAATAATAGTAAGATACGTTTCAAATACAGTTGGTTTATTTTCAGCTTTTTTCCACAATCCGTTTTCATTTTTCTTTAGATATGAATCGGCTGCAACAAAGCTTACACCGTATTCATTAACTCCGGCCCATGCAGGGTTGGGCTTTTCATATTTTTTCTCTCTGGTAAAGGCCACATATTTTATTCCTTCTTGTGATTGTCTCACAACAGGATCAATAAATTTTGTTGCATCTACTAAATCACATTGTTTAAAAATAGTATTGATAGTGTGTCCTTCTGTTGTCCAAAATGAATTACCTATTGTACACATAATGCCTCCTTATCTTATAAACTATAATTGATTACGTAATTTGCAGCTTGGCGTATGCTGTCGCAAAACCAAGGCACTTCATATTCAGGGGTTGATGAGTATTTATTTAATATTTCTTCGTCGCTCATTTTTGCGGCTTCTTCTAATCCGGCATTTCTTGCAGCGTTGACAAGAACTGAAATTTCTTTTTCAGTGAATGTATCGGTTTGATTGCGGACAAAATTCGGATTACCATATATGCAAAACAGTGTCTGTAATCCTTGATCCGGATCGCGTTGCTCTTGTGTGATGTAGATTCGTCTATTTGTTACAGTCATTGCTTTTTGTTCGTCAAATGAAATTGAATAGCAATCAAGATCATTATCATAGATTGCAGGATCGCCTTGGCCAAGCCTTAAACTTACTTGATCAAGTGTTATGTGCTTAGCAGCCAACCAGGATATTAGCTGCGTGGCATTATTGAGTGCGGTAGTATCATAACCACCACTTGCTTTTTTGTAACGTTCCGGCGGATTTGCACCTGCAGCAAAAATTTTTACCATATCACTGCTATCAAAATTTTTTTCGATTATTGAAAAATAATCATCAAATCTTCCGGGTCTACTTAAATGACTGATTAGTGCGATTTCACTATTGTGTACAGAGCTGTATCCGGTAGCAATTATGATTATGCATGAAGTGGCACTGTCACAATAATAGATGGTACTTGCTTCGATTGGATTAACTAGATAATAATTATCCTGACTGACATAGATTACTTTTTTTCCGTTCTCGATTAGATTCATACGCCCTCCTAAATGAATACGATGATTGTAATAGGCAACAGATAATAGACGAGAATACATATATTAATGATATCATTAACCAAACAAAAAGGAACGAATTTTTGTTCATAACTTTTATTGTCTATTGCAATGATTCTCGCATCAGGAAATAATGTAGGGAAGATTGTTATAATGATTTGGGATGAATATTTTAAGTAGAGAAAAGGAACAATCATGCTAAAAACAATAAACGTCGTCGCCGCTATAATCTGCGATGATTTCAATAATAAAACAAAAGTATTCGCCACACAGCGTGGCTACGGCGAATACAAAGGCTGGTGGGAATTTCCGGGCGGAAAAATTGAGAACGGTGAGACACCACAGGAGGCTCTTATGCGGGAAATCCGTGAGGAACTTACTGCCAACATAACAGTGGGAAGCCTCATTAAGACAATCGAATATGATTATCCTAATTTTCATCTGTCTATGGACTGCTTCTGGGCAGAAGTGGAATCTGGGAATCTGGAACTGAAGGAAGCAGAGGCCGCAAGGTGGCTTACCAAGGAGGAACTCGATGATGTGGAATGGCTTCCTGCGGATGAAATATTGATTGATAAGATTAAAGCAGAGATGTAATAATGCTTTATTTGGAAAAGAATTATGAAAGTATTATCTATTATTATGATAGTGGTAGGATTTATATTACTGCTACGCTACTTCCTGTTGATCAGAAAATGTAATATCAGAGTATCTGCAACAATTACTGATATTGAACTGGAAATTGACTACAGAAAACGAGTATCTTATTACCCTACATATCGATATAAGATTGAGCATTGGTGGTACACGGCAAAATCGCATAAAGAAATACCGTATTGGATGGATAAACCAAAATATAAAGTGGGGGATAAGATGGATATTTTGGTTTGCGAATCTGATCGTAAATTCTGTATTCCGGCTGATTATGCAGATTTTAGAAAAATGCATGGAGAGTTTTTTGGTGGAATACTGGCAATTGGTTTGGGATTATTAAATTTATTGACATAGAATTATTTCTCCTAGCATCTCCTCTTCATAGATAAAATCTATCGATAACTCAATGAAAAATATATTATACCTATCACCATGGTAGGTATATTATTTTGCCTATAATACTAGCTTGAAGAGGAGATATAAGATGAGTAGTTTACAGACACCGTTCAGATATGATTTTGTTGGAAGCTTTTTGAGACCTAAGGCACTTAAGGATGCTAAGGCAGCGTTTGTTGAAGGTAAGATTGGCAAGGAAGAACTTGATAAAGTTATCAATGATGAGATCACTAAGGTAGTTGCAAAGCAGAAAGAGCTTGGATTTCAGGTGATAACAGACGGAGAGTTCAGAAGAACCTTCTGGCATCTTGACTTTATGTGGGGCTTTGAAGGCGTAGAGCATAAGGCTACCGGCAAAGGAGTTGAGTTTAACGGTGAGCTGGCTGTTCTTGATGATACATATCTTGTTGGTAAGATCAAGGCAAAGGCACATCCTTTTGTGGAATACTACAAGTTCCTTAAGAAGTTCGAGGATGAGAACACTGTTGCGAAGTATACAATCCCTGCACCTGCGCAGACTTTCCAGCAGATGATCGTGCCTGCGAACTTTGAGACCACAAGGAAGTTCTATCCTACAAACGATGAACTTATTGAAGATATAGCAAAGGCATATCGTGATGTTATAAAGCAGTTCTACGATGCGGGATGCCGTAATCTTCAGCTTGATGACTGCACATGGGGCGCGATTGTCGGCGATGCGGCTAAGCAGCGCTATAAGTCACTCGGAATAGATCTTGAGGAGGTAAAAGAGCAGCTTCTTAGAGTGAACAATCTTTCACTCGAAGGAAAGCCTGCCGACATGGTGATCAATTCACATATCTGCAGAGGCAATTACCACTCAACTTATTTTACCAGCGGACCTTATGATACCGTTGCTGATTACGTGTTTGCAAAAGAAAATGTGAATGCGCTTTTCCTTGAGTATGATGATGAAAGATCCGGCGGATTTGCTCCGCTTTCCAAGGTTTCTGATGATAAGAAAGTTGTTCTTGGTCTTATCACAACAAAGACACCTGCGCTTGAAGATAAGCAGAAGGTTATTGAGAGAATTCATGAGGCTGCAAAATATGTTCCTCTCGACAGACTTTGCCTTAGCCCGCAGTGCGGTTTTGCTTCCTGCGAGATAGGCAATAAGCTTACGGAAGAAGAGCAGTGGGCAAAGCTCAAGCTTGTTAAAGAGATTGCAGAAGAAGTGTGGGGATAATGTTTTTATAAAAAAACGTGTGCGTTTTCGATAATACTTCAAAATCGCACACGTTTTTTTAATTACTCTACAACTGTGAAGCTGATCGGTGTTGCAGCTTCATAATTCTTCCAATATTCTTTGAATTCTTTTTCGCCGCCTGTGAAATCTTTTGTATCAGCTTCATCAAGACTGTTGGTCTCTCTTAAAAATCCTAAATATGTATCGCCGTCTTTAGTGATGTGATCCTTTATCATAAGACCGTCGCCGTCAGGATTTAAGAAAAGTGACTCGTAGAAATCCGTATAGCACACATACACCATATCGTTTCCTGTCGCTATCGGATACTCTTTTTCACAGGAAAAAGCATTACCGATATTCTTAACTATGCCATTTACTTCGCCATAAAAAGCTACCTCTACTCCATGCTTCTCAGCGTCAACTGAATCTGTAATTGCAAGAACCTCGCCGTTGTAACCTTTAATCTTTATCTTTGTATATCCCTGGCCTTTTGTAAGATAAGAAATTATCTCATCATAACTTTTAAACTTATCCTTTTTTGACGTTTCCTCAACAAATGAGCTTGGCATAAAATCATCGTCTGCAGCATTATCCTCCGCTATCTCGTCAGCCGATGCCTCATCTTCCGATCCTGTTTCAGCATCCGCTGTTTCCGGTTCATCTGCTTCAGGCTCGGCTACCTCTGCTGTCTCTGCCGGCTCCCCTGCGTTTTCGGATGTGCCAATCCCTGCGCATCCCGTAAATGTCAGCATTCCTGCCATAACTAAATAAGCAATTCTTTTTTTCATTTCTTTTTACTCCTCTTCCCTGTTAAAAAAATGTAAATATTGTAAAATGGCAAATAAATAATATCACACATTTGTGTTCTATCTGCGTATTTTATATTGTTTTATAAATTTACAGATTATTCTCGCCCCACTTCTTTAATTGGAGAAGAATTGGGATGAGGCTTTTTGTTTTTTCTGTAAGATTATATTCAACTCTTACGGGCATTTCATCATACTGCTTTCTTTCAACAAGTCCGTCTGCTTCCAGCTCTTTTAGCGAATTGGCGAGCATTGTATTGGTGATGCCGTGAACAGAGCGGCTCAGTTCGCCGTATCTGACAACTTCATTTTTATCGATGACGCATAGTATCATTATTTTCCACTTGCCGCCAACGGTATCTATTACTTTTTTTAATCCACAACCTTTTCCTGCGATATCTTCACATAAAGGCTCGTGATCGGCTATTTTTCTCATAGTATACTTTTCCTTACCAGATAAATTTAAACTGCGTACTTGATATAAAAAATATACTACATATAATAAAAGCATCAGATTCGAAAAACAAGTAAATCTTTTATTAAGGAGAATTTTTATGAGAAAGGCGACTAATGACACAGACAGATGCGTAGCCTGCGGAGTCTGTGCGCTGCAATGTCCGAGGGAAGCGATTGACATTTATAGAGGCATTTATGCGGTTGTTGATGTTTCTAAATGCGTGGGATGCGGTATATGCGAAAAAGCTTGTCCGGCAGGATCTGTAAAAGTAGTGGAGGTGCAAGATGGTATTAAATAAGAAAAAGCAATGGTACGACTATCTTTGGATATGGACGATCATTTATTTTGCACTCGGATTCTTTAATATCTTATTTGCCTGGCTTGGAATGATCGATTTCATACTTCCTCTTATCTTTGCGATAGTCGGTGGAAATAAATGGTTTTGTAATCACATGTGCGGCAGAGGTCAGCTTTTCTGGGTACTTGGAAGGAATCTTAAGTGCTCACGAAAAAAGCCGGCGCCTAAGTGGATTTCCTCAAAGTGGTTCAGATATGGATTCCTCACATTTTTTATGACAATGTTTGGAACTATGATATTTCAGACCTATCTTGTGTTCTCGGGAGCGGAGTCGCTTAAGAAAGTAGTAAAGCTCTTTTGGACATTTAAAGTACCATGGAAATGGGCGTATAATGGAAGTGTCTTCCCCGATTGGGTGGCGCAGTTCGGATTTGGCTTTTACAGCCTTATGCTGACATCCACTCTGATAGGACTGATAGTGATGGCAATGTACAAAGAGAGAACCTGGTGTTCTTTCTGTCCAATGGGAACAATGACACAGGGCATTTGCAAGATAAAGGCAAAGAAAGGTAGGGAGAATTTATGACATTAGAAGAAAGAGCCGAGAGGGCTGTGGAGCTTAAGAATTCCGGAATGTATAACTGTGCACAGGCAGTGACTGCGGCTTTGGCAGATCAGACAGGGCTTACTGAGGAACAGCTTAAGCAGGTATCGGCAGGATTTTGCGCGGGGATGGGCAACCTCGAAGCAACCTGCGGAGCATTGATAGGTGCGGGAATGATAGCAGGCCTCAAGACAGAAGGCAAAGGAACTCTTGGAGTTACCAAGCAGATTCAGGAAGAGTTTGGCAAAAGATGCGGTGCATTAAAATGCAAAGATCTAAAGACCGTCACAGACGGCAAACCGCTGTGCCCCTGCGAAGACTGTGTGAGGAATGCGGTTATGATCTATGGCGAGATAATGGGCCTGAAATAGGGAGAAAAGAGATGAAAAAGAAGATTGTTTATTTGGTTATGGCCGGAATGCTCATGCTTACAGGATGTGGCGGTGCCAATGCAGAGCAAAGCGCAGAGGCTTCATCTGAGACAACTGAGGCAAATGACGCTGAAGCCGGCAATACTGAAATGAGCTCGGATTCCGAAGAAACTCAGCTTGCCAATCCATGGAGAGATATCACGGAAGAAGAGGCTAAAAATGGGAGCGTAAGACTTTTTACAATTCCCGAAGGCGCAGAAAATGTTAAGTGGAGCATGATGGAAAACAAGGGCGATGAAGCTCCGCTTATACAGGCATCTTTTGAACTTGACGGAAAAGAATTTACGGCCAGAACACAGTACGGAGCTCCCGAATATGCAGATATATCCGGGATGAACTATGAATGGTCATCCAAAGAAGACGGCAAGCTTGCAACATGGGGCGGTGGCAACATGGATGCGAAGTTTTGCAGATACAAAGGCGACGAATGTGCGGATCTTTGCACCTGGTATGACATAGAGATAGGTATTGCGTACAGTCTTTCTACTGTTGCAAGTGATCTGGATGGTTTTGATATTCAGGCTGTTGCAGAGGCAATGGCGCCCGAACCTGAGGTGTATATCAGCTCTTTTGTTGAAGAGGTTGCCGGAAAGTCCGAGTTTGAGAGTTACGATGAAGTAATCTCATATCTTAAGAAAGGGCAGGGATACGCATATATCAAGGTCAAAGGCTATGATGGGGACATTCTTGCTCTGGCAGAGAGTACGTATCACGATAAGGAAAAAAATCTTTCGATAGATGTGGCTCTTTATGCCAAAGTCGACGGTGTTGTAAAGAATCTCGGAAACGTATCGACGGCGGGAACGGCTTATCCCATCGCAGTCGAAGACGGCGCTTTATACGCATGTAACCCTCATTCATATGAAGTATATTACGTAAATCCCGAAGGAGACGGACTCATGATGAAAGACAGTATTCATGAAGAATATGATGACAGCGGTAAGCCGTCATATACGGGATTTACAAGAGAAACCAACAGCTTTGACAATGACGTTGAATTTACCGGTGGAGAAAAAGAGTATGAGAAATACTATGAAAACTATTTATCTGCAACGCCTATAGATTTTACACTTGTAGATTGAGGAAAAGGATAAAGATAATGTATAAGAATATTGACATGACAACATATCCGAGGAAGGAGCATTTTGACCATTTTCGCAATATGGAATATCCGTTTGTGACGATGACGGTTCAGGTTGATATCTCGGATTGGATAAAAAGGCTTAAAGAAGCGAAATATCCTCTTTTCCTTTGTTTCCAGTATGCAGTTGCACGTGCGGCCAACAGCGTTCCGGAGTTCAGGCAGAGAATAGAGGGAGACGGGATCATAGAATACGATTATTGCAATCCTTCATATACTGTGGCGCTTCCCGATGAGACATACAGATATTGCATGGTTAACACCAATCAGCCTCTTAATGACTATCTGGCAGAAGCAAAGATAAAGCAGGAGAAAGCCCTTAATGCGGAACATTTGGAGGAAGAGGGAGAAGCTCGAAGCCACCTGTTTACATCTTGTGTTCCGTGGCAGGATTTTACAGGGGGAACTATGCCTTATCCCGATTCGAAATTCTCAATACCGAATGTTGTCTGGGGCAAATACAAGACGGAGAAGTATCTTGCACTTGAAGATGGCAAAGTTACAGAAAAAGAAAAGACAACCATACCTGTAGTTGTTTTTGTAAATCATGCGCTTATTGACGGCCTGCATATATCCAAGTTCTATGCAAACCTTGATGCGGAACTTTCCGAAATGGAATTTAAATAGTTTATTAGAATGTAGTTTTTTAAGAAAACAGTAAATGAAAAAGAAAGAGTGATTATCCGATAAAGGGTAATCACTCTTTTTCCTTAAGTGTTTTTTCGTTTTGCCTCGAGAATTATCATATCTTTCCGTTCGCCGTCGGTACATTCGACGTCATGTAAAATCATGCATGGGAGCATTCCTGCTTTTATGTGAATAACAAGTGAGGGAATATTGTCACAAAAGATACTGCTGATTATCCTGTCTACTTCGAATGTATCAAAGCCAAGTCTCATGCTAAGTTCCGCAGTTTCTTTTCCGTATCCTTTTCCGATAGTGTCGTCTTCTCCGATGAACAGGCCGTATTCAATCTGTCTGTCAGCCGGCTTGTAATCTTTAAAAACAACCGAACCGATCGCGCGGTTATTATTGTTTAGTTCGCATATCATATATTGGAAAACATTTTGGGTCTGAACTTGTTCTTTGTAGTATTTCTGCTGAGCTTCCAAAGAAAATTTTTCGCGATAAACGTAGCGCTCTCTTACTCGCTCGTTATTTCTCCATTCAACGATCTTGTCACAATCATCGATGGTCATTTTTCTGAGGCCGATTGTCTTCCCTACGATGTCGTATTTCAATTTATGTCTACCTCCATAATTTACAATGGTAACACGTAATAAGGTGTCGGTAAAGGATTTTGCAAACTTCCCGATAATTGCGATATTGGCTTAACATGTTGTAAAATTGATGATTATATGGTATTTTTCATTAGGAATTTACTGGGAGAAATTAAGTTTATGAAAGAATGGTTTGCAAAACTGGCTGAGGACTTCAGCCGTTGCTTTATTGAAGAGAACAGATACATGATGCTGATAGACGGTATCGGAGTGACTGTTAAGGTTTCGCTCGTTGCCGTTGCGATAGGTATTGTAATAGGTTTTTTGATCGCGATGTGCAATATGTCTTCTAATAAAATACTGAAGACTATCGGCACAATATATACGGATGTCATAAGAGGAACACCTTCCGTTACACAGCTTATGATTATCTATTTCGTTGTATTTGCAAGCGTTCGCTGGCCCAAGTGGATCATCGCGGCAATCGCATTTGGAATAAATTCGGGTGCTTATGTTTCTGAGATTGTCCGTGCAGGTATTCAGTCGATTGATAAAGGACAGACCGAAGCGGGCAGATCGCTTGGTCTCAACGCGAGACAGACACTGATGGGAATCGTTGTCCCACAGGCTATCAAGAATATTTTTCCCGCACTTTGCAATGAGTTTATCGTTCTTATAAAAGAAACCGCCATCGTCGGATACGTTGGTCTTATGGACATTCAGAAGGCGGGCGATTTCATAAAGAGTTCTACATTCCTGGCATTTATGCCTTTGATCGGAACGGCCGTAATCTATTATGTTCTGATCAAGCTGCTGACACTTGCACTTAAGAGAGTTGAGAATACTCTTCGTAAGTCTGATGTACGATGAGGAGAATGCCATGAGTGATATGATTGAAGTAAAGAATCTTAAAAAGAAATTTGAAAACTTGGAAGTTTTAAACGGCATCACCACTTCCATTAAACAGGGCGAAGTGGTAGTTGTCATAGGTCCCTCGGGCTCAGGGAAGAGCACATTTTTGCGCTGCCTTAACAGACTTGAGGAGATCACGGACGGTGAGGTTTTCCTTGATGGGCAAAAGATAAACGATCCTGCGACGGATATCAACAAGATCCGCCAGAAGATGGGAATGGTATTCCAGCATTTCAATCTTTTCCCACATATGACTATCATGGATAATATCACCTATGCACCGGTCAAGCTCGGTAAGATGACTAAGTCCGATGCACAGAAGAAGGCACTTGAGTTACTTGAGAGAGTCGGCCTTGCAGAAAAAGCCGGCAATTATCCCGTTCAGCTTTCCGGCGGACAGAAGCAGCGTGTTGCTATTGCAAGAGCGCTTGCGATGGAACCGGAAGTAATGCTTTTTGATGAACCTACATCAGCACTTGATCCCGAGATGGTAGGAGAAGTTCTTGATGTTATGAAGAGACTTGCAGAGACAGGAATGACGATGGTTATCGTTACTCACGAGATGGGATTTGCAAGGGAAGTTGCGAACAGAGTTCTTTTCATGGATGAGGGAGTCATCATGGAGGAAGGAACTCCGGAACAGATATTCAGCCACCCGACCTGCGACAGAGCAAAGTTGTTCTTGAGTAAGGTCTTATAAATACAAAGGCAAAAAGGGAGATAAAAATGAAAAAGAGAATATTATCAGTTGCACTTATTTTGGTAATGGGTATCCTTGCACTTACAGGATGCGGTTCTTCGTCTTCAGACAAGATCGTGTTTGGAACAAATGCGGAATTCCCGCCTTTTGAGTTCAAATCAACAAACGGTGTTATTGATGGTTATGACGGAATCGACATGGCTATCGCAGCCAAAATCGGTGAGAATGCAGGAAAAGAAGTTGAGATTGCCAACATGGAATTCGATTCACTTCTTGTTGCCATTCAGAACGGTCAGATCGACGCTGCAATTGCAGGTATGACTGCTACGGAAGAGAGAGCCAAGACGGTTGATTTCTCAACTCCTTACTATACAGCAACACAGGTTATGGTTGTAAAAGAGGGTTCTGATATCAAGACTGCCGCAGATATGGAAGGTAAATCAATTGCGGTTGTTCAGGGATATACAGGTGAAACTGTTGTAAAAGATCTCGGATATCAGTATGAAGCATTCAAAAAAGGAACAGAGTGCATCCTTGAGCTTGTAAACGGTAAATGTGATGTGGTTGTTATTGATTCAGCAACTGCAAAAGATTATGTCGGAGACAACGAAGGTCTTGTTATCGTTGAAGATCCGAGTGCTTTTGAGTCTGAGGAATATGCTATCGCAGTTAAGAAGGGTAACACAGAGCTTCTTAATACTATCAACGAAGCAATCGATAAGATGCTCGCTGACGGAACAATTTCAGAGTTTGCAGCAAAGTATGCCGATGCTGAATAAAGAATTTTTAGATGATCACAGGGCTGTCGCTATAGCGGCAGTCCTGTTTGCTTTTAAAGATTCATTGTATATTGTCCTGCTATAAAGTAAAATTTAGAATAGCGAGAAATTATAATGCATAAGGAGGAAATTGTATGAACTATTCAATTAGCGGTGACAGTTTACCGGTTCTTAAGGTGCAACTGGGGCAGGGCGAAAACATTCAATGCGAAGCAGGCGCAATGTCCTGGATGGATGAAGGTATTAAGATGCAGACCAATGCAGGTGGAATCGGTAAGATGCTTGGAAGAGCTTTTACAGGTGAAGGTATGTTTCTAAATACATATGTTGCTGAACGTGCCGGCGAGATTGCCTTTGCTTCTAAATTTCCCGGATCCATACGTGCGGTGGAGATTTCCGAAGGAAATGGTCTGATCGTGCAAAAAGGCTCCTATCTTGCAACTGCAGGTAATGTGAATTCAGAAGTTTTTTTCCAGAAAAGACTTGGAAAAGGCTTGTTTGGTGGTGAAGGTTTCCTTATGAGAAGATTTACCGGATCCGGAATAATTTTCCTTGAGATTGACGGATCTGCTCATGAATACGAGCTTGCACCCGGTCAGACAAAGGTGATTGATACAGGTAACCTTGCTGCAATGTCAGAGTCATGCTCTATAGATATCAGGACTGTACAGGGAGTTAAAAATGTGCTCTTTGGAGGAGAAGGTTTCTTTAATACAGTTGTTACCGGCCCCGGTAAGGTGGTATTACAGTCAATGCCTATATCTGCAATGGCCATGAAGTTATATCAGTATATGCCATTTACTACATCAAGTACCTAAAGTATCTAAAAAAGCAATCAGCAGAAAATAGACAGGTAAAAGACGGCTACAATAAAAAAAGGCGAACTCCCGAGCTCAGAATAAGTTCGAGGGTTCGCTTTTTTATTTACGTATTGTATGTCATATCTGAAAGCTTTCCGTGCTTCTCATATCTTGTGATGCGCGCTGGTTTGTTGGATTCATCCACAAATACTACGGTAGGTTTGTGAGTCTTGGCTTCCTGTGCATCAACCGTGCAGTAGGACATGATTATCACATTGTCACCTACGCAAACTTGTCTTGCGGCCGCGCCGTTAAGGCAGATCATTCCGCTTCCCGCTTCTCCTGCAATGGTGTATGTCTCGAAGCGGTTCCCGTTCTGTACATCGACAATCTGAACCTGTTCATATTCAAGGATTCCCGCAGCTTCCATAAGAGAGCTGTCGATGGTGATACTTCCTATATAATCAAGCTCGGCGTGAGTTACGGTCGCACGATGAATTTTTCCTTTTAACATGGTTATATTCATATGCACATCCTTCCTCATTAGGCCAAAGAGTCAACGAAGAAATTGTCGATGAGTCTTGTTTTTCCTATATAAACAGCAAGTGCTGTAAGGATAGGACCTTCGATTGTTTCAACGGGCTGAAGCTTTTCAGAATCTACAAGTTCTACATAATCAATCTTGGCAAGAGGCTCGGATTCGATTATCTCTTTGATCGCAGCGACAACTTTCTTTGCACTTTTTTCACCGCTTCTGACCATTTCTTCGCCCTTTGTAAGTGCTTTGTGAAGGATCAGAGCGGCGCTTCTTTCTGCCTGATTCAGATAGGTGTTCCTTGAGCTCTTGGCAAGTCCGTCTTTTTCCCTTATGATGGGGCAGCCGATAATCTCTATGTTGTAGTTGAGGTCGGCAACCATCTTGCGAACAATTGCAAGCTGCTGATAATCTTTTTCTCCAAAGTATGCTCTGTCTGCTTCGGCGATATTAAACAGCTTGGTTACAACCGTGCAGACTCCGTTAAAGTGAGTTGGTCTGCTCTTTCCGCAAAGTCCCTTGGAAAGTGTATCTACTCCTACATATGAAAAGAAGTCGTCGCTGTACATTTCTTTCGGATTGGGATGGAAGATAAGGTCTGTTCCGAGCTCATCACACATTCTGCAGTCTGTGACAAAGTCCCTGGGATAAGTCGCAAGGTCTTCATTTGCACCGAATTGTATCGGGTTTACGAAGTCACTTACGATAACTTTGTCATTTTCTTCGACGGCTCTTTTTATAAGGCTTGCGTGACCTTCATGGAGATATCCCATTGTGGGAACGAGTCCTATGGAGTATCCTGATTTCTTCCATTCTCTTACTTTTTCTTTTACTGTATCTATTGTATTGGCTATTATCATTTGTTTGTCCTCTCTATGATGCTTTATGTGTTTTTGATAAATAATCAGATTGCACGTGCTTCATCATGTATTGCGAAATCAGGAGCGATAGCGCTTATAACATCATCATCAATTGCAAAAGAATGTTCTTTTGAAGGGTATTCGCCCGCTTTCACAGCTTCATCGTAAGCGCTGAAAGCATCCTTCATTTCTTTTCCAATCTGTGCGAACTGCTTTACGAACTTGGGCTTGATACCTTCGAACATGCCAAGCATATCCTGATAAACAAGTACCTGTCCGTCGCATCCGGCACCTGCGCCTATTCCAATCGTAGGAATGGTCAGACGTTTTGTTATAAGTGTTGCAAGTTTTTCGGGAATACATTCGAGAACTACCATGAATGCGCCGGCTTTCTCTACTGCGAGTGCATCTTCGAGAATCTGCTTTGCCTGCGCTTCGTTTTTGCCTTGTACTTTGAAACCGCCAAAGGCATTGACCGACTGAGGAGTCAGTCCAAGATGTGCGACCACGGGGATGTCTGCTTTGGTGATTGCTTCAATCTGTTCACAGACCTTAGCTCCGCCTTCAAGCTTAACTGCCTGAGCGTGGCCTTCCTTCATTAATCTGCCGGCATTCATGACGGCATCATAGATAGATGTCTGATATGACAAAAATGGCATATCAGCGATAAGAAAGGTGTTCTTTAAACCTCTTGATACGGCTCTTGTATGATGAATCATATCCTCCATTGTAACGGGAAGAGTGTCATCATAACCAAGCATGGTCATTCCGAGGGAATCACCTATCAGCACTGTGTCTACGCCTGCCGCTTCCATAAGGCATGCGGTTGTGTAGTCGTAGCATGTGAGCATGCTGATTTTCCTACCTTCAAGCTTTTGTTGCTGTAACGTAGTTACTGTCTTTTTCATTTTTTTACCTCTTTTCCATATAAGCCTTGACTGTTCAAGGTCTCATTGTTTTAGGGTTTCGATGTAACTATAGCAGACATCCCTTCTATATTCCAGCATTAATTGACGAAGGAGCGTTTGTATTCTTGAACTTCATGTTCAAGAATGCCGAACAACAGATATACCGATATAAAAGATATGAAGCGCATGGAGATATAAGGGTGCGGAGGATAAACAGGAGGATAACAGGGAAAATATGCCTTAAGAGAAGGAAAAGTTGGATATAGGGCATACATTATGAAGATAACGCAGAGGATAACAGGGGAAAATATGCCTTAAGAGAAGGAAAAGCATGAAGTAGGGCATACATTATGGAGATGACGCAGAGGATAACAGGGAAAAGTATGCCTTAAGAGAAGGAAAAGTGTGAAGTAGGGCATACATTATGAAAATGATGCAGAGGTCAACAGGGTAAAGTATGCCTTAAGAGAAGAAAAAGTTGGATATAGGGCATGACATCTTGAATCATAGATTCAAGATGCCCGCAAACAGGCCATTGAAGTCGGCTTCTCCGAAGGGGCTGTTTGCCTCCTGTATCATGTTCTCACGAAATCCGCAGTTAGTGCGGATTTCTGTAATTTCATTTGAGAAGTCATACATTCTTGAACACGAAGCGGTTAGCAGAGCGCACTTTTTCGGATATAACCGCAGCCTATCAGAAGATATAAAGATATCCTATCGTAAAACCTATTGACCTGATAGGCAAATAGAAGTAATATTTGTTCAGCGATTACGAAACGGACCCGTTAAAAAATCTGACAGTAAAGTTCAATTGGAAAATTTAAGTTTTGAGGAGAGTAACATTATGAAAAAGAACAATTTGAAAAAATTATTAGCTGCAACACTTACACTTGCACTTGGAGCAGCAACACTTACAGGATGCGGTTCCGCTTCTGCTAAAGATGGTTCTGCAGAGCAGACAAGCAGCGAAGCTCCTGCAGCACAGGAACAGAGCACAGACAAAGTATACAGAACACTTGATGAGATCAAGGAGAGTGGCGAGATCAACATCGGAGTTTTCTCAGATAAGAACCCCTTTGGATATGTTGATGAGAACGGTGAATATCAGGGATATGATGTTTACTTCGCAAATAAGCTCGGTGAGGACCTCGGTGTAAAGATCAACTTCGTATCAACAGAGGCAGCAAGCAGAGTTGAATATCTTGAGACAGGTAAGGTTGATATCGTACTTGCAAATTTCACGGTTACAGAAGAAAGAGCAGAAAAAGTTGACTTCGCACTTCCTTATATGAATGTAGCTCTCGGAGTTGTATCTCCCAAAGCAAATGTAATTAAGGACCTCAGTGAGATCAAGCCTGACGATCAGGTTATCGTTATCTCAGGAACAACAGCAGAGACATATCTTGAAAAGAACTATCCCGACATCAAGCTCCAGAAGTTTGATACATATGCAACAGCAAAGACTTCTTTTGAAAACGGAACAGGCGTAGCTTGGGCAAATGACAACACAGAGGTTATTGCATATGCAATCGAGAATGAGGGATATGAAGTAGGTATTCCTTCACTCGGAAGCCGGGATACTATCGCACCTGCAGTATCTAAGGGCAACACAACACTTCTTGACTGGATCAACGGTGAGATTGAGACACTTGGAAAAGAGAACTTCTTCCATGCAGATTATGAGGCAACTCTTATCGATACATACGGCAAAGATTATGAGGAAACACTCGTAGTTGAGGGCGGAAAGGTCGCCGATGCCGCAGAAGCTTCATCTGACGCTTCATCAGCTTCTTCAGAGGATTCAGGCGCAGCAGCTTCAGATGCAGAAGCTTCAACAGAGGCTTCATCTGCACAGTAAAGTACATGAATTAAATTGCAGAAATCCGCACCGGTTGCGGATTTTGTAAGAACATGATTCAAGATATCATAACCGGTAACATAAAGGAGGGAGAGCTTGCGGGCTCTCCCAATACTTGTTTTTAAAAGGAAACACAACATGAACTTAGACGTTATTATTTCCTATATTCCACTATATATAGAAGCATTTTTCTTAACGATAAGGATCGGATGGCTTGGTATATTGTTTGCGCTGGCCATAGGACTTGTTGTCGCATTTATCACGCACTTTAAGATTCCGTTTCTGTCTGGGATAGCGCTTGTGTATATCGAGCTTTTCAGAAATACACCGCTTCTTGTGCAGCTTTTTTTCATATACTTCGGACTTCCGAAAGTAGGGCTGTCGATATCTGCGGAGACGTGCGGATTTGTCGGGCTTGGGCTTCTTGGCGGAAGTTACATGGCTGAAGTATTTAGGAGCGGACTTGAGAGCGTGCCGAATTCACAGACAGAGAGCGCGCTCGCACTTGGATTATCAAGGAAACAGCTCTTTTTATCGGTAATACTGCCGCAGGCAATCTCGCAGAGCGTTCCGGGAATACTGGCAAATGTCATTTTCCTTCTCAAAGAGACGAGCGTTTTTTCTGCGATAAGCCTTATGGATCTTATGTTTACGGCAAAAGACCTGATAGGACTTTACTACGATACGAAGGAAGCGCTGTTCCTGCTGGTTATTTTCTATATAATAATGCTGCTTCCCGTTTCGGTGATAGGAAGCTTTATTGAGAAAAAGGCAAGATTTAGGACGTTAGGAGTGTGAGCATATGGGATTTGAAGTTTTATTAAAAGGAAATAATATGATAAGGCTCCTGACGGGACTTGCAGTTTCGCTGAAGATAAGTTTTATATCCGTTGCGATAAGTATTGTGCTCGGAGTTATACTTGGAATTTTGATGGCACTCAAGAACCCTGTAATTACGGTGATCACAAGAGTGTATCTTGAGATTGTAAGGATAATGCCGCAGATGGTGCTTCTTTTCATCGTGTACTTCGGGACCACGAAAGCACTGGGAATCAATCTGGAGGCAGAGACGGCTGCCGTCATCGTTTTCTCGTTCTGGGGAACGGCTGAGATGGCGGACCTTGTTCGAGGCGCACTTCTGAGCATACCTGTGATCCAGTACGAAAGCAGCATATCGCTTGGACTTAACAGGTTTCAGACGTACAGATATGTTATCGTGCCGCAGATCATAAGGCGCATGATACCACTGTCGATAAACCTGATCACGAGAATGATAAAGACCACGAGCCTTGTCATGATGATAGGAATCGTAGAGGTGCTCAAAGTTGGACAGCAGATAATCGAGGCAAACAGGAAAGCATCGCCTACGGCGGCGTTTGGAATATTCCTTGTAATATTTTTGCTGTACTTTATGGCATGCTGGCCGATCAGTATGCTTTCAAGATATTTAGAGAAGAAATGGGAGAACTGATATGGAAGAGATACTCAAAGTAAATAATGTATGCAAAAGATATGAAGACATAACAGTTTTCGAAAATATGAATCTTACGGTAAAAAGAGGCGAAGTTGTGGTTATCGTCGGTCCTTCGGGATGCGGAAAAAGTACGTTCCTGAGATGCCTTAACGCTCTTGAAAATATACAGGACGGAGAGATCTTGCTGGACGGAGAGAAGGTTGATGCTGCGAGCAAGAATATTGGAAATATCAGGGAAAAAGCGGGGATGGTATTTCAGAGCTACGATCTTTTCCCGCATCTTACGGTACTTCAGAATCTCATGCTTGCACCTGTAAAGGTTAAGAAGAGAGATAAGAAGGAAGTTGAAAAGGAGGCGCTGACTTTACTTGAGAGAGTAGGCCTTTTGACCAAAAAAGACAGTTTCCCCAGGCAGTTATCAGGCGGACAGAAGCAGAGGGTAGCAATCGTGAGGGCTCTTATCATGCATCCCGAGATACTTCTTCTCGATGAGATAACGGCCGCGCTCGATCCGGAGATGGTTCGTGAAGTATTGGATGTAGTGCTCTCTCTAGCCAAAGAGGGAAGAACGATGATAATAGTAACCCACGAGATGCAGTTTGCAAGGGCAGTTGCGGATCGAATGATATTTATTGACAGCGGAAGGATCGTTGAAGAAGGAAGCCCCGAAGAGTTTTTTGAAAATCCGAAGTCGGATAGATTGAAGCAATTTTTGCAGACATTCTCGTATTAAATGTGATATTAATTACAAGTTTATTTGATACAATCTGACGTTAAAAGAAAAGTAACAAATTTTCACCAAAAAGCAATAATTGGGCAGGCAAAAGCAATATTTGACAAGTCGTATTAAACGTTTACTGCTATAATTTGTCTTATCCTAACAAATATTAAAGAATATTTAATATATAAAAATATTTGTAAGGAATAAGTTTACAAAATGTGGAGGTACATGTATGAAAAGACAAATGACGGTTTTATCAAGTATTGCCTTGGGGGGCTTACTGGTACTTAACAACAGCGTAGATGTAAATGCGGCACCTGCGCTTAATCCTTATAACGGGGTAGAAGCAGAAGTTAATTTCGGACAGTCAGGAACAAAGGTTGTTACTGATGGGGATGTCAAGGCGGTATCAAGTATTGATTCCGGTGATTATTTTATAGTAAAGGATGTTAACTTTTCTAAGGGAGTATCAAAGTTCAAGGTAAATGCAAAGGCTGATTCAGCTTCACTTATTGAGATCAGAGACGGTGGTGCTGACGGTGACGTCATAGCAAACATTAAGATTGGTGCAACAAAGGGCGAATATAAAGAGTTCGTGATTGATTCATCTGTGAAGATTGATGGTAAGAAGACCATTGCTTTTGTTGGAAAGATGGGATCTGTCGCAATTGATAAATGGTCAGCGGTAGAGGCATCTGATGATGCTGAGAAAGAAGCAACGGAATTCCCTGCAGATCCTGAAACAGGTAAGACAGGTGAGGGAGATATTGTATCACCTTACGATGGAATTACAACCGAGCAGATTGCTAAGGAATCTAAGGGAGTAGAACAGGAAGATTATAAAGATAAAAAGGTTCTTACAAGCCTTGAGCAGGATGACTACTATGTAGTTCACAATCTTAAATTCGATAAGGGCGTTGCAGCATTTACCGCTTCAATCAAGGCAGATGAGCCTTCAGTAGTAGAGGTAAGAGCTGATGGCGTTGAGGGCACATTGCTCGCAAAGATCAGAGTTACAGGCACAGACGGCGAATATAAGACATTTACAGCAAAGGCAGAAGATGATGCTAAGGAAATTAGTGGAACTCATGCAGTTGTATTTGTCGGAAAAGTCGGAAAGGTAAGCATTGAGAACTGGAAGGCAATGCATGCGCCTAACGCTAAGACTATAGGTGATGATAAAGATAAAAAAGAAAATCCCGAAAACGGAGACAATGATACTAAGGGTGAGGATAAGACAGGTTCAGGATCAACTCTTTTCCCTTATAATGAGATCTTCACAGGAACCAATTATGGTGAGACAAAGGGAATTGAATATGTAGATTACGACGGAAACAAGGTTGTTTCAAGCCTCGGTGCCGGCGATTACTTTACTGTTAAGGATGTAGATTTCAAGAAGGGCGCAGCAGTTATCAATGTTAAAGTAAAGGCTGATAAGGCTGCCATGCTCGAACTTAGAGACGGCGGAGTTGACGGAAAGGTTCTTGGATCGGTTAAGATCAGCAATACAAACGGCAAGTATGAGAGCTTTAATGTGAAGGTAGATATCACAGGTAAGCATACACTTGCATTTGTAGGAAAAGTTGGAGATGTAAGCGTTGCAAGCTGGAAAGCAATGAGTGCACCTGAGAAGAAGGATGGTGCAACACCTACACCTGCTCCAACACCCACACCGGCTCCAACACCTGAGAAGACAGAGGATACAAAGAAGGGTTCAGGATCTACTCTTTTCCCTTACAACGAGATTTCAACAGGCGTTAACTATGGTGAGATAAAGGGCATTGAGTATGTAGATTATGACGGAAAGAAAGTTGTTTCAAGCCTCGGAGCAGATGATTACTTCACAGTAACTGATGTGGATTTCAAGATGGGCGCAACAGCTATCACTATCAGTGCTAAGGCAGATAAGCCTGCAGTAGTTGAGATCAGAGACGGCGGAGTTGACGGAAAGGCACTCGGAAATATCAAGATTGCCAACACAAACGGTAAATATGAAACTTATACAGTGAAGTTTGATAAGTTTACAGGTAAACATACACTTGCATTTGTAGGAAAAGTCGGTGATGTAAGTATTGCAAGCTGGAAGGCAACGGCAGCAGATAATAACGGTGGAAGCACACCTACACCTGCACCAACACCTACTCCCACACCAACACCTACACCTAATCCGGATCCGACACCTGCACCTACTCCAACACCTACACCCGATCCGGCACCTACACCAACACCTGCTCCTACTCCTACACCCACTAAGTCAAACCTTACACTTTCACATACTGTAAATGACTGGGGTTCAGGATATCTTGTAGATTTCAGAGTAAGCAATAACTCAGGTGAGACAGTGAACGGTTGGAAGCTCAGAATCAAGAAAGATGGAATTAAGATCAACCAGAACTGGTGCATGGAAGTTAAGGAAGAAGGCGATTATTACGTAATTACTCCTTTCTTCTGGAACTCATACATCGAGAACGGTAACTTCGTTTCATTCGGTATTATCGGACAGGGCACAGCTCCCAGAACGATCACATACGAGTTTATAAAATAATTTAGAAGTTTAATAAAGATAATTGAATTAAAATAGAAAGTAAAAAGCTGATATGAAACCGGAAAACTCCTTCCTGCTGTGAATACGAAAGCGCAGAGGAAGGTGTTTTTCTTTGAGAAAAACTGCATATTTACATATAGTTTTTTTTATAATAATATGGATTTTATAAAATATAATAAAGCACAATCGGAGGAAAAATAGATGTCAGATATTCAGAAAGTATATGATTTTTTAAATGACGCAGAGACATATTATCTTGCTACTGTAGACGGAGATCAGCCTAGGGTAAGACCTTTTGGAACAGTTCTTTTGTCAGATGGTAAGATCTATATTCAGACAGGAAAGGTAAAAGATGTATCTAAGCAGCTTGCAGCCAATCCCAAGGCTGAGATCTGTGCATTCAAGAACGGAGAGTGGATCCGTGTGGCAGGCGAGCTTGTTAATGATGATTCTTATGATGTTAAGGTTGCAATGCTTGAGAAAATGCCTCAGCTTAACGGAATGTACAACGCAGATGATGATAATATGCAGATGTTGTATTTCAAAAATGCAACAGCAACTATCAGCTCTTTTACAGCCGCTCCCGAAACAATTAAGTTCTGATGACGGCTTTATCGGATAGGTGCGACTGATACAATTATGTTCATAAATCCATGTAAAATAGAAAGTACCGTTTTTTTCGAAAATGGAGTATGATAAAACAGTAGTTAACATTTTGCGTTTTGTGATGGAGGAAAGAACAAAATGGGATTGATTGGTAGCCTTATACTCGGAGCAATAGCCGGATTTATCGCAAGTAAGATCATGAATGAATCATCCGGAACTCTTAAGAACATCATTCTTGGTGTTGTCGGCGGATTTGTCGGAGGTTTTGTATTCGGACTTCTCGATCTTAATGCAAGCGGTCTTATCGGAAGGCTTATAATATCTGTTGTAGGTGCATGTATTTGCATTTGGGGCGGAAGAAAACTTTTCTGAAAAAGTGTTTTTGAAGTGGTCGTAGCTTACTTGCTGTGGCCACTTTGATTATATAAGGAAATACCGATCGGATCGGCATTTCGCAAAATAAAAAAGGAAAGCGGTTGATTATGAATCATGCTATTTTTTTAGCCGGGGGAACCGGAAAGAGAACAGAATCGGATATACCTAAGCAGTATGTGCGTGCGGGCGGATATATGATGGCGACTTATGCCATAAAACCGCTTCTTGAGAGCAAGCATATAGATGACGTATATGTGGTTGCAAGTGATGATCGGACAAAAGAGATTCTTGAAGATGCAAAAACGATGGGGCTTAACGTGAAGAAGATCAAGGGTTTTGCAATGCCCGGAGTAAACAGACAGGCATCTATATTGAGCGGTATGAATGAGATACTGCGCGGGATTTCCAAGAAGGAAAAAATTGAGGATGTCTCGGATAAAGACACAGTGCTTGTTCACGATGCTGCAAGACCTTTCCTTGATTTCCAGCTTCTTAAGGATATCTATGCCGCATTGAGCGGACATGACGGAGTTATGCCCGTTATCCCCATGAAAGATACAGTGTATTTCAGTGAGAACGGCAAGACGGTCTCGAAACTTCTTGAAAGGCAGAAGGTGGTTGCGGGGCAGGCTCCCGAACTTTTTAATTATAAAAAATATTACGAGGCAAATATGATTCTTTTGCCTGATAAGATCTTTTCCGTAAACGGTGCGACAGAACCTGCAATAATTGCGGGGATGGACATTGCGATGATCCCGGGAAATGAGAAGAATTTTAAAGTTACGACTGCGGCCGATCTGGACAGATTTATGCAACTTAAGGAGGATAAGCAGTAATGGCGAAAGCATGGGTACTGCATGAAATAGGTGATATAAGGCTTGAAGATGTGGATATACCGGAACCTGCGGAAAATGAAGTCCTTGTAAATGTGAAGGCTGTAGGTATATGCGGTTCCGATGTGCCGCGTGTATATGAGACCGGAGCTCACAGGATGCCGCTTATTCCGGGGCATGAATTTTCGGGAGTTGTTGTAAAAAAGGGCGCGAATGTTTCCGATGATCTTGTGGGAATGAGAGTAGCGGTATCTCCTAAGATTCCGTGCAGGAAATGTGAGATGTGCGCAAAGGGCGAGACGGATCTGTGCCTTAACTACGACTACACGGGATCGAGAAGAGACGGTGCTTTTGCGGAATATGTGTGTGTTCCTGTGGATAACTTGATAGAGCTTGTGGATAACATCTCTTTTGAAGAGGGAGCAATGATCGAACCTCTTGCCGTTGCAGCAAACGCTGTGCGAACAGGCTGCGCGGGGATCAATCCTTCGGATAACGGCGTTAAGATCGCTGTTTGCGGAATGGGTACCATTGGTCTTATGGTCGTTATGCTTTTGATGGACATGGGATTTTCAGATATCTATGTTATCGGAAATAAGGACAGTCACAGGGATAAAGCGATTGACCTTGGAATTCGTTCCGAAAATTATTGCGATATGAGAGTTGAAGAACCCGTCGCGTGGCTAAAAGAGAAGACGAATGGCGTATTGGTCTATTTTGAGTGCGTCGGAAGTAACGAGAGTATCAGATACGGACTTGAAGCGGGAGCACCAAAGTCAAGACAGATTTTGGTTGGCAATCCGAGGAGTGATATGTCTTTTTCCAGAAATACATATTGGGAGATCTTGAGGAAGCAGATGAGTCTCGTGGGAATATGGAATTCCTCATACAGGAAGGAAAGTGTTGATTTTGGATTGAATCGAGCCGGATCATGTGTGAATACAGATAATTCAAACGTAGGCTTGGCGCAGATTGACGACTGGCACTACGTTCTTAGCAGGTTGGAGGCGGGTGGAATTAAGCCGTCTAAGCTCATCACGCATAGATTTCCGCTTAATGATCTGGAAAAAGGATTGCTCATCATGCGCGATAAGACTGAGGATTATTGCAAGATTATGATATGTAATGAGTAATTATGAGTACAGATACCGGATTGCAAATATATTTGTGTTCAAGTAGAATGGATTAAGTAATTGATTTATTTGACTTAAGAGGTTTTAATCCTCATGATTTCTTTGAAAGGAGCGAACGAATGTCCTGGAAAACAGTTAATATTCAGTTGATGAATGGATGCATTTTTGCTGTTTACGGGGATAGTGCGCTCTTTTTTAGGCAAACCTGATTAAAATTGAAAGGTTTGGACTTTTGAATATAGGCGTGTTATCTCCTTATTCTTTTGTTTTTTTAATCAAGAAAAAGATGAGGAGATTTTTTTATGAATAAATTTAATAAAAAGACAGCAAGAAGGCAGATAGGAAAACTATATTTATTGGACAGTGTGGGGAGCCTTATGATCGCGGGAGCATCGTGGGTTGCGCTCCTTGCGGTGCGAGGATTTACTACTGCGCAGATCGGTTTGTTTGAGAGTATATTCCATGTTGCGAGTATGATATTTGAAGTTCCGTCGGGAGCGGTGGCAGATGTGTTCGGAAGGAAAAAGACGATGATCGCAAGCAGCGTAGTGATAGTGTTGTCTGCGCTGATGATGATATTTTCGGATTCGTTTTTTATGATCGCGGTTGCAATGGTCGTAAGTGCTCTAAGTTATAATCTTGCGTCGGGCACAAGGGAAGCGATCGCCTATGATTCGCTCAAAGAAGCGGGGATTGAGAATGAATATGATAAGTTTGCATCGAACGATCTTGTCATATATCAGGTTACAAGCTCGCTTGCCAAGATTCTTGCGGGAGCGGCGATAGCCCTTGGATACAGGAAAGCGTATGCGGTTGATGTTTTTGTGGGAATGCTTTCGATTGGAATTGCGGCATCTTTGAAGGAAGCCGAGACGGAGATAAGCAAAGAAGCCGGTGTTAGGGCGCGTTTCAAGGAAGTTGCAGGAGAGAGTTTTCTTTTCCTTAAGAATAATCCCAAAGTAAGGCTCATCATTTTATTTAATGCGATTATCGGAGCGGTGTCGATACTTGTCCTTTTCTTCTTGCAGGCAAGACTTCCGCAGATGGGAATCGAAAATGTACTGTTTGGACCGGCGCTCTTTGTCATGGGACTCGGCGCTGCGGTGGGAGCAAAGGCTGTCGAATATTTAAAGCCTTCGCGATACAGATACATCGGCGCTATAAGCTTGCTGTGCGTAATATTTGCGTTTGCAGCTGCTTTTTCCGGAAATATATTTCTTGCCGTTATCGGCGGATTCATCGGAGCTTTCGGGGACAATTATATTGAAGTGCGGACTGATGTCATGCTCAATAATATGATCCCCTCCGAGCAGCGCGCGACACTCATGTCCGTGAACTCCTTCGCGTTCTCTGTGGTCATGATAATCCTCTCGCCGATATTCGGCGCGTTATTTATGCTGTGAAAAAAGAACAGGCTGCACCAAACGGTGCGCCTGCTTTTTTTCAGCAAAGCGGCTCTCTGGGTTCGGTGTCGTGTATGTTTGAGTATACGATACCGCTGTGTACGGTGGGCTCAACGCCGCCGTCTTTGAAGAGGTCGCTGATATTTACAAATTCATACCCTTGCGCAAGAAGCTCGGGGATTACAATATCAAGGGCTTTGACGGTCTCATCATTATCTGTGAAGTCATGCATAAGTATGATGGATCCGTCGCAAGCCTGCGATAATATCATTTCAGTACGTTCTTTGGCAAGAATGCTGTCTTCCCAGTCTTCGCCGTGGATTCCGCATATGAACGGAAGATTGATGGTGTCATACATTGTCTGACTTACATCTATATAAGGCGGTCTGAAGAAACGCGGCTTGTAGCCTGTGATCTTCTCGATTGCTCTATCTGTATATTCTATCTCTTCACGCACTTCATCTGCGGTAAATGTCTGCATATGAGAGTGAGTCTTTGCATGATTGCAGATCTCGCATCCGTGTGCAATACATTCTTTTACAATATTTTCCGATTCGTCGTTTATATTGTCAGCGATAAGAAAAAAAGATGCGACAATATTGTATTTCTTGAGCTTTTCAAGAACCTGCGGTGTTGTGACGGTACTTGGTCCGTCGTCAAAAGTTAATGCTATTTTTTTACCCATAATTATAAAACCCCATTTGTAACTGCTACTCAGTCGACTTTAGTTGACATAATAAAAAAGAAAGCTGCCAAACAAAGTGAAAGAGTTAAAAAAGAATAATTTTTATTGATGTAGCTGACAATTCCTGAAATCAGCCAGACAATTGCCAATCCTATTCTGGTCATTTTTTTGTCCATTTGCACGTCCTCCTCTTCCTTTTGCAAATCAAGGTATCACGCTCTCTTATCAGCGTCAAGTGAATTTACATTATTTTTGTAAATGCATTGGGATATGATATATTTAATATGTGGAAATGCAGGTTGAAACAGTATTTCTGCATAATAAATATTATACGGCAGTTTCATGAATATCAGAAGCAACTGCTCATGTTCCGGCAAAAACATGAGCGGATCGGTTTGGTAACATCAACATTTTCAGTGTCTAAAAACAGGGTAGGAGACGGATTATTATGATTACGAACGATATGGGACTGGTAGGATTTAAACACAAGATTATGGAAGAGGTCTGCAGGCTTGCATGGAATGATGAGCTTGACGAAGAGCACAAAGAGAAGCTTGTTTATAAGCTCGCGCCCGGACCGAAACCCGAGTACAGATGCTGCGTGTACAAAGAGCGTGAGATCGTGCGTCAGAGAATACGCCTTGCTTGCGGCCTCAGTACAACTTACAATGAGGGCTCCAAAAACATCGTGCAGGTAATCGATCCGGCATGCGATGAGTGCCCCATCCATGCTTTTTCTGTAACCGATAACTGTCGTTTCTGCATGGGAAAAGCATGTCTTAATTCTTGTAAATTTGATGCGATACGTCCCGGTGACGTCAGGATGCACATTGATGCCGCTAAGTGCAAAGAATGCGGAATGTGTGCAGGTGCCTGCCCGTACGGCGCTATCGTTCATCTTGAGCGCCCATGTCACAAAGCTTGTCCTGTCGGCGCGATCACATATGATGAGAATGGCTACTGTAAGATTGACGAGAGCAAGTGCATTCAGTGTGGCCATTGCATTCACAATTGTCCTTTCGGAGCAATCAGCTCCAAGACATTCCTTGTTCAGGTAATAGAAGCCATCAAGGCGGGAAAAGAAGTCATAGCAATGTGTGCACCCGCTACCGAAGGGCAGTTTGGTGAAGATATTTCAATGGCGTCTGTAAAGAATGCGCTGATAAAATTAGGTTTTGCAGATATGGTTGAAGTAGGTCTCGGCGGAGATATGACAGCTGCTTATGAGTCGAAAGAGTGGGCAGAAGCTTACGCAGAGGGCAAAAAAATGACAACTTCATGTTGCCCTGCGTTTATCAACATGCTCAAGAAGCACTTCCCCGAGCAGTTTGAAAATAACATGTCATCAACGGTTTCTCCTATGTGCGCGATTTCAAGGTATCTCAAGGCAACACGCCCGGGATGCGTAACCGTATTTGTTGGTCCTTGTATTGCCAAGAAATCGGAAGCACTTGATGAGAGCGTTCCCGATAATGCTGATTATGTAGTGACCTACGGAGAACTGCGTGCTCTTATGAGATCCAAAGATGTTGAATTTGAGCCTGTGACCGATGAATATCAGGAGTCTTCCATCTGGGGCAAACGCTTTGCGACAAGCGGCGGTGTTGCCAATGCGGTTATTGAATGCATGAAAGAAAGAGGCGAAGATGTAAGTAATCTCAAGCTTCATCGCGTTGCGGGTGGAAATGAATGTAAAAAAGCTCTTTTACTCTTAAAAGCAGGCAAACTTGCCGATGACTTCATCGAAGGAATGGTATGTCCCGGAGGATGTGTCGGCGGACCTTCCAAACATAAAACTGAGGTTGAGATCACCAAAGCCAGAGAAGCTCTGCTTTCCAAGGCAGACGACAGAAGAGTGCTTGAAAATCTCAAAAAATATCCTATGGATAAATTCTCAATGCACAGAGACGGCAAAAAAATAGACCTTCCCGATTAATCGGGGAGGTCTGTATTTTCCTGATTTATCACAAGCTTATCGATATTAAATGCGGTTGATGAGAATATTGTCTTTACGATCCACACAAGGAGCACAAATACGAGAACCGGTATGACGCAAGCCGTTACTATCATAACTGCAAGTGATTCAAGCATGTTCCTTAAGAAGGTTGAAACCTTGTCAATTGTACCTGTGGTAATTGTTGTAAGGTCGCTTAGGATTCCCGTGTCGGAGTCACCTTCGATATCAAGATTGTCTGATTCCTGAACCGTAGATTCGATCTTTGCTGACTGAGTCTGGTAAACTTTGTCGGAAAGCCAGATGCTTGAAGGAACGATGAGGAAGATGATGATTCCCACGATTCCGATCCTTGTTGCCATATCCGACAGGCTCTTTTTCTTAAAGAGGATAGCTCCGCATAAAAGAAGGCACGCGGCCGGAATAAGCACGGAGAATGTAACATATCCCGTCAGTGTTATCATGAATTTCTCAAGGTACAGAGCACTCAATATCAAGAGAAAATATGAAGCCAGATCTGCAAGCTGTTCGGAAATCGGTGTGCACAGATCTCCCGGAAGGAGTGATAAAGTTGCGGACGCCGCAGCAGCACCGCCGGAAAGTTTCATAACGGTCGCGATCTTTGCATCCGTCTGCTCTATAGAATGTTTGTGATTGGCAGGATTGGCTGCTGTCGGAGCAATCTTTGTAAGCGAGATCACTGCAACAAGAAGTAATATAACAATCACGGTTATCTTTTTTAAATTCATATAAATCATCCCCTTTATTTGATCACAATCTGATATTTTGAAGTCTCAGGCAGGCTGTGCATGAAGTTTTCTATAAGTGTTTTTGCCTGTGCATCGGACTTTTCAAGAATGCCGTTCTGAAGAGCTTTTTCTTTTGCACTTTCCTCAAACTTAGCCAGCGAAGAGTTGTAATCTTCAAGTTTTACAGGATTCCAGAGAGAATCTTTTTCCGAATAGATCTTGAATGTGTCTTTGTCGATATTTACGGAAAAAATCTCGGAATCGGGAATATCGATCGTGATAGTCTTGGCATCTTCATCCTTGTCTATCGCTATCTTCTCAAAGTCCACACCTGCCGTAACAGAGCCGTCATAGCTGTAGATGAACTCGGACGAAGAAGTGATGAACTTCATTATAGTTTTTTCTTTGGTATATTTTTCAACCTGGGTAAAATAGTATTCCTGCGTGATCAGCGTTCCCATGTTTGCGATTCCTTCGCGGATCGTATCGGTGTTGACGGTAACGAGAACCTTTGAAGTATCTTTTTTCACAGTGTTATCAGAAGCTGCGATGTCGGAAAGACTCGGCTCTGCGGGAACGTTCTTTTTGTAATCGACAAGTAGAATTATCATGACGATCACGGCAACAACGATTATTGCCAGATATATTTTATTTTTGTTTTTTTTGACAGTTTCCATACATAAACCTCCGTTATATGCATCTGCGGCAATCCGCATTATTTTTTCAATAGAAGAAAAACATGCAACTCAATTTTATCATTTAGTGACGAAAAGATACAGTAACAGCAAAAATATCGGTATTCGGTACAATCATATATTCTTGTGAGACTTTGTGGATTGAGTTAAAATGATGCGGTTGGATATTTGATATTATTCGTAAGGAAAGATAAAGGAAAAGATAGTAAAATGAGTGCTTTTGTAGTAATGCAGCAGATGGGGATGATAGTTATCCTGGTCTCGGTCGGAGTATATCTTTATAAGAAGGGCGTCGTGGACAATGCGGTTTCCAAAAAGCTCTCGGTGATCGTAATGGATATATGTAATCCTGCGCTTATATTGGCTTCGATTCTTACAGGAGATGTTTCAATAAGTCATAAAGTTCTTTTGGAAGCGGTGCTTCTCGGCGTTTTATTCTATGCGTTTCTCATGGTGCTTGGAGTTCTTTTGCCCGTTGCACTTGGTGTGGTCAGGGAAAAAAGAAGGTTCTACAATCTCATGGTTGTATATACAAATGTTGGATTCATCGGGATTCCCGTCGCAAAGGCGATTCTGCCCGGCAAAGCTATCATATATGTAATCGTTTGCAATATCATGTACAGCCTTCTTTTCTACACGCACGGAATTACTGTGCTCAGCAACGGAAAAGAGAAGATGAATGTGAAAAAAGCTTTGAGCCCCGGAACGATAATGGCGCTCCTAAGCCTTGTTGTGTGCTGGTTTAACATAACACCGCCGCCGATAATAACAAACAGTGTAAGCTATATCGGCAATGCCACGGTCTTTTTGTCGATGACGCTTCTTGGCGTATCGATAGCAAGGTCGGGAGTAAAAGAGGGATTCGGCGATTTCAGGATATGGGTATATATTGCGCTTAGGATGGTACTTCTTCCGGCGCTGATGTTTTTTGTCCTGAGAGCGATTCATTGCGATGACGTGACTATATTGGGATTTTGTCTTATGTCAACCATGCCTGTCGGAAATCTCCCTCTTATCCAGTCTGAAAAGATTGGAGAGGATACGCGAATACTTTCGGGAGCCATTACGGTTACTACGATTGTCTCGATGGTGACAATAACGGCTTTGATGATTCTTTTCACGGGGGCATTAAAGGCTGGTTAACATAAAAATGAATAATTTGGGAATAATATATAATAAAACGATAAAAACAAATTATTATTACGAATAGAGTGATACTATATTTCATAGGTGTTCATATACGGTTTTTAGAAAAAGTGCTGAAAGAAATGAGGTGGAGCGCATGGAGAAAGCAAAGAAATTATCATTTACAGCAGTTTTACTTTTGATCGGATTTGTCCCACTTATAGTATCAAGTACTATCATAAGCTTGATAACGTCGGGCAGAGTGACGTCTCAGCTTACCAGGGAAGTATATGATAAGCTGTATGTTACTACGGAGAGTCTTTGGAAATACTATCAATATGATATTGATGCGGGGAATGAGATTCCGTACGAACATGACTACGTTGACATGCTTAAGAGTGATAATATCGATATGACCATTTTTGTCGGTGATACAAGATATACCACTTCTGTGCTTAATGCTAACGGAGAAAGAAACGAAGGAACAAAGATGGATGCCGACATCTGGACTCAGCTCCAGAAAGGTGAAATGGTACAGAAGGCCAATGTGCCGGTCGGTGATAAAAAGTATTTTGTGTGCTATGTGCCCATTAAGGGAACTGATGGAAAAGTAATCGGCGCGGCATGGGCAGGACAGCCTGTGGATAACGTTCGAAAAGATATAAACGTCATAAAGTTTTCTCTTATAATTACAGTTGTAATAAGTATTCTTATTTTTGCGGTAGTTATCTATATCATCTCAAAGAGAGTTGTAAATGCCATAGACGATGTGGTTGTCAATATTGAACTTCTCGCATCGGGCGATCTTAGTACATCACATGAGATGAATGCTTCTATAAAAGAAATCGATAATATAAGTAATAATTTTAAAAAGTTGTCTTCCAAATTAACTGAGGTAATCAGTAATTCAAAAGATGTTGCGGCAAAAACTTTAACGGAAGCTTCGGGACTTTCAACTACAGCACAACGCATAAGCAGTACAGCCGACGGTGTTTCCGATGCAGTTCTTGAAATGGCAAAAGGCGCGACCGAGCAGGCTGATTCCGTTCAGAAATCTTCGGAGAATATCGGTATGCTCTCCGACGCGATTCAGAATGTTTCAGACAATGCGGAGAATCTTGCCGGCAACGCATCATATATGAATGATGCTTCGCAGCAGTCCGCATCGGCGCTTAAGAAACTTCAGGAGAATATGAACAAGATGGGAGAAGCGGTTAAAGTTATCGCAGATACTATGAGAGCGACGAATACTTCAGTCAATACGGTAAATGAGAAGGTAGACGGAATCACCAGTATCGCGGAACAGACCAACCTTCTTGCGCTTAATGCATCAATTGAAGCCGCAAGAGCGGGAGAACAGGGAAAAGGATTTGCGGTTGTTGCTGAGGAAATTGGTAAACTTGCCGCTGAAAGCGGAAGTACGGCAGGTGAGATTCGCGATGATATGGGAGCGTTGCTTGTCCATGCCAATGATGCGGCAGATAAAACAGATGAAGTGACAGAAATTGGAAACGAGGTTATTTCGGTACTTGAAGAAACCGTCGGCATTATACAGGGACTTATCGAAAATGTATCCGATACGGTAGACGGTGTAAGCACAATTTCGGCATTGGCCGAAGAATGTAATGCCAATAAAGACCAGATCGTTGATGCGATGAGTTCGCTTTCTGCAATATCGGAAGAAAATGCTGCATCAACGGAGGAAACATCCGCTTCTATGCAGCAGCTTAACGGAACGGTAAATGATCTTGCAGAGAGCGCGGAGAACCTTAGTGATATCGCAAAGAAACTTGAAGAAGAGCTTAGTTTTTTCAAAGTTTAGAAAAAATTAATGACTTTACGATAAAAAACAGAATATTATTACGTTCAAAATGCTATGATTAAGTATATATATAGTTAGTTGCAACATGATACATGCTCTTTCTTTGTGATAAGGAGGCCCGTAGATGAAAAAGATCAACGACTTGAAAATCTATATCAAAATGAGCCTTGTAATAGGTCTTGTGATCATGATTGGACTTGGAAGTATATATGGCATAATTAATTCACGTACCAGATCTATTATGAGAAGACAGACTGAGATAAGGTTATCGGAGATTACCGAAAGCCGCTCGGTTGTTATCGAGAAATATTTCTCGGATCTGCAGAATTATGTAGTGAATTTTGCAAAACTTCCGGCTGTAGTTTCATATATGCAAAATACAAGTGATAAAACTGCAGCGAACAATGTTCAGGAAACTCTTTTGAGCTACACATCCACAAGAACGGATATTGAGAGTATGTATCTTGCTGATGATGCTACGCTTGTCTACGCACATACCGATCCTTCATTTATAGGTAAGGTCGCAAATGCAGAGATGGCGGGCTTTACGGCAAATATTGAAAGTGCGGGAGGTGCAATGTGTGCCGGAATCGTTCTTTCACCTGCAAGTAACAGTAATGTTGCGATTGTATTTGCAAATGTACATGATGCATCGGGTAAGCCCATAGGATTCGTCGGAGGAGCTACCTACGTTGATGAGCTTCAGAACACGATTACGGGAATGAGTGCGCAGGGACTTGACGCAGCTCAGATGTACCTTATCGGAAGCAGCGATATTACTGCAGCAACATATATTTTTGCTCCCGATCCCGCGATGCTTGGAGCACCCGTTGAAGATGAAGCGCAGGTTCAGGCTCTTCAGCAGATGGCGGACGTTCCGACTGGCTTCTTTACATATCGCGATAAGGCAATGGGACGTTCAATTTTGTCATATCGCAATATTCCGGCCGTGGCCGCTACATTTATTGTTTGTGATTCGGAAAAAGACTTTTTGAAGGAGATAAATTCCCTCAGTAATTTCATTCTTTTCCTGGTAATACTTGTATTTTGTATTTCGCTGGTAGGAGTTGTTCTGATATCAAAGGCTATATCAAAAGATATTGAAAGTGTGACCGATGTTATCACAGACCTTGGAACGCTTGATATTACCAAGACTAAGGCACTTGAAAAGTATAAGGGAAGAAATGACGAAGTCGGACTTATCGCGGATGCTACCAAGAAGCTTTCAAGCGCGGTTGAAAGAACGATCAGATCGCTTCGCCGGCATTCGGGAGATCTTCAGGACGGTTCGGGAAAGCTTCGTGAAAATTCTGAATCAACGCTTGAATCCATCGGACAGGTAGATGTTGCGGTTCATGACATTGCTCAGAGTGCAACGGAGCAGTCTGATGAAACAAAGAATGCAACCGATTCCGTAAAAGAAATCGGAGTTATGGTTGAAGAGACCAAGGAAAAGACAATGCAGCTTAAAGAAGCTTCGCAGTCCATGCAGGATTCTTCCAAGAAAGCGGGAGAGATTCTCAAAGAACTCGGCGAAGTCAATGAGAAAACAAAGGAAGCGGTTGATGCAATGTATGAGCAGACTGCACAGACAAGTCACTCTGCGGATCAGATTGCAAAAGCTTCCGAGCTTATTGCATCTATCGCTACTCAGACCAATCTTTTGTCACTTAATGCTTCTATCGAGGCTGCGAGAGCGGGAGATGCGGGAAGAGGATTTGCGGTTGTTGCAGGTGAGATCGGATCGCTTGCTTCACAGACTGCGGATACGACTAAGGAGATCAATGACATTATCCAGCAGCTTATAGATAATTCAAAGAGATCTATAGAAGCTATGGATGAAGTTAAGAAGATAATCGATAAGCAGAATGAATATGTCCAGCAGACGGAAGAAATCTTCGGTTCCGTTGAGGGCGAGATCAGCAATAACCTTGTAAGCATCGATGAGATTTCTTCGACTGTACAAAGACTCGATGATGTCAGAAGCACCGTTGTAAATGTAGTAGAATCTCTTTCAACCATCGCCGAGACAAATGCGGCAACGACGCAGGAAACAAGCGCATCGACATCAGTTGTCAGCAATATGATGGAAGAAGTATCGAGTATCGCTACGCAGATTTTGAATATTGCGGACGGAGTTAAGAAAGATATCGATGTATTCAAGATTTCCGAATGACATTAATGTGAATATGATATAGAATTATGGGTGAGCGGTATCGAACAAATGCGGTGCCGCTCATTCTTGTATGATAGGAGATTTAGTTTAGCAGGAACACAGATAACTGAAGCATAAATTACTTTTTTATCTGTGGTCGTAAGTTTGATGTGTGACTAAAGTGCGGATTTCTCATGTATTTAGTCACTTATTTCATAGTAAGAGGAGGATTACATAATGAAAGTATTACTTATTAACGGCAGCAGAAGAAGCAAAGGATGCACTTTTACAGCATTATCGGAGATTGAGAAAGAGCTCAATAAAAGAGATATAGAGACAGAGATCTACAATGCAGGTGCCAAGGTATTCAAAGGCGAGGTCGACCTGGCAGTGCAGGAAGCAACGGAGATAATCAAAGGTGTTGACGGAATTGTTATCGGTTCACCTGTTTATTATGCAAGTCCTACAGGCGAGATTCTTATGTTCCTCGACAGATTGTTCTGGTCAGCGGAAGATTATCTCAGATTCAAGCCCGCAGCAACAATCGCATCTGCAAGAAGAGCGGGAACTACCGCAACACTCGATGTTCTCAATAAATATCCTCTTTATGCGCAGATGCCTCTTATCGCTTCAAGATATTGGAACATGGTTCACGGCGGAAAGCCTGAAGAGGTTATGCGTGATTCAGAGGGACTTCAGATCATGCGCACCCTCGGAAAGAACATGGCATGGGTACTTAAGAGTATCGAAGCCGGCAAGAATGCAGGCGTTGAGCAGCCTGTAGCGGAAGATAAAGTGTTTACAAACTTTATCAGATAAGAGGTTGCGGTGCTTAGAGCAAGCAGCGTGCATGCTGTAGTTTGATGGTGGCCTTTTGCTCGGATAGGTCATAACAAAAAAATTCAGCGCGTGCAAAAATAAGTGAGAAGATGACAACAAGTTTAGACTGAGGAAAAGATAATGAAGAACAATGAAAAAACAAATGTAATGAGAGTTCTGGATGGCAAGAAGATTGCCTACGAGAGCCATTCCTATGAGCCTGACCAGACGCTTACAGGCGCCGAGATCGCGGGCATACTCGGCGAAGATCCTTCGAGAGTTTTCAAGACTCTTGTAACAAGAGGAAAGACCGGGCAGTATTATGTCTTCGTAGTACCGGTTGAGGCTGAACTTGACCTAAAGAAAGCCGCAAAGGCAGCAGGCGAGAAGTCAGTAGAGATGATAAAGCAAAAAGAGCTCCTTCCGCTTACGGGGTATATCCACGGAGGATGCTCACCTATCGGCATGAAAAAAGCTTTTCCGACTTTTATACACCAAACCGCGCAGGACGGTGAAAAGATATTTGTAAGCGCAGGGAAGGTTGGATGCCAGATTGAACTTGCACCTGACGATCTTATGTCTGTGGTCCGTTGTACACTTGCGGATATTACGGCTTAGCCTGAAGTAAAAGAAGGGTGATGAAATAGAAAATTTCTTTGGATTTCTGTAATTTCATTCAAGATGTCATACTTTGAAACTACGGTCACTTAGTTACGTCGCGACACAGATAAGATTTGTGAAACAAAAACGGTTTATCTGTGATTTTATGGCATGAAATGCGTTGAAACACAGATAATAGCAATGTTGGTGGCATGATTTATCTGTGAAATCATGGTGATTTATAAGAAAAAAGGCTAAATTTCACAGATAACTGCAGCAGACATTATTTTTTTATCTGTGGTCGCAAGTTGGAACTGCTCCATGACAAGAAGAAAAAATGTCGGCACAGATAATATGTACATATAAAGGAAAGGGATTGAAATAAGAAATGAAGTTTGGACCGATAATTAGGAAAGACAAATTGGGGCGTGAGGTTGTTCTTAGAAATGCGGAGGCATCCGATGGCGAGGCGCTGATTGAATATATGAAGGTGACAACGGCGGAGACACCGTTTCTTATAAGAGAGCCTGAGGAAGTAACACTTACACCGGAGCAGGAAGAGAGCTTCTTGCAGTCCAAGATAGAAGATGATAAAGAGCTTATGCTCGTTGCAACAATTGAAGGCAAGCATATCGGAAACTGTTCACTTATGAGGATGGGAAATTATAAGAGATACAGCCACAGATGTGATATTGCGATTGCGCTTTATAAGGAGTATTGCGGAGCGGGTATTGGAAAGATCATGCTTGAGACAATTCTTGATGTGGCAAAAAAGTGTGGTTATGAGCAGGCGGAACTTGAAGTTATCGCAACCAATGAGGGCGCAATAGCTCTTTATGAGAAACTTGGATTCAAGGAATACGGCCGTTTCCCTGACAATATGAAATATTCCGATGGGACTTATGCTGATGCACTTTGGATGATGAAAAAATTAAATGATTAAACAATTTTAATGAAAATTGAAAATTGTTATACAAAATAATCATATTTGTAGTATTATTATGAAAAATAAGAAATAAAGAAAGAACGCTTTGCGTATAGGTGATGAAATGCGAATGAGATAATTTGGCTTTAGTGAACACAGTTTTTTGGAAAGTTGCTTTACGGCAGTTCTTTTGTGCACGCTTTATCCGGATTATCATGCATTTCAAGTGTGTTGCATCACGCTACAAGCCTATTTGTAATAGTGGGTCTGATTGTATGAGTCTATTTTGCGTACGCAGTTAGGCTCTTTTTATATTTGATAGGAATTCCTATCAAATATAAAAACGCTCCGCTAAGGATGCGACCGATGCGCAGCTCGCGGAATGCCTTTTCGATTGAGGCAGAGATTAAAAAATATTAGAGAAAAGAGAAATGAACTTTATGATAATTCATCCGATTTCTCCCGTATATGACAAGAACTCAGAAATTCTTATACTTGGGAGCTTTCCGTCTGTGAAATCAAGAGAAGAGGGTTTTTTCTACGGCCATAAACAGAATCGTTTTTGGAAGGTAGTTGCGGCTGTCTTTGGAGAAGGGACGCCTGAAACGATAGAAGAGAAAAGAGAGTTTCTACTTCGCAATCATATAGCGGTATGGGACGTGATACATTCATGTGAGATTGAGGGCTCTTCAGACTCGAGCATTAGGAATGTGACGGTGAATGACCTTAATGAGATATTGAAAGTAGCGGACATAAGAGATATTTACGTCAACGGAAAGACGGCGCAAAAGTATTACAAGAGATATACGGAGAAACTTGTTGGAAGAGAGGCAATCTGCCTTCCGTCGACCAGTCCTGCAAATGCAGCATGGAATCAGGAGAGGCTTGTTGCTGAATGGAGAAAAATAAGAAAAACAACGGGGAGATAAACGTGAAAAAATACCTATACATATTAAAGACACAGATAATAAAGAGTATGACCTATGAGTTTAGTGTATATGGAAATATTTTTATGCAGACGATCATCATGATAACATCGGCATATTTCTGGAAAGCGTTGTATAAAGACCGCAGAAGTGTCGGCGGAGTCGATGCCGAAAGCATGCTGACATATATAATCGTATCGTCGATGCTGTCGGTTTTGCTGATCACGAATGTGGAAAAAAGAATTGAGATGAGCGTGAAAAAAGGAACGGTTGCAACAGATATGATTAGGCCCGTCAATATTTTCGGAATGTACTTTGCGGAAGACCTGGGAGGAGTCTTTGCACTTGTGTTTCAGAATATGCTTCCGATTCTGATCATTGGGACACTTCTGATAAAAGTTCCTGTGATGGCGGATGTAAGCGCACTTCCGCTTTTTGTGATCGCGGTTTTGGAATCGTTTATGATCAACTGGCTCATCGCTGCTTTGTTTGGGATGATAGCATTTAAAACGGGTAGCATCGATGCGCTTATTCAGGTGAAAAAACATCTCATAAGATTGCTGTCGGGAAGCATTATACCGATATGGTTCTTTCCTGCGGGAGTATCCAAGGTGCTTTCGTCGCTCCCCTTTGTGTATATCTATCAGCTTCCGCTTAGTATCTACATTGGGAAAGGCGAAAGAGCAGAGTATATCGCAGGTATGCAGATTCAGTTTTTGTGGCTTGTAGTGCTTACGGCATTTTTCTTTTTTGTCCAGAAAAAGGTAACGCGAAAAGTTATGGTACAGGGAGGTTGATAAAGTGAAAAAAGCATTTAGCGAACTAAGCCATTACATGGACGTTACGTGGCATGTTATCAAGATGGCAATGATGACGATAATTGAATATCCCTCAAACATAGCGGGATGGCTGATATCTAACCCGCTTCAGTTCATTATGGGATTTGCGATTATTAAATTTGTTGTTGAATCTTTTGGCGAGATAAACGGCTGGAACTATGGCCAGCTCGCGTTTTTGTACGGAATCTCCGTTATATCCCATGCTCTTTCGATGATCTTTTTTGTTCAGGGATGGTTCATGGGCTATTACGTTATCTACGGTGATTTTGACAGGTATCTAACAAGACCGCTTGGGGTATTGTATCAGTTCTTTTTTACCAACATAAATGTGTTTGGGGTGACTGATCTGATTCCCGGAATTCTTGTATTTATCTATGGTTGCGTCAAATGTGAGATTAAGATCACGTTACTCTTTTGCATACAGTTTATCGTCATGCTGATAGGCGCAACGCTGATAAGAGGCGGATTGTACATCTTTCTCGGAAGCACATCTTTTTATACAAGAAGTGTGGTTGATTTTGGGCAGTACACACAGGAAATCATGGATAAGACGACCATGTATCCGATATCGATGTATCCGGAAAGCATGCAGTTTATCCTGACATATCTTATCCCGATCGGATGGGTGTCCTTTTATCCGGTGTCGTCGCTGCTTGGGATTTCAAGCGGAATTTGCGACGGCCTGATCGTTCCTTTTGTTACATTACTTATTGGGCTTGTGATGATGCTGATTTCAGGGGCTTTTTTCACAAGGGGACTAAAAAAATACGAAAGTGCAGGTAACTGATCATGATAAAAGTTGAAAACTTGAGCAAGGATTATTTATTGAAGAAAAAAGAACCGGGACTTTCCGGTGCTTTAAAAGGGCTTATAAAGACTGAGTATAAAACAATTCATGCGGTTGACAATCTTTCTTTTGAGCTGGGAGAAGGCGAGATTGTAGGATTTATCGGACCTAACGGTGCGGGCAAAAGTACCACGATCAAGATGATGTCGGGGATTCTTACACCGACAAGCGGAAGTGTGTACATTGGCGGCGAGGATATTACAAAGCACAGAAAAGAAGTTGTGAAGAATATCGGCGTTGTTTTCGGCCAGAGATCGCAGCTTAACTGGGATCTTCGACTTGGAGAAAGCTTTGAACTTCTTAAGCACATTTATCGAATCGACCGGGCTGATTACGACAACACGCTTGATGTCATGGATTCTATTTTGGGGATAAAAGAGCTTGTTGATAAGCCGGTTCGCCAGATGTCGCTCGGACAGCGCGTAAAAGGTGACCTTGTTGCGGCGATGCTCCACTCTCCGAAAGTTCTTTTCCTTGATGAGCCGACGATAGGGCTTGACGTATCTTCCAAGTTCGCGCTTCGCACATTTATAAAAGAAATCAATAAGATCAAAAAGACAACAATTATACTTACAACACACGATCTGGGCGACATTCAGGAACTTTGCGAGCGACTGATAATCATTAACCACGGCGTTATGATGGAGGACGGGAATTTATCGCAGATCATCGACAGGATTGCGCCGTACAAGACACTTGTTGTTGAGTATTATGATGAAGAAGCGCCTGAGCATGAGCGCTGCGAGCTTGTTGAGCATACCGACAATATCGCCAAGTACAAATTTATGAAAAAGGAAACGACGGCAGCAGAGATCATCGCTGACCTCTCAAAACAGAAGAATATCAAGGATGTTTCCATAGAGGAAGCGGGAATTGATGATATTATTAAGATAGCTTACGGAAGCTGATGAAGCTAATTTCTATATAAAATATTTTACCAAAATCTAAAATATTATGGTATAACATAAATATAATGTTTATGGAGGAGGTAAAGGAGGTTGCTTAGATTAACGGAAGTAGAAAACGGCAGGATCAGGGGTATAGCAGGTGCGGATCCGCGTGTTACGGTATTTAAGGGAGTACCTTATGCGGCACCGCCTGTCGGAAAAAACAGGTGGAAGGCTCCCAATCCTTGCAATGACTGGAATGGAATATATGAGGCCAATTCATTTGCACCGATTCCCTATCAGGATACGCCGGGGCTCGGTACTGATATTTATTGCAGAGAATGGCATGTCGATCCTGAAATACCGATGAGTGAGGACTGTCTCTATCTTAATATATGGACGCCTGCAAAGAGCAAAGACGAGAAGCTTCCCGTACTTGTGTGGTACTATGGAGGTTCTTTTCAGTGGGGATATACGGCAGAGATGGAGCTTGACGGAGAGGCGCTGGCAAAAAGGGGTATTGTCGTTGTCTCTGTAGCGTACAGGCTTGGCTGCTTTGGTAATCTTGCGCACAAAGAGCTTACGAAAGAAGCACAGGGTGCACCCGGAAATTTCAGTCTTTTGGATCAAAAGGCGGGACTTCACTGGGTTCACAGAAATATTGCGGCATTTGGCGGAGATCCCGATAATATCAAAATTGCAGGTCAGTCTGCAGGCGGCGCTTCTGTCATGAATCAGCTTGTCTGCGAAGATAACAAAGATATAATAAAGGGCGCTGTCATATTCAGCGGTATTATAAGCCTTGATAAAACTGATGATCAGCTCTTTGTTCCTAAGACGCTTTCAAGTGCGGAAGAGCTTGGAGAAAAATTTATTGAATCACTTGGCGCATGCGGAATTGAAGAGGCAAGAAGTCTTAGTTCCAAAAAGATTTTAGAGGGTTATAACAAATATCTTTTAAATAATCCAATGATGGTTCCCATAATTGACGGAGTATTTTGCAAAGAGAAGCCGCTTGATGCTTTCGTAAACGGCAAGTATCCGGATGTTCCGATCCTTGCGGGAAATACTGTTGATGAGTTTATAGAAGATAATATCAACATGGTGGAAAAATCCGTAAAAGAAGCACTTAAGGGTGCCAAGAAAAGTAAGCCTGACGGAGATTTCTTTTACTACAGATTCTGTCCCGATATTCCGGGAGACGGTGCCGGCGATGAGGCATATCCGGGATGTTTTCACTCTGTCGATCTGTGGTTTTTCTTTGAGACTTTGGGAAAGAGCCACAGAGCTTACGAAGGAAGACATTACGATCTTGCGGCGCAGATGTGCGATTATTTCGCCAACTTTGTTAAGACAGGAAATCCGAACGGAACAGGTAAGGGTGGAAAAGAGCTCCCTGTCTGGGATACATACACTTCTGAAAATCCAAACGAGATGGAGTTTACATCGCGCGGAGCCGTTCCAAAGAAAGAAGGCGGCATAAGACAGAATACGAGACGACAGGGAATAAATCCTTATCTTCCGAACTGGGAGTACATTCCCGATGGCGAGCCATATGTGTTCGGGGACAGGGTATATGTCTACGGATCGCATGATATATACGGCGGCGAGACGTTCTGCCTCGGCGACTATGTTTGCTGGTCGGCGCCTGTGGATGACCTTGGAAACTGGAAGTATGAAGGTGTTATTTTCAAAAAGACACAGGATCCTCTCAATCCCGACGGACACATGTGCCTCTATGCGCCTGATGTTACGGTTGGTCCCGACGGTAGATATTATCTTTACTATGTGCTTGATAAGGTGAGCGTTGTTTCTGTTGCGGTAAGTGACAGACCTGCAGGCCCTTACGAGTTCTACGGGTATGTTCACTATGAAGACGGAGTTAAGCTAGGTGACAAAGAGGGCGATGAGCCTCAGTTCGATCCCGGAGTCATGACGGAAGGCGATGAAGTCTACATGTACACGGGCTTTTGCGGACAGGGCGATAAGTCAAGGAGCGGAGCGATGTTTACAGTCCTTGATAAGGATATGCTCACGGTCAAAAAAGCTCCCAAGATAATCGCACCCGGATGCGAATACAGCAAGGGAACATCCTTCGAAGGACACGCATTCTTTGAGGCTTCATCTATTAGAAAGCGCGGAGACATTTATTACTTTGTATATTCATCAGAAGTTATGCACGAGCTTTGCTATGCTACATCAAAGAGCCCCGAAGGACCTTTTGAGTACGGCGGAGTTATCGTAAGTAACTGCGATATGCACATTGACACATACAAGAAAGCCGACGAACCAACAGCTTACGGTGCCAATAACCACGGAAGTATAGTTGAGATTGGCGACGATTGGTATATCTTTTACCACAGGCACACAAACGGAACGTGGTTTAGCAGACAGGGATGTGCAGAGAAGATTTCTTTTGCCCAAGACGGAAGTATTCCTCAGGTTGAGATTACATCATGTGGTCTGAACGGCGGACCTCTTTCCGACAAGGGAGAATATTCCGCTTATATTGCATGCAATATCTTTACAAAAGAGCACAAAATGTATGTCGAGCCCGGAGCGCCCAGAGTGGTTCAGGTCGGGGGCGACGAGTCATACGGAGAAAGCTATATCAAAGATATTGTTGACGGAACGACAATCGGTTTCAAGTACTTTGACTTCGAAAAGCTTACGGGACTTAGAATTAAGACAAGAGCTTACTTCAACGGAGACTTTGAGATTCTTACCGATTTGGACGGTGAGCCCATTGGCAAGATCCATGGTATAGGTTCAAATATCTGGACCGCCGATGAATGCAGATTCGATGCGGTTTCCGGAACGCATGCGTTGTATCTCAGATACACGGGTACAGGAAACAGTAGTCTCTTGTCGATAGAGTTCTTGCATGATTGATATAGGTATAGTTTTATATTTTACAGTGTAGCATAATTATGCTACACTGTATTTGTATAAAGGAGGTGTTATTATGCCGACAATCGTACCTATTAGAGATTTAAGAAATACAAGTGAAATATCTGAAATGGCGCATAAAAAGCAGGAGCCAATTTTTGTGACTAAGAATGGTTATAGTGATTTAGTTGTTATGAGTGCTGAATTATACGAACAATTTGCTGCGAATAATCGTATTGATCAGGCAATAACCGAAGCAGAGGCTGAGTTTGAATTAACAGGTGAGGCGATAGACGCAAAGACAGCTTTTGATGAATTGGAGAAGAAGTATTTTGGATAAGTATCAAGTCAAGTTATATAAAAGAGCGTATAGGGATATTGCTGGAATCTACGCCTATATCGCCAGTGAAAAACTTTCTCCCGAAAATGCGTACGGCCAGGTCAAGCGAATTAGAGAAGCAATTTTGGGATTGGATACTTTTCCGCAGTCCCATCAGGAAAGGCAAGTTGGAAAATATGCAAACAAGGGCTATCGTCAGCTTTTGATAGATAACTATGTGGCGATTTTCAAAATCAATGAGAAAAAGAAAATTGTAAATGTCGTTACCATGCAATATCAAGGTAGAGATATATAATCCAAAGTATTGTAGTCTGATGAGGATAGAGGAGTAAGCAATATGACAGAATTATTTTCTAAACCCGCTGCAGGAGGAATAATAGAAAGAATTATTGACGGAGAAGTATTTATCCTTCTGCAAGAGAGATATAAAGGTAATGACCGTGAAAATGGATTGGTAGAAATTCCCGCAGGTAAAATCAGAGAATTTGAGAATATTTATGATTGCCTGAGAAGGGAAATATCTGAAGAGACCGGTCTTGAGGTTACATATATTCAAGGTGAAGAAGAGTCAGTAATAGTTGAACATAATGGTTATAAAGTCTTAAACTATACCCCCTTTTCATGTTCCCAGAATGTTGAAGGTGACTACCCGATAATGGTTCAAGTCTTCATTTGCAGAGCCAGTGGAAAAGAGGTAGATGAATCCAATGAATCAAGAAATCTTAGGTGGGTTTCACTGAATGATCTGAGGGATATGTTGAGAGATGAAGAGTCTTTCTATCCTATGCATGTTTCAACTCTAAAGAAGTATATCAAATCAAAAGATATGGAATAAAGAATATTGTCAGTGCTTTTCGAAGCTCGTTTTTTATGTTTACTAACCTTTTTATAGACAGCCCGGCCACAAAGGTATATATTCGGAAATACGTTGTCTTCGGACGAGCAAGATGATTTTCAGCTTTAATAAAACCCGAAGATGCTGACTTCTCTGAACAACGTGAAAGGAAGCATCTTCAGGTTTTATTAAAGTATGAAAATCACTGCGCAGCCGTACACAGCATATTTCCGAATATATACCTTTATGGTCGGGCGTACGGAAAATCTACAAACTAATTACACAGATCGCTGAGCTTCTTTCCGAAAAAGAAGTTGCGTTCAAGTTCGTAGAATTCTGTCCACATTTCCAGAGTGTTGCATTTGCAGGCACGTGTGCATTCGGGAGCTCCTGTTTCGAGACAGGCTACGGGCGCGATCGTGCCTTCCATAAGTTCTATTATTTCTCCGACACTGTATTCTTCGGGGCTTCTTAAGAGTTTATAGCCGCCGTGCTTTCCGCTGGCGCCTTCTATAAGACCACCTTTTACAAGTTCTTTTGCAATAATCTCAAGGTATTTCTTGGAGATATCTTGCCTTGTGGCAATATCCTTGAGAGGAATGTATTCGTTTTCCGAGTGCTGTGCAAGATCGATCATTACGCGCAGGGCGTAGCGTCCTTTGGTAGTAAACATGTGAACCTCCTATTTATACTGACATTGTACCCTATATAAAAAGATATAACAAAAACTTATTAGTGGCATGCTGATTTAGTTATCATAAAACCTATTGACGTAATAGGTAAATAGGAATAACATTAACACAACATAACACACACGAAAAATAAATGCAAATGAAGGAGATAGATTATGAGTAATTACAGATTTGAGACATTACAGTTACACGTTGGACAGGAGCAGCCGGATCCCGCTACAGACGCAAGAGCGGTTCCGATTTATCAGACTACATCATACGTATTCAGAAACAGCCAGCACGCTGCTGATAGATTTGGACTTGCTGATGCAGGTAACATCTACGGAAGACTTACAAATTCCACACAGGATGTATTTGAAAAAAGAATCGCAGCTTTGGAAGGCGGAAGCGCAGCACTTGCGGTTGCATCGGGCGCAGCAGCAATAACATATACAATCCAGGCACTTGCAGCTAACGGAGGGCACATAGTAGCACAGAAGACAATCTACGGTGGAAGCTACAACCTCCTTGCACATACACTTCCTCAGTACGGAGTAAGAACAACATTCGTTGATGCACATAACCTTGCAGAGATCGAGGGTGCGATCGAGGAAGATACAAGAGCAATCTACCTTGAGACACTTGGAAATCCCAACAGTGATATTCCTGATATCGACGCAGTTGCAGAGATAGCACATAAGCACGGACTTCCTCTTGTTATCGACAATACATTCGGAACACCTTACCTTATCAGACCTATCGAGCACGGCGCTGACATCGTTGTACATTCAGCAACCAAGTTCATCGGTGGTCACGGAACAACTCTTGGCGGTGTGATTGTTGAGTCAGGTAAGTTCGATTGGAAAAAGAGCGGCAAGTATCCTAACATCGCAGCTCCCAACCCCAGCTACCACGGTGTATCTTTCTATGATGCCGTAGGACCTGCTGCATTCGTTACATTTATAAGAGCTATCCTCCTTAGAGATACAGGAGCAACAATTTCTCCGTTCAACGCATTCCTGCTTCTTCAGGGACTTGAGACACTTTCACTTCGTCTCGAGAGACATGCAGAGAATACCAAGAAGGTAGTAGAGTTCCTTTCAAAGCATCCTCAGGTTGAGAAGGTTAACCATCCTTCACTTGCGGATCACCCCGACCACGCTCTCTATGAGAAGTACTTCCCCAACGGCGGAGCTTCAATCTTCACATTTGAGATCAAGGGCGGAAAAGAGGCTGCTTGGAAGTTCATCGATAACCTTGAGATCTTCTCACTTCTTGCAAACGTTGCCGATGTAAAGAGCCTTGTTATCCATCCCGCAACAACAACTCATTCTCAGCTTAACGACGATGAGCTCAAGGATCAGGGAATCTCACAGAGCACGATCAGACTCTCAATCGGTACAGAGCACATCGATGATATCATCGAGGATCTTGAGAAGGGATTTGCAGCGGCTAAATAAAACGCAGGCAGTGACACGGGGACGGTTCTTCTGTCTCCTTTCGCGAAGCGAGAGGAGACAGAAGAACCGTCCCCGTGTCACCTTGTCACGTTACTTCTTTGAGGATGTCTATGTATGCCAGAGTGAGCGGTGAGATTCCGATATTGTTCTTGAGTATGTATCCGATTTCCATGTAATCATCGACTTTTAGCGGGCGTGAAATGATATTCGCGCCGTTTAGCTCTTCACTGATAACGCCGCTACAGATCGTGTAGCCGTTTAGCCCTATCAGCAGGTTAAAAAGAGTCGCTCTGTCGCAGACGACAAGGTCCTTATCCGAGTCTTGTGTACTCAGAATTTCCTCTGAAAAGTAAAAAGAGTTGTGCGTTCCCTGCTCGTAAGATAGTCTTGGGTATGGCTTTAAGTCATCCAGCGAAAGGCTTTTTTTCTTTGCAAGAGGAGAAGCTTTTCCGATGAAAACGTGTGGCTTTGCCTTAAATAGTGGGGTAAAAGACAAGTCATTCTCACGAAGTGTTTTCTGTATTATCGTTTCATTGAATTTATTAAGGTAGAGTACCCCAATCTCACTTCTCATACGCGCGACGTCTTCTATAATGTCGTAGGTCTGGGTTTCTCTCATGTGAAACTCATATTTTTCACCTCCGTATTTCTTTAAAAGTTCGACAAAAGCTTCAACGACAAAAGAATAATGCTGGGAAGATATGTAGAACTTGGTCTTTCCGACAGGCTTTCCGGTATATCTTTCCTCGATGAGATTTGCCTGTTCAAGGAGCTGACGCGCATAACCGAGAAATTCGCTTCCTTCGGTTGTAATGCTGATACCTCTTTTCGTCCTGTTAAAGAGAGTTATATTAAATTCTTTTTCAATTTCCTGAATCGCGCCGGTAAGACTGGGCTGGGCTATAAAGAGCTTTTTGGCCGCTTCTGTTATGTTGCCTGTTTCAGCCACGGTTACCACGTAATTTAATTGTTTTAGTGTCATGAAGTAAGTATATCATCTATCATAGATAAAATCTATGATACAGGGCACAAAAAACATATTTTACCTATGGATAAATACTGGTTATACTTCTATTTACCACAGTGAAACAGGCGCAGTGTGCCGAAGAATAAGAGATAAAGAACAATGCTTATTGGCGTTGCATAAATACACATTTATAAGAGAGGAAAGCATATGAGAACAGCGGTTATAGGGTATCCAAGAGTAGGAAAAGACAGAGAACTTAAATTTGCATCTGAGAAATATTTTAAGAACGAGATAGACGAAAAAGAGCTTAAGGATACAGCGAAGAGACTAAGAAGAGAAAACATAGAGCTTCAGAAAGCAAGCGGAATAGATTTTATTTCTGTAAACGATTTTTCTTTTTATGACAACATGCTTGATGTTGCGGTGCTTTTCAACGTAATACCCGACAGATACAGAGAGCTTTCTCTTTCGGAGACAGATACATTTTTTGCCATGGCAAGAGGATATCAGGGTGAGAAGGGAAATGTAAAGGCACTTGCTATGAAGAAATGGTTCAATACCAACTATCACTACATTGTTCCCGAGATTGATGACAATACTGAGATCAAACTTGTCGGAACAAAGCCTTTTGACGAGTTCAAAGAAGCATTTGAGCACGCAGAGAATCTTAAGGTCAGCATTATCGGACCGTTTACTTTCTTAAAGCTTGCGAAGTATACAGGTGATAAGAATATTTCTGATTTCGAGCAGGTTTTGGCAAAAGAATATGTGGCATACCTTTCAAAGCTTGGCGAAAACGGTGTTAAGTGGGCAGAGTTTGATGAGCCTTATCTTGTAAGAGACTTGACACTCGATGATATTAAGCTTTTCGAGAGGCTATATCGTGTTATTCTCGCCGGAAAGGGGAATATCAAAGTTCTTCTTCAGACATACTTCGGAGATGTGAGAGATATTTACAACTTACTTACACAGCTTGATTTTGACGCGATCGGTCTGGATTTCATTGAGGGGAAAAAATCTCTTGAGCTTGTCAAAAAGAACGGATTTCCTGCAGACAAACTTCTTTTTGCGGGAGTGGTGAACGGCAAAAATATCTGGAAGAATAATTACGGTAAGTCTCTTGAAATTATAAGAAAGCTCAGAGAAATTGCGGGCAATGACAATATAGTTGTAAATACATCATGTTCACTTCTTCATGTTCCTTACACACTTGAGAGTGAGCATAAGATTTCCGATGAGTATAAAAAGCATTTCGCTTTTGCAAAAGAGAAGCTTTCGGAACTTAAGGATATCGCGGAACTTGCAGATGAGAAGGATGTAAAGAAGGCATCAGCTTCTGAAAAGTTTGTGGCAAATGCAGAACTTTTCAAGAACAGAGTTGATAGCGTGGATGAGAAGGTAAGAGAGAGAGTTTCAAATATAAAAGAGAGCGACTACGAGAGAAGTCCTAAGTTTAATGAGAGAGAAAAGATACAAAAAGATAAATTGAAACTCCCTCTTTTCCCCACTACTACAATAGGTTCGTTTCCTCAGACTACGGATGTCAGAAGGAACAGACAGGACTACAGAAAAGGAAATATCAGCAGAGAGCAGTATGTTGCCTTTAACAAAGAGAAAATTAAAAAGTGCATAGAGTTCCAGGAGGAGATTGGGCTCGACGTACTTGTGCACGGCGAATACGAAAGAAATGACATGGTAGAGTACTTCGGTGAGCACCTTTCAGGATATGTGTTCACTGAGAAGGCGTGGGTTCAGTCATATGGAACAAGATGTGTTAAGCCTCCGATCATCTGGGGCGACGTATCAAGAAAGAGCCCTATTACCGTAGAGTGGTCAAAGTATGCAAAGAGCTGTTCAAATAAGCCGATGAAGGGAATGCTCACAGGACCTGTCACTATCCTTAACTGGTCCTTCCCGAGAGAAGACATCTCTATTAAGGAGAGCATTTTGCAGCTTGCGCTTGCGATAAGAGATGAGGTTCTTGATCTTGAGAAAGCCGGAATAGAGATCATCCAGATCGACGAAGCTGCGCTCAGAGAAAAGCTTCCTCTCAGAAAGTCGGACTGGTACAGCGAGTATCTTGATTTTGCGATTCCTGCATTCAGACTTGTGCACAGCGGAGTAAAGCCTGAGACTCAGATTCATACACATATGTGCTACAGCGAGTTTACGGATATTATTCCTGTTATCGATGCGATGGATGCGGATGTTATTACTTTTGAGGCTTCAAGATCCGATCTTCAGATCCTGGATTCGTTAAAAGCCAATAACTTCAAAACGGAAGTAGGCCCCGGTGTCTATGACATTCACAGTCCCCGTGTTCCTTCCGTTCAGGAAATCGTTGATGCACTTGGCAAGATGCGCGGCAGGATCGATGATCACAAACTCTGGGTAAATCCCGACTGCGGACTTAAGACAAGGGGAATTCCCGAGACCAAAGAGAGCCTTATCAATCTTGTTAAGGCAGCAAAGACAGTGAGAGGATAAGTAAGAAGTTGAAAGTATCGGATTTATATAAAGAAGGCAGAAAAACTCTGTCATTTGAGATTTTTCCTCCGAAAAAAGATAAGGCGCTTGAGGCGATAGATGAGACACTTGATGTTCTCTGCGAGCTTAAGCCTGATTTTATAAGTGTAACTTTCGGAGCGGGCGGAAGCATAGGTTCAAACAATACGATTGAGATTGCCAAAAAGATAAAGCATAATTACGGCGTTGAGCCTGTGGTTCACCTGACGAGCCTTCACTACGACAAGAGTGAGATTGATGAGTTTGCGGAAGCTTTACAAAATGAAGGGATTGAGAATATCCTTGCTCTCAGGGGAGACAGAAATGCGAATATCCCTGAAAAAGATGATTTCCGGTACGCTTCAGATGTAATTTCATATATGAAGGATAAGTATGATTTTTGTGTACTCGGCGCATGCTATCCCGAAATGCATCCGGAGACTGCAACTGAAGAGGATGAGCTAAATAATCTCAAGACCAAGGTGGACAGCGGAGCGGAGGTGCTTCTTTCACAGCTCTTTTTTGACAATGACAAGTTCATGAACTTCAGGGAAAAGAGTAAGGCTAAGGGCATAGAGGTTCCGATGATCCCGGGAGTTATGCCTGTCATCAACGCCGCACAGATAAAGAGAATGCTCACGATGTGCAACGCTACTTTCCCCGAGAGATTTAAGAAGATCACGGAAAGGTACGAGAACAACAAGGAAGCTCTTTTTGATGCGGGAATGTCATATGCGCTCAGTCAGATCATAGACCTTCTTGTGAGTGACATCGACGGAATACATCTGTATACGATGAACAATCCCGTAGTGGCAAGGAGAATCTGCGAAGGTATTAAGAATATAGTATGATGCAGGTGCCAATAAACAATTAGTGAAGAACAAAGAGTCGCTCGCGACTCTTTGCGCGCCGATGCGCGCAAGCTTTAGCTTGCATAATACATTTGCGCATCGGTCGCATCCATAGCGGAGCGTTTTTTATTTGATAGGAATCAAATAAAAATACAAGGTTGCGAATTTTTTTCGCAGCCTTTTTTCATTGACAATCACCCCCAAAAGACTTACCCTTTATCATGTTATTACGATAGGGAGAAATATGGACTTGTTTTCATTATCAAAAAATAAAAAGCAAAAAACAAAAAAATTATCACCGGCGCATACCATCCCGATAAGCTTTCTTATAACAATACTTGTCGGGGCTTTGCTTTTAATGCTGCCCTTTTCGTCAGCAAACGGTAAATTCACTGATTTTCTGACATCGTTGTTTACAGCAACCACTTCAGTCTGTGTTACGGGACTTGTTGTCGTTGATACTTACGCACATTGGAGCTTTTTTGGCCAGTTGATCATTCTGATCCTCGTGCAGATGGGCGGACTTGGAATGATTGCCATTGCCGCAACAATAATGCTCATAACACACAAAAAGTTTTCGCTCGGGGACAGAATGCTTCTTCAGGACTCTTTTAACCTGAGTTCGGGTACTAAGCTGCTCAAGTTCCTTACCCGAGTGTTAAAGGGAACCTTTATAGTAGAAGGCCTCGGCGCTATTATGTATTCATTCGTTTTCATCCCGCAGTTTGGCTTTGCAAAAGGCCTCTGGATCTCGATTTTCAACTCTGTATCCGCATTCTGTAACGCGGGAATGGACGTTATCGGCCAGGGAAGCCTTGCCAATTACAGGAATGATCCGATTGTTATGGCAACTACCATGATCCTTATAATCATGGGCGGTTTGGGATTTGTAGTATGGTTCGATATTCTTCATTCGGTAAAAGAGGGCGTGATCAAGCGCTTCTCTCCCATCACTATGGTAAAAAGATTTTCCGAGCACTGTAAGCTTGTTCTCAGCTTCACGCTTATACTGATATTTGGCGGCATGCTTATTTTTCTTTTGACCGAGTATAACAATCCCGGAACCATAGGAAACATGAGCTTTGGAGAGAAACTGACCAACTGCCTGTTCCAGTCAATAACCTTAAGAACAGCCGGATTTACCACTATTCCACAGGAGAACCTCACAGTGGCATCCTGTCTTGTCTCATATTTATTCATGTTTATAGGCGGATCACCTATCGGAACGGCCGGCGGTGTCAAAACGGTCACATTATTCCTGCTCTTTATGAATGTCCGCTCATATGTAAGGAACGAGAACCAGAATGTTATCTTTAACAAACGTGTTTCCATAGACTCGATGAGAAAGGCCGCAGCTGTCGTTTATGTCAGCATTTTTGCCACTCTTACACTTGCGGTACTTCTGTCGATATTTAATCCCGTTCCGATGGAGGACGCGTTATTTGAAGTTGTAAGTGCCTGCGGAACCGTTGGTTTGTCGAGAAACCTCACAGCGGCGCTCAATCCTATGGGACGGATCATCATAATAGTAGCAATGTTCCTTGGAAGAACAGGTCCCATATCGATGGTGGCTTTCTTTTCCGGAAATGAATCAAATAAAAACAGTATCAACTACTCCGAGGGAATTTTCTACGTCGGATAAACGGAGGTATATAAGTGAAAAAATCAGTAGCAGTCTTAGGACTTGGAAAATACGGACGCAGCGTGGCAAAAAGCCTTTATGCTATCGGTGAAGATGTCCTTGTTGCGGACAAAGACGAAAGACGTATAAGAGATATTTCATCCAAGGTAACTTCCGCTGTTTGTGCGAACCTTGAGAATGAAGATGAGGTCATGGCTCTCGGACTTCAGAACATGGACATCGTAATAACAGCGATGGGCGGTAACATCGCCGCAAGCATAATGGCAGTATCTATCGCCAAAGAAAAAGGGGTTCCGCTCGTAATCGCCAAATCCTCTTCTTCCCGCATGGCCACAATACTCCAAAGAGTCGGCGCAGACAAGATAATCGATCCCGAGAAAGAAGGCGGTGTTCGTTCAGCAAGAATCCTCGCTTCTCAGGCAATCCACGACTACTACGAGCTAGACGACAATCTCTGCATGGTTGAGTTACAGCCAAAGAGCGCATGGATTGGCAAGAGCCTCATAGAACTCGATCTTCGTAAAAAACACAACATGAACGTCGCAGCGATCAAGGAAAAAGGCGGCGAATGGAAATATATCAATCCTTCTCACAAACTCAACGAGAACAATCTTCTCATGGTCATTTTGGAGAAGAAGGATATTGAGAAGTGGAAATAAGATTTTTCCGAAATAAGTTTTACTATAAAAAAGTGCCTGCGGCACTTCAACTCCCCTGCCCCTCACTCATGAGGGGTTGGGGTTGTTTTTTGCCA
>JAEEGH010000820.1_pt1 | contig 96398 bp, 89 predicted proteins | sample 9134181 | NCBI WGS metagenome assembly JAEEGH01 (sample SAMN16246544, study PRJNA631951) | gut metagenome | biome: gut microbiome; feature: rumen; material: DP-attached | host: Bos | place: Iran: Karaj | collected 2018-10 | reverse complement strand
CGAAAAAATGCCCGAAAGGTCATGAGCAGAACGCATTTTACTGGAACCAACTGGCGCAGGATAGACTGGACTGGCTGGAATCGCTGCCGCTCGAAGATGAAGTGCTGATCAGCGGCATCAATTTCAGGCTTTTCCACGGGCGTCCGGTTGACAAAAACTATCACATTTACCTGCCTGTAGATGAGTTCAGGACAGGATTTACGGATACAAAGGGAAAGCTGCACGGCGGCTTCATCTGCGCCGACTGCCACACGCCTTACATCAAAGAGATCGATCTCGGATATGCGGTCAATACCGGCAGCGTGGGCAATTCCCTGGGCGTACCGAGGTGCCATGCGCTCCTCGTAGAGGGCACGCTCGGGTCGGCAGAACCCGGGCCTATCAGCTTTACGGTTCTCAGCCTTCCGTATGACAATGCACTGGCTTGCCGGATAGCGGATCAATATCCCGATCTGCCCAGGAAAGAAGCGTATAAGAGTGAATTAATGACGGGAGTATATTCGAGATGAGTTATATTCATACGGTCCAATATTATGAAACTGATAAGATGGGCATCACCCATCACTCGAATTATATAAGGTGGATGGAGGAAGCCAGAGTGGCTTTCCTTGCAGAAATAGGTTTTCCGTATGATAAGCTTGAGGAGATGGGGCTTGTATCGCCTGTTCTCAGCGTATCCTGTGAATACAGGAAACCGACGACGTTTTCCGATCAGATATCTATCGTGGTATCCGTAAAGGAATATAAAGGGGTTAAACTCCATCTTGAATATGAAATGCGGAATCCGGAAGGAAATATCGTTTGCATCGGTACATCAGCCCATGCGTTTTTGTCTAAAGACGGCAGACCGGTCAGGATGAAACAGGATTACCCGGAACTGTATCAGGTACTGAGTGAGCAATGACAGAGCAAAAAGCTGTTCGATACTTAGGTGTTTGTATCGGACAGCTTTTCGTTTATCCTTAGGGTACAGTCACAGAAAAACGGAATCATTGTTTCATTGCATACAAACGAAAGGAGCAAAAATGTACGGAGCGATTTTAGGAGATATGATCGGGGCACCCTATGAATTTGACAGAGGTGATAAGACAAAGGACTTTATACTGTTTAATCCCAAAGAGTCGATAAGGTATACCGATGATACTGTTATGACACTGGCTATAGCCAAAGCGATTATGCAGGTGGGGGTAGATGCCGGGGAACTCCCGCTGAAGAGAGGATTTGTGCGCTGCATGCAGGACCTTGGCAGAAGATATGCGCAGGGTGAGTATGGCGGAAGATTTGCCGTATGGCTCAGATCCCCGGATCCCAAACCGTACGGAAGCTACGGAAACGGATCAGCCATGAGGGTTTCCGCGATAGGATGGGCTTTTGAGTCCATTGAGAGAATCAGGGAAGTGGCAAGATACTCCGCGGAGGTAACTCACGACCATCCTGAGGGGATCAAAGGCGCAGAATCGGTTGCGTCAGCTATATACCTCGCACGGACCGGAGCCGGCAAAGCAGAGATCCGCGACTATGTGAGCGAGAATTTCGGATATGATCTTTCCCGGACTTGCGATGAGATCCGCCCTACATATCATCATGTCGAGAGCTGCCAGGAAACTGTTCCGCAGGCATTTGCGGCTTTCTTTGAAGGAACCGGCTTTGAAGATGTGATCCGGACTGCTGTATCCCTCGGCGGAGACTGCGATACACTGACAGCCATAGCGGGCAGTATCGCCGAAGCATTTTACGGTGTTTCGGAGGACTTTAAAAAAGAAGCAGAGTCAAGACTTGATCCCGAACTGCTCGGCATTCTGAAAGATTTTGAGAGCGCGGGATTCTATTCTCAAAAAAGGACTTCTATTGAAGCGGATTTCAGACCATGATAAAATGTTTTTATAAGAATTGGGAGGGCGCAAATGGATACCTGGTATTACGAAGTTGTTAGCATTGACGGCGACTATGCCAATCTGAAGCGGACAGACATCGATTCTGATGACCTGAAACTGGTGGCCAGGGCATTGCTGCCGGACGAGATATATGTAGGCTGCCGTCTGAAGTATGAGATGATGCAGTACGAGATCGAATAGAGGAACCGGTTATATCCGGATAAATGCATATGAAAACCAAGAGATTAGCGATTATTTTTCCCGGAATGGGATATCACAAGGACAAGCCGCTCCTGTATTATTCCTCTAAACTGGCTCAGGGCAAAGACTATGAGATCATAAATATCGAGTACCATGACCTGCCCGAGAAGGTAAGAGGGGATGCTGAAAAGATGAAAGCCGCGGCAGATATAGCGTACAAACAGGCAGAAGAGCAGCTGGAAGGAGTCGCTTTTTCTGCTTATGAGGACATCCTGTTCATCGGCAAGAGCATCGGGACGGTTATTGCGGCAAAGTATGCGATGGCACATGACCTGAAGGTGCGACAGATCTGGTATACACCGGTTGAAGCAACTTTTTCTTTCGGATTAAGAAATGCCATTGCTTTTATCGGTGAAGCAGACCCCTGGTCGGATCTGAATAACGTCAGAAAACTGGCAGCTGAGAACGGGATAGAGCTTTGGACATATCCGGAATGCAATCATTCGCTCGAAAGCGCGGATGTGATCAGGAACATAGAGTATATGACAAGTGTGATGCGCTTAACGAAGGAGTTTATTGAAAGATAGGAGGACCCGCTATGAAAAAGATTTTTACCGAAAAAGCACCCGCAGCAGTAGGACCGTATTCCCAGGCCATCGAGGTCAATGGGATGCTCTACACTTCCGGCCAGATCCCGCTGGATCCCGCCACAGGGACGATAGTCGGGGACAATGTCACCGAGCAGGCAGAGCAGGTCATGAAGAATCTGAAAGCTGTGTTGGAGGCAGCAGGCACATCGACAGATAATGTTGTCAAAACGCTCTGCTTCCTGACGAACATGGGGGATTTCGCGGCATTTAACGAGGTTTACGGCAGATACTTTACCGAGAAACCTGCCAGATCCTGCGTGGAGGTCAGCGCATTGCCGAAGGGCGCGCTCTGCGAGGTGGAAGTTGTCGCTGTGCTGCCCTGAGCGAAGCAGAGCTGTAGGAGGAGTCACAAAACCCTATGAGTATGAGCATTGACAGTATAGCTGAGGTCGCGGTCGAGGCCGGCAGGATTATGACATCCGCAGTGCGGCCCCGCATAATGGAAAAGAGCGGCCATGCCAATTTCTGCACGGAGACGGATGAGAAGATCCAGGCGTTCCTGGTCGAGCGCCTCTCGGCAGTAGTTCCGGGCGCGTCGTTTCTCGGTGAAGAGGACGGGCAGGATGTTTTTACGGCTAAGATGAGCCGGGGGTATTGCTTCGTGCTGGACCCGATCGACGGAACATCCAATTTTATCTTTGCGTACCGGCCCTCGGTCATATCCATAGCGCTGCTGAAGGATGGCGCGCCGTTCATGGCAGTCGTCTACAACCCTTACGATGATATGATGTTTTCAGCCGTATCCGGGCAGGGAGCGTTTATGAACGGGGAACGGATAATGTCCGCTGACACGCCGCTGTCCGATTCGCTGGCAGTATTCGGTACGGCACCATATTATACCGAACTGCGGGAGCCTACCTTTGAGGCAGCGAAGAACCTCCTGCCTTTATGCGTCGATCTGAGGCGTTCGGGCACTGCCGCGTGGGATATATGCTGCGTAGCCATGGGACGCTGCAGCCTGTATTTCGAGCTCAGGATCCAGCTGTGGGATTATGCCGCAGCCGCCCTGATAGCGCAGGAAGCGGGCTGTACGGTGACTGACATCGCAGGCAACCCGCTCTCGTATAAGGGGCCTTCGTCCGCGCTGTGCCGGGCGCGGGGAGTCAAAGAGATACCGGCATGCTTTAACGGAGTATTATGAGAGTTCACGAGCTGCACTATTCAAATACGAACACGTATCTGATCGAGGGCGACCGTGGCCGGCTCCTGTTTGATACAGGCTGGGCCGGAACGTTTCCTGCATTCTGCAGGGCGATGGGAGAGACGGGTATCGCTGTCAGGGATATAGACTATATCCTCATCTCTCACTATCATCCCGACCATATGGGAATAGCGCAGGAGATAGCGGATATGGGCGCGGTACTGCTGGTTCCCGACGTACAAGCGGATTACCTCCATGCGGTCGACAGCGTGTTCGAAAAAGAGAAGAACAGGGCATTTATCCCTATCAGGGATGACAGAGTGCTCAGGTTCTCGCTCGACGAAGGCACGGATATTCTGGCGCGTATCGGTTTGTCCGGCAGGATCATACATACGCCGGGACACAGTGATGACAGCATTTCCCTGTATCTGGACAGCGGCGAGCTGTTTGTGGGCGACCTGAACCCGCTGTACGAGCTGGAACTCCATGCCGGGACGCAGATCGGACGGAGCTGGGACAGGCTGCTGGCGCTGAAACCGAAGACGGTTTATTATGGGCATGCTAAGACAGCGCAATTGAGTGAAAATGCAGCTGAAAACAGGACGGACCCGGATATGTACGCACTGGTCTCGGGCATCATTAAGCTTATCGACAGAGGCTGCGACAGCGCAAAGATACGCAAGAAAACCGGAGCTGACGACGAGTTTATACAGGACGTGATGAGGATGTACCTGACTCACCAAAATGTTGGTGTACAGGGAATCCTCGACAGGATCGAGATAAAGAATAAATAGGGGATTATGGGCTTATTTTTTAAGAAAAAACAGGGGTCTAAAGGCTCTTACGACCATGAGAATAAGAAACCGGTCATCAGGGCGAGCATCTGCACGGGTGAGCAGGTAGCCGGTTTTAGGGATCTTAATACCGGAGCCTTTGAGGAAGTCATGCTGATCAGGGATACGGCCGATCTTTTGGCATTTAAGGAGCGGTACGGGATCGAAGGCGATATAGAGAAGTTTTATTGATTTGTTGAGGCACTGATATGAGGAAAGTGGCAATCATCGGCGCGGGCGCGGTAGGCTGCTATATGCTGTGGGGACTTTCGCAGAAAGCTGGCATAGACCTGTCCGTGATCGCATCGGGCGAGAGAAAAGAAAGATTTGAGCGGGACGGTTTTTACATAAATGACCGCCTGTATAAGCCTGCGGTCAGGACCCCTGAGGAAGCCCGCGGCGCGGATCTGGTCATCGTGGCGGTCAAGTATAATTCCTTGGGCGCGGCGCTTACGGATATTAAAACGATCGCGGATGAGCACACCACAGTGATGAGCCTGATGAACGGCGTCGACAGCGAAGACGTGATCGCGGCGGAAATAGGCGAAGAGCGGGTGCTTCCGTCACTGATAAAAGTTGCGTCGGAAAGAAAAGGGAACAGGATATATTTCGATGCGGAATCGACGATAGGCATCATCTACGGCGAAAAGGACGGTAAGCCCTCCGCGCGGACCCGCGCGATAGCGGAGCTGTTTGAGGGGACGGGCCTGCATTACCGCGAAACGGACGTGATACTGCCCGAGATATGGACCAAGTTCAGGCTGAACGTCGGGAGCAACCAGCCCCAGGCGATGCTGGGCGTGGGAGTCGGCGCGTACAGTGACAGCGAGCACGTTGCCGCCATCAGGGACGGCCTGGTAAAAGAACTGGAAGAGATCGCAAAAGCCAAGGGAATAGACCTGTCTGCGGCGGATCCGGCGTCTTACCGCGGGTCAAAGGTCTTTAAGAGAGCCAGATACTCGACGCTCCAGGATCTGGACGCAAAACGTCACACGGAAGTCGATATGTTTTCGGGCGCGATCGTCCGCATGGGGCGTGAGCTCGGGATCCCGACCCCGTATAATGAGTTTACGTATCACATGATAAAAGCCCTGGAGGAGAAAAACGACGGGCTTTTTGATTACGAATAATTTCTTTGCAGAGAGGTAAGAATCGATGTTTTATGTACCCGACGGAACCGAAAGATGCGGCTTTTATGAGTGCTCTGAGTGCGGAAGCCGCTTTCTGGATATAAGGATAGCACCCACGATCGTATGTCCGTACTGCGGCGAGGAACCGGATATGGAGATCGGCCCGGACGAAGAGGACCCCACTGTGTCTGAAACCGCTAAACTGATACAGATGCTCGAGGGCGAGGACGTGGAGAAATACGATACGCTGCTCAGCCTGGCCATAACAGGCGGAGATGAGGGATGGATATGAGATTGCTAACACGATTTGTGCTTATCGGCCTGCTGGCGCTGATGCTCACAGGCTGCAAAGATAAAAAAGACCAGATAATGGATGGCGACGGCATGTTTCAGACTTTTCACTATACGCAGATATCTCAGGACGAAGCCAAAGAAATGATGACGAAGGATGACGGGCATGTGATCGTAGATGTCCGCAGGGAAGATGAATACGCGGAAGGTCATATTCCCGGGGCCATCCTTGTTCCGAATGAGAGCATTACCGACGCGCCGCCTGAGGAATTGCCCGATCGCGAACAGATCATCCTGGTCTACTGCAGGAGCGGGCGCAGGAGCAAAGAGGCGGCGCAGAAACTCGCTGACCTGGGGTATTCAAATGTGTACGAGTTCGGCGGGATCATCGACTGGACAGGCGAGATAGAAAGGAAAGAAGAAATAATGGACATAGAGCATGAGTGGAACATGGATCCTGTGGCGTACCTGAATGTGGTTGTGGGCGACAGGATCTTTACGGTCGATCTGGAGGATAATCCGTCGGCACAGGCTTTTAAGGAAAATCTCAGCAAGGCGCCGGTCACTCTTAAGATGCATGACTACGGCAGCTTTGAAAAAGTCGGAGATCTGCCTTGGGAGCTTCCGAGGAATGACGAGAAGATCACCACGAAGCCGGGCGATCTGATCCTCTATCAGGGCAATAAGCTAACGGTTTATTATGCGGAGAATACATGGGAGTTCACTAAGCTGGGCAGCTTACTCGCCGAGGAAGATGAGATCGTTGAGGCATTTGGCGGCAAGGATGACATTACCGCCGAGTTTTTCCTGGAGTGGACGGAATAAGATGGTAGGAGGGCGAAAAAGAGCATGACGGAGATCACCTGGCTGGGACAGATGGGGCTTATCGTGAAAACGGAGAGCACTGCCGTCTGTATCGATTATTACGCGTCCGACGATGCCGGGAGGCTGACGCCCGTGCCCATCGCGGCAGGAGATATTAAGGGGATCGATGCTTTTCTGGGGACTCATGACCATCTGGACCATATCGATCATGAGTCATGGAAGGTTTGGGCACAGACCTGCCCGGATGCGCGGTTTATATTCCCCATGGCCCATAAGGCGGCGGTTCTGAGCGACGGAGTCAGCCCCGAAAAGGCTGTAGGCCTGAACGACGGGGAATCCGTGCGGATAGGTGATATAACGGTCAGGGCGATAGCGGCGTCCCATGAGTTTTTGGACAGGGATCCCGAAACGGGACTGTATCCGTACCTGCAGTATATTATCGAGGCGGGAGGGCTGCGCATCCATCACGCGGGCGACACCGTGCGGTATGAAGGCATGCTGGGCAAGGTCACGGCTTACGGACCGGTCGATGTCGAACTGCTGCCCATCAACGGCCGCGACGCGAAGCGTTATCGCAATAACTGCATCGGGAACATGACCTATCAGGAGGCTGCCGATTTCGCCGGAGACGCGGGCGTGCGGACCGTTATCCCGGGGCACTGGGACATGTTTGAGGGCAATACTGCGGATCCGTATGCATTTGCCGACTACATCAGCGCTAAATACGGCGCCGCGATCAGGTGCATAGTACCGAAAGTTGGAGAGAGATTGTATTTTTGACAAGGAGGGCGAACTTGAAGAGACCGTATTGGATACAAAGAACGCATCTGTTCAGGCCGGACGAGTATATCTGCTCGTCGTGCCAAACCGCGCATGATAAACCGTACCGGAGCTGCCCTTCCTGCGGGATGAGGATGACAAAGTCCAGGACCGACCCGACCTGGGTGGACGAGATAGAGGGATTTTCCGCGATGACGGACGATGATTAATTGCGCTGCCTGTGCGAAAGTGTGATATAATGTGTATATCAATTCAAACAGGAGCCTTGTCATGGATGATAAGAAAACAGCAGCCGAAAGTATAGATTACGGTGTCGGGCAGTTTAATGCCGAAGCGGGTGTCACGGTAGATGATGCGGTGCCGCTATTTGATGCGGCAAACTACCCTGAGGAGCAGCGTGCGCTCATAGACGAGTGCAACCGCAGGATCGAGGAAGCGAACAGCAAGTACCGCGTCGCCAAATTCAGAGAGGACATGTTCGCCAAGGGCATGAAGGCAGGTATGTATTTCTGCACGTTTGACCGCGACGAGAACCTGCTCAGCTTTGAGTTTAACAATGAGACCAGGGAGATGCTGGGCTATCACGGGACAGACGACCTGCCCGATGAGTTTGACAGCTGGGTAAAGACTCTGGTTCCGCAGGAGCGTGACGGCATAGTCAAGCTGTTCTGGGATTCGGTCCGCATACACCGCGAGCTGCCCGATATCACGCATGCGACGTACCGCATGCAGAAAAAGGACGGCAGCATCATCTGGGTTACCGGAGCCGGCAGGTTCATCAGGCGTCCGGACGACGGTTCGCTCGAGATCTACATGGGCTGCTACCGCGATATCACCGCACAGCTGGAGATGGAGGAGTACCTGCGGATCATCGAGGCCATCGGCAAGATGTTCAATTTCTCGCTCTATATCGATGCCCGCGACATGAGCTACCGCATGATCAGTACCAATGAGTACGTGGAAAAGGTCCCGAAGGACCCCGATGCGTTCAAATTCCTGCGCAATAACGTTGATTCGTCCGTTGCGGGGAGCTTCCGAAAGAGCCTGTATAACTGGCTGAAAAAAGATAAGATAATGGCGGCCCTAGAGGAGCACGGCATCACCAGTATGGAGTTTTACAGCGAGAGCGCGCACCGCTGGTATGACGGCATATTTATGGTCGGCGACAGGAACGAAGACGGCAGCATCGCGCACATAGTATACGGCTGCACCGATACCACGGACGCCAAACTGCAGAATCTCGCGCAGCAGAAGATGATCTCCGAGTTCGAGACCGAGATATATATAGACTCTCTGTCGAAGATCCGCAACAGAAAGTTCCTTGACGACAAACTTGTATTTAAGCCGTGCAACGCAGTGGTCATGTCCGATATCGACAAATTCAAGCAGATCAACGATACGGCCGGCCATCAGTGCGGTGACGAGGCGATAAAGAGAGTCGCGGAAGTCTTAGAAAAGTCTGTCCGCAAGGATGACGTGGTTCTGCGCTACGGCGGCGACGAGTTCATGATGGTATTCTTCTACATCACATTGAAGGACCTCGAGAACAAGCTGTCATACCTCAGATCGGAACTGAAAAAGATCACATTCGAGGATCATCCGGATGTGCGGATCACCATGAGTTTCGGCGCGGCTTTTGGAACCGAGCTTGTTAACAATCTGATCGCGACAGCGGATAAGGCGCTTTACGAATCGAAAAAGAAGCGCGACACATTTACGATTATTACCTGATACATAAAAGAGAGCGCCGTGAGCGCTCTCTTGTTTTATGTCCGTCCTTCTTTGAACATCTGCATCATTTCGTTGGTGAGGCTTAAGTTGTTCGGCTGCAGTACGATGTCCTCACGCTTTACCCATTCTGCATATTTCAGCTCGTTGGCGTCCATGCGTATCGTGCCGTCACCGACCGCGTCGCAGTAGTAGCCCACGAGTATGTCCTGCGCCATGCCCCAGGGCTGGGATTTGTAGTACGTGATGTTCGTGACCTCCACGCCCGTCTCTTCCATGACCTCTCTGGCAACGGTCTCCTCGAGCGTCTCACCGATCTCTGTAAAGCCCGCGACGAGGGCATTGTGCGCATAGCCGCGGTTGTATCTGGTGATCAGGAGGCAGTCGCCTTTTCTGACCCCGACTATGACCGCGGGATTGATCCTCGGGTAAACGGTATTTCTGCATTTCGGGCAGACCAGCGACCGCTCTGTGGTCCCGAATCCCAGCTTTTCGCCGCAGCGTCCGCAGTACCTGTTATCCGCGTACCATCTCCACAGATGATATGCGGTGAACAGCGCATAGACATCCGTTCCCGAACAGATATCGCGCACCTCCCTTACGGTGTAATGCTTGAATCCGCCTTTTTCAAACCCGGCGCCGTCCATGACCAGGAAAAAGCGCGTCTCATCGACCGAAAACAGATAGAAGGTCTCTTTCCCGCGCGCATCCGCGCCTGTGGTGAAAACGGGCTTTCCGCCGTCTGTGCCGAGCAGTACGCGGCCGTCCTCATCGTAAAACAGGGCGATATCGCCGTCCCGTATCACGCAGTTCGCAAATTCATTCCTAAGCCTGCTCGGATATATGTCCTGTATCATAGCCTGTCCTCGCTTTCACGGTTATGGTCATTCACCGGCTTTATCCTCCGGTGCCTTATGAGACAATTGTCAGTTCAGCGCCTGTTTTTGTCAAGTCTGTGAATATTAACCGTATGGCGGAAATTGCAGAGTGTATTTGCCGGTTAATGTGTTATAATATCTGTGTATGTGTAAGTGTAAGTACGTGGGAGGTGCTGATATGACTGAAAACGACAAACTGGCTGTTAAAATGATCAATGACATGCTGTGCATGTCGGATGAGGAGTACAGGGCTTTTAAGGAAAAGGTCCTGGCGGATCCGGAGCTTAACGAGACATCGCGCGCCCTGTGGGCTGCGATATTTGCCGAGACCGACAAGAGCAGGAAAGAATAATTTCAGAAAAGGGGATTTCATGAACAGTCCTTTGATAAAGACTCTGAAAGCGGTGAATTTCATGTCAGGGAAAACCGCCGCCAAGGAGGAACTGACCAGGCACCGCAAACTGGCCGAGTGGGCGGGACGTGTCGCGACACCCAAGGGCGATACCGAACGGCGCAGATTCCGCATGGATAAGCTGCGCTGCGAGGAGGTAACGCCCAGCTTCGCGCACAATCCGAACTACGTGATACTGTACTGCCACGGCGGCGGATATGTGAGCGGAGGCCTCGACTACGCGGGGAATCTCGCTGTAAAACTGGCCATGGCCACGGGTTTTACGACTTATTCTTTTGCGTACAGGCTGGCACCGGAGCACCCTTATCCGGCCGCGATGGAGGACGCCGCAGCGATGTGGGAATACATCACGGAAAACGTCGCGCCGGCCGATTATGTGCTGCTCTCGGGCGATTCCGCGGGCGGCAATATGGCGCTGTGCCTTACGCAGAAACTGATAGCCGAAGGTAAACCGGTGCCGAGGGAACTCATCCTGTTCAGCCCCTGGACCGATATGACATGCACGGCCGATTCCTACGAGGCAAATAAGGACATAGACCCGATACTGAACATGGAGTTCGTCGCAGAGTCCGCCGCGGCGTATCTGGGAGAGAACGACCCTGCCGATGCTGCCTACAGCCCGCTGTTCGGCAGCTTTGAGGGATTCCCGCACGTATATATAATGGCGGGCCGGAACGGTATACTGCTCGACGACAGCATCAGGCTTAAGGAGCGGATAGAACAGGCCGGAGGCACGGCCGTGATCGATATTGAAGAGAAAGGATGGCATGTATATCAGCAGATGCCGGTCCCTATGGCACGTGAGGCCATGAAGCGGCTCGCTGCGCATGTTTCTGACGAGATTTATGGGAAGCGCTAACTGGTACAAGATCGACAACGTGGCAAAGGTTTTCCTGGCCACGGTAGGAAAACGCGACACCAGATCATTCCGCCTCAGCTGTACGCTTAAGGAGAAAATAGATCCGGAGCTGCTGCAGCAGGCGGTACTCTCGGCGATCGAGGACCGTCCGCAGGTGCAGGTGAGGATCAGGCGCGGGTTTTTCTGGCATTATATGGAGGATACGGACCTCGTCCCGACCGTCAGGGAGGAGGACGACAGGATATGCCCTCTGCTCTATATGCCGCCCAAGACCATGCTGCACTATCAGGTGACCTATTTCGGCAACCGCATCAATCTGGACATGTTCCATGTGCTCGCCGACGGGACGGGCGCGATAGAGTTCTTAAACATAATTGTGCTCGATTATCTTAAGCGCAGGTATCCCGGCGAGCTGGCTGATGTGACGATACATTCGGGCGCTTCGGCCGGGGATCTGAGCCAGGACAGCTATCGCCAGTTTTTCGGCAGCAAGAACCTTTCTCGCAAATCCTCGGGAACCGCGGCGTACCACCCGGGCGGTCTGAAACTCCCGTACAATCAGCTGCAGTTTTTTGAGATCGGCATGCCCACGTCGCAGGTGATCCCTCGCGCAAAGGAGCTCAAGGTCTCGCTCACCAGCTATTTCGGGGCTCTCTGGATGCTCTCGATCCGCGACGAGATGCCTCCGCGCAAGAGAAACATGCCCGTGACGCTCTCGCTCCCGGTCAATCTGCGCAATTATTATCCTTCTAAGACCGCGAGGAATTTCTTTAACAGCGTTAACATAACGCATGTTTTTGACAGCGACATCACGCTGGAGGAGCTTGCCGCCGAGTTTGACGCGGAGCTTAAAAACCTTCTCTCCAAAGAGAATATGACGAAACAGATGGATAACTTCGAGACCATGGAGTATGTCGCTCCGGTCAGGGTAGTGCCGCTTTTTATCAAGCAGTGGGTCGTGAGATTCTTCACCAAAAAAGCGAATAAAAAGGTGTCCATGACATTTTCGAACATGGGCGTACAGAAGCCCCCGGCTGAGATCGGAGGCATGATAGACAATTACAGCGGTTTCTGCAGCACGAACACGATCTTTTCCACGATGTTCGGCTACGGGGACAGGCTGACGTTCGGCGTTTCCTCAGCCTATATCAATACCGGCGTTGTTAAGAATTTCGTGAGATACCTCTCAGAGTCGGGAGTGGATATCACGGTGAGCGCAACGGAGGTGATCAAATGAGACGCTGTCCTTACTGCAAGGTCGATATAGCCGGAGACCTGTACAAATGCCCGCTGTGCCAGAGCAAACTGATGGGGGCCGAAGAGGATCAGGCCGCCTGCTATCCTCAGCTCAAGGCGCAGAAAAAGCGCTCGTTCCTGTACAAGCTTCAGTTACTGCTCGTATGGGCGGCGCTTATAGTCGGACTGGGACTTGATTTTACGGTGGGCCTGAGGCTCCCCGGATATCCGAACCTCCACTGGAGTCTGCTGCTGGCCATGTGGCTCGTGGCGATCGAATTCGGCATCATACGCCAGTTTAAGCCCGGAACGGGCTCTGCGGGCAAGGTATCGGTGCTGGTACTGATCACGGTAGCCGCATGGTGCGTTACGTCATATTTCTTCGGGCTGATGCAGGTCACGTTTGAACTGGTGGTACCGAGCGTGCTCGCAGCCACCATCATAGCCAATTTCGTGCTGGCGCTCATCGACAAGCACGGCAACAACATGGCTTACCTGCTCTCGGGACTGTTCCTGGGCGTGGTGCCGGGCGTGATCCTGTTTATAGTCATGGACTCGATGCCCCTCGCGTGGGCGGTATGTCTGATGATCAGCATCATACTGTTCGCGGGAGCCGTGATATTCCGCGGCAAGGCCGTAAAAGCCGAGCTGCAGAGGCGATTCCATGTTTAGTTGTTGAAGAGTTTTTTGTCCTGAGCCTCGCGCTCATCGGGCGTTTCGCATTCGCGTTTGATGTCGCCTTTTTTCTTGCGGTCGATGATCAGATCGAGCGGCTGGGGCTGGCTGAAATAGTATCCCTGCGCCAGTTCGCAGCCGATCTCTTTTACGAATTCCAGCTGTTCCTCGGTCTCTACGCCCTCGATCAGCGGATGGATCTTCAGGTCGCGGACCATTTTGACGAGGGCCTTGAGTATCACGCGGTTTACGCCGTTATGGTCGTCGAGGTGCTTTAAGAGCTCCATGTCGAATTTGACCAGATCGAACTCGAAACGGTTGAACATGTTGATGGCCGAATATCCGCTGCAGAAATCGTCGAGCCAGATGAGGTATCCGCTCTCGCGCAGGCGCCTCAGCTGCTCCCGGAATCTGTCTTCCTCGGTGGCGAGGTCCTGCTCGGTGATCTCTACGATGAAGTTGCGCTTATCTCCGTATTTCGAGATCTCATATTTGTCGTAGATGCGGTTCATCTCCGCAACGATATCGGCATGGTCGAAGTCCTGTCTGGAGAAATTGACCGAAACGGGGATGACGTCGAGTCCGTTGTCGAGCCTTATCTTTATTTCTTTGCAGATCTGTTCGAACATGTACAGATCGAGTTTGTACAGCAGATGGTACTTGGACAGCACAGGGATGAACGCGGCGGGAGAGATCATGCCGCGCCACGGGTCCTGCCATCTGGCCAGTCCCTCGAATGCCGCTATTTTGCGGTTCTCCACGCGCACGAGCGGATGGTAGAAAACCTTGATCCAGCCGTGCTCCAGCGCATTTTCGAAATTCTCTATGATATATCTGCTCTGCAGATACGCATCGGCGGCCTCCTGTGAGAAGAAGGATACCTCACGGTTCAGGTCGTTTTCTATCTGCTTGAGCGCATGCTTGGCATGGTCTATCGCCTCGGGGGGCTCGACGTCCTCGGTGACGGGACAGACGCCGAAACGCAGGCCTGAAGTATTGCCGAAGGCATGCTGCCTGATATATGTGTTGATCTCGCGCAGAGTTTCGGTAAGCGCGTCATCGCTCGGTGAATCCGCGATAATGATGAAATGATCGTCCATCGCTCTGGTGACCAGAGACTTTGGCAGATTCTGCTTTAGAGTCTTTGCTGCCAATGTCAGCAGTTTGTCGCCCTCTTTAACGCCGTACTGGTTGTTGTAGGAGCGCATGGCTATGATATCCGAATATACCATGTAAGGGGTCCGTCCGCTCGCGCGGATGGCATTTATTCTTTCGGGACCGAACTCATGCAGGTAGTTGAGGTTGGAGATGGTGGTCACCGGATCCTTGTAAAAACGGTCGTTGCGGGAGAATACATACTCCTTCATCTTCTCCTTGGTGAGCGCACGCGTGTTGGTCAGATCCGAGTATACTACGAGTGCGAGCTCCGTGCCGTCCGGCATGGTCTGCCATCTGGCAAGTCCGTGTATCAGCATGTCCACAGCGGGAGCGTCCACTGCGTCGGGATTGCCGTCGGAAGGATCGATATGGCAGCGGAATACGATGTCATACGGGCCGCGTTTCTGCAGGAACTCATCGCCTACCTTGGCAACATACCCCACGTCGTCGGGATGCATGCGCTCGAACATGGCCACACTCAGCCAGTCGCAGGCCTTTTCGCGGCTGATGCCGACCGTCTTGCAGAAACCGTCCGATATGAGGACCGGAACCGGCTTGTTGTCTATATTCTGGTAGTATACGAAAGAGGCGGCGCTGCTCTCGTAAGCCTTTTTTAAGTCTTCGGGAAATTGATACATAAGCCCTCCGTGCTGCCTGCTGTGCATAGTAGCAGTAATTATAATGGAACTTATACAGTATAGCACGACATGAGAAATAAAGCAACGCAAAACATGAGTTTTGTAAAATTATAATACGATAAGGTGTTGCATATACACGAAAACGAAAGCCAATGATATAAAAATACCCGGAACGCAAAATTATGCATTCCGGGTTATTTTGTAATTTATTATCGGCTTAGAACGAGATGCCGAACTTCTGGATCAGATCCATGGGATCTGCTGCCTGGGTCCAGTCAGCGATCTCGACCATGAGATAGTTCGCAGCGCCGGGAACATACTGGAGTAAGATCACATACTTGTAAGGGGTCTCTTCTTCCTCGATCACAAATACATAAGAGGGCTGGGTCATGCCGTTAAATGTAACGGTGAAGTCCGAAGCGGCATATTCATCCTCGTAGAACTGAACAAAGCTCCTGAGGTCATCCGAGATGTCGTTTTCCTTGATCGAAACACGGGAATCGGTATAGTAAGCCTGCAGATTCTCATCGGGCTCTACAAAGATATAGGGATCCATTGCCTCGGGATTCCACTCTGCGGGGAAAGGAAGCGAAACGGTCTGACCGCCTACGAGCAGGTAGTAAACGCCGTCTTGTACGAAGGTGATCTCCTCGGGCAGGTCACCGCCGTCACCGGTAAGGCCTGTATCAACGGTATCATCGCCGTCATCGCCGTCATCGCCGCTGCCGATGATGTCCTCGGGATCGGTGATGTCCCAGCCGTCCTCGTCCTCAACGCCCTTAGCGGCCTCTGTCGCGTTTGTCCTTACATCCTCGGGGATGGTTACGCTGATACTGCCGTCACGGTCGATGGCGATCGTAAGAGCGAGGTTGGCGATGTTGAGTGAGAGCGGAAGTCCGTCCTCGCCGTCCTCCTTGATCTCGGTGGAAAGACTGAAGTTCTCTACCTTGACAGTAATGTTTTTAAGATTCTTTTCCTTGTCGAAATCAGCGGTGGTGGTGAACTTGCCGGTGCCGTTCTCGTAGAGGCCCTTAACCGCCTCATCAACGTTGATCGAGCCGGAGAGAGCGGAAGCTACGCTGCCTGCAACCTCGGAAGAAACCTTGGTCAGATCGTCCTTGAACGCGTTGTAGAACTCTTCCCATGTGAAAGAGGTGGTAACGTTGTAGCCGTCTGCGGTCTCGGTGAGCTTGGTCTTGTCGGCGGTGAACTGATCGCTGTTCTTGAACAGCTCATCGGTCTTCTGGTTCTCGACATCTACGTTGTAGCTCTCGAGCATCTTGGTGTACTGCTCAACAAAGTCCTGGAGGGACTGCGTGGACTTGGTCCATACGCTGTCGTCCTCGTTGGAGTAAACGGTGATCTCTTCGCCGTTTGTATTGTCGAAGTAGAATTTTACGTTGCTGTTTTCGGTATCGGTCTGCTTCTCATCGGAGAACATCGAAGATGAAGTCATGGACATCTCGATGTGAGCGTCGCCCTCACCGAGGTTGCTCTTGGAAGCAAAGTTTCCGCTGAGGTTCATGTTGATGTCGAACTTGGCGAGTCCGAGGAGATTGAGCTTCATCGCAACCTGTCCGTCAGCCTTGATCTTGCCGTCGGGGATATTTGCGGAGTAGGTCTCGTTGCCCTCGGTGCCGGTCTTTGTGAAGACGGTCTTTAATTCCGCACCGGTCTTGTCGATCAGTTCCTTTACCGTAACGGGTACGGGAGTGGGTGTTGCGGGGGCCTCTGTTGCTGTAGGGGTCTCTTCCTCAACTACCTTATCTTTTTTCTTGCAGCCTGCCAGTGAAAGCACGAGCAGAGTGCAGATAAGCAGCATTGATAATAATCTTTTTGTTTTCATACATTCCTCCTATTATTGCGCGTCACTTAAAGAACGGACGCCTTACGAATTATACCCTTTTTATTCTCAATGTCAACTTTTTTGTTCACGAGGGTGTGTGTTGCCGATTTACAGGGCGGTCGATTTGAGTTATGCTCTTTTTAAAGAAAATACGATGTTTTACGGAGAAATGATGAAAACAGTCAGAGTGGCGGCGGCCGTGATCAGGTCGCATAATGAGAGCGGAGAGCCGGTGATATTCGCGACGCAGCGCGGATACGGCGAATACAAGGACTGGTGGGAGTTCCCGGGCGGAAAGCTCGAGGCCGGTGAGACTCCCGAGCAGGCGCTCGTGCGCGAGATCCGCGAGGAACTGACGGCGGATATACGCGTGGGCAGCCTGATACATACGATAGAGTACGATTACCCGACGTTCCATCTGTCGATGGACTGTTTCTGGGCCGAGGTGGTGAGCGGCGAGCTGGTGCTCAAAGAAGCCGAGGCGGCCGGGTGGCTGACAAAAGAGGAGCTGCGCAGCGTGAACTGGCTGCCGGCGGATATTGAGATACTCGACCTGATAGCGGCCGGGATGTAACGTTTTTTGGGAGGTGCGGCATGGCATTTAGGATAGTTCGCAGCGATATCGCAAAAATGAATACGGATACTGTCGTGAGCCCGCGCCTCATAGCGTCGGAGCCCGGAGAAGAGCGGCTCCGCGCGGGGTACCGCACAGGTCTTACCGAGGCATACGCACAGGGGCACAGGTCTGCATCGCTGCCGCTGGTCTTCGATGGAGACACGGGCTGCACAAAGGAGGAGAGCCTGCGCATCGCGGCCGATGAGATCAACGCTTTCCTGCCTGAGCATGACATGGACATATTCCTCGTCGTACCGGACGAGCGGGAAGGCGCGCCGGGACGGGAATTCTGCCCCGGTCTGGAGGAGTACATCGGCAGGAATTACGTGGAGCCTGTGCCGGAGTCGGAGCGGATAGAGGAAAGTAAGCCGGCCGGACATCCTGCGGCTTACGAAATGCCGGACGGGTTTGTCGGCAGCATACGGAAAAACGCTCTTTTTAAAGTATTTGAAAACAGGAAGGCGGCGAAGGCAAAACCTGAGCCCGAGAGGCCGCGGGAGCGGCGGGCAGAGAAACCGCCTATGGTGCCGCAGGCATTTGAGGCCGCGCAGTGTTTCTCTGTAAGTGAAGCGGAGGCGGCAGACTACTGCGATTTCGAGGGGGAGCACGAGAGCAAGCTCGAGGAGCGCATGCGGCATCTGTCCGATACATTTTCGCAGTACCTGATGTATCTGATAAAGGAAAAGGGACTCGAGAACGCGGAGGTCTATCGCCGCGCGATCGTTGACAAAAAAGTTTTTTCAAAGATCAAGAACAATCCCGACTATCATCCGCAGAAGCTCACGGCGCTGTGCCTGTGCGTCGGTGCAGGTCTGAACCTCGACGAATCGAAGGACCTGCTGGCGAGAGCCGGCTACGCGCTCTCGCCCTGCGACAAGACGGATATCATATTCTCGTATTTCATCGAGAATGAGATATATGACATGCTCGAGCTCGACATTCAGCTCGAGGAGCACGGCCTGCCGTGCATCATACAATGACCGGTTTACCGGGATATTCCACAGCCGTTCATGATCATTTACAGGGTCGCCCGCCGGGCGACCTGTATTTTTTTTGCGCATAGTATAATGGGCCCATCAAAGGAAAACCGGACATTCCGGTGCACATATAAGGAGGAAGATATTATGCGTGAAGATCTGACTGAAGTTGTTTTTATTCTGGACAGGAGCGGTTCGATGAGCGGACTCGAGAGTGACACGATCGGAGGTTTCAATTCGATGATCGAAAAGCAGCGCAAGGAGGAGGGAGAGGCATTGATCTCCACTATCCTTTTTGACGACCGCAGCGAGGTGCTCTACGACAGGGTGCCTGTGAAAAAGATCGAGCCCATGACCGACCGCCAGTACTATGTGAGAGGCTGCACGGCCCTGCTCGACGCCATCGGCGGCGCGATACACCATATCTCGAACGTGCACAAATACGCGCGTGAGGAGGACCGCCCAGCAAAGACTCTCTTCATCATCACGACGGACGGTATGGAGAACGCCAGCCGTGAGTACAACTACAGAAAGGTAAAGGAGATGGTTGAAAAGGCAAAGAAGAAATACGACTGGGAGTTCCTGTTCTTAGGCGCCAACATCGACGCGATAGAGGTGGCCGGCCGTTTCGGCATCAGCGCCGACCGCGCGGTCAACTACGAGTGCGACAGTGTCGGCACCGCGCTCAATTTCGATGTTCTCTCGGATACGGTCTCGACGGTCCGCAAGGCAAAGTCGATGTGCTGCGCAAGAGCTGAGATGGAGGAGAGCCTCGAGCCCATCAGAGCGGACTATGAGAAGAGACATAAGGCGAGATAAGGGATAATTTAGGTAATTTATGCATTTTTAATTGGATTGCGGACCCTCCGGATGGTATATTTAATGTGTGAACAATTCTTAGACATTGCCTCACAGAAAGGAACCACACCATGAACATATCCGCATCCGACCGCGCCAGACTCCTTAAAGCCCAGCAGGGCGAGCTGGACGGCGTTGTCACTTATCTGAGACTTGCCGAACTGGTGAGTAACGAGACAGATGCCAAAACCTTCAAACGGCTCGCGGCCGATGAAGGGCGGCACGCCGCGGTGTTTAAGCAGTATACCGGCGAGGTGCTGCAGCCGAAGCGTCTGCAGGCGATAGCGGTTGCTGCGGCTTACCGTCTGCTCGGGAAACGGATACTGTATCCCATCATTGCGAGGTTCGAGTACTCGGCCGTGCCCGGGTATGAGCAGCTGATGAAGGATTATCCTGAGGTCGGGTCGGTAAAGGATGACGAAAAGCGCCACGGAGATACGCTCAAAGCGCTTTTGGGCAACGGCGAGTATAACGATGCGCCGCTCATCCTTCCCATCGCGAGCGTGGCATTGCTCGTGTTCTCGATCTTTTACAGACGCAGGATGTATCATGGACAGTCGGACCGTTTCTTGAAAGGCACTGACAAAACACAGGAGGGATGATCAATGAACGAAACTCTGAAAGTACTCGAGACCAGAAGAAGCTGCAGAAACTTCAAGCCCGACATGATCAAGGAGGAGGAACTCAAAGCCATCCTCAGGGCGGGCACGTACGCACCCACAGGCATGGGCAAGCAGAGCCCCATCATCATCGCGGTGACCGATAAGGCGCTCAGAGACGAGCTCGCGGAGGAAAACCGCAAGATCGCAGGCGGCCCCGAGGGATACGATCCTTTTTACGGAGCACCCGTTATCCTGATCGTCCTTGCTAAAAAGGATGTTGTGACCCATGTGTATGACGGTGCACTCGTTCTCGGCAATCTCATGAACGCCGCGGAGAGCCTCGGCGTGGCGAGCATCTGGATCCACAGGGCAAAGGAGGAGTTCGAGTCCGATTTCGGTAAGAATATCCTCAAGCGGCTCGGTATCCCGGACGAATACGAGGGCATCGGACACTGCGCGCTCGGATACGCCGCAGTACCCGCAAAGGAGCCCGTACCCAGAAAGGACAATTACGTATACTGCCTGTGATCCGGCATGATAAGGAGTCAGTATGTCATTTGAAGCGATAAATGAGAATACCTACGTCTGTGATGACGGACATGTGCGCTTTTTCCTGCTGACCGGCGAAAAAGAGGCGCTGCTGATCGACAGCGGCATGCAGGTGACAAACGCAAAGGAGCTGGCGGAAGAGATAACCGACAAACCGCTGAAACTCTTTAATACCCATGCGGACAGGGACCATACCGCGAGCAACTGTGAGTTCGACCGCGTTATGATGAATCCCGCGGAGTTCGTAAACTACAGGCAGGACCACCCCTCGCAGAAGATGGTGCCCGTATATGACGGGGATGTGATCGACCTCGGCGGCAGGCAGCTGAAAGCCATCGTGCTGCCCGGCCATACTCCCGGCAGTACCGCGCTGCTTGACCTGGACAGCGGCATGCTCTTCAGCGGCGATCCCATACAGCGGGGCGGCAGGATATACATGTTCGGTGCGATGAGGGATATGTCGGCCTACATCCTGAGCCTGAAGCGCCTGATGTCGCTCGGTGAGGACATTAAAGAGATCTATCCGAGCCACGGCGAGTATCCGCTCACTATGGACATAGTCCCGGAGCTGATAGCCGGCGCGGAACGCGTTGAGCGCGGCGAGATCACGCCTACGCGCACCGAGTTCTTCGGCAACACCATCGATGAGTGTGATATCGGGATAGACGTGCTTTTGTGCGACGTAAGGGCGGAAAACAAATGATAACTTTTAATTCTGAGATAATTGCGGATGCCGGGCTTTCGACCGGCGTCCGTTATGCTGTAAGAGCACTGGAGCGTGACATCGCCGCGACCTGCCTTGAGAACGGGCCGGCGGGCATACCGATCAGGATCTGCCTGCGGGACGGGATTGCGCCCGAGTGCTTTATCGTTGAGGTTGCAGACACGGGGACGGTTCTTTTGTCTTCAGGAATGGTGCCCGGCACCGGGACAGATGCCGGCGGCAGGCGCCTCCTCATATCCGCGTCCGACGACCTCGGCCTGATCTACGGCATATATCATGTGAGCAGGCATTTCCTCGGCGTCCGCGATCTCTGGTTCTGGAATGAGCAGAGCTTTATAAAGCGCGGGGGTTATGCGGTTCCCGATGATTATTCGTTCATATCGAAGCCTTTTGCGGTCAGGTTCCGCGGCTGGTTCATCAACGATGAGGTGCTGATCGATGACTGGAAGATAGACGGCGACAACGATAAACCGTGGGAGATGGCGTTTGAAGCGCTGCTGCGCTGCGGAGGCAATATGACTATCCCCGGCACCGATGAAAATGCGCATATCTATTGCAGGCTCGCGTCAGAGATGGGGCTGTGGATCACGCATCACCATGCGGAACCGCTCGGCGCGCGCATGTTCGCCAGAGCCTATCCCGACCTCGATGCTTCGTACGACAGATATCCGGAACTGTTCGAAGGGCTCTGGAGAGAGGGCATAGAAAAACAGAAAGACTATAAGGTCATCTGGAACCTCGGTTTTCGCGGCCAGGGAGACAGGCCTTTCTGGGCGGACGATCCCGCGTATGATACGGATGAGAAAAGAGGCAGGCTCATCAGCAGCCTGATCCGTAAGCAGTACGACCTGATAAGGTCGGTTGACCCGGACGCGGTCTGCTGCAGCAATCTGTACGGCGAGACAATGGAGCTGTACCAAAAGGGCCTGCTCGATATACCCGGGGATGTTATATTCATCTGGGCCGACAACGGCTTCGGCAAGATGGTAACCCGCCGCCGCGGCAGACACAATCCCAGGGTCTGTGCATTACCGGAGAGTGCAGGTACGGGACGGCACGGCATCTATTACCATGCTTCGTTCTACGACCTGCAGGCTGCGGGGCAGATGACTATGCTGCCCAATTCGCCGGAGTTTGTTGTAAATGAGCTGAATGAGGTATTTGAAAAAGGAGCGGACGATTACTGGATGATCAACTGCTCCAATATCAAGCCGCATGCGTATATCCTCGACCTGATCGCGCGGATATGGAGGGACGGCACGAAGGGCGCCGCCACGGAGGGCAATTCGGGTGCCTGTCACCCGAATGATGACCGGAATGGTGACCAGAATGGTGACAGGCACCCTGCAGACGCGTTTGTCCGCGCGCATCGCGACGAATACTGCGCCGCATACTACGGCGCGGGGTGGGATAAGGATACCCCCGGCTGCGAAAACGGCAGAGAGGCAGGACTGGCAGCTGTCTCAGAGCTGTACCGTTTATGGCCGGAGTATGCCCCGAAGTACGGCCCGAACGCAGACGACCATGCGGGAGAGCAGTTCGCGAACCACGGGGCGAGGGTACTGGCCTCCGCGCTGATCACGAATTTCGACCGGAATGACCCCATGGGCACTAAGCCTGCGGGTGAGTGGCTCTGGTTTGCCGATGAGGAGACACTGCACGGGCAGATAACCCGTTACAGGGAAGTTGTCGAACCTGCGGTACGGGGCTATAAGGAGTATCTGGATAAGGCGCAGGATACCGCTGCCGGGCTTCCTGCGGATACGGCCGTTATACTTAAGGATACGCTGATCTGGCAGATAGAATATCTCTATTACAGCTATCTCGGCGCGCTGCATATCTGCGACGCGGCAAATGCGTGCCTGACAGACCGGGATTATCTTAAGGGATTTTATGAGGCGGGACTCGCCGCAGAGGCTTTCCGGTCCGGATACGAAGAGATGCGCGGTACGGAAAGAGGCGTATTCGCCGGATTTTTCAACAATGACTGCGAGGCCGATATCAGGCAGTCGCATTATGTGGCAAAGGGCCTGATGTCGTATTTAAGGTTCTGCGGGGACGGGCCGCATTTCTACGGCTGGCAGAGGCAGTTCCAGGAGGGCGCCGGCGGGAACAAGGTCCATCTGATCCTCCGCCTAAAGAGGCATCTGACCGATGAGGAGCTGTGGGAGCTGATAAAATAAACTTTTTATTAACTCCCGCAGCAGCTTATTGACATAATACATTGTGCAAAATATAATGGTGTCAAATTTAAACAACAGAAACGGAGGTAATATATCATGGCAACACTCGTAACTTATTTCAGCGCGGAAGGAACAACCGCAAAGGTAGCAAAGGAGTACGCTGCAAAGATCGGCGCGGACATTTTTGAGATTGTCCCCGAGACACCCTATACCAAATCAGACATCAACTGGGTCAATCCCGTTGCGCGCTGCAACCGTGAGCAGATGGGACATAAGGATGTTCCCGTAGCCGGCAGGGTAGCCGATTTTGAGAAATACGACACCGTTTACATCGGATTCCCGATCTGGTACGGCCAGGCACCTAGGGTTGTGTACACCTTCGTCGAGGGCTACGACTGGAGCGGCAAGACCGTTCACGCATTCGCTACTTCGGGCGGCAGCAAGATAGGCAAGACCGCGGAAAAACTCGGGCCTTCGCTCAAGGGCGCTGTTTCCGTCGATGCCAAGCTGGTATTTAAGGCATCGGATATCTGATCGGACGGAGATTACGACATGGCACAGGAATATGAACAGCTTTTGCTGAAAAATCAGTTATGCTTTCCGATGTACGCGTGCAGCAGAAAGATAGTCGGAAAGTACACTCCCTATCTGAGCCCCCTCGGACTCACCTACACCCAGTATGTGGTGCTGATGGTACTCTGGGAGCATGAGAGCATGAATGTCGGGCAGCTCGGCAGCGCGCTCTATCTCGACGCGGGAACTCTGACACCGCTCCTGAAAAGGCTCGAGAAGGCCGGTTATGTGACGAGGGAGCGCTCCAAAGAGGACGAGCGCGTAACAGTTATCAGCATTACCGAAGAGGGTAATGCGCTCAAGGAACAGTGCAAGGATATCCCGATGAAGATCGCTTCGCAGGGCTTTGCGCTCAGCGAACAGGAGGCACGGGAACTCTACGGGCTTCTGTACAGGTTTTTGGAAGGATAAACGATCATGGAAAAAGAATTCAACATACAGGAATATATGACTCAGGGCGTCGAGCGCGTTGTTTCGGACGCGATCAAGGCGACACTTAAGAACCCCAAAGAGAGCGCTTTTATGCTGAGCTTCGCGAAGGCGAGCGCCTCGGCATCGAAAAAGCGCAAAAAGGCGGAGAAAGCGGGAGAGCATATCCCTCCGTTCCTGATCGCGAGCATCACGAGCAAGTGCAATCTGCACTGCGCGGGCTGTTACTCCAGATGCAACCACGCCACTGTGGATTCGGAGCCTGTCAGCCAGCTCACGAACGAGGAGTGGGGCAGGATATTCGACGAGGCGGACGAGCTGGGCATCAGCTTTATCCTGCTCGCGGGCGGAGAACCGATGCTGCGCAGGGATGTTATCGAGGCGGCAGGCAGGAAAAAGAGCATCCTGTTCCCGATATTCACGAACGGAACCTTTATGGACGAGCGGTATTTCGACCTGTTCGAGAACAGCCGCAACCTGGTGCCGATCATGAGCATCGAGGGCAAAAAGGAGATCACCGACGCCAGACGCGGCGAGGGTATCTATGACCGCCTGATCAAAAACATGGACGAGCTGCATGAGCGCGGCCTGATATTCGGCGCGTCCGTGACGGTTACCACGGAGAATGTCAGGGAGGTTACCTCGGACGAGTTTTTGAGCGAGCTCTCCGACAGAGGCTGCAAGGCAGTGATATTCGTGGAGTTCGTGCCTGTCACCGAGGAGAGCAGCGATCTGGCTCCGAAGGAGGCCGAGAGAGAGTATCTTAAGGCTGAGATCGCGCGCCTCAGGGAAGAGAGGCCTCAGATGGTCTACATCTCATTCCCCGGCGACGAAAAGAGCTCGGGCGGCTGTGTGGCTGCGGGCAGAGGCTTCTTCCACATCAACTCGCACGGCGGCGCGGAGCCCTGTCCTTTCTCACCGTATTCGGATGTAAATATCAGGAATTCATCGCTCCGTGATGCCATGCATTCACCCCTGTTCATGGCTCTTCAGAGCGGCGACATACTGCTGGACGACCACGAGGGCGGTTGCGTGCTGTATGAAAAGCGTGAACTCGTCGAGCAGCTTATGAGGAAAGAAAATGGCCAGACTGCTTAATCTGATTATCGTAATACTTGAGATCATTGCATTTGCAAAGGTCAGCAAACGCGGCGGGGGCATCAAAAAGGGCCTGACATTTTACACGATAATCTCCAACCTGATCGCGTGCGCGGCATCTGTGCTGCTCGTGATATTCGGGCAGAGAGCTTTTGTGGAGGTGCTGAGGTTCACTGCGACGGGCATGCTAGTTATGACGTTTTTCGTCACGGCGTGCATACTGGTGCCCGTATCAGGCAGGGTAAAGGAGCTGCTCTTCTCGGGCAGCGGCCTGTTCCATCACCTGCTGATACCGGTGCTGTCGGCGGTATCGTATATCTTTGCTGAGGACAGGGCCTCGATCCTGTGGGTATGGATTCCCGTGATCGTGACACTCGCGTACGGGCTTACGATGCTTTATCTGAACGCGACGGGAAAGGTCGACGGACCGTACCCGTTCTTCCGTGTGAATAAGCTCGGGGCCGTAAAGACTACGGCATGGATGGTGGTACTGATCATGGCGGTAAGTGTTCTTTCGGGCGCGGTCGGATATCGCAGGCCGGCTGAGAGTGATGTGAAATACATTTTTGTCCACGGGCTTTCGGGCTGGGGCAGCTATGATACGATAAACGAGTTTTTCCCGTACTGGGGACTGTCGGGCGGCAGCATCATCAGGTACCTGAACAACCGCGGATATGAGAGTTATGCGGCGTCTGTCGATCCTACGGGCAGCGCATGGGACAGAGCCTGCGAGCTGTACGCGCAGCTGGCGGGGACAAGAGTCGATTACGGCGAGGCGCACAGCCGCGCGGCGGGGCATGAGCGGTTCGGCAGGGATTTTACCGGAAAAGCCCTGATAGACGACTTTGATCAGTCAAAGATAGCGCTTATCGGTCATTCCTTCGGAGGAGCGACGATCCGTCTCTTTTCCGAGATACTGCGCGACGGCAGCACCGAGGAGCGGGCGGTGACCGATGAGGCGGACCTTTCAACGTTTTTTAAAGGCGGGAGCACGGCGAAGCTTCTGGCGGTCGTAACGCTCGCGGCACCCACGAACGGGACCACGGCCTACGATATGTACGAGGATAAGAGCTTCGATCTGTCCGCGATAGATATTCCCGAAAAATACGAGAAGACCGGAGGCGCGGTATCAAAGGGCACAAAGCCCGTGCTTGACGGCCGTGCGTCCTGGGATTACGCGTCATACGATATGCATATCGACAACGCGCTCGCGCTCAACGAGAGCATAACCACTTTCAGGGATGTGTATTATTTTGCCTATCCCTGCGCCTCAACGGTTGAGAACGCGGACGGGAGCTTTTCTCCCGATCCTTCGATCACCGAGAGCATTTTCATGAAGGGCGCCATGTACATGAGCAGATATACGGGCGTCACAAAGGGCGGCACCGAGATCGGCAAAGCCTGGCAGCCCAACGACGGCCTGGTAAACGAGATCTCCGCCGGCGCGCCTTTGGGTGCCCCGCAGAGCAAATTTGCGGACGGGACCGTGCCCGAGCCCGGACGGTGGTATGTAATGCCCACGTTCAGGGGAGACCACATGGCTTTCCAGGGAGGTCTCACAAAGCGCATAAACATTAAGCCGTTCTATCTCGAACTGGCAAAGATGATATCGGAACTGTGACCCGGAAACGGTAAATTTCGGAACCCGCATACATAGGTGCGGGTTCTCTTTTTTTATGCTTGACAGGAAAAAGAAATTATAGTAATCTTTGATAGCGAACAGTGATAACTTATTTTTTGGAGTTGCCGTTATGCCCAGAGATAAAACACTCAGTCATGAAAAGGTTAAAAAAGCGATCCGCGACGAGTTCCTTGAAAAAGGCTATGAGGATGCTTCCATCAGGAGCATCGGGGCGCGTGCGGGTATGACTTCGGCCGGCCTTTACAGGCATTATGACGACAAGGAAGCCATGTTCAACGCCATGGTCGAACCGCTGGTCGAGAGCATTAAGGCGTGGACGGACAGGCATACCGGCAGGAAGTACGATCTTCTGGACAGCGGGACGCCGAAGGAAGAGCTTTTCGGGGAAACTTTCATAGACCTGATCAGGGAAGTCATACTTCCGCGAAGGGATGAGTTCATCCTCCTGATGACACGCTCACGGGGGACCAAATACGAGAACTTCGTCCACGACTATGTAGAGAGCAACCAGAGAGAGTTTCTGGAGGCCATCAGATTTCTGAAGGATAAGGGATATCCGGTGATCGATATCAGTGAGGAGGAACTGCACATGCTGCTTTCAGCGTACCTGACCGCGTGCTTTGAGCCCATCATACACGATTTTGACAATGATAAGATAGACAGTTTTCTGAATACGGTCCAGGAGTTCTTTATGCCGGGATGGCTGAGGATAATGGGTATCAGATAGAGAAGAGCCGAAAGGCTCTTTTTTATTGTTTAAGTTATCGCTCTTGAGTTAGCGATAGCTAACCGAAATGACACATCGATAACCGTCACGTCACGGCTGCCGGGTGTTTTATATAGATCAAAATGCAAAGGGAGGAACAGAAAGTGGGAAAGACAGAAAAGTATGACCACATGAAACTGATCAGGGAATACGCGGGAAACCATAAGTACCTGATCACTCTCGGGAGGTGTCTGGCGGCCGTGAGCGCCGTGCTGACGCTGATCCCGTACTATGAGTTATGGAAGATCATCAGGATCGCGGTAAACGGCGAAGATCCGGATACGATCAAGGGACATGCACTGCTGGCGGTCGGGCTGATCATCGGCGCGCTGCTCGTTTACATCGCGGCGCTCTTATGCACGCATATCGCGGCATTCCGTGTGCAGGCCAGCATGCGCAGCTCGCTGATGCGCAGGATACTTACACTGCCGCTCGGCGTTTTTGACGAGGACGGAACGGGAAAGATCAGACGTATCGTAAACGATTCGACGGCCGCTACCGAGACTTATATAGCGCACAGCCTGGCCGACAAGACCGTTGCGACGGTCACTCCGATAGGCCTGATCGTTCTGGTATTCGGGTTTAACTGGAAGATCGGTCTTATCTGCGTTATACCGGCCATCATCGGATTTGCGTGCATGATGAAGATGATGGGTAAGGACATGCAGGCAAAGATGAAGGAGTACCAGGACGCGCTCGAGACCATGAGCAGCGAGGCGACCGAATACGTAAGGGGCGTCCCGGTAGTAAAAACGTTCGGCCAGACTGTACATTCCTTCAAACGGTTCAAGGACTGCATCAGCGGCTACTGCAGCTGGGCAACGCAGTATACGCTGATGCTGAGAGTCCCGATGGCATTCTTTATGACCTTTATCAACGCGATATTCGCGTTCATAGTGATCGCTGCGTATGTCGTTACGAAGAACGGCATAGAGAACGCGGATATCCTGAACGTTATGTATTACATCATCATTATGCCTCTCGTTACCATCGCGCTGACTAAGATCGCGTATTCGGGTGAAGCGGAGATGAACCTTATAGATGCGCTGAAGCGCGCGGATAAGATCATGGAGATCGAGCCCCTGTCCGAGGGCACGTCAAAGAAAGCTCCCGCGGACTGCGGTATCGTGCTGAAGGATGTTTCCTACAGGTATAAGGACGCAGCGCGCGACGCGGTAAGCAATGTGACCCTCAGTATCAGGCCCGGTGAGCATGTGGCGTTCGTTGGCCCGTCGGGTTCGGGAAAGACCACTCTTGCGGAGCTGATCGTAAGGTTCTTTGACGTGACAAAGGGTGAGATACTCATAGGCGGCGTAAATGTTAAGGACATGCCGTCATCGGAGCTGATGAAGCAGGTTTCTTTCGTGTTCCAGGACAGCAGGCTGATCAAGAAATCGATCCTCGACAATGTGCGCATGAGCAGACCGGACGCGTCCGAGGCTGAGGTGCTCGACGCCCTGAAAAAAGCGCAGTGCATGGATATCATCGAAAAACTGCCGGACGGCATACATACCGTGATCGGGGAGAAAGGGACCTATCTCTCCGGCGGCGAACAGCAGAGGATCACGATCGCGAGGGCTGTGTTAAAGGATGCCCCGATCCTTATCCTCGACGAAGCGACCGCGTTTGCGGATCCCGACAACGAGACAAAGGTGCAGGCGGCATTTGAGGAGCTTTCGAAGGATAAGACCCTTATCATGATCGCGCACAGGCTCAGCACCGTAATGAACGCCGACAGGATATTTGTGATGGATGACGGAAAATGCACCGAATCCGGAACACATGATGAACTGATGAAGCGGGACGGTCTGTATAAGCGGATGTTCGATGAGTATACCAGATCGATCGAATGGAAGGTAGGTGCCTGAGATGATAGAGAGATTACAGCATAAATACGCGCTCTCGAGACAGGGCGCGAAGGATATGATCAAGGCCTGCGTGAGCGTTACGGTCACAAACATCGTCCTGATGATGACCGCGGGGATCCTGTATACGCTGATAAAGGACCTGCTCGAAGGAAACCTCGGGAAAGACAGGATACCGTTCTACGCGATCGGGTCGGTGATCATAATGGCCCTTATTTTCATAACCAATTATATCCAGTACAATTCGACCTTTTTCGCCACATACCGCGAGAGCGGAGTGCGCCGCACGATGATCGCGGAGAAGCTCAGAAAACTGCCTCTTTCGTATTTCGGCAAAAAGAATCTGGCCGATCTGACCACGAACCTGATGGGTGACTGCGCGATGATCGAGACGGCTTCGAGCCACTGGATCCCTGAGCTGATCGGTGCGGTGATTTCGGTTTGCCTCGTCGGTGTCAGCATGTTTTTCTTCTTCGACTGGAGAATGGTGCTGGCCAGTTTCTGGGTAATCCCCGTTGCTTTTATCATCGTGATCAGCTGCTCGGGCGCTGAAAAGAGAGCTACCCGCAAAAACCAGGCGATCAAACTGGACATGGCCGACGGCATCCAGGAATGCCTTGAATCGATCAGGGACCTGCGTGCCAACAACGCCGAGGGCAGATACATGGAAGAACTCGACGTCAAGATCAAAAAGGTTGAAAAATTCGCTCTGTTCACAGAGCTTAAAATGGCGGTCTACGTTAATTCCGCGGCGATCGTGCTGAAGCTCGGCATCGGAACGACAGCCGTTGCGGGCGGCGCGCTTTTCGCGAAAGGCGAGATCGACCTGCTGACATTCTTTATGTTCCTGATGCTCGCCGCGCGCCTGTACAGCCCCATGGAGATATCGCTCCAGAACTTTGCCGCGATCATTTCCACGGGCATACAGTGCGAGAGGCTGGATGAGATGCTCTCGCACGAGATCCAGACCGGTTCTGAGGAACTGAACAACAACGGATACGACATCGTATTCGACCATGTGGGCTTCAAATACGCGGATGATACGGATGTGCTGAAGGATGTCAGCTTTACCGCAAAACAGGGTGAAGTAACGGCGCTGATCGGGCCGTCCGGCGGCGGAAAGACCACTATATCGAGACTCGCGGCAAGGTTCTGGGATGTTAACAGCGGCCGCATCACGCTCGGCGCCACGGATATCTCAAAGATAGACCCCGAGACACTGCTGACGAAATACTCGATCGTTTTCCAGGATGTAACCCTCTTTAACAATTCTGTCATGGAAAACATCCGCATCGGAAAGCAGGGCGCTACCGACGCAGAGGTAATGGAGGCCGCAAGGCTCGCCAACTGTGAGGAGTTCGTAAACCTGCTCCCCGAGAAATACAACACTTATATCGGTGAGAACGGCAGCGAGCTCTCGGGCGGCGAGAGGCAGAGGATATCGATCGCGAGGGCATTCTTAAAGGACGCGCCCGTGATACTCCTCGATGAGGCGACCGCTTCGCTCGACGCTGAGAATGAGACAGCCATCCAGGAGGCACTCTCGAGACTGATCAAAAACAAGACAGTCATGATTATCGCGCACCGCATGAGGACCATCGCAAACGCGGACCATATCGTAGTCTTAAAGGACGGCGTGGTCGCGGAGCAGGGAAGTCCCGAATTCCTGTCGGGATATGACAGCATATACAGCAGGATGACAAAACAGCAGCTGATCTCGCAGAACTGGAAGATGTGAAAAAAGAATTATCAAAGGAGAATAAAAAGAGGCAGGAAAAGTTAGTAAGTGATAACGGGCAGAGGAATCTCTGCCCGTTTCGTGCGAAATAAAACATGCGCCAATATAGTGCAAAGTGTTGAAAATATCAAGAAAACACTTGTAAAAAAGTATCAAACGTATATATAATGTATTCGGTTAGCGGAATCTAACACGATTCCGCGGTTTTACACAGAAAGGCGAAGCTATGATCAAGACAACACTGAAGATCGACGGCATGATGTGCGGTATGTGCGAGGCACATGTCAACGACGCGATCAGAAAAGCGGTACCGGATGCGGCGAAGGTTAAGAGCTCACACACCAAAGGCGAGAGCAGTTTTGTGACCGATGCGGCACCCGATGAAGCGGCGCTTAAGGCCGCGATAGACGAGACCGGGTATACTGTGCTCTCAGTGAGCACCGAACCATACAAAAAGAGATTCTTTGGATTTTAAGGAGGTATGATCATGAAACTTAAGGGAATCGGATTATTTGCGCTGGGCACACTGTTTGGGCTCGAAGGTATCAAACTGTTGTCCTCAAAGGACGCGAAGAAGGTTTATGCGCACTGCACGGCAGGCGTATTGAGGGCAAAGGACTGTCTCGTTACGCAGGTGACGACCCTCCAGGAGAACTGCTCCGACATCTATGCCGAGGCCAAGTCCATCAACGAGGAAAGAGCGAAAAAGGAAGTCGTTGAAGAATGAGATTCACGATCAAACATGAGATAAAGAACAGGATCAGGCTGCATCTGCCCATGAAGCGCATGAGTTTCAGGGAGGCGGACACGTTCGAGTATTATCTGGGCACTTTCCCCGAGATCAGGGAAACAAAGGTCTACGAGAGAACCGCCGATGCCGTGATCGTTTTTGACTGTGACAGGGAGCGGGCGATCGAGATCGTAAAAGGCTTTTCCTTTGATACGGTGCAGGTCCCCGAAAAGGTATTCGAGTGCTCGGGAAGAGAGCTCTCGGCGCAGTATTACGACCGGCTCGTGACTTCCGTGCTCCTGCATTACGGAAAACGGCTTATCATTCCCTTCGACCTGCGCAGGCTGTGGGTCATCGCAAAGACCGTAAAGTACGTATGGCGCGGGCTTAAAACTCTCAAAAACAGAAAACTGCAAGTGGAGATGCTCGATGCCGCCGCGATCACGGCAGCGGTCCTTACCGGGGATTACAATACCGCGTCTTCAGTCATGTTCCTGCTGAAGATCGGAGATATCCTCGAGGAATGGACGCATAAACGCTCCGTGGACGATCTGGCAAGACGCATGTCGCTCAATATCGATAAAGTCTGGCTTCTTACCGATGACGGCGAGGTTCAGGCCGATTCGTCGGAGGTACGCTGCGGCGACCGGGTTATCGTGCGGATGGGAAACATGATCCCGTTTGACGGCGAGGTGGTATCCGGTGAGGCTATGGTCAACCAGGCTTCGATGACGGGAGAGTCTGTCGCGGTGCATAAGGGAGTGGGCATGAGTGTGTTTGCAGGGACCGTTGCCGAGGAAGGAGAGCTCACGGTCAGGGTTACCCAGACCGGGGGCTGCGGACGTTTTGACAAGATCGTAAAGATGATCGAGGAGTCGGAAAAACTCAAATCCTCACTTGAGAGCAAGGCCGAGAGACTGGCCGACAGACTGGTTCCCTACACACTGCTGGCATCCGGCCTTACCTGGGCGATCAGCCGCAATATCACCAAGGCTGTATCGGTGCTGATGGTTGATTATTCCTGTGCGCTGAAAATGGCGATGCCCATATCGGTGCTCTCCGCTATCAAGGAGGCTTCCGAGTACGACATAACCGTCAAGGGAGGCAGGTTCCTTGAGGCGGTGGCCGATGCCGATACGATAGTTTTCGACAAAACGGGAACGCTTACCAAGGCACAGCCCACGGTCGTCAGAGTGGTATCGTTTGACGGCGAACCGGAAGACGAGCTGCTCCGTCAGGCGGCCTGTCTCGAAGAGCATTTTCCTCATTCGGTGGCCAGGGCCGTAGTCAGGGCGGCCGAGGATAAGGGGCTCCTGCATGAAGAACTTCACACGAATGTCGAATATATCGTAGCCCACGGCATAGCGTCGGAGATCAATAACGAAAAAGCCGTGATCGGAAGCTATCACTTTGTTTTTGAGGACGAAGGAGTACACATCCCCGAGGATAAAAGGCAGATGTTCGATTCCCTGCCCGATGAGTACTCGCATCTGTATTTCGCAAAGAACGGCATGCTCTCGGCCTGCATCCTCATAGAGGATCCGATGCGCGAAGAGGTGGGAAGCGTAGTTGAAAAGCTCCGCGAACAGGGCTTTGAGCACATTGTAATGATGACCGGAGACAGTGAGAGGACCGCTAAAAAGATCGCCTCCGAGGCCGGGATCGATGAGTTTTACGCAGAGGTCCTTCCCGAAGATAAAGCCAGGTACGTTGAAAAGGCAAAGTCGGAGGGCAGGCATGTGATCATGGTCGGCGACGGCATAAACGATTCACCTGCGCTTTCCGCGGCTGACGCCGGCATAGCGATCAGTGACGGCGCGGAGATAGCCAGACAGATAGCGGATATCACGATCAGCTCGTCGGACCTTGAGAGCATCGTGACCCTGCGCGAGATCAGTACATTGCTGATGAAGCGCATACGCTTCAACTACCGCACGATAGTCGGGTTTAATACAGCGCTCATCGGACTCGGGATAATCGGCATACTGCCGCCCGCAACGTCCGCGGCGCTGCACAACGGCTCTACCGTGGTACTGGGTCTGAAGAGCATGACGAAGCTGCTGCCGGAAACATAAAATACGGCACTTCCTTTCCTGGGATAATGACATAAAGAGACCGCCCTGAGTTTCGGGGCGGTCTCTTTGTATAGGGAGAATCAGGTATGATCGGTCTGACGATCTTATTTGTTCTTGATCACCGATGTCTGTGAGTATTCGCCGTAAACCTTGTTTCCGAGAGGATCGAGCACATATCCGCGGACCTTTACGTAATAGTTCTTCTTTTTGAGGTTCTTTATCTTTGCGGAAGCCTTTGATACGGATACGGTCTTGGCCTTCTTGAACTTCTTGCTCGTGGAGTAGGTTACTTCATAGCCGTCAGCGTTCTCAACAGCCTTCCAGGCTACGGTAAGGGTCTTCGACTTCTTTACCTTTGTCTTTGTGATCTCGGGAGCTGCGATGACTGCATTGCGGCCGTAGTAGGTGATAACGCCTTCGGATGAGTTGAAGAGAAGCGTCTTTACGCCGTCCTTTTCGGAAATCTCGTAGGTGGCTGTCTTTAATCCCTCGTCACCGCTTACGACCAGATAAACACCCTTTTCGGTGCCGGAAGCATCCTTGGTATCGTAAGTATAGAAAGGATACTCGCTCGCGAGCATGTAGGCGCCGCTGCCGGTCATGTCAACGTAGGACTTGCCTGTGCCTGTGGCCGAGAGCTCGATATACATCGATGCGTTCTCATATCCGGGATAATCCTTGAACGCGGTGGTGTCCATATCCCAGGTGCCTGCTATGGAGGCTCTCTGGGCGGCACACTCGTCACCGCTCATCGCTTCGAGATTCTCGTAAACGAAGAGGCCGATAACACGGCTGATCAGCTCTTCCTTAGGATCGTCGAGAGCCGAAGCGGTAAAGCCCGCCGCGAGCCAGTTCTTATATTTGCCGTCGGTCAGCTTTAAGATATTCTTTTCGTCGCTGCCATATCTGAACTCGAGATGATATGTGGTATCGGGAGTATCGGGGCACATATAGAGATAAGTGAACTCATCCTTGTTGCCGTCGGCGCTCTTGTACAGATAGCCGTTCATGACCATCTCCTGGCCTTCGGCCTCGCCCGTTGCTGCAGCGTCCTTTACATAGACATAGGAATGCTTGACGGTCTTGCCGTTCTTAAGAGTATAGGTAACGTCGGTTCCGTCTTCGCCGCCGAACGCGATCTTTACCACATCCGCGGTAAATCCGCAGAAGAACTCCTCACCTGCGTCCTTGCCGTAGGTCGATGCGCCTATGGCCTGCTTCATCATGGCAACGCACATATCGGCCATGGATTCGCCCGCTACAGCTGCGGAATAATCGTGCCAGTAGTGATCGTACTTTGCTTCAAAAGAAGCGCCTTCAAACAGGGGAACGTATTCTCCGATAACGTTTTTAAGGAAATCCTTGCCCTCCTGTGCAGCTGTTACGGACTCCTCTGCCCTTACCTGTGTTGCGGCAGGACCGGCAATGCCCAGGCAAAGTACCAGTGCCAGGAACAGAGCGGCTGCCTTGTTAAAAAATGATCTCATAAACCACCCTCCTTAGGAATTTAAGTTAGCTTGCGCTAACCAAGAAACAGTTATACAATGCTAACCGGCAATTGTCAAGCGGAAAAATAATTGCTGATCGGAGTGCTGATTGCTTTTTGGAGTGGTTTTTGACGGGCGGTTGCCATATACTCACCACCGGTTAGCATATGCTAACACATTTCAGAAAGGGAGTTTTTTTATGAGCAATACTAATGCAAGGGATAATCTCGTAAGCGGAAACATTGTCAAAACAATGCTTTCACTAAGTATTCCGGCGATCCTGGGAATGGTCGTTATCGGACTGTACAACTTTATGGATGCCGTTTTTGTGGGGAGGATGGTAGGACCCGAGGCAATGACGGCGGTCAAGGTTTCTTATCCTTTTACGCTGCTCAACAGCGGAATATCGACTCTGATCGGAACCGGTTCGGCATCCGTGCTTTCAAGGGCCATCGGTAAAAAGGACCGTCAGACCGTTGACAAGATCATGGGCAACCTGATCGCGTGGGTTTTGATCCTGTCACTGATCATCACCGCCATCGGGCTGATATTCACAAAGCCCCTGCTGTCTCTTTCGGGAGCGAAGGGAGAGATACTTGTTGAGGCAAACAGATATTTAAAGCTGGTGTTCTGCGGATCGCTCTTCGTTAATTTCGCGCAGTCGTCGAACATGGTAATGCGCGGCGAAGGCAAGCTTAAGACCGCCATGCTCATCATGGGTTCGGGAGCGATCCTGAATATTATACTCGACCCCTTATTCATCCTGTTATTCGGAAAAGAAAACGGTATCCTCGGAGCCGCGGCGGCAACGGTAACGGCACAGGTATTCCAGGCCGTTCTCGCGATCGTATATTTTACAAAAAAGAGCGACACGGTTAAAATAAACAGGATAGGTGTCATAGGTTCCGTATCGAAGTCCGTGTTCAGCGTCGGAGTCTCCGCGATGCTCATGCAGGTAATGACCATGCTTCAGCAGACTGTTATGTACAATACCGTTGAGCGCTGCGGCGGCGGTGAGTGGCAGACGATACTCGGCGCCGCGCTCAGCCTTCAGGCGTTCTCGTTTATCCCTCTGTGGGGCATAAGCCAGGGATACCAGCCTGCGATCGGAACCAACTACGGGGCAAAGGAATACGGCCGTGTGCGTTCCTTCAACAAAGCGTTTATGATAGCGGCCACGCTCCTTGCGTCGGTATTCTATATTCCGATCATGATCGCGCCCAGAACCATGCTGTCCATGTTCATAACCGATGCCTCCATCGTCGAAATGGGAGCGCCGATGCTCAGAGTGCTGTTCGCGTCCTACATCACGTACGGCGTGCTGATCCTCTCGATCACGTTCTTCCAGGCGATAGGCAAAGGCGGCAATGCGGCTATACTTACGGTTTTGAGACAGATACTGCTCTTCCTGCCCCTTGTCCTGATACTGCCTTATGTATTCACCAACAGCGTGGCAGGCGTATTCTATGCGCAGCTCATCACCGACGCGGTCGTTCTTGTACTGGCCGTTGCGCTCATGGCGGCTGCGTTTAAGAGCATAAGAAGTGAAGAAAGGCCGGCGATTGCCTGACCGGCGGAAAGGTAATTATGAACAACGGATCCGATAACACAAAATTAGATGCAGAGGAGATCTTTAAGAAGTACATGTATATCATGTGCGATAAGGAGTCTGAAAAGACCTACCGCTTAAAAGACAGCGCGGGCGAGGGCATCATGCATAATTACGGGATCGCTCCCGGCATCGAGCTGGTGTATTCGGAGCTGGAGTCATATTACCCCATTGTAAGGGAAAGACCCGAGTCATTTGACTATATAGAGATCATGTATATGGTGGAGGGACATGCCGATTTTGAAATGGAAAACAGGCGTGTGGCCTCCGCCGATAAAGGCGATGTCTGCATATTCAACGACCGTGTGGACGCCAAAAAGATTATTTTCGGGAAAGCCGGTATACGCTGCATCAGCATAGTTTTGCTGCTGGACACGTTAAAGGACGAGCTGAACCGCTTTTTCGGGACTAAGGAATTTGACGATAAGCCGCTCTTCGAATATGCCACCAAGGCGGATTCGTGCATCTGCTTCGCGGCAAATGAGATGCTGAAGACTATTTTTACGGAGCTGGTCCTGCTTCCCGAGGAATACGGTGAGTGTCACAGAAAACTGCTGACGCTCCGCGCGATACTGGCGCTTTTGAACGTAAAAGGCGGAAAAAGCGCCGAATACAGGTATTTCAGCGGGGACTCCTACAATAAGGTGCATATGGCCCGCAAGATACTCGGTGAAAACATAGCTTCTGACATCTCGATCGAAGAACTGTCGGAAAGAGTCAAACTGAACCGCACAACGCTGCAGAAGCTGTTCAAGCAGATGTACGGAGTGACGGTATTTGAATACAGGACGCAGGTCCGCATGCAGGAATCAAAGAACCTGCTGCTGGGCAACAGCCTCTCGATAACGGAGATCGCGGGGATCTGCGGCTATTTGAACGCCAGCAAGTTTTCGGCGGCGTTCAAAAAAAGCTTTGGGATGACGCCCAAAGAATGGAAAAACAAAAATATCTGATATAACGGAGGAATATGCAATGAAAAAGGTTTCTGCAGGCGCAGTGATAATCTGCGCAGTGATATATCTGCTCCTTTACCCTGCGGGCTCGGCCTGCGGAATGATCCACCCGATGTGCTATGCGTATATCGGAACGATCCTTCCGCTGCTGTTTGCCTTTGTATATCTGTATACCGCGGCGCACATGAGGTGCTTCGGCGCGGCGCTGTGCCTGAACGGATTCGTCCTGATAGCGGGACTGATCACCGGTGAGGCGGATGTCTCGTTTATCATCATAACAGCCGTTATCACTCTGGCTGCGGAGCTCATAAGGATGGCATGCGGCTATGATACGCTCAAAGGCGTCAGATACAGCTTTATACCTTTTGCTTACTCATTCTACGCATACACGGCGCACTGGTGGACCGATACGGAGAACGCTCTCGCGGCGGCAGTCGAGGAGATGCCCGAAGGCTATGCCGCCAAGATGCAGACAGTCACCGACAATGTCCCGCTCCTGTGCATAGCGCTGATCCTGGTGATCCCTGTGGCGATCCTGGCGATACGCCTGGCGGAGAAGGTAATGAAAAAAACAGCCGCGAGCCTGAACTGACGGGCATACGGCCGATAAAGAAAAATAACTGAGGTGCTGAGCCTCAGTTATTTTTTTCGTGTGATGAGCGCTGATTCCATGCTGCGAGCGCGCTGAACTCGGTATCGTATTCGGCGATGGCCGCCAGACATTTCGTGCAGTATATGTGATAAACGGTCTTGACCTCCGATCCGTTGACCACCAGTCTGTTAGACAGTTTGGGTTTGCCTCCGCAAAAAGGGCACTCTTTTAATTCTCCCATGTATGTACCTCCGAAAAACTCGCGGACACGCTCCGCGATCTTTTTATATTATAGCACATTTCGACAGTCTTTGCACGTGATAATCTGCAGTATATGTGATAACATATAAGACAGAGTGTTTTACCGATACCTATTGTCCCCGCTGCAGACAAAGGAGAACCGAGCATGAGGCTTTACCACACGAGTGACCGCGAGATCGTTAACCCCGATATCCATTACGGCAGGAAAAACGCCGATTTCGGCTGGGGCTTTTATCTGACGCCCGACAGGGATTTTACCTACCGCTGGGCGAGGAAGGATGCCGTCGTGAACGAGTATGAGCTTGATGAGGACGGGCTCGACATCCATACCTTCGCGCGGGACGCAAAATGGTTTGATTATATCTACAACAACCGCAGGATAAAGGACGGCCTGAGCGCGGACGTGATCGTAGGACCCATAGCCAACGACACGTTATTCGATACGCTGGGGATACTGAGCAGCGGTCTTATCAGGCCGGAGAATGCGCTCAGACTCCTGATGGTCGGGCCCGAATACACCCAGGTGGCGATAAAGACGGAAAAAGCTGCCGCAAACCTGCATTTTATCGGGTCGGAGAGGATAGAGAGGATGGACGACGCCACACTGCGCGCGGAACAGGAGGCATATCAGGCGGCATTCGCGCAAAAACTGGAAGAGATAACCGAAAAGGAGTCGTTATGAGTGACGGTAACGGACCGAATGCTTTTAAGGTCCATGAGATAATGATCGGCCGGACGAGGTTTCCCTCAAACGTGCTGATGGCCCCGCTGGCAGGCTATACCTGTTTTCCTTTCAGGCTGATGGCGAAAAGGCTCGGCGCGGGCAGCGCCTATACCGAGATGGTGAGCGCGGACGCGCTGAAATACAATGACCGCGCCACATCAAAGCTGCTGTATACGGATGAGCGCGAGACGGTTAAATGCGTGCAGCTCCTCGGATCGGTCCCGACGGTTTTCGAAAGGGCTGCAAAGAGCGATCTGCTGGCGCCGTTTGACGTTATCGATATCAATATGGGATGCCCGGTCCCGAACGTGGTAAAGGCGGGCGAAGGCAGCGCGCTGCTCGAAGATATCCCGAGAGCCGCGAAGATCATAGAGGCGTGCAAGCGGAGCGGAAAGACGGTTTCGGTAAAGTGCCGCCTCGGCATGAACGGACAGAAGATAGTTATAGAGGAATTTGCCAGGATGTGCGAGGCTTCGGGTGCGGACATGATCACGGTTCACGGCAGGACCAGGAGCATGATGTATGACGGCGAGCCGCTGTACGAGTATATCAGGCTCGCAAAAGAGTCTGTCGGCATACCGGTGTTTGCGAACGGCGGGATATTCTCGAAGGAGGATGCCCTGAAAATGGCCGAAAAAACCGGTGCGGACGGCATCATGCTCGGCAGGTACGGTTTTGAGAACCCGCTGATATTTGCGGAGCTGACAGGGCATGAGTGCGGCGACACCAAATACAGCCTGCTGCTCGAACAGCTGGAGCTTTCGTCGGAGATATTCGACGAATTCTACGTGCTTACATACATTAAAAAGCTGGCATCGTATTTTATGAAAAAGATGCCCGGAACAAAACAGCTCAAGGCAGATATGTACAGATGCGGCAGCGTATCGGAGCTGCGCGATGTGCTGGGAGCTATATTTAAGGGGACGGAATATGCTGACTGATGATCGTTTTGAAATAGAAGACGGCGTGCTGAAAGCCTACCGTGCGGGGACAGAGACGGAGGTTCGGATACCGGAAGGCGTTCATACGATAGCGGACGACGTGTTTAAAGGCATGTCGTGGCTGCTGGAGATCACTTTGCCCTCCACCCTCAAAAGAGTCGGAAACGGGGCATTTAAGGGCTGCCGCCAGATAACGAGACTTGTATTTCCGGAGGGTTTCCTCTCGGTCGGAGAGCACGCTTTCCATAAGTGCCATAAGCTCGGGGAGCTGATATTCCCGAAGACCATGACGGAGGTCGGGGCCTGCGCGTTTTTATACTGCGACGGCCTGAAAAAAGTGGTGATGGAAGGCCCCACGCATTTCGGGAAAGCGGTCTTCTCCCACAATATGAGCCTGAGCGAGGTCGCGCTCAATGCGGATCTTGACGATTCGAATTTCTCCGATGAGGTATTCGAGGGCTGCATCAATCTGAAAAGGATCACGCTCTCCGGCACGACCTACGAGCTGGGCAATCTGATCGGAACGATGGATTCACATTCGGACTACCCGCCTCTCATCAAATCCATCGCGAAAAGCGTATTCCATTCGATGAGGATCGAGGACGGCGTACTGACGAAATTCAGCATCAACCTTAAAACCATCACCCTGCCCGAGGGGATCACCGCGATCGGGAAAGGCTGCTTTTTTGACAAACGCGGCATAGTGAGCATATCGCTGCCTTCGACGCTGCGCGCGATCAGGGCCAATGCGTTCTTAAACTGCACGGGGCTGGAGTCGGTCTCTTTTCAAAATGATGACGTGATCCTGGACGATAAAGCCTTTCGCGGCTGCTGCAACCTGAAAACGGTCATCCTGCGCGGACAGAGCCATGACCTTAAGGATGAGTCTTCGGATGAGCTCGTCGGCAGGATCAGGGACCAGGTGCTCGGCGATTTCTATATCAGCGGCAGGATACTGGTCCGCTATATGGGCAGTGAGGAGCAGGTGCGCATTCCCGGTGAGGTTGAGATCATCGGAGAACGCTGCTTTTTCGGTAACGAGCGCGTAAAGACGGTGCTGTGCCCGGACGGTCTTAAGGAGATCGGGGAGCAGGCCTTCGCGGGCTGCCTTACCCTGCAGAATGTCGTACTTCCCGCAGGGCTTTGGCGGATCGGGCGAGAGGCGTTTGCGGAGTGCAGAAAGCTCCTCAAATGCAATGTGCCGGAGACGGCCGCCTATATCGGGGAATACGCCTTCAGGCGCTGCCTGCAGCTTAAAACCTTCGACTCCATGCCCGCGCATGCCTATATCCATCCGTACGCGTTTTATCTGGCTAAGAATTTTGACCAGCCGGAGCGGCCCTGCAAAAGAGCGGACGCCGGTAACGGCTGCGGTCCTGAGGACGGGGATGATAACGGTGAGCGCATAGAGCCGTATGCATATGCGGGAAAAGCAGGGATTAAGGTACTCGAGCTCAAAGACATAAATAGTATCGGGAAATACGCTTTTGCGTCCTGTCCCGACCTCGAGGAGGTCATCATAGACGCGCCGGGATGTACGTTAGGGAAGAACGCGTTCTCTGCCTGCCCGAAGTTAAGAAAAGTCAGGATGAACGTGAAAGAGGTCGGTGAAGCCTGTTTCGCGTACAGCAGGCGGCTCGAAGAGATCAGACTCTCGGGAGTTTCGGTACTGCCCGCGCAGAGCTTTGCCGGTTGCTATATGCTGAGCCGTTTTGAGGCGAAGAGCGTTACGCGCATGGGGGCCGGATGCTTCGACGAATGCGTGAGTCTCGATTCGTTTGATTTCTCCGGGATCAAGCAGATCGGCGAGAGGGCTTTCGAGCGCTGCGATGCCTTAAGGAGCGTGAAGCTCGGCGCCGTGGAGTGCGGATACCACGCGTTTGCGGATTGCGCGTCGCTGGAATCTGTTGAGATCGGTGAGGATACGGTATTAAAGAGCGGTGCCTTTACAGGTTCCACACAGATCCGTTCTATAGCATGGAACGGGCAGAGCTATGAGTTTTCACGGTTCTCGGACAGCCTGAACCGTGTCGATAACCCCTATCCGCCCCGCGTGCGCGAGGTGATCGCGTCTGTCTGGTCGTGCTTTGACATACGCGAGGGAACAGAGCTGGCCGGATACAGCGGGGATGCGTCCAGGGTTACGATCCCCGCGGACACCGAAGAGATCGGTCAGGATGTTTTCCGTGACCACGCGCGCCTGGAGGAGATAGATATACCTGAGTCCGTGCGGATATTCGGCAGTCATGCTTTTTCGCAGACCGGGTGGCTGGCCGCGCAGAGGGCAAAGTCCGATATGGTCATTGTAAACGGGGTTCTGACGGACGGCGCAAACTGCACCGGGGATGTGGAACTCCCGATATCGGTAAACCGAGTGGCCGCCTGGTGTTTTGCCGGGAATACCGCGATCACCGGTCTTACGATACCGTCGGAGAGGATCGCGATCGAGAACCTGGCGTTCCGCAACTGCCTGAACCTAAAAAGGATAACCGACCGGGACGGCAGTGTTTATGAGCTGGAGAGGGTTACGGATCTGAAAGATAAGGACTATCCCGAGCTCGTCCGGAGGATATTCTCGGAATGCATCAACTGCTTTAAGCTCGACGAAGACTGCAGCCTGATCGAGAGCACAGGAAATATAAAGGATCTTAGGTTCCCGGAAGGCATTGTATCGATAGGTGACGCGGTATATAAGGACTGCCTCCTGCTGGAGACGATCGAGCTTGCCGGGGATACGGCAAGTATCGGGAGATGTGCCTTTGAGAACAGCAAATGGCTGCGCAGCGTGACGGGCGCCGGAGCGGTAGAACGCATCGGTGCGCAAGCATTTTCGGGATGTCAGTCGCTCGAGGAGATCGATCTGTCGGACGCGCTCACACAGCTCGGTGCCAGGTGCTTTGAGCACTGCGTGAGCCTGAAGGAGATACATATCTCCGACAGGCTGGAGCTGATCCCCGCAAGGGCATTCTTCAGATGCAAATCAATTAAAAAGATCGTCATCCCTCCGTCGGTAAAAACTATAGAGGACGAAGCGTTCGCATTCTGCGAGAATCTCGAGGAAGCGTATATCCCCGGGGACATTGCGCTTTCGGACCGCGTATTCGCATACTGCGATCGGTTGACGATCCACAGGACATAAACTATGAGATACAGAGAACTGGGAAAAACGGGGCTGCGGATATCGGAGCTCGGCTTCGGGACGATCCCGATACTGAGCGGCAGGGTGCCGGTGCTGCCCGAGTATTTCAGCCCCGATACAAAAACCGCGGTCGCCATAATGAAACAGGCTTATGATCACGGCTGCAATTTCTTTGACACCGCCATTTTGGAGGAATACGGTGACGCCGAGATAAAGCTCGGCGAGTTCATAAAGACAGTTGACCGCAGCAGGCTCATCATATCGGACAAGGCCAGATTTTACGACGGCGCGCAGATATACAGGGAGGTACTGCGTTCTGCGGAGCACCTGGGCACGGTGCCGGACATATATTTCGTGCATCAGGTGGATGAGAGCAATGTCGATGAGGTGTTCGCGAAAGGCGGCGCGCTCGATGCGCTGTATGACCTCAAAAAAGAAGGAAAGATAGGTTTTACCGGGATAGCGTCGCATTACTACAATGTCCTGTACCGGGCGGCTCTCGACCCGCGCGTGGATGTGCTGCAGGGCAGCGGGAATATCCTCGAGCGCGGCATGCTCGACCGGATCCGCGATGAAGAGGCATTCCGCGGCAAGGGCTTTATCCTGAACAAGGTATATGCCGCGGGGCTGCTGATCGGGCCTTTTTCGACGGCAGAGCTGATCGGAGGGGTACTTGAGTACCCGTTTTCGAGCGCATTGCTCGGGATAGGTACTTTTGAGCAGGAAGAAGAGGCATTCGGCAGGGAGCATCAGGCGCGGCATTTTTCGTTTGAGGAGGTATTGGAGCGCTTAAGAAGGGATTTCGAGCCGATCGGATGCGACCGCTGCGAGAGATGCGTCTGCCCGTACGGGCACGAGATACACACCACGCTGCGCCAGTTCAACTATTTTTGCCTTGGCAAAGAATACTGGGCGATAAACAAACTGAAGATGGACCTCGAAAACACATACGCACACTGCTGTGCCTGCACCGACCGCGTCTGCATGAAGGACTGCTTAAGGCACCTGTATATCCCCGAAGAGATCGCGCGTGTACAGCATCTGTTGAATTCTTTCGGGAAATAGTGTATGATAGGCAGACAGACCTACTTAAGGAGGTATTTGGCATGGATAGCCGCGTAGCTGTTCTCAGCATCATTGTCGAGAATGAGGATGCCGTGGGTGAGCTCAATGACCTGCTTCACCGCTTCGGCAGGTATATCATCGGACGCATGGGCATTCCCTACAGGGAAAAGGGCATTAACATCATCTGCATAGCGATCGATGCCCCGAACGATGAGATAAATTCGCTGACCGGTGCGCTTGGCCGCATAAACGGCATCACGGCCAAGGCCACATACTCAAAGGTTTGATATAATTTCAACTGAATACTGTCCCACATCCCCTGACACCGAAACTAACCTTGAGGTGAAAGACAAGATGCATCGCAGACCTGAATACTACAGGACCGCTGTACCCTTGTCACAGGGACAGCGGTCCTTTCGCATTATAAGCGAGATGAAAAAAGGAGGAAGCATGAGTTTAAACGAAACACCGTCCGGCGAGCGGACGCATATCGGTTTTTTCGGTGTGAGAAACGCCGGCAAATCGAGCCTCGTAAACGCGGTCACGGGCCAGGAGCTGGCCGTGGTGTCGGACGTTAAGGGCACGACGACGGATCCGGTCAAAAAGGCCATGGAGCTGCTGCCGCTCGGACCCGTGATGATCATCGACACGCCGGGCTTTGACGATGAAGGAAAGCTCGGCGGCGAGCGCGTGAAGAAAACCCGCGAGATACTGAAGACCTGCGACATCGCGGTGCTGGTCGCCGATGCGTGCGTGGGGCTGACAGATACCGACAGGGAGCTGCTCGCGCTGATAGGCGAGCGGAAGATACCTTCGCTGATCGCATGGAACAAAGTCGATATGGGTACGGCGCTGCCTGCACCCGAAGGTGCGGCAAAGGTCAGCACGCTGACCGGAGAAGGCATCGGAACGTTAAAGGAGAGGCTCGCAAGACTGATCCCGGAAAAGGAAGAGAAAAAACTGGTCGGAGACCTGGTTTCCCCGCAGGACCTGTGCATACTTGTCTGTCCGATCGATGAGTCGGCGCCTAAAGGGAGGCTCATACTGCCGCAGCAGCAGACGATACGCGACCTGATGGACCACGGCGCGATACCGGTAGTCTGTCGCGATACCGAACTTGCCGGACTGCTTGAAAAGCCGGGGATCGAGCCTGCCATGGTGATCACCGACAGCCAGGCGTTCAAAAAAGTCGCGCAGACCGTTCCCGACGACATACCGCTTACATCATTCTCGATACTGATGGCCAGATATAAGGGATTCTTAGAGACCGCGATCGGGGGCATCGGTGCCGTGAGCGGATTAAGGGACGGAGACCGGATACTGATGGCCGAGGGCTGCTCACATCACAGGCAGTGCAACGACATCGGGACGGTCAAGATCCCGGGATGGCTGAGAGCCTATACGGGTAAGGAACTCGTGATAGAGACGAGCTCGGGAAATGAGTTTCCCGAGGACCTCTCGCCATATAGCCTCGTGATCCATTGCGGCGGCTGCATGCTGACCGAGAACGCGGTGCTTGCCCGCATGGATGAGGCCGTGAAACAGGGAGTGCCGTTTACCAACTACGGCATCGCAATCGCCTTCATGACCGGGACGCTCGAGCGGAGCCTGCGCCTGTTCCCCGCGCTGCATGACCGGCTCACGGAAAGGATGAAGGCGCATGACTGAACGCGAACTGATAGAAAAACTCGACCGCGAACACGGGCTTACGGAAGCCGAATACGAGGAGCTGATCGAGGGCAGGGATGCGGGAGCTTCCGAGCTGCTGGCGTCGCTCGCCGCCGAAAAGAGAAAGGACGTGTTCGGCAACGCAATATACACACGCGGACTGATAGAGATAAGCAGCATCTGCAAAAACAACTGCCTATACTGCGGGATACGCAGGGATAACAGGCAGGCCGAGCGTTACCGCCTGAGCAAGGATGAGATACTCGCCTGCGCCGATGAAGGCTACGGGCTGGGATTTCGGACCTTTGTGCTGCAGGGCGGTGAGGATGCCTATTTTACGGATGCCGTGCTGTGCGATATCGTATCGGCCTTAAAAAGCGCTCATCCCGACTGCGCCGTTACCCTGTCGATGGGCGAGCGGAGCCGTGAGAGCTACAAGGCGCTGTACGACGCGGGCGCGGACAGATATCTGCTGCGCCATGAGACTGCCGACCCGAAGCATTACGCCATGCTGCATCCCGCGGAGATGTCGTTTGACAACAGGATGCGGTGTCTCATTGACCTGAAGGAGATCGGCTACCAGGTCGGCTGCGGTTTTATGGTCGGATCGCCCGGACAGACTGCGGCGGCTCTGGCAAAGGATCTGGCATTTATAAAGAGCTTTGAGCCCGACATGTGCGGGATCGGTCCTTTCATCCCACATAGGAATACACCGTTCGGGGGCGAAAAACAGGGGACATTGGAGCTGACGCTGTTCCTGCTCTCGGTGATCAGGCTTACGCTGCCCAAAGTGCTGCTTCCGGCCACCACCGCGCTCGGCACGATAGACCCGCAGGGCCGCGAAAAGGGTATCCTGGCGGGAGCCAATGTGGTCATGCCGAACCTTTCGCCCGTGAGCGTCAGGAAAAAATACGAACTGTACGACAACAAGATCTGCACCGGCGAAGAATCCGCGCAGTGCAGAGGCTGTCTTGAGGCAAGGATGAAAGCCGTCGGCTGCACGCTGGCCGTGGACCGCGGAGACGCGCCGGGGCATCCCGTAAGGGGCTTACAGGGCGCTGCCGGATAAATCCTGCCTGAATATATAACGCAGATAATCATGAAAAAGGAGAGATAAACATTATGGCAAAATATGATCCGAGATCATTAAAAGCAGAGGAATTCATCAACGATGAGGAGATCCGCGCCACACTCGCGTACGCGGAGGAGAACAAGAACAATGTCGAGCTGATCGATAAAATACTCGAAAAGGCCAGACCCGTAAAGGAAGGGAACGGCTGCACCTGCGCGGGCCTGACACACCGCGAGGCATCGGTGCTCTTAGCCTGTGAGATACCCGAGAAGATACAGAAGATGTATGAGATCGCAGAGGAGATCAAGCTGGCGTTTTACGGCAACAGGATCGTGCTCTTTGCGCCTCTGTATCTGTCAAACTACTGCGTGAACGGATGTCTTTACTGTCCCTATCACCTGAAGAACAAGCATATCGCGAGAAAAAAGCTGACCCAGGAAGAGGTAAAGGCAGAGGTCATCGCGCTGCAGGATATGGGACATAAGCGTCTGGCGATCGAGGCCGGCGAGGACCCGGTTAATAACCCGATCGAATATATATTGGACTGCATCAAGACCATTTACAGCGTGCATCACAAAAACGGCGATATCAGGCGCGTGAACGTAAACATTGCGGCAACGACCGTGGAGAATTACAGAAAACTTAAGGAAGCGGGCATCGGTACCTATATCCTGTTCCAGGAGACCTACCACAAGGACAGCTACTTAAAGCTCCATCCCACCGGACCCAAGCATGATTACGCTTATCATACCGAGGCGATGGACCGCGCGATGGAAGGCGGCATCGACGATGTCGGCCTGGGCGTGCTGTTCGGCCTGGAGCTGTACAAATACGAGTTTGCGGGACTGATCATGCATGCGGAGCATCTGGAGGCCGTACATGGCGTCGGACCGCATACCATCAGCGTTCCCAGGGTCAAGAGGGCGGACGATATCGATCCCGATATGTTTGACAACGGTATCGACGATGAGACATTTACAAAGATCGCGGCATGCATCAGACTGGCAGTGCCCTATACCGGCATGATCGTTTCCACCAGAGAGTCGGAGGAGGTCCGCAGGAGACTCCTGCAGGTCGGCATTTCGCAGGTGAGCGGCGCGTCGCGTACCTCTGTCGGCGGCTATACTTCGGAGGAAAGACCGCATGATACCGAGCAGTTCGACGTATCCGACCAGCGTACGCTCGACGAGGTGGTTCACTGGCTGATGCAGACCGGCCACATTCCTTCGTTCTGTACCGCATGCTACCGCGAAGGCAGGACCGGAGACCGTTTCATGAGCCTGTGCAAAAAGGGACAGATACTCAACTGCTGTCATCCGAACGCGCTCATGACTCTGGCAGAGTATCTCGAGGATTATGCCTCACCCGAGACAAAGGCTACAGGCTATAAGATGATAGAAGAGGAATTAAAGCGCATCCCGAAAGATAAGATCAGGGAGCTCGCGGCGGAACATATCCGCGATATTCGTTCGTCGAACAGACGCGATTTCAGGTTCTGACCGAGTTTATAGTTTTTTTATGGTGACAGGCACCTTTTATTGGACTCATTTTACTGGTATACTGTCTGTGAAGGCATAGTCATTTCACAGACAGGGGGGCCGTCATGTCTAAAGGAACTAACCAGAAGTTTAAATTTACCTATCTCATGCAGATCATGCTCGAGAAAACAGACGACGAGCACGCCCTTACGATGCCGCAGATCATGGAGGAGCTGGAAAAGCACGACGTGACTGCGGAGCGCAAGAGCATCTATACCGATTTCCAGGACATGACAGACAAGTTCGGGATCGAGATCATCAAGGAAAAGGTCGGAAGAGAGACCTATTATCATGTGGGTACGCGCGAGTTCGAGCTGGCGGAGGTCAAGCTCCTGATCGACGCGATACAGTCTTCAAAGTTTATATCCGAACGCAAATCGAGAGACCTGATCAAGAAGATCAAGGGCTTTGTGAGCATTTATCAGGCAAATCAGCTGCAGCGCCAGGTTTTCGTCCAGGGCCGCATAAAGACCATGAACGAGAGCATTTATTACAGTGTCGATGAGATACATAACGCGATCGCGCACAACCGCAAGATCCGCTTCAAGTATTTCCACTGGCAGCCGGACAAATCGCAGTACATACTGCACGGCGGCGACTATTTTGTTGTGAGCCCGTGGGCGCTGACATGGGACGACGAGTACTATTATCTGATCGCTTTTGACGATTTCAGCAAAACCTGCAAGCATTACCGCGTCGACAAGATGATCCGGCCCGAGATGATCGGGGAAAAGCGCGAAGGCGAGGACGAGTTCAGGGATCTGGACATGGCGGTGTACTCCAAGGCGGCATTCGGCATGTACGGCGGTGAAAAAAAGCGTGTAAAGATATATTTCCACAACAAGATGAGCGGTGTGTTCATCGACAGGTTCGGCAAGGATATCGCTATCCTGCCGGTCGATGAGAAGCACAGCGAACTGAACGTGGACGTATTCATCAGCCCGCAGTTCTACGGCTGGATATTCGGCCTCGGGAAGGACGTAAGGATCGTATCTCCTGCGGATGTAGTGGACGAGATAAAGGAAACCGCAAAGAGATTCCTGGAAAACATGGAGGATGCCGATGAACCTTAAGACTGCCTACGAACCTTATTTTAAGATAGGAGCGGCCATTTCGCGCCGCAATCTGTATACACCTGCGCAGATGAAGTTCCTCTGCGCGCAGTTCGGCAGCTTCACGTGCGAGAACGACATGAAGCCCGAATTCTTTCTCGACACCGAGGCGAACAAGTCCGCCCCCGATAAATACGATCCGGCGCCCGCACTGAAGTTTGACATTGCCGTGCCGTACCTGGAATTCGCAAAGAAAAACGGGCTCGCGATGCGCGGACACACACTGGTGTGGCATAACCAGACGCCGAAGTGGTTTTTCTGCGAGCAGTACAATGAGAACCTTCCGCTCGCCGGGAGGGAGACGATGCTTGCGAGACTGGAGAGCTATATCCGCGGAGTGCTGGGCTTTGTGCAGACTGAGTACCCCGGCATCATCTACGCGTGGGATGTGGTGAACGAAGCGGTAAACGACGGCGCGTTCAGGAAATCGCTCTGGACCCGTACGGTCGGCGACGACTATGTGGCGAAGGCCTTTGAATTTGCCCGGAAATACGCCGCGCCCGGCGTTGCGCTCTTTTATAACGACTATGACAGTGCGATCGAATGGAAGCGCGACTTTATCATAGCGAACATACTGAAACCGCTGAAGGAAAAGGGCCTGGTCGACGGCATGGGGATGCAGTCGCATATGCTGATGAAGGAGCCCGATCTTGAGACATACCGCACAGCCCTCAACATGTACGGCGCGCTCGGGCTGCAGATCAACGTGACCGAGCTCGATATGCACAATGCCGATCCTTCCGAGGAGTCGATGCATGCGCTGGCAGAGCGTTACCGCGAGCTCTTCGGCATTTATCTGGACGCCAAAAAGACCGGAGAAGCCGATGTCACGAGCGTAACATTCTGGAACCTGAGGGATGAGGACAGCTGGCTGTCGGGATTTCGGAGAGAGACGAGCCACCCGCTGCTCTTTGCGGGCAAATGTGAGGCCAAGGAGGCCTACTACGCGGTGCTCGAAGCAGCAGTGCCCAAAGACAGCATAGATAAATGGGAGCCCGGTTATACCGACGAGGAGTTCATACCTGTAGGCATGCCGAAGCGCGAAATGAACATTTTCCGCAGGAACATCTGGGAGGACGGGGAGTACGACTACGCTGCGGCGTACGGTTTTACACCGAATCTTTTCGCGTATATCCACAACGACGATGAAAAAAGAGACTGCATGCTCGTGGTGCCGGGCGGCGGATACTGCATGCTCACTCCTCATGAGGGTGAGCTGGCCGCGCGCGAGTTCTACGACAGCGGGATGAATGCTTTCGTGCTCTGCTATACCACGGACATCACGATGTCTGTGCCGCTTAAAAGTCAGCCGCTGAAGGACATTTCGAGGGCTGTCAGATGGATCAGAAAGCATGCCGTGGAAAACAATGTCGACGGCAGAAAGCTGTTTGTCTGCGGTTTTTCGGCGGGCGGACATGTCTGCGCCAGCCTTGCGGTACATTACGGTGATGTGAAGGATGAGAATCCCGAATACGCGGAGATTTCGAACAGACCGGACGGCGTGATCCTCTCATACCCCGTGATCACGGCCGGTGAGTATACTCATAAGGACTCGATACGCGCGCTGCTCGGGCCCGAGCCCTCGCAGGAGGAGCTGGACTACTACTCGTGTGAGAAACAGGTTAAAGAGGATACGCCTCCGTGCTTCCTGTGGCAGACCGAGACGGATTCTCTCGTTCCGGTAGAGAATACATACCTGTTCGCGATGGCTCTCAGGCAGAAAAAGGTACCTTTCGCGCATTATGTATTCCCTGACGGATTCCATGGGCTGTCCGTGGCCGACAAGGCATTTTTCAGAGGATGGTCGGGCGGCGGCTATACGATGGAGCAGACGATGCGGGCCGCGTTCGCGGTAAAGGAAGGCAAGGGCGTGAACGTCTCCGAGACGCGCAGGCAGGAGCTCATCGAGCAGTTTTTCAGCGGCAGGGAGATGCCTTCGTTCGGACTGGACATGAGCCTTAAAGAGGATGTGGGGCTGTGGACGGATCTGGCGAGAGCTTGGATGAAGAGGATACGATAAGTCCTGTTAACGGAGGATGCGCATGCATAGCTTTACATTTAAGGATACGATATTTGATCTCGGGCAGATGAAAACGTATGTCGGGGATATGGCGCGGGAGCTGGGGCTGGAGAATACCGGTAAGGCGCTGGACTGCGCTGTGGAGGCGCATGAGGGACAGACGCGGAAAAAGTCTGATATCCCGTATATCTATCATCCGCTCAACCTGGCCTGCCACGCGCTGGCGATGGGTATAGAGGAGGATGAGATCATAGCGGCCTGCCTGCTGCACGATGTGGTTGAGGACTGCGCAAAGACACTCGACGACCTGCCGGTCGATGCGGAGACCAAAGAGATCGTGCGGCTCCTGACACGTGAGAAAAACACGGACGAAAACCGCTCGTACATGATCAAGGCCTATTACGGCGCGATAGCGCGGAACCCTAAGGCGGCGCTGGTCAAATGCCTCGACCGCTGCAATAACATGACCACGATGGCATGGGGGTTCGGCAAAGAGAAGATCATAAGCTATATCAAAGATACGGAAGAGCATTACCCGGAGCTGCTCGAAGCGCTGGAGCGTGAGCCCGCTTACGCGAAGGCGGCCTGGCTGCTGCGGTATCAGATCGAGAGTATGCTCGATATTTACAAACGTCTGATGACGGAGTGATCCCTCTTTTCAGATCACGGTCTTATAGTGTATCATGAGGGAGTGACAGGATCAAAAACGACGCAAAAGAAAGGGGTCAGCATGGAAAGATCAAAAGTATATTTTACGGATTTCAGGACGGTTTTGGGCGTCAGCCTGCCCGCAAAGCTTCAGAGACTGATCAGGACTGCGGGAATCGGCAGCATTGACATGGAAAACAAGTTTGTCGCGATAAAGATGCATTTCGGTGAGCTGGGCAATCTGGCATATTTACGCCCCAACTACGCGAAGGCTGTGGCCGATGTAGTTAAGGAGAACGGCGGACTGCCTTTCCTTACCGACTGCAATACGCTCTATCCCGGCAGCAGAAAGCACGCTCTCGAGCATCTGGACTGCGCGAATATCAACGGTTTCAATACCGTGACCACCGGATGTCAGATAATCATCGCGGACGGACTGAGAGGCACGGACGACATAATCGTGCCCGTACCGAACGGTGAGTACTGCAAGGAGGCTTACATCGGACGCGCCGTGATGGATGCCGATATATTTATCTCGCTCAGCCATTTCAAGGGGCATGAGCAGGCCGGTTTCGGCGGCGCTATCAAGAATATCGGCATGGGCTGCGGCAGCCGCGCGGGAAAGATGCAGCAGCACAACAGCGGGCATCCGCATGTCATCACCGATGAGTGCAGGGGCTGCCGAAGATGCGCTAAGGAGTGCGGCTCCGACGCTATCGTTTATGAGAATAACAAAGCACGCATAGATACCGATAAATGCAAGGGCTGCGGACGCTGCATAGGTGCCTGCGCATTTGACGCGATAGAGAACGACAATGAGAACGCGCCCCAGCTGCTCGGCAGGAAGATGGCGGAGTACACTGCGGCGGTTGTGAGCGGCAGGCCGCATTTCCACATCAGCCTGATAACCGATGTTTCGCCCAACTGCGACTGCCACGGAGAGAACGACGCTCCGATACTTCCCGACATCGGTATGCTGGCATCCTTCGATCCGGTAGCGCTCGACCAGGCATGTGTTGATCTGTGCCAGCAGGCGGCTCCCATACGCAACAGCCAGCTCGGCGACAACATGGCAAAACCTCATTTCCGTGATCTCGGAGATGTATGGCATAACAGCAATCCCAACGTTTCATGGGCGGAAACTCTCGAGCACGCGGAAAAGATAGGCGTCGGGACCCGTGAATATGAACTGGTAAGGATGAGATAAGCGGAGGCATATATGATAAAGGATCTGGTACGCAAAAACAGGAGCTATCGCGGATATGACGAGAGCAGAAAGATCACGGAGGATGAGCTGAAAGACCTGGTGGACACTGCGAGAGTCGCAGGCTCGGCGGCCAATCTCCAGCCGTTAAAATACAGACTTGTCTGTTCGGAAGCGGAGGTCGCAAAGCTCAACGGCATCACGCGCTGGGGCAAGATGCTCAAGGATATCGAGCTGCCTCACAAAGGCAAATTCCCGACCGCGTATATCGTGATCTGCGTGGATACGGATATCGCCAGAGTCCCCGAAAATGCCAATACCGATATCGGCATCGCCGCGCAGACGATACTCCTGGCAGCGGTGGAGCAGGGACTCGGCGGATGCATGATAGGCAATTACGAAAAGACGCAGGCGGCCGAAGCGCTGGCGCTGCCCGAAAGATTTGTTCCGCAGCTGATCGTTGCCATAGGAAAGCCCGATGAGACAGTGGTGCTTACGGATACCGGCGAGGACGGCAGCGTAAAGTATTACCGCGACGCGAATGACGTGCATTATGTGCCGAAGCGCAAACTGGAGGATATATTGCTGTAGGGATTCCCGCAGATTAAAGAAGACCGCTCGGTCGGAGCGGTCTTCCTTTTGGGGGAGGGATATGAAAAAAATGAAAAAGATTCATTCGAAATAATCACGTTTTGTTTTTGTTTACACCTTCTATATCGACTCCCTTTGAAGTTTACTTAACTATAATTTTGAAAAATGTTAAGAAGTTAACCATAATTCGCAAAATGCAATAATTATTTTATTTGTAACCGTTTTGCGCAGGACAAAAAAAACTCCTGCGGCGGCAGCAGGAGATGGAGGAAATATGGCTAAAGTACTGGTAGTTGTGGATATGCAGAATGACTTTCTGACAGGCGCGCTGGCAAATCCGGAGGGGGTACGGACGATCCCGCATATCAAAGAAAAACTGGAGGCAGCAGGCGAAGACACGCTGATCTGCTTTACGCGCGATACGCATTTTGATGACTATATGGAGACTGAGGAGGGCAGGAACCTCCCTGTACCGCACTGCATATACGGCACTGAGGGATGGCAGATCACCGATGAGCTCAATCCCGTTAGGGACGGCGCGGCGCTGCCTTCCCGCACTTATATTTTCGACAAGAATACTTTCGGCTCGCAGCAGCTCGCGGCTTTCCTGCGCGAGAACGCTCACCGCATCGATGAGATCGAGCTGGTAGGCGTGTGCACTGATATCTGCGTGATCTCGAACGCGCTGCTGGCCAAGGCATCCCTGCCCAATGTCCCCATTTACGTGGATGCGGCCGGCTGCGCAGGCGTAACACCCGCGTCACACGCGACCGCGCTCGAAGCGATGAAGAGCTGCCATATACATATCAGATGACGTGCCGCATTTACGGCGTCATCTGGCGGATATTGTATAATCCGGCGTAGATACCGCCTTTGCGAAGCAGCTCTTCGTGCGTTCCCTGCTCCTCTATGCCTTTTTCGGTCAGAACAAGTATCTTTTCCGCATTCTGAATGGTTGTGAGCCGGTGCGCGATAACAAATGTTGTCCTGTTCTTTGCAAGTTTCTCGAGCGATTCCTGTACGACCCTCTCGCTCTCATTGTCCAGAGCGCTGGTCGCCTCATCGAAGATCAGGATGGGAGGGTTTTTTAAGAATACGCGGGCAATGGACAGCCTCTGTTTCTGGCCTCCGGAGAGCTTTATCCCACGCTGGCCTATATCCGTCTCATATCCGTCTGGGAATGACATGATAAAGTCATGGGCATTGGCATTTTTTGCTGCGGCTATGATCTCTTCTCTGGACGCGCCCGGTTTTCCGTATGCGATATTGTCTAGGATGGTACCGGCAAAGAGATAAACATCCTGCTGAACGATGCCTATATGATCGCGAAGGCTTTTCTGCGTTACGTCACGTACGTCTTTTCCGTCAACCAGAACAGAGCCGCCGGTCACATCATAGAATCGCGGTATCAGCGAACAGATAGTCGTCTTGCCTGCGCCGGAAGGACCGACCAGCGCGATATACGCACCTGCGGGAACTGTAAGCGATACATCCTTCAGCACTTTCTCATTGTTTTCGTGATATGCGAACGAAACATCCCTGAACTCGACATCTCCGCGAACATCCGTTAGTTCCGCGGCGTCGGGCTTATCCTCTATATCGGGCTCTATGTCCATGATCTCCTGGAAGCGCTCGAAGCCGGTGTACCCGTTCTGAAATGTTTCCGTAAAATCGACCAGCGTCCTGATCGGGTCGACAAAAACTCCGATATACAGGAGGAATGTGATCAGATCGCTGATATCTATACGCTTATATGCGATCAGTATCGTGCCGGCAAGGATGACATTTATCTGGATCAGAGTGGTAAAAGTACCGACTCCGCCCTGGAACATTCCCATATAGAAATAATGCTTCTTTTTGGCATCGTAGAACCCGTCGTTGCCCTCTTTGAATTTCTCGTTTTCAATATCTTCGTTGGCAAATGATTTGACGACTCTTATGCCGGCAAGATTATCCTCTATCTGCGCGTTTATCTCCGCTATCCTGGCCCTGCGTTCCCTCGATGCCCTGCGCATCTTCCTGTTAAGGATGAACGCGAAGACGAACAGCACGGGAAGTATCGCAAATGCGGCCAGGACAAGCCAGCCGTTGATCTGCAGCAGGATGATCAGGGCACCTGTGATCTTGAGCACGGAGAGGATGATATTCTCGGGGCCGTGATGCAGCAGCTCCGTGATATCGAAAAGATCGTTCGTTATGCGGCTCATGAGCTGTCCGACCTTTGCGTCGTCAAAGAATGAAAAACTCAGCTTCTGCATATGGTCGAAAATGTCGGCACGCATGTCGTATTCGATCTTCGTGCCCATAACATGACCGTAATAGCCGATAAAGAACTTCGAGTAGGCATCGATCGCGAGGAGCGCGAACATGATCACTGCGATGATGCCGATCTCATGCAGTATCGCATCTCTTTCTTTGTAGATCAGTTCGCGGGTTACATATCGCACAATGAGCGGCAGCGTCAGCGCGATCGCGGCAGACAAAAAGGCAAAGAACATATCGGCCGAGAATATCCCCATATACGGCCTGTAGTAAGATATCATCTTTTTGAAATTCCTGCTCATATTCCCTTGCATTTCTCCTTTATAAGATTGTCCTTATACAGATTTCGAGAGCGTTCGCGAAATCTTCGACCGTCATGTCGGTGCCTTTGTCCATGCCTTTGGGATTCGGGACGTGAATGAATCCGCAGGGGATGTTGGGAGCGATATTCTTCATGTGATAACATACCCTGAAAAAAGTGTCGTTGCAGACATAAGTGCCGGCCGAGTAGGAGAGTCCCGCCTTGAAACCGGCGGCTTCCATGGCATCGACCATCTGCCTGACCGGGAGAGTGGAGAACAGCCCGTCGGGCGCGTCTTCGATGATGCGCTCCCACTTCGGTGACTGTCCCGCATTGTCCGGTATACGCGCATCCGCAAGGTTTATCGCGCTGACTTCGGGCGTGATCTTATCCCTGCCCGCGGCAACGCCGGTCATTATGAGGGCCGAGGGAGTCTCGCGCTCGATCTGCTTGATTATCATTTCCGCAGCTTCGCCGAATACCACGGGGAGCTGCAGTTTTTCTATTTTTTCATCGTTTATAGTATCGGGCAGCAGTTTTACCGCCTCCCGGGACGGGTTAAGCACTGCGTTGCCGAACGGCTCAAAGCCGGTGATAAGGATCATGGTCGCCTCCGGATAAAAATCTAGATCATATAATTATCGTAATATCTGCCCGGATTATTTGTCAATGAGATCCGTCTCATCGCGTAATTCAAAAAATAGTGGAAACATGTTATGCAAAAGCATAAAATAATATCATGGATTCAGACTGAGAAAGGATCGCGTTTCATGATAGTTTATGACGGACTAAAATCGGATTTTCTCAAAAGCTGTTTGAACGATTCGATAGCTATGGAGATAGAAATGAATATCCTGACAAAGCTTGGGCGGCACACTCCGAAAGCGGAATTCCGCTCATGGGAGAATTCTCTCAACTACATGTTCAAGGTTATGAACGATGATGATATCCCGGACGATGCGGGTGTCGCGATCGAGTTCAATATCCCGCAGACATCGAAACGTGTGGATTTCATGATATCGGGCTATGGGAATGCGGATGAACCCGGGATGGTCATTGTGGAGCTGAAACAGTGGGACGCGCTTGAGGAAGTGGAAGGAACCGATGCGCTGGTAGAAACCGTGGTTGGCGGAGGACCGCATAAGGTAGTCCATCCTTCGTATCAGGCATGGTCATATGCTCAGCTGATCAGGGATTTTAATCAGGAAGTGCAGGACGGCGATATCCGGATCACACCGTGTGCCTGTCTGCATAATTATATCCGCGGCGCGAACGATCCGCTGGATTCCGGGAGATATAAGGATTATCTCGATGAAGCGCCCGCATTTACAAAGGGACAGCTTTTTGAACTGCGGGATTTTATAAAAGCGTCCATTAAAAAAGGTGATAAAAAGGAGATCCTCTACAGGGTCGATCACGGCAGGATACGTCCGTCAAAAAGTCTCCAGAACGCTATCGGTTCAATGCTTAAGGGCAATCGCGAATTTGTCATGATAGACGAGCAAAAGGTTGCGTACGAGGAGATATTAAGGCTGTCACTGCAATGCCAGAAGGATTATAAAAAGCGCACGATCATTGTAAAAGGCGGTCCCGGAACCGGGAAAACCGTAATAGCGGTCAACCTGCTCGCAGAGCTGACTCAAAGAGACCAGATGGTGCAGTACGTATCCAAAAACAGCGCACCCAGACAGGTTTATCTGAAAAAACTCAAAGGCCTGATAAAAAAGAGCAGCGTTGATAATATGTTCAAGGGATCCGGCAATTACACAGAAGTAGGCCGGAATGTAGCCCATACGCTGTTGTGTGACGAAGCCCACCGGCTGAACGAAAAATCCGGTATGTTTCATAATCTGGGCGAAAACCAGATCAAAGAGATCATTCATGCAGCATATTGCAGCGTATTTTTCATAGACGAGAGCCAGAGAGTTACTATGGATGATATCGGTTCCGTCGGGGAGATAGAAAAATGGGCTGAGGAAGAGGGATCGGAACTGTATTACCTTGAACTGGGATCACAGTTCAGATGCAACGGCTCCGACGGATATCTCGCATGGCTGGATGACGTACTGGATATTCGCTCAACTGCGAATTACGATCTCGAAGGTATAGATTACGATATACGTGTTTGCGACACTCCGGGAGAAATGCGGGAACTTGTCGTCGAGAAAAACAAATTGTCGAATCGGGCAAGGATACTTGCGGGATATTGCTGGGAGTGGCTGAAACGTGAGCAGAACAATACCGATTATCATGACATAAAGATCGGGGATTTCGAGATAAGCTGGAATCTGGGCAACGGCGAACCTTTCGCGGTCAGCGACACCTCGATCAATGAGGCGGGATGCATACATACATCGCAGGGCCTGGAGTTTGACTATGTCGGAGTGATCATGGGCAACGATATCAGATACGAAAACGGACATGTTATCACCGATTTTACCAAACGCGCAAAGACAGATCAGTCGCTCAAGGGCATAAAAAAACTGTACCGGGAGTCTCCTGATGAGGCCGGAAGCCGGGCTGACGAAATAATAAAGAACACCTATAGGACGCTGTTGACCAGGGGCATGAAGGGCTGCTACATTTACTGCACGGACCCCGGAATGTCACAGTATCTGAAAGAGAGATTAAGGAGCGTAAAACATGAAACAGCAAACGATTGACAGAATACGCAGATTTACGACCGACCGCGACTGGGACCAGTTCCACTCGCCCGAGAACCTGGCGAAGTCCATTGTGATCGAGGCGGCGGAACTGCTGGAGTGCTTCCAGTGGAACAACGAGGAGTATGATCTGCAGCATGTGAAGGAGGAACTGGCGGACGTGATAGTTTACGCGCAGGACCTGCTGGATAAACTCGGGCTGGACGCGGATGAGATCGTGAACATGAAGATGGACCAGAACGAGAGAAAATACCCGGTGGAGAAAGCAAAGGGCAGCGCGGCAAAGTACGACGAGCTGTAAGCGGCCGGGGCGCGGCGAAACGATATATGCCCTTATCGGGCAGGAAGGGAGATACAACATGGGTTTAAGGGATCTGTTTAAGAGCAAATACGAGCAGCTGCTGGATACCGTCATCGAAAACCTCGAGAACAATATGGCCAACAACTACAAGGACAGCGCGCAGGCCGATCTGAGGGAGTTCGAGCAGCTCCTGAACGAGATGCGTGAGTCGAAGCAGATCAAGGAAGATGTCTACCTGCAGTACAATCTGACGCTGCAGACATATAAACAGAGGCTGGAAGGATATACGCACAAAGACCAGAAGCCATATTGGACAAAGGAGAACTGATCCGGTTAACGGATCGGTTCTTTTTTATTTGCTGTTTGTGTTGATTTACATGAGTTGTCACTTTTTGTAAAATTTCTTTTCAAATTCGCGATTTTTCCTCTGTTCATTTGGCAAAATAGTGTGTATAATAATACAGTAAATGTATAGTTCTTTTGATTTTTTGGTTCTAAATAGTTTTCATAGGAGATAAAGACATGAAGAAAAAGACCAGAAAGATCAGTTCTAAACTGCTCACCTTCATCATTCCGGTAGTAGTTCTCACAGTTCTTGCGCTCGTTGTGATAGCGGCGACTCTTTCAAAGAACCGTATGACGGAAATGGCAAAGGAGACCATTGAATCCTCCATTTCCAACCAGGCGGACAACATTGAATCGTGGCTCAACGAAAACCTCGAGTATTTCGGCACGGTAAAGCACACCATGGAGTCTCAGCATCTCGATATGTCAGAGATAGTGCCTTTCCTTGATTCGTTCTACGGGTTTAATTCCAACTCGCCCAACGGTTTCTATCTGGGAACGACAAACGGCGAGTTCTATAAAGCGACGCAGTCGGACAAGACCGAGAGCAATGTTACGGGCAGCACATGGTTCAGGCAGGGTATCTCCCGCATTACCATGGCTTACGGTACCGCTTATACAAACGATCACGGACAGACCGTTATCAGCGCCACCGGTATCTTAAACGACGGCACCGATGTCATCAAGGTTCTCGGAGCCGATGTTACGCTTGACAAGATCAGCATCATCGTTAACTCCGGTGTCAAGATGAAGGGCGCCAGCTCATTCCTTGTTGATACCAACGATTACAAGATCCTCGCCCACAGAGATGTTAAGCTCATCGGCACGCATCTTTCGGCATCTGCCGGCGATGCGCTTCTTGCGGGTGCCGCGGAGGCGATCATGGCGGACGATCTCGGCAGCAGGGAGATCGACGGCAACATGGTTGCGTTCGCGTCGGTATCGGGCACTGACTGGGTTCTGGTTTCATATATTCCCGAGAGCATAGTCCTTAAGTCGGTATCCCAGATGGGTATACTGCTGTTCGTTGTAGGAGCGGTTGCGATCGCGCTTATTACGATACTTATCCTGCTCGTAGTCAGAAGAGTTATCGCTCCTCTTACACATATTTCGAACAATATTTCCGCGATGTCCGAAGGCGACTTTACCATCGAAGTTGATTCGTCGAGCGACGATGAGATCGGCCTCATGGGCGCCAAGGTATCCGAGTTCGTTGCCAGCATGAAGACCATGCTCACCAGCATCAGCGAGGAGTCAGAAAAACTTAAAGAAGAGTCCGATAACTCAGACAGAGTTTCGAAGACCATGTTTGAGGCTTCGCAGTCCCAGGCCGATGCCATGATGCAGCTGAACGAGACAGTTGACCAGTTGGCCGTAGCCGTTAACGATATCGCGCAGAATGCGGGCATCCTCGCGGGCGTAGTTTCCGATACCAGAGAGAATTCGGACAAGGCTCACAACAGCATGAAGGAGACCGTCGGAATATCCAAGAAGGGACGTTCCGATATGGAGAGCCTCAGCGCCGCGATGGGCGGCATCTCCACCGCGAACGAAAAGCTTGTTGATTCTATCAACAAGGTTGGCACCGCATCTGAGGAGATCACCAAGATCGTCGGCATGATCAGCGACATTTCCGAAGAGACCAACCTCCTCTCGCTCAATGCCAGCATCGAGGCGGCCAGAGCGGGTGAGGCCGGCAGAGGCTTCGCTATCGTTGCGACACAGATCGCGAAACTGGCTCAGACTTCCGCGGCGAGCGCCAACAATATCTCGAACCTTATCGATGAGATCAGGGCTCTGATCAACGACGCCGTCAGCCAGGCCGACGCGAGCGCCGAGAGCATTAAGGAAAACAGCGAGCTCATTGACGTAGCTGTTAAGACCTTCGATCAGATCTACGGCAATATTCAGGAGACCAATACTCTCATCGAGGCGATGATCACGGATGTTCAGAAGGTTGAGGATGTTTCCACCAACGTAGCGGCTATCTCCGAGGAGCAGGCCGCCAGCGCGGATGAGATCCTTGCTACCTCTCAGAACATGGTAGAAATGGCCAACAATATCACAAAGAGCAGCCAGGATGTGGCAGACAACTCGCACGAGCTTGCGCAGACCAGCCAGACCCTTACATCCTATGTTCAGAAGTTCAGGATATAAATCAGAGGAGGCCAAAGAGATGATTAAAAATACAACTGTTAAAAGATTTTTGGTCAGTGTTCTTACTTTTGCTGTTATACTCGTTTCCCTGGCAGGCTGTTCGGGCGGCAAAGGCAGCTCGGGCGCCGCATCGGGCGCGGGCTTAAAGATCTATTTCACGACTCCTATACTCGATGAGTTCAAGGAACTGCTGATGAACGCGGTCAGCGCTTCCGGCAAAAAGGCCGGAGCCGAAGTTACTCTCGGCGAGCCCTGCGGCAGCGTTGACGATCAGGTTGCCCAGGTGCGTCAGGCGGCTTCCTCGGGATATGATATCATCATATGCAACCCCGTGGACAGTGAGACGGTTCTGCAGCTCGAAGTGGCGGCGGGCGATCTCCCCGTTATCTTCATAAACTCCCAGCCTGAGGAGGACAAGCTCGAAGCCGACAAATACATGTATGTGGGCAGCAACGAGGAGGATGCGGCATTCTTCCAGGCAGAGTACGTGTGGAACAAACTCGGAAAGCCCAAGAAGATGAACGTTGCGATCTTTTCGGGACAGCCCGGACACCCCGCTGCGGTCAAGAGGACCAAGGGTGTTAAGGACTATTTCAAGAAAAACAATGTTGACGTAACATATGTATTCAACGATACGGCATACTGGGATACCGAAAAGGCATACGACGCGTTTATGATCTTCCTTAAGACCGGTCAGTCTTACGATGCGGTATTCTGCAACAACGATTCCATGGCGGTCGGTGTCGTACGCGCGATGAACGAGCTGGGCATCGACACATCTAAGATACCTGTGGTCGGAGTCGACGCGACAGACGGCGGATGCCAGTCGATCCGTGACGGCGGCATGCAGTTTACGGTATACCAGTCGGCTGTCGGACAGGGCAATGCCGCGATCGATGCTTCGATCGCTCTGGTAAAGCACGGCACGGCAGCGGGAGTCACCGGCGTGACCGAAGACGGCCTGTATGTATGGGTTCCGTATGTACCTGTAGACAGCAAGAATGTTAATTCGTTTAAATAACAGGCAAACTTAAAGCCGGGGACATGTTCCCGGCTTTTTAAATGCTATGGTGACAGGCACCTTTTTTGCGGGACTACTGCTGATCCGCAAACAGTGTGGTCTTTAAGTCGTCCGGCCCTATGCCGGTATCCCATCCGTAATACATATGATCGAAATAACGGATGATAAGGTCCATATCCTCTTCGATAACGGCGTGGCCCTCGAGATGGAAATGCACCGCCAGCCGGTCCGAAAGTCCTGCCTGTGTATAGGCGTCATCCGCCCTTTTGTAACATTCCCACATGGCCGGGGCATTTACCCAGTCCTCTTTCGTATAGGCGGCTATTACAAAATAATACCTGTCCGGATCCATGGCCATCAGCACTAGATTCTCCTGATCCATCGGTATATCGGACGGTTTTTTGTATTGCAGGAAATTATCGTTGAACCATCCGCGCTCGGCATCGGACTGCAGGCAGCTCAGGGGCTCGTTCTGGCCGTAGGTGTATGCCGCAGGGCCGCCCGCCTTTGAAAAATCGTAGGTCCTGCCCTCGGAGACAACACTGTACAGCGCCAGTCCGCCCGCACCGGAGCAGACGGGTATCGTCATGCGGAATCTTGTGTCAAACGCGCCGCAGACAGCCGCAGCCTTGCCCCATCGTGACACGCCGGTCACCATCGAAGCATCGGGATCGAGCCCGAACTCACGGCCCAGCCCGCCGTGCACGGCATCGAGGATCTTCGATGCGCCCCACGCCCATGCCATCAGGACACCGGTCTGCTCTTCATTTTTGACCCCGTAAGGATACAGATCGTAGAAGGCGCCGCGGTGAGCGGTGTTGTCTGAGGCGATCTTTGTGCTCTCCATGACGAGCAGCGCATAGCCGTGTTTTAACGCGAAGTCCGCTGGCATAATAGGGTGAAAGCATATGATAAACGGAGAGCCGTTGGGATACCGTTTCACATCCTCTGCCTCAGGCAGATAGGCGTGCACATCAAACGCGGTCTTTCGCGAACCTGATGCCGCGGTAATCTTTACGATGATCCCGCCTGTGACCGCAAAAGGATTAAACGGCTTATCCTCCGATGGTGCCGCAGCGGGCTCCTCGCCGAGGATCTCGTACGTGATGTCTTCGCCCTCGCGCCAGACGCCGTACACATTTTTCTGATAAAAATCGAAAGGTTTTAATCCGGACATAGCAGCCTCCTTGTTAGATCATTGTGGAAATATTATACTATAAGAGCGAGGGGTGATAGTAGCATAAATCTTGCATAGTAACACGAATATTGTTAACCTTATTGCAGAGAGTGTGAGCAGGAGGCGGCTATGAGTACATTGGAGATCAGAAAGGCGAGCATCACGGACTTGGGGACCGACGCTGTGGTCAACGCGGCGAATGAAGGCCTGTGGGCAGGCGCGGGCGTCTGCGGGGCGATCTTTGCTGCGGCGGGGCATGCGCAGCTCGAAGAGGCGTGCGGACGGATCGGGCACTGTGATACCGGGTCGGCGGTCATCACGCCCGGATTCAGGCTCGCAAAATATATCATCCACGCGGTGGGACCGAGATATAGCGACGGCCGTCATCGCGAGGCTGAGCTGTTGTACGGAGCGTATAAGAGATCGCTGGAGCTGGCGAGAGACCATGAGTGCCTCTCGATCGGATTTCCTCTGATCTCCGCGGGAATATTCGGATACCCGGTGGAAGGCGCCTGGCAGGAGGCGATCAAAGCGTGCACGGATTTTTTAAATGAGAACCCGGACTATGATATCAGGATCGTTTTCGCGATCCTCAGCGATGAGATAATCGAGTGCGGAAAATCGGTGTTGGACGGGATGAGCGCACATGATGCCGGGACGGACGGTGCCGCGGTTAAGCGTTCGGACTGGAAGAATGTCGATATGCCCGACGCCCGGGACGCGTTTATCCTGAAGAGGGCATTTTCAAAGAAAGAGATGATGGCGCTCAGAAAAGGCCACATACCAGAAGCCATGGAGGACAAGTGGTTCTGGTATATGGAAGGCGATACGCTCTACATCCACAGGAGCTGGACCGGATTCTGCATATACATCGCAGAACTTTCCGACGGATATACTCACAAAGTGACTGTGAACCGCGATCCCGAACAGTATGCGAGTGAAGGCGCAGAAGCGGACTGCGAGCGCTTAAATAAGCTTCTCGACTACATGATCAAACAGCCTTTTGATTATTACACGGAGTGGATCGAGGAGACTGCGGACAGCATTAAAAAGGCGAAGAAGGGAGAATGACATGGCTACTGTCAACGTATATGAGCAGTATTTTGAAGCACAGGGAACTTTTAACGGAGTTAAACGCAAGGCCGCGCTGGTAATGCTGGTTTCGGATTCCGAAGCGGGGCAAATCAGGTATACCGCGGCAGTCAATTTCTTTCCGCACAGGGACGATGAAGACTACGCCGTTTCGTATGACGCGTACTTTGAAAAGGTTCTTTACGAGGGCAAGGGGCGCAGATCGAAGAAAAAAGAGCAGGCCTTTCTGGAATCTTTCCGTGAGACGATCGATGCCGTCGCGGCCGGGGCAGGAGGCAAAGTCAAATGGGACAAGCCCTTAAGAGACGCGCGGAGAGGATAGGAAATAATTAAGATGGCGGTTACCAAAACAGAAACATACGGAAAAAATATCATCCGTTGGAATTCCGGATCGTAAACTGATATCCGCCGCGGCAGTAAATATGCAGCGCGGCCCTTACGTGCAATGAACACGAAGGGCCGCGCTTATTCTGTCTACGGAAGGACCTTATGGGTTATTTTGCTGTAGCCTCGAGATGTACGGGGCCTCCGATCATATTGCCGTTCTTATCTACGGAACGGAATACGAACATGCTTACCGTATCCTTTGTGGGAGCATCGTAGGTAATGCTTACTTCGGTGCCCTTTTTGTTCCAGAAGTAGGTGAAGCCGGTATTGACTGCCAGAGCGAAGTCGTTCTTGCTCACGGACTGATTGAACTTGATCACGCAGCCGTTTTCGGTCGCTCTTACAACACGCATCTTTGCACTGTAAGCGCTCTCGGTCACTGCGGTGCGTTCGGGTCTGATGTCTTCCTTGGCTTTTAATTTGCCGTTCTCGTCGTAATCATATACCCAGTTTCCGAGGATCGGCCAGCGGTCCTCATCCTTAGGCAGACCCGCGGCGGGAGTGTTCTGGCGCAGCTCGGGCTCCCAAACGGGAGTCTGGGTGCTGAGTGTGTTGTAGGTGGTCTTGAAGCGCTGGCGGCCTGCGGAAGGCTCGTATTTCTCGAACTCAACATCCATGGCGATCACATAGCCCTGGAGTGCTTCGATCTTTGCGTTGCGCATGCTGTAAACGACCTTGTCGCCCATGGGAACGTTGTAGCCCATGGTGCCGTCGTACAGAGTGAGCGTAGCTCCGAAGGGCTGCAGATAGCCGCTCTGAGGCACAACGGTGCCGTCCTTGAGAGTGATCTTGTTGTCGTAATCGTAGATGTCGGTCGACAGTTGCTCGCCGTCTAAATAGAGCAGAACCGGATCCGAAGGATCGTCGTAGTTAACGAGCTTTGTGGTGAAGCAGATGCCTGAGCCTGCGTCGTGTCCGAGAGCGCTGTTGTCAGCGATCGAATGACGGAGCGCATCCTTGATCGTCCAGCCGCAGATCTCGATGGTGCGGGAATCCTTGCTGCCCTCGGCGATAGCGCTGTAACGTCCGGCCATAGCCTGATCCGCAGTGATCGAGATCGAAGCGATGCCGTTCTTTGCCTCGGCGCTGAGTGTCTTTCCGGTCGGGATGGTCAGGGTTACTTTGTCCGCGTCCGTATGGAACTCAAAGGTCATCGGAACGCCTTCGGTAACATTGTTCTGATCGGTCCAGAGGATGTGCTTTCCGGGACGTGACCACTTGATCATTGCCGAAGAGAGGTAATAAGGATATCTGGTCATTTCGGCCGCGGAATCGAATACCTTGGTAGGAAGGATGGTTCCGTTTCCGTCGATGGCGTTGATGCCGTTGGCGGTGGTAAGCTCCTTGTGATACTTGCGGACGAACTTGTCAACGCCGTAATACAGATGAGCCATGACTGCCATTAACTCGGGCAGGTCGCGGTCCTGGTTGGCGTGAGCCTGGTCACGTGCTATTGCCATAACGTTGCCGCCCTGACCGATCAGCTCAAATGCTTCTTTTGCGGCAAGCATATTGAGAATGGTGTCGGGATGGTTGCTCCATCCGTCCTGGGCTTCGCCGGTCCAGGTGAGCAGATAGCGCTCTTCCTTTGCAGTGGCGAATGATGCAAGGATCGAATGCGAATCGAAAGGCATATTGTCCGCTACATCGGGCCTTACGGTAAGGATCTGCGCGCGATCGCTGAACCACTGGTCCTCGCCTGTGTTCTGAACCGCTCTCTGGATGGTCTCGTTGAGACCGTAAGCAAAATCGTGAACTTCAACCGCGCCGTTCTTGTTCTGAACGGGAGGCTCATAGCTGAACAGCTGGCCTTCGGTCATATAGCGGAAACCTGTTGTTCCTGCAGCGCCCGAATCATCGGGAGCCACGATGTCAAAACGTGTGCCGCCGTTGTCACCTGTATCGTACAGGGCTGCCATCAGGGCACGCTTACCGTTGTTGGAGCATCCTGTAACTGCGGATGAATAAACATCGATATCGGGGATCTGCACGTTCTTGTTCAGAGCCTGCTTTTCTTTGTCGGACAGCTTCATGTAGTTCTCGATGGCGTCCATCGCGCGGCTGGCTATCCAGCCCGAGTGCATCAGGTCGCCGCTGTCTGTCATGTAGTCATTCTCGGTGGTGTTGTCGTTGTGAACAACAATATCCTTCGGAGGATAGAGCTTTTCATATACGCTGATCTGTCCGTTGTCGGGATCCGCGGTGTCGTTTACCTGGATATAAGCGTATCCGTTGTTGTTCAGTGTAACGATCTGCTGCTCGGTAAGACCGCTGATCGCAACTACGAGAGGGTATCCTGCGCCGTTGCGGCTGGCCTTGGTATCACGCAGCTTGCCGTCGACTGTGGGTGCCTTTTCGGGGAAACGGACGTTGAACGAGAAGGTTACGCCGTCTTTTGCAGCCTCTGAAACGTAAGCCGCATTTTCGGGATTCGTATCCCTGATCAGCATCTCAACGGTAACCGTGGGAAGTGTGACCTTGGAAACCGCATCGGTATGCTGCGCCCAGGTATCGCCGTCTTTCCAGTCCGCAAGATCGCCGGCCATATCATAGCCGTCACCGTGATATACGAACCCGTCGGCGGGAGCAATATTGGAATAGAACATACCCATGCCCCAGCGGCTGAAATCCATGGGAGTATAGGTTACGGCGCCTTCGGGAAGATTGGGCAGCGCATTGTATCCGAACATGCTCGGTGCGCCGTTCATAACGCCTGCGGCCCACTGGTATTCGTAGTTTTCCTTAACTGCGGTTACTGTTGTGTCGCTCTTTAAAGGATCGAGACGGCTTCCGTAGAGATAGTACTGCGCCATGTCGCGAATTTCTGCGGCACGCGCGTCCCACTCATCTGCGGTGTCCACACGGCCGTTGCCGTTGGGATCCGCGGAAGCGTCAAAGAATTTGAACAGATCCGGAAGAGAAGGGTTCTCGGGCAGGATCTCGAGCTGGTCCGGATAAGGGAAATAACCGCGGGGAGCTTCCGCGTTGCTCACGGATGCCTTAACGACATTGCTGTAATTGCTCCATATGGTTTTCTTGCCGTCTTTTGAGAAGGCTTTGACCCTGATGGAAGACTCTCCCACACCGAGGCCCTTTATACGGTATGTTCTCTTGCTTGTTCCGTCCTGCTTCCAGGTGGAATTCTTAACATACTTCTTTGAGCCGGGCTCTTTGACATAGATCCTGTAGCCCTCGGCGTTCTTGGTCTTGCCGATCGTGATAATGGCGGTAGAACCGTCTTTTGATACTTTCACACTCAGTTTGGGTGTGCCCGGCTTTTCTGCGGCCGATACGCTGACCGGGGCACTGTCGGGCAGCATACCGATAAGCATGACTGCCGCCAGTATGACGGCCAGTGCTTTTGTTAGAAACTGTTTCTTCACTTTTTCGTAAACCTCCCTGCTTTTTATATATGGTTGATCATCCCGGAAAGCGGGATGTAAAACCCTGATGCTAATGGTAAAGCCTTGGAGATATCTATCGGTACTACATGTACTGATTATAGTCCCTGTGATATGGAGGTACATTTCAGATATGGTCTTTTGGTAATCAAATATTGCGATTTGTAAATAGAAATGTAAATTGAAATGTAAAATATATGCGAATATTTAGCAATATTATTCACGAAAACGATAAAGTTTGTGCAATTTAGACAGCGGAAAGGTTGAAAATGCAAGGGTTTGACAGCAAAATGCGTATGCATAATATGACAAAATATGATAACCAGTATGTTATGAACTGCCCCCGAGTCAAAGATCAACGCCCTTGAGGCTGCGGGAGAGCAGGAAAAGAGCGCCGCACGGCAGTGCAGCGCCCGTAATGATCGGGTTATGAAGTTTTACAGCTCTGTGATGCGGTCGCGTATCTGCTGCATCCGTCTGTCCAGACGCGAGATCTCGGCGGCGCAGTCAGCCAGCTCTGCGGCCAGTTCCTCCGCTTCGGAGCCCGAAAACTCCTTTTCGGAGCGTTTATAATGCAGCGTGTGCTCGAGGCTCGCCCAGAAATCCATGGCGATCGTGCGCAGCTGGACCTCAACCTTTACCGATTTCTTTTCATTCTGCAGGAAGATCGGCACTTCCACTATCAGGTGCAGGCTGCGATAACCGCTGGGCTTGGGATTCTTGATGTAGTCCTTGCGCTCGACGAGCGTTACGTCATCCTGCTGCAGCAGACAGTCCGCGAGCAGGTAAATATCATCTATGTACGAACATACCACGCGTACTCCGGCGATATCGTGGATGCCGCCCTCGATGTCCTCTACCGAGAGGCCGATCTTTTTGCGGCGGATCTTTCGCATGATGCTCTCGTATGATTTAACGCGGGATTTGATCGATTCTATGGGATTGCGGTCCAGATTGAGGGAAAACTGCTCGTTGAGTATCTTGAACTTGGTCTCGACCTGCATGATCGCGCACTGATAGAAAGTCATCATCTGCTCGATCGGGAGCATGTTGACTTTTACGAAATCGAGAAACTCGTCCGACATGAGATTATCCCGGATCATATCCTCCGAAAGACGGGGCATGATCGCGGGAAGACTGTTTTCTATCTTCTTAAGGCTAGCCTGTATTTCGTTGTCCAGTTCTTTTTCTGTCATTATTTTTCTACCACCCTTTCCGAATCTATTATACACGCTTTCACACGGAGGGTGATTAACAAAAGGTAAACAATCGGTTAAGATCGTATTAATCATGCGTTGCGCAATCCTTTAAGGTTCTTTTTGCCGAAGGCTCGCTCTTCTTAAATATAGTAAATCTTCCGAATATCCACGCTCCGATGGTGAACGTGATCGCCGGGATGTTCAGGCCGGCTATCACCAGCAGTGTGATGATGAAGGGCAGCGCAACAAGGAATGTTACAACCTGAGCCACGCCCCAGGATTCTTTCATCGCATATTCAAACAGATCTATAAATGCTCCAAGCCCTATGAAGATTGTGATTATTGTCATCGTCATGTCCTGACCCTCCGTTTCTTTGAGTCTTTATTTCCGTGTTTTGTCTTGATCACAGTTTACGGCGCAAAGATTAATCTGTCTTTGAAGGAAGGTTAAAACCACATTAAAAAAGGATGGAGCTTATTTGCCCCATCCTCTGCGTACGGTGTCCATCAGTTCCATCATTTTTACAGATTCATCAAGCGGCATCGAACGGCTCTCGGTGAGGCCCTGCTCGATGCAGTCGATGCTCTCGAGGAACTCGTATTCGTAGCCGCTGATCTGCTTCGGGATCTCTATGTGTCTGATCAGCCGGTCGTTTGTGTCGTATATATTTATGTCTGACGGATTGTTGATGTTTTCCACGACCATGTATCCCTTGTCGCCGTGGAATATGCCTTTGCGGTCGGAACGCGGGTAAATGCTGTGCGTGAGCACGGCCATGCGTCCGTCACGGTAGAAAACGGTGATCGATTCATCGCTGTCCACGCCGGTGTCGGCAAATCTTACCGAGGATTCGATGCGCTCGATGTCCTCACCGAAATGCATCAGCATGAAATTGATGCCGTATACGCCGATGTCTAGCAGCGCGCCGCCTGCGAGCTCGGGCCTGATGATGCGCTCAACGTGCGAGATCGGATATGACAGATTGGCGGTCAGGGTATAGACCCTGCCTATTATCCCGCTCGCGAGGGCATCGTTTATCAGAGTGCGTGAAGGCATGTAGCGGGGCCAGATGGCCTCGGCAATATAGACTTTTTTCTCACGGGCGAGGCGTGCGATCTCGCGTGCCTGCTCAGCTGTCTCACAGAAGGCCTTTTCACAGAGCGCGGGTTTGCCGTGTTCTATGCACAGCTTCATATGCTCAAAGTGATGCGAATGGGGCGTCGCGATGTATACCAGCTCCACTGCGGGGTCTGAGAGCATTTCTTCGTAGCTGCCGTATGCGCGCACGTAGCCGTGCTCCGCGGCGAATCTTTCCGCTCTGGCCTGATCGCGTGAAGCCACCGCATAGCAGTTGATCTCTTTCATTTGTTCGAGTGTACGTGATACGGTGCCTGCGATCCCGCCTGCACCCAAGATTGCGATATTCATGCCGTGCCTCCTCTTATCTGTACTTAGATGTTTCCCGGTGCTTGACTGCTTGCCGGGGTATAAGCTTTGCGAATATTTTAGCATGACGAAGGGAGAGCGCTCAATGTATTATCCTGTGGTTTTCACTCCGTTTTGCAAATTATTACCTAATTCAGTGCGAGTTAGACAGGGCTAATTCGGCAAAATTGCCAATTGTCTTCTTAATCGATTAAGCCTATAATAATGACAAACCCATGGGGGAGTAGCAAGCTCTAACTCAAAGAGCAGCAAGTCAACATCCTGGCGGTTTTCGCCTGGCTTGCTTTAATTTGCGAGACTCATGTATGCTTTGCCATACATGGATATTGTCTCTTCCGAAATACAGATGATACGGACCGGATATGGCACAGCATATCCGGTCTTTTAACGTATATAGGAAGGAGTCAGGAAAATGAGTTTTGTGGAGATCAAAAACGTAAAAAAACACTACGGTGAAGGAGAGGCGCGGACGGCGGTGCTGACCGGCGTGAACCTGTCGATCGAAAAAGGAGAGCTGTGTGTGCTGCTCGGACCGTCGGGCAGCGGAAAATCAACGCTTCTCAATATTATCGGAGGCATCGATGACGCCGACGAAGGTTATGTGATGATCGACAACGAAAAGACCGCCGACATGAACGAAAAGCGGCTCACGCAGTACCGCAGGAACCATCTGGGTTATGTATTCCAGCTGTACAATCTTATTCCCAATCTTACCGTGCGCGAGAACATAGAGGTCGGCGCATATTTGAGCAAAAAACCGCTGCAGGTTGACGAACTGTTAAAGACACTCGGCCTGTACGAACACCGGAACAAACTTCCCAACCAGCTCTCGGGCGGACAGCAGCAGCGTACCGCGATCGGACGCGCTGTCATCAAAAATCCCGATATACTTCTCTGCGACGAGCCCACGGGCGCGCTCGATTACAACACTTCCAAGGAAATCCTCACATTGCTCGAACGCATCAACAGCGAGTACGGCAATACGATCATCATGGTAACCCACAACGATGCCTTAAAGTATATGGCGGACAGGGTCGTAAAACTCCGTGACGGGCGCGTGCACAGCAACTATCTGAATGAGAAGCGCATGCCCGTTTCCGAGATCGAGTGGTAAGGAGGCTTACGATGAAGAATCCCATGAATAAGAGGTTTTTCCGTGAGCTTAAGTCCGATTTCGGAAAATACCTGGTAATCTTTCTTTTCATAGTAATGGTCGTTTCGGTGGTTTCGGGCTTTCTCTCAGCCAATGCCGATGTGGCCGATTCATATTACGGGAACCTGAAAAACAACCGTGTGGAGGACGGACATCTGTCGTTCAACATCAGGCCCGACAGGGAACTGCTGGACGCTGTGGCCGAAAAAGCGGATATCACTTTGTTTGCCGCAGACTATTTCGAAGAGATAAACAACGGCAGAACGCTCAGGGTCTATACGGTCTCGGACAGCGTGAACATGCCTGAGGTCTTTGAGGGAAAACTGCCCGAAAAAAATGATGAGATAGCACTGGACAATCTCCAGCCCGAGGCGCATGACCTGAAGATAGGCGACCGCATCCCCGTCGACGGACATGAGCTTACGATCACGGGTTTTGTGGCGCTGCCGAACTACAGCGCGCTGTTTAAGGACAACGCGGACCTGATGTTTGATAAGGACAGCTTCGGGATCGGCCTGATGACGGAGGAGGGCTTTGAAGCTTTTTCGTCCGATCATGTGACCGTAAACTACGCATGGAGATATAAAACCGAGGCCGTAACGGACAAGGAAAAGCGTGAAGCGTCGGAAAAGGTGCTGGAAGCGCTGCGAGACGAACTGACAGCCGCGAACACTGAGATCTACATGCGGGCAATGGCCGGCGAACAGGGCCTTACAATGCTCGAAGTCACGGATTTCCTGGCGGCGTACGAGAACAAAGCGATCAATTTCGCGGGAGAGGACATGAACGGCGACAGCGCCTCGATATCCATGTTCCTGTATATCGTCGTGGCGGTGCTCGCGTTTATCGTGGCGGTTACGACGATCAATACGCTGACCAGAGAGGCGTCTGTCATCGGAACACTGCGCGCGTCGGGCTATACCCGCGGCGAGATGGTCAGACATTATGCGGTCTTGCCCCTCTGCTCATTCCTCATCGGCATGATCGTCGGAAATATCATAGGTTATACATGGATGAGAGACTTCATGATGAGCATATACCGCTCAATGTACTCCCTCGGCAATGTGCATGTTTCGTGGAACAGGGAAGCGTTCCTTAAGACCACTCTGATCCCGACGGTGATCATGATCGTCATCAATTTCGCGATCCTCATCCGGAAGCTGAGGATCAGACCGCTGTCATTCCTCCGCCGCGAGATATCCGGCAGCAAAAAGAAGCGCGCGATGCGCCTTTCGACAAAGATCCCGTTTACCTGGAGATTCCGTATCCGCATCATTTTCCAGAACATGTCGAATTATGTGACCATGATGGTCGGAGTCGTACTCGCGGGAGCGATAATCATATTCGGACTGATGTTCCAGCCGCTGCTGGGTGAAGTTTCCAGACGCATCGTGGATACCTCGATCAGCCGCTACCAGTATCTCATGAAGACTCCCGAGGAGGCTTCTGAAGCCGGCGCCGAGCGCTTTGCGATCTCTTCGCTCGAGACGTCGCGCAAGGATTATAAGACCGACGGGATATCCGTATACGGTATCGTGGAAGGCAGCAGATACATCAAAAAAGATATCCCTGAGGGCAAGGCTCTGGTCTCGAATGGATTCATGGACAAATACGGCCTGAAGGAAGGCGATACTGTCAGCCTCTACGACAAATACTCCGACAAGTATTACGATTTTACGGTGGCGGGGGATTATCCCTACGAGGCTTCGCTCGCGGTATTTGTAAGGATCGGTGAGTTTAATACGACATTTGGGAAAACACCCGATTATTACAGCGGATATTTTTCGGATGAAAAGCTGGAGAGTCTGACGACGTCAAATGTTTATATGGTCGTTGACAGCGAGAGCATGAGCGGTTTTGCGGACCAGCTCTGGAAATCGTTCGCGTCTTTCATGGGACCGGTACGGTGGTTCGGTGTGATCATGTTCGTGCTGATGGTATATCTGCTCGCAAAACAGGTTATTGAGCGCAACGCTGTCAGCATTTCGATGACAAAGATACTCGGCTTTACGCCGGGCGAGATCGGAGGCCTGTACATCGTTTCGACCTCGATAGTGGTCATCGGCAGCCTGCTGCTTGCGATACCTCTCGTCGACCGGCTGATGAGGCTGATATTCAGGACATATCTGTATAAGCGCATGAGCGGATATCTGCCTTACTGCATCAGCAACGACTGCTACATCAATATGGTTCTGCTCGGCATCGGAAGCTATATCGCGGTCGCTGCGCTGCAGCTGTTAAAGATACGCAGGATCGAAAAGAGTGAAGCGCTCAAGACTATAGAATAAAATATAAGTATGAGATATAATGTAAGCAACATTGATCATTTTCGGAAAGAAAGAGAAGATATGCTGCTTACATTATTTTTAACCTTTGCCAAGATAGGCCTGTTCACTTTCGGCGGAGGATATGCGATGATCTCGATCATTGAGAGCATCTGTGTCGAACAGAAAAAATGGATAACGCACGATGAGATGATGAGGGTCACGGTGATCGCCGAGTCCACACCGGGGCCGATCGCGATAAATTGCGCGACATTTGTCGGCTATAAGCAAAAGGGTATGGCAGGCGCCATAGCCGCGACGGTCGGCATGGTGCTGCCGTCATTTGTCATTATCTATCTGATCTCGGTTTTTCTCGATGATTTCCTGGAGATCACGTGGATCGCGGGAGCGTTCAGGGGCATCCGCATCGCGGTCGGCATACTGATCATTGATGTTGCGGTCAAGATGATAAAACAGATGAAAAAGAAACTGATCCCCTGCATCATCATGGGCGGATCGTTCCTTGCGATGCTGCTGATCAATATTTTCTCGTGGAAATTCTCTTCGATAGGGATCATGCTGGTCGCCGCGGTCGTGAGCCTCGTAATATTCGTGATACAGGGCGCGCCGTCTGGAGAGGATGGTGAGCGGAAATGATATATATTGAACTGCTTATCGGATTTCTCGTTGTGGGGCTGTTTTCGTTCGGAGGCGCGTACGGCGCCATCCCGCTGATCAGGGATGTGGTGCTCTACTACGGATGGCTCGACGAAGAAGTGATAATGGATATGATCGCGGTCAGCGAATCGACTCCGGGCCCTATCACGGTCAATCTCGCGACCTATGTCGGCAGCACGAAGGGCGGCGTTTTGGGCGGAGTCATCGCCACGCTTGCGGTGGTCCTGCCTGCGTTTTTCCTGATCCTGCTGATAATGATCGTCTTAAAAAAACTGCTGGAGAATAAATATGTCCGTGCCGTACTGGGCGGACTGATGCCCTGCATCATCGGCATCATCGGCGCGACAGGTGTCTATATGGTGCTGATCAGCAGCATATATCCGCTGTTTGACGCGGAGCGCGACATTGCGGCGCCGATCCTTGCGGCAGTGCTGGCGCTGATCTATTTCGGCTCGCGAAAAGTTCTCAAACACAAGGTCTCCCCGATAATGCTGATAGCGATCGCCGCATGCCTTGGCGTGGCAGTCTACGGGATATAAGACATGGGGATGGTTCTTCTGTCTGCGAACTAAAGCAGACAGAAGAACCGTCCCCATGTCTTCATGTCTTATTTTATGCGTGTTTGCGTCTGCCGGCAGAAAAACCGTGCCGGTTTTTGAATGCTGCGGCAAATACCGCAAATGTTTCGGAGAATCTCTGGTGGCTGACGCGTGTCGCGTCGAAAGAGAGCGAACGGAAGGACAGCTGCATGATGGGTCCCTGCAGGAACGCGCAGAGAAGAGTGCCTAAACCTACAGGTCCGCCGAGGAGATAACCGATCAGCGTCGCGGTGCTCAACAGACCGATGCTCACGGCACCGATGGGTATACGCGTAAGCCTCTTTTTCAGGCCGACGAGCAGTGTGTCTCTCGGGCCGCAGCCGAGCGCCGCGCGCATATAGAACAGCTGTGTATAGCCTATCACAATGAGTCCGAGGAGCAGAAGGCCGATACTGCCCGGAACGGTTTCGGGGGCCGGTACCGGGTTTATGTAATTGAAGAAATCGACCGATTTTCCGACCACGATCGCGTCTATGATCATCGCGAGCCCGATCGGCTCCTTCATCAGGATGTCTATTATCAGTATGGTGACCGAAACGGATATCGAGGCCGTGCCGTAGAGTATGCCGAAGGTCTTTGACAGACCCAGACTCAGTACGTCCCACGGCGCCGCGCCGATGCCGGCCTTCATTGTAAGGTAGATACCGAAACCGTTAAAAAACAGTGATACCGTCGCGATAACAAAGTTGAGCAGTATGCTGCGAACGGTCTTATTTTCAGATATATTAAGCTTTTTCATAAATGATCCTGTCTGTTGTAATGTAAACATGCGAGACCATGCTACTCGCATAGACCGGGAAAGTCAAATAAAATTTCTATAACCTGTTATCGGATTGATTCACATAAACCGGGAAGGATGACGCAAGACTTCACGGCTATTGAATTATTTTTTATTATCTGCTACATTAAGGGTGGGTGCTTTAGGATTATTCTCGATTAAGAGGTGAACCTATCATGGATAATAATGCTGCTTCAGATACGGTCAATGCACGCGACAGGAAATACCTGATGTTCCGGATCGCTTTTTTTGTAGGCGCGGTTGCCGTTAACTTTATTCTCCCGAGGGCTGCGGGCGCTCTTGGACTCCCGCTGTATCTCGATAATGTGGGAACGCTTGTGGCGGCTGTTCTCGGAGGATATCTGCCCGGTATCGCGGTGGGATATCTCAACAATATCATCAATATGCAGGGCAACCCCGGCAACGCGTATTATGTAGTACTGTCTACCATGATCGCTGCCGCAGGTACTTATCTCGGCAAAAAAGGCTGGTTTGACAGGCTGGGCAAAGCCTTGCTCACCATCCCCCTGTTTGCCTTTATCGGAGGCGTATTGGGCTCGATCCTCACCTACCTGCTCTACGGTTACGGTATGGGAGAGGGCATCAGCGCTCCTTTTGCGAGAGCACTTCTTGAGAGCGGGAAGCTTAATGTATTCTGGGCCCAGATGACGTCGGACATTGTCATTGACCTGGTAGATAAGGCTATCACCGTTATTCTCGTATTCATCATACTCAAACTCATCCCCGACAGGCTCAAGCCCGGACTCTGGATGACCGGATGGCGCCAGGCTCCGCTTTCGGAAGAAGAGCTGCGTTACGCGAAAAAGAACGGCACCAGATCGTTCTCGCTGCGCGGCAAGATCATTGCGATCATTTCCGCGATCATGGTCTGCGTTGCGGTCGTAACGACGATCATCAGCTATATCCTCTACCGCAATTTCGCGATGGACCAGTATACCTACAGCTGCGAGAGCGCCGCGTCCATGACGGCAAAGGTGCTCGATGCCGAGAGGATCGACGAGTATATAGAGCTGGGCGAGGCAGGCCCCGATTATGCCCGCGTCGAGGGAATGCTCGAGCATATCAGATCCGGCAATCCCGATATTGAATTCATCTATGTTTACCGCTTTATGCCGGTCGGAGTGACTGTCGTATTCGATCTGGATACTCCGGAGGTCAAAGGCAAGAACCCCGGAGACGTTATCGAACTTGAGACATACCTGCAGCCTTATAAGGACCAGCTGCTCGCCGGTGAGAGGATCGAGCCGATGGTCGACGATACGGTCTACGGCAGACTGCTGACCGTACTCGAGCCCATTTTCAACTCAAAGGGAGAGTGCGTATGCTATGCCGCGGCCGATATCAGGGTCGAGGAGATCAGGAATTCAATACTGAATTACATGACCAAGGTATTCTCACTGTTCATGGGATTCTATATATTCGTGCTGGCGCTGTGCATCTGGCTGGTCGATTACCATCTGATCTACCCTATCGCCGCGATGACGGTTTCGGCGAGAAAGTTCGCGTACGACAGCGAGGAAGCGCGTGAGATAAGCGTTGACAGGCTGCAGCATCTGGATATAGCGACAGGTGACGAGATAGAGAATCTGTACGAGTCATTGTCAAAGACTATTGCCGAGACCGTAGGCTATCTCGAGGACGTGGAGGCCAAGGGCGAGGAGATCCGCCATATACAGAACGGCCTGATCTACGTGCTCGCCGATATGGTCGAGAGCCGCGACAAGAACACGGGCGACCACGTGCGCAAGACAGCCGCGTATGTGCGCCTGATCATGAATAAGATGAGAGAAAAGGGTATGTATCCGGATATCCTGACCGATGAGTATGTGGAGGACGTCATCAATTCCGCTCCTCTGCACGATGTCGGAAAGATCATGGTCTCCGATGTCATACTGAATAAGCCGGGCAGGCTCACGGACGAAGAATTCGCGATAATGAAGAGCCATACGACAGCCGGAAACAAGATCATCGCGAGCGCGATGAACCTGGTTTCGGACACGGGATATCTGAAGGAAGCAAAGAATCTGGCGACCTATCATCACGAGAGATGGGACGGGACCGGATATCCGAGCGGAAAGAAGGGTGAGGAGATACCTCTCTCGGCGAGAGTCATGGCGGTTGCCGATGTTTTCGACGCGCTGGTTTCGAAGCGTAGCTACAAGGAGCCTTTCACCTTTGAAAAGGCTATGTCGATAATCACCGAGGGCGCCGGCACCCAGTTCGACCCGGCGATCGCGGCACTGTTTGAGGCAGCCTCGGATGAGGTCAGGGCGATAACGATCACGCATGAATCGCTGCTCGGACCGAAGGGGCTACGAGAAGAGTGACGTAACTATTCACAGCTGCCCCAAAACACTCATAATCCTTCCGCCTTTGGCGGAAGCCGCTGCTTCGCAGCTTGCGATTACTCGTGTGTTTTGGCCAGCTTCCACAGCGTAATCTGTACAAGGACGAATCTGCAAGCAAGCTTGCGATTTGTCCTTTTTCAGATTAACTGTGAATAGTTACTATTTCGGCAAAAAAATAAAGCCCCGGGCGGCTTTTAGAGAGCGAAAGTACCCCCACGAAGGATACTTCGGGCGAAAAACAGAATATTGAGTTTTTTCAGATCATGCAGATCTTCGATATCTTCGCAGACCACGGTTTCTCTTGTTTGCGATCAGATCGAAGATCTTTCTTTGATACGTCTCGTTTTCACTTATCCTCGTAAGAGATGTCAGCAAATAGAGAGACAGATTGTAAGGCATACTGTTATGTATGGCCAGGTCTACAAGATATTTTGCTGTCTTAAAGGTTTTGATGTGCGTGTGCCCTTCGGCGAAGGGCTTGCGTTTGTTGATGACAATGAAGCCTCTGGTCATCTTGATAATGATAAATTCGTTTCTGGCATACACCTGGTTTCCCAAGAGCGTGTCCTCCGTTTGGGGAAAAATTTAAAGAGAATTTAACTCTTATAAGAATATTATGAGTAATTTGTACTCACTTGTCTATACTTTTTTTGAAATTTTTTAAAAAATAATATTTTTTCTGTCAAAAAATAAAAATGATGTCAGTTGCAAGAAAATACAAATAAAGAACAATATTTGCACTATCTTTTCATTTCAATATGTGTTAGTATAAAATCAAGCACTATACCCATTGCCGTTATGACAAAAGGAGAAGATATGATCACAATCCCGCAGAATATAAGAGAAGTTTACGAGAAGTCAATGATCCCGCTGATGTTCATGACTCTCGACGACAACGGCGAACCCATTCCGGTTCTTATGTCGGACGGTATTCTGGCCTTTCATCATCTGTCACGCGAAGTGGCGAGTAAGTATTTCGGAAAAAATGAGCACGGGAGCTTTTTTGAGAAGATCCATCCCGATGACGCATCGAAGGTCAAAGTGGTTGGAGAGGAATTCTTAAAGACTCACGGACAGTACGATATCATGTTCAGGACCAGGCACGGCGGCGGAGACGGGTATCATATGATACATGCTTTCGGGCAGTGGCAGACATTCCCCAACGGGAGCGAAGTCGCGGTGGTAGTTTACCATGACATGAGCGAACATGAAGAGTATGTATCCGAACTGGTCACCAAGTTTGATCTGTTCCTTCGTGACGAGTTCTATACCGATATCCTGACAGGTCTCCCTAACCTCAATTATCTCAATAAGTGCTCGGAAGACAGGGTGCGCGCGGTCAGGGCCAACGGCGACGATCCGATGGTCATGTACTTCGACGTGGATTCCATGCAGTCATACAACAATCAGTACGGCTTTAAGCGCGGCGATCAGCTGCTCATGCTCGTGGCGCAGGTGCTTTCCGACGAGTTTATGAGCGGACTTGTTGCGCGTGCTGCTGCGGATCATTTTATCGTAATAGATAAGTTCAGAGGCAAAGAAGAACTGGCAGCCAGGCTTAGCCGTGTAAATGACAGGATAAAGGCGGAGGCTTACGGGATCACGACCGGTATTCATGCGGGAATCTGCGCTGGCGCATACTTTACGAGTACGGCAGTGGCCATCGACCACGCGATCAGGGCGAATAAACTGATCAGCGACGATCTGAATACCGTTTACAAATTTTACGAAGAGGATGACGATACACAGTTCCGCCATAACAGATATGTGGTCGAGAATTTCTTCAAGGCCATGAACAACGGCTGGATAAAGGTTTACTATCAGGGACTGATGAGGCTTGAAACCGGCAACGGAATGGGCTTTGAAGCACTGGCCCGCTGGGTTGATCCGATTAAGGGCATGATCCCTCCGGATAACTTTATTCCGGCTCTGGAAAAGTATCATCTGATGCACGAACTCGACCTGTATATGTTCGAACAGGTCTGCAGGGAGCTTGAACTGCGCCATAAGGCGGGGCTTCCGATACTGCCCGTATCCGTCAATTTCTCGAGACAGGATTTTGATTATATCGATATCGCACGTGAACTCGACCGTATTGTAAAAAAGTACAGGATCGAAGAGTTCGGCATCGACAAGAGCTACTTCATGATTGAGATTACCGAGCAGGGCCTGGTCGGAGCTACGGAGAGATTCCATGAGCAGCTGGCCGCGATAAGGAAGAGCGGCTTCAAGCTCTGGGTAGACGATTTCGGAAGCGGCTATTCGTCGCTGAACGTATTCAGCAGCTTTGACATCGATCTGATCAAGTTTGACATGGATCTGCTGAAGAATCTTGACGCGCATAATGGCGCGAACAGGATCATCCTGAAGGCTATGGTTACCGCGGCGAAGAAACTCGGGATCCATACATTGTGCGAGGGACTCGAGACCGAAGAACAGAAGCAGTTCCTGCTCGATATCGGCTGTGAGCTTGCGCAGGGATATATGTACCATAAGCCCGAGGGGCTCGATACCATATTTGAAAGACTGAACGTGGGCATCCCGATCCCCAGTTGGGAGACCAATGCAGAGAGAAAAAGGCTTGAAGAGTGCTGGCAGGAAAGCCGCTTGTCAGATTCCTTTGAGCTATAGGCCGCTGCAAGAGCGGACGTTTACATACAGTTACGGCGGGAGAGCGAAGAAAACCTTCGCTCTCTTTGCTTTTTGTGTTGTATTTTGACGAATCCGTGGGTTACAATGAATAAAAAGGGCGGAGCGGCCGCCCGCATATTAAGGGAATACGGGGATTACAAATATGCTGAAAAGGATCATTGCATGCGCGATATGCCTGATTCTCGCCGTAACTGCGGCGGGCTGCGGTAAGAAGAATGATGAAAAGTCGGATTCTAAGATCCTCCTGGGCTTCAGCCAGCTGGGATCGGAGAGCGCGTGGCGTATCGGGAATACGCGAGATATCGAGGAACAGGCGGTAAGTTACGATATCAGCCTGATGCTCGAGAACGCAAACCAGAAGCAGGAGAACCAGATCGACGCGATCAGACGCTTTATCGCGTATAAGGTCGATGTCATCGCATTCTCGCCGATCGTCGAGGAAGGCTGGGACAATGTCCTGCTCGAGGCGAAGAACGCGGGCATTCCGGTGATCCTGGTGGACCGTGACATCAGCACCCAGAAGGTTGATCTGACAACCTGCCTGATAGGCGCGGACTTTTACCAGGAGGGAGTGATGGCGGCCGAGTACCTTATCAGGAAGGCCGACGCGCTCGGTATGGAGCATGTGAACATCGTGGAGATCACGGGTACGGAGAATTCCACTCCGATGAGACAGCGCCAGGCGGGCTTTTTCGATACGATCGCGGCGGACGGGCGCATGACGGTGCTCGAGAGCATTGACGGTGATTTCCTAAAGAGCCGCGGCGCGGAGTGCATGAGATATCTGTTGAAGACTTATTCGGACACGATAGATGTGGTATTCAGCCACAATGACGAGATGACTTTGGGCGCGCTTCCCGAGATCGAGAAAGCGGGCCTTGTACCCGGCAAGGACATTATCATCATATCGATTGACGGCGGACAGGATGCCATCGACGTGCTCAAGGAAGGCCGGATCAACTGCGTGGTCGAGTGCACGCCGAAGCTCGGAAAGGCGCTGATGGAGACCGTTCTAATGCTCAAGGCCGGCGAGAAGGTCGATGCGGTCATTCATCCCGAGGAGCAGGTTTTCAGTGACGAGCAGGATCTGTCGCAGCTTGCGCCGAGAGGATACTGAGCATAGCGGAGAAGGATTATGGGAGAGCGGATCAGAAAGGAAAAGAGCATACTCGGCCGGATCAACGATCTGAGCCACAAACTGGTGCTGATGCTGGTGTTCCCTATCATCATCAGTCTGGTACTCATGCTCTTTTACGCCTGGAAATATCACAGCGCGATAACAAGAATGGAGACGATCGCGGACTTAAAGACCGCAGTTACCGAGGATATCCCGGGTGCGGCGTGGAACGTGGTCAGCGGCCGTGAGACATTTCCGGAGAGCAATATATACAACAAGATCCACGAAGTGGATTACACGATAGAGACGATCACCGACCGGACCGGATCGGAGAATCGTCTGTCGCTGATCGTCGCGAGCCGCACGATGCAGACGCTGGAGAACTATGTCGACCGAATCCGTGACAACATTGACAACGAGGTGCCGGTAGTCCAGAACGAAGAAGTACTCGGAGAGATCAGAGGCGTGGCCTCGCTCGTTGACAGCATGCTGAACGACTATATTGCGCAGGAGATACATTCCGCGGCGCAGATGAGTTTGAGCCTGAGGCTCGTAATCATCCTTACGGCGGCTGCCGAAGTGATCATCGTAGTGATCGCGCTGCTGCTCAGGAACAGTACGGTTAAGGCTACCGCGGACTCCGTACGTCAGCCGATCGAGCGCCTCGAGGAGGTAGCTGCGCAGCTGGCCGAGGGAACTCTCGACGCGAGGCTTCCCGACACAGACGTTTCGGAGCTTCGGAACCTGACCATGCAGGTAAATACGATGGCGGACCGCCTCGAGAATATGATGGAGCAGAGCCAGAAAGACGGACGGAATCTGCGAAAGGCGGAGCTCAGGACCCTGCAGGCGCAGATCAATCCCCATTTCCTGTACAATACGCTTGACGCGATCGTCTGGAAGGCAGAGGCGGGTGAGAAGGACGAGGTCATCCACCTGACCAGCGCGCTTTCCGATTTCTTCAGGATCAGCCTTTCTTCGGGCGCCGACTGGATCCCGATCAGCCAGGAAAAGAAGCATATAGATGGCTATCTGAAGATCCAGCAGACCAGATACCGCGATATCATGCAGTACGAGATCGACATACCCGACAGTATCGGCGAGTATTATATCTTAAAGCTCCTGCTGCAGCCCCTGGTTGAGAATGCGCTCTACCACGGGATCAAGATCAAAAGGGGCGGAGGAAAGATATGTGTTTCGGGCAGGCTGGAGGACGGATATCTGGTATTCAGCGTGCGGGATACCGGCTCGGGCATGACGAAGGAACAGCTGAGGGACCTCAGCGAGAGGATGAAGAAGGGCCAGCCCACGGTCAGCGAGGGCTCGGGCGGCTTCGGACTTGTAAATGTTAACCTGCGCATACGACTTTATTATAACCAGGCCGACGGCTTAAGGATCGAAAGCGGCGCGGACGGCACCGAAGTAAGTTTCAGGGTGCCCTGCCGCACAAGAGAGGAGATTTCCGACAATGAAAGTGTTTCTGGCTGATGACGAGATAGTGGTAAGAGAGGGCATCAGAGAGTCCTTCCCGTGGGACGAGACGCCCTATACGCTGGTCGGCGAGGCGCCCGACGGGGAAATGGCGCTCCCGATGATCAGGGACACGAACCCGGACATCGTGATCACCGATATCAAAATGCCCTTTATGGACGGCATCGAGCTCTGCAGGACATTGCGTGCGCAGATGCCCTGGATAGGGATCATAGTGCTTAGCGGTTACGATGAGTTTGAGTATGCGCGCCAGTGCATCCAGCTCGGCGTGCGCGAATATATGCTGAAGCCGATCAACGCCGAGGAGCTGCGCTCCGTGCTCGACAAGGTGAGCGCCCAGCTCGAGGACGAGAGGAAGACTCTCGAGCATGCGGCGAGCCTGCGTGCCCGTATGGAGGGCGACGGCAAATTCGTGAAAGAGAAGCTGATCGGTTCGCTCTTTTCGGATGAGGCGGCAGAGGAAGACGCGGACAATGTATTAAAGCAGCTGGCAGCGATGGGCTGTCCGATCCCCGCGAAATATTATGTGGTGATCGACGCGGCGTTCAATCCCACCGGAGAAGGCCAGGAGGCCGCGGTCTCGCTCGCCGAGAGCAGCGGCGGCATAGTGCATGCTTCCGCTGGCAGAGTGGGAACGAGGCTTCTGGTGCTCGGGGATACGGCAGAGGACGCGGAGGAGAGGGCCTACGCATTTGCCTCTTCTCTCGTGAGGGAGCTCGAGCGCAGCGGATGTACGGGAATTCGCGTGGGTATCGGCGATATCGTCGATGCTCCCGCCCGGATATACAACAGCTTCAGGGCGGCGAGACATATACGTCACCTCCTCGTCGAGCGCACCGATGAAAAAGCGATAATCCTCGGAGTCAGGGAGATGGGTGAGGCCGCGGACGAGAGAAAGACCCCGTCGGTTATCAGCGAGGCGAAGCTCTACATGTCGCAGCATTTCACAGATCCGAACCTGATGCTGCAGGACGTTGCCAAAGCGGTGAATATGAGCAACAGCCGCTTCTCAACTGTATTTTCCCAGCAGAACGGCCAGACTTTTACCGAGTATCTGATCTATCTGCGCTTAAATAAGGCCAAGGAACTGCTGCGCGGCACGAATTTCAAGAGCTCGCAGATCGCGCGTGAATCCGGCTATAACGATGCGCATTATTTCAGTTATATTTTCAAGAAAAATGTCGGGATCACACCCTCTGAATACCGTCAGCAGTATCAAAACCAACCGGAGTAAAACAATATTCAACCGTTTGCCGAAAACGTGTAAGAATACGATATAAAATCAAACCAAGACGAAATGAACGTCGATTTACCTCATCCTCCAAATGGGCTATGCTTTCTTCAGGCGGCCGGAATGCCGCAAATATAAGGAGGAGAATGTAATGAGGAAAATTTCAAAAGTTTTGGCACTTGTACTGGTTCTTATCCTGGCTCTTTCGATGAGCGCCTGCTCAAAGAAGTCGGGAAACATCAAGGTCGGCGTTGTTAACAACCCCCCTTCGGAGTCCGGTTACCGCGAGGCTAACGTTAAGGACATGGAAGCAGTTTTCTCGAAGGAAAACGGCTATGATCTGAAGACCTACTACAGCATCAAGAACGACGATCAGCTTCAGGCTGCTCAGGGCTTCATCACCGAGGGTGTTGATTACCTGCTCATTTCCGCAGCTGAGACTACAGGATGGGATGCAGTTCTCAAGAAGGCTAAGGAAGCCGGCATCAAGGTTTACTTATTCGACCGTATGATCGATGTAAGCGAAGACCTCTACGAGGCAGCAGTTGTATCGGATATGGCAAAGGAAGGCGAGACCGCAGTTAACTGGCTGCTCGACCAGAACCTTTCCGAGTACAAGGTTATCCACATCCAGGGTGCTATGGGTTCGGACGCTCAGATCGGACGTACCGGTGCTCTTGACGCTCAGTTTGCTTCGGGCAAGATGACAAAGGTTGTTCAGCAGACAGCTACATGGGATGAGGCAGAAGCTAAGAAGATCGTTGAGTCCGTTATCAACAGCGGTGAAGACTTCAACGTAATCTACGCAGAGAACGACGGTATGGCTAAGGGCGCTGTTGCAGCTCTTGACGAGAACGGTATCACTCACGGTGTAGGCGGCAAGGTTATCGTTATGGGCTTTGACTGCAACAAGTGGGCTCTCAGAGAGCTTCTTGCAGGCAAGTGGAACTATGATGGACAGTGCTCACCTTTCCAGGCTCAGATCATCAGCGATCTGATCAAGGGAAACAAGACTTCGTCCACCAAGAAGATCATCAACGAAGAGAAGGGCTTTGACGCTACAAAACTTACTCAGAGCGACATCGACACCTACGGTCTCGGCGAATAATAAAGCAATAAACGAATGAATTCGGACGGCGCAGCTGAGCAATTTCAGGCTGCGCCGTTTTTTAACAAACATGAGGAGGGCATGTGATGGGATCAAACATGCAGGATAACACATTGCTGCAGATGCGTCATATAGAGAAGCGCTTCCCCGGAGTACTCGCGCTTCACAATGTGGATTTTACCCTGAGAAAGGGTGAGATCCATGCTCTCATGGGCGAAAACGGAGCCGGAAAATCAACCCTTATCAAGATACTCACGGGCGTTTACCAGATGGACGGCGGCGAGATCAGGATCGACGGAGAAAGCGCCGTGATCCGTTCACCGCAGGACGCCCAGAACAAGGGTATCAGCACAGTTTATCAGGAGATCACGCTTTGCCCGAACCTGACCGTTGCCGAGAATATGTTCATCGGCAGAGAGACCGGTTCGTGGATAAAGCATAAGGATTACGAGCAGCGCGCGGACGAGATACTGAACCGTCTCGGCATCCCTGCGAGAAGCTCGCAGCAGCTCGGAAGCTGCTCCCTTGCGGTACAGCAGATGGTGGCCATCGCACGTGCGGTAGATATGAAATGTAAGGTCCTTATACTGGACGAGCCCACATCTTCACTGGACGACAAGGAAGTAAACATGCTCTTTGACCTGATGAGAGACCTGAAGAAGCAGGGTGTAGGCATTATCTTCGTTACGCATTTCCTGGAGCAGGTCTACGAGGTCAGCGACCGCATCACGGTACTTCGCAACGGCGAACTCGTCGGGGAATATCCGACCGAGGAACTGCCCCAGGTAGAGCTGGTAGCGAAGATGATCGGTAAGGAGCTGGACGAACTGAGTGCGCTCGGTGAGAGCGAAGAGGAGAGCGAAGGAGCCAAAGAGGTCTTTTACGAGGCCGAGAATCTTTCGAGCAGTGCCGCTCAGCCTTTCAATTTCTGCATACATCAGGGAGAGGTCAACGGATTTACCGGACTGCTCGGATCGGGCCGAAGCGAGAGCGTGAGAGCCATTTTCGGTGCGGACAAGGTAAACGGGGGCAGTGTTAAGATCAAGGGAGAGCCCGTGAAGATCACGCGTCCGATCGATGCCATGAAGCACGGTATCGGATATCTGGCTGAGGACAGAAAGCGTGACGGCATCATCGCCGAGCTCAGTGTCAGAGAGAATATTATACTTGCGCTGCAGGTCATGAACGGCTTCTTTAAGCCCATCAGCCGCAGCGAATCCGAAGCATTTGCGGATGAATACATAAAAGTTTTGAACATAAAGACTGCGAGCCGCGAGACACCCGTAGGGTCTTTAAGCGGAGGCAATCAGCAGAAAGTGATACTTGCCAGATGGCTGCTCACCCATCCGGATTATCTGATCCTCGACGAGCCGACCCGAGGCATCGATGTCGGAACAAAGCTCGAGATCCAGAAGCTGGTGCTCAAACTGGCCGAGGAGGGCGTGAGCGTGACTTTCATTTCCTCGGAGGTTGAGGAGATGCTGCGTACCTGCAGCCGCCTGATCGTTATGCGCGACAGGCATATCGTGGGCGAGCTCAAGGGACGCGACCTGAATCAGTCGCAGGTAATGAAGACGATAGCGGGAGGTGAGGCTTAAGATGAAGAAAGAATCAAAGAAGTTCTTTTCAACGGGCCTCGGTCAGCTGACGATCCCGCTCGTTGCGATCTTCCTGCTTGTATTATTTAATCTGATCAGGGATCCCGGCTTTTTCGAGATCGGGATCATGCATAACAATGACGGAAATGTAGTGCTCGCGGGCAACCTGATAAGCATTATCAACGGCGCGAGCGAACTGGCCGTGCTTGCGATGGGCATGACGCTCGTTACAGCGGCCTGCGGCGGACAGGATATCAGCGTGGGCGCTGCTGCGGCGATCGCGGGCAGCGTATTCGTAAAGGTACTCAAATCGGCGTCCTCCATCAACGGCGGAACCGTGATCGCGGCATTCCTTGCGGCCTGCGTTGTTGCCATGCTGTTCGGAACCTTTAACGGAACCCTCGTTGCGGTCTTCAGGATCCAGCCAATGATCGCGACTCTGATACTTTATACCTGCGGACGTTCGATCGCGTACTGGATCAACGGAGGCGCGACGCCGACCGTCAGCAGCCCGATCATTACGGCGATAGGCGGCTTTATCCCGGGAATACCGATCCCGACGCCTGTTATCATCGTTATCGTGGTAGCGATCCTGTTCAAGCTTGTATTCCATTTTACCTCGCTTGAGTTGTTTACGCAGTCTGTCGGCATCAACGGCAGCGCGGCGCGTCTGAACGGTATCAATTCGACATTTATCAAGCTTCTGTCCTTTATCATTCTCGGCATCTGCGTGGCGGTTTCGGGAAGCATCGGCGTGAGCCGTCTCGGACTGATCAACCACGAGACGCTGCTGATCGATATCGAGATGGATACGATCCTTGCCGTGGCCATCGGCGGAAACAACCTCGGCGGCGGCCGCTTCAAGATCAGCGGAAGCATTATCGGAGCATACGTTATCCAGATGCTCACGATCACGCTCTATGCGATGAAGGTTTCATCCACGGACGTTAAGGCCTATAAGGCGATCGTCATCGTTCTTCTCGTGGTCATCGGTTCACCCGTGATCAAGAAGAAATTCGAGAAGCTCATGGCCCGCCTGAAAAGCGGTAAGTCCGGAGTATCGGCGAAAGGAGCGGGTGAATCATGAAGAAAGACAAAAAGACTTTCAGAGAGCCTCTTACCGATACCCAGCTGCTGATGACGATCACGATCGGCATTTTCATGGTAATGTACATTCTCGCCATGATACTCTTCGGCGGCGGATTCCTTCACGTACAGCAGATATTTGATATGCTGAACGACAACGCCAGCCTTATCATCGTTTCCTGCGGCCTGACGATCGTAATGATCGGCGGCGGCATTGATATCAGCGTGGGCGCTGTAACATCGCTCGTTGTAATGAGCTGTGTTCTGTATCTCAACAACGGCGGAAATATATTTGTTTCGATCCTGCTCGCGCTCGGCATCGGACTCGCGTTCGGCGTCGTGCACGGCTTCCTGATCAGCTACCTTGAGATCCAGCCGTTCATCGTGACGCTGGCGGGCATGTTTTTCGCAAGAGGCATGACGACGATCCTCTCGGTTAATCCGCAGAAGGCGGCGCACGAAGGCTTCCTGGCGCTGATGGACGCAAAGATCGAGATCGGCTGGCTCGGATATGTGGCGAAAAACGGCAACAGGGTTCCCGCACGAATGGAGCTTGGCGTGGTCATAGCGCTCATATGTGTGATAGTGATCTTTATCATGCTCAAATACGTCCGCCTCGGCCGTAATTTCTACGCAATGGGCGGAAACCAGCAGAGCGCGCTGATGCTCGGCATCAATGTAAAGCGCACGCGCTTCATGAGCTATCTGATCTGCGGACTCTTAAGCGGTATCTCGGGCTATGTTTTCATGATGCATACCGGCGCAGGCAATGCGACTAACGCGGCGGGCATGGAAATGAACGCGATCGCTTCGTCGATCATCGGCGGAACGCTGCTGACCGGCGGCGTGGGCAATGTGGCCGGCACCTTTTTCGGCGTAATGACGCTGACCACGATCAAGAAGATCGTTGTATCCAGCGGTCTGAACGATCCCTGGTGGCAGAGCATCACGACCGGAGGCATGCTGTGCTTCTTCATCCTGCTGCAGAGCGTAGTGCTCGGCAGGAGAGCGGCAAAGAAGAAAACCTGACTTCTTCAGCATTTTTTTCATAACTGTCCTATGGATCGGCAGGCAACCGGGGGAGGTGGCCTGCCGGTCCGATTTTTTGTTTGCGAGATGTCGTAATTTCACTCGCGTGCGGGGATGTGTTTTGATATAATAAAAGTCAGTAAAACAATGTGAGGTCTGTTATGAAACGGGAATTCGAGCGATATGACATGAAAGAAGCGCCCAGACGCACAAAATGGTATCTCCGGCCGCTTACGTGGATACTTAGCATGCCGGATGTTTGGAAACATAAAAATATCCTGCACAGGGAGGGAACCGAGGGCCTTAAGGCACCGTTTGTCCTGCTCTGCAACCATAACGCGTTCATGGACTTTAAGGTGGCTACCAAGGCCATTTTCCCTATGCGCGCGAACTATGTGGTGGCGATCGACGGATTCATCGGCCGCGAGCAGCTCCTTCGTAATGTAGGCTGCATCTGCAAGCGGAAATTCACGAATGACACGATGCTGGTCAGACAGCTCATGCGCACGGTAAAGAACGGCGATGTGGCGGTGATCTATCCCGAGGCGAGGTATTCGCTCTGCGGCACGACCGCGGTCCTGCCCGAGTCTTTAGGGAAGCTCTGCAAGCTGTTAAAAGTCCCGGTTGCCGTGCTGATCTGCCACGGACATCATGTGAATTCACCGTTCTGGAACCTGCACGATCGAGGCGTGAAGCCCACGGAAGCAGAATATAAGCTGCTCTATACCGCGGAAGAACTGGCTGCGGCGTCTGTCGATGAGATAAATAAAAAGATCGTCGAGGTTTTCCAATACGACGATTTCGCATGGCAGAAGGAAAAGGGCATCAGGATCACTTACGAAGGCCGCGCCGAGGGCCTGCACAAGGTGCTCTATCAGTGTCCGGCCTGTCGCACCGAGTTCAAAATGAAGTCAAAAGGCAAGATCCTTTCCTGCGGCGCCTGCGGCAAGGAATGGGAGATGACGGAGCTTTCGGAATTGCGGGCTCTTGACGGCAACACCGAGTTTTCGCATATTCCCGACTGGTACGAGTGGGAGCGCGCGAACGTGCGCCGTGAGGTAGAGAACGGGACATATTCTTCGGGCGTCCTGCCCGTACATGTCGACACACTGCCGAATGCGAAGAAGTTCATCCGTTTGGGCAGCGGAACCCTCGTGCACGACATGAACGGCTTTACTGTCCGCGGCACCGATGTCGACGGCGATCCGTTCGAGATGATCAAGAACGTGCCGTCGCTGTATTCCTGTCATATTGAGTATGAGTACCTGGGTAAATTCGGAGACTGCGTGGATCTGAATACCCTTGAGGATACATGGTACATTTACCCCGAACCCGATAAATGCGAGTTCGCGGTGACAAAGATGGCGCTTGCGACCGAGGAACTGTATGAGGATTACAGGAGGAAGCAAGGGAAGAATGCTTAACGAAAGGAGGCAAAAATGTTTAAGTTTTGGGGTGACGGTTCTGCCGAGGCTATGAGCCTTGTCGACAGAATACAGGTCAGGAGCACGGCGAATTTCAACTGGACATTTATCTTTATTCTGGCCGTGGTCTTTTACGTTTACTGGAGTGAGGTACACAAGAAGAATTATGAGGTGATCTGCGCCGGATTTGCGCTCTACGGAGTGCACTGGCTCTATGAGATCTGCAACGCGATCATCGGGCATGTGACCGGATATCCGCTGTGGTCGGTATCGAACGAGTCTACGACTTTCATCCTGCTCGTCGGCGTATGCTGGGAACTGTCGATGATGTTCTCGCTGGCAGGTATCATTTCGTTCAAGATGCTTCCGCAGGACAGGACAAAGCGGTATTTCGCGAAGAACGGCAAGAAGGGCATCAGCTGCAAGCTGGTCGGAGCGATCGAGATGGCTCTGCTGTTCGCGCTGTTTGAGTCATTCCTTGCGGGCACCTCGAACCATTCGTTCATCTGGGTATATAAGTGGTGGGGCGTGCTGCCTGTATTCATCACCACCTACATCCCGTTCTTCCTCGCGAGCAACTATGTGCCTGACATGGAGCCAAAGAAGAGGAAGATATTCCTTGCGACCGAGTGGGGCCTCGTAGCGTTACTGCTGATCATCCTCATTCCGCTGGGTATTATTTAAATGTTTATCGCCCCTCAGTCTGTTGAGGACTGAGGGTTTTTCATAGAAATGGCCTGTTATATGGCCGGAAAGCGAGTTATTTTCAAATGATCAAAACAACAGGAACCCCTCTTGATCTGAAAAATATAAAGGTCAACGATCCCTTCTGGAAAGCCGAGATGGAGCTGGTACGCAGGGAGGTCATCCCCTATCAGTGGAACGCGATCAACGACAGGGTTGAAGGCGCGGAGCCCAGCTACGCCATGCGCAATTTCAAAATAGCCGGGAAGATCACCGCGGCACGGAAGGAACAGGGCGCGGCGTACAAGGAGGTTATCTGGCCCACGAATATCTTCCGTCCCATACCAGAGGACGGGGTCATGGAAGACCGTTTCTACGGATTCCTGTTCCAGGACACCGATTTTTCCAAGTGGATCGAGGCTGTGGGATATTCCCTCGTACAGCATCCCGACGCGGAGCTCGAGAGGACGGCCGACGAGGCGATAGACATCGTCTGCGCGGCGCAGCAGCCGAACGGCTATCTCGACACGTATTACATCATCAATGACATGTCGAAGATATTCACGAACCTGAAGGACCATCACGAGCTGTACTGCTTAGGCCATCTGACCGAGGGCGCGGTGGCTTATTATCAGGCCACGGGCAAGGACAAGCTCCTGAATGCCGCACGACGTTTTGCTGACTTTGTTTATGAGAAGTTCGGAAGGGAAGAGGGGCAGATCAAGGGCTATCCGGGACATGAGATCGCGGAGATGGCGCTCGTGCGGCTCTATGAGGTCACGGGTGATGACAAATACCTGAAGCTCAGCAAGTATTTCATTGATGAGAGAGGGCAGCAGCCCTATTACTTTGACAAAGAGCATCCCGATGAGGCGAAGCGCCGCGGCGAGGGGCTCGGATATTTCTATTATCAGTCGCATCTGCCGGTGAGAAACCAGGATGAGGCGACAGGACACGCGGTACGTGCGGTATATCTCTACTCGGGTATGGCGGACGTTGCGAGACTGACCGGCGATGAGGAGCTGTATAAGGCCTGCCTCAGGCTCTGGGACAGCATAGTGAACAGAAAAATGTACATCACCGGAGGCATCGGCGCCACGAATCACGGCGAGGCATTCCTCTACGATTACGAGCTGCCGAACGATCTGGCTTACTCGGAGACCTGCGCTGCGATCGGACTGGTATTCTTCGCGAGGAGGATGCTGCAGATAGATGTGGACAGCAAATACGCCGATGTCATGGAGAGAGCCCTGTACAATACGGTTCTGGCCGGAATGGCGCTCGACGGCAAGAGCTTTTTCTACGTGAACCCGCTTGAGGTGCGTCCCGAGGCTTGTCACAAGGATGAGCGCAAATTCCATGTGAAGCCCGTACGCCAGAAATGGTTCGGCTGTGCGTGCTGCCCGCCCAACATAGCGCGTCTTGTAAGCTCTGTCGGTGCTTACGCATATAGTGAAAGCGAAGATACGCTGTTCATGCACCTGTATGTTGGCGGAACTATAGAGAAAACATATGGGGATAAAGAGATCGTCTGGGATGTTGATTCGGACGTTCTCGAGAGCGGGAAGCTTCGTATAACCTGCAGGGAAATAAGAGCAAAGCGCGGAGCTGAATCAGGTGCAGAGAACTGCAGCACGGAAACCGGATCTGCGGGCATGGCTCTTGCTGTCCGCATCCCCGACTGGTGTGATTCCTACACCTTAAACTGCGGCTCATATGCACACGAGCTCAAAAAGGGCTACGAGTACATCAGCGGAAGCTTTAAGCAGGGCGATGTGATCGTGATCGAATTCGCAAAGAGCGTGCGGATCATGGAGGCTTCTTCGGCAGTTCCCGAGGACCACGGTAAAGTGGCGCTTTCCTACGGACCCTTCGTATACTGCATCGAAGAGAAGGATAACGGCAGGGACCTGCATATGGTTTCGGTATGCACGGACGCTTCGAAGGCAAGGCTCGGGAAGCTGACGATCGAAGGCAGCGAAGTCACTACGATCGTGCTGCCGGGAAAGCGGGAAAAGGCTAAGACCGAAGCGCTGTACCAGGCGTATACGAAGCCTGAGTACGACGAATGCGAGCTCATATTTATCCCTTACTACACATGGGCAAACCGCGGTGAGGGTGAGATGAGAGTCTGGGTAAACAGATAAAAGATCCCCCGACGGCAATTTAAAAACTGCCGC
>JAEEGH010000819.1_pt1 | contig 96419 bp, 60 predicted proteins | sample 9134181 | NCBI WGS metagenome assembly JAEEGH01 (sample SAMN16246544, study PRJNA631951) | gut metagenome | biome: gut microbiome; feature: rumen; material: DP-attached | host: Bos | place: Iran: Karaj | collected 2018-10 | reverse complement strand
CATAGGGCTGCAGTCCAAGCCAGAAGTAACGGCCATCAGCCGTAAACACGGTCTGTATGCGGTTGACAGGCAGTTCCAGCCCTGCAGGATTAAGATGATAGAACCTGAAAGGTGAACGCTTGGTACTCAGGTGAACAATACCCTGGTTGCGGGTAAGTACCCAAAGATTCCCGTGCCCGTCGGTAGCGAGACTATAGCAAAAACTGAGTTCAGGGTGGTTTTCCACCTTCTGGTCGTCATCAAGGTCCACACTGGTAAGACCCTCAATGCAGCAGCCCCAGACAGCATGGCTCACAGAATCCTCCACCAGCTGATGGAACGTCCTGAAGTCGCGCCGCCCCTCGTTCATCCTATGGATACCAGGATCAGACTCATTTTCAGGATTGTCCAGACGGATGATACCATTCTCCCATGTACCTATCCAGAGTCGTCCACGACTATCTATCAACTGTGACTGCACCGTATTACGTTCACTCAGACGGGGGTAGGACACCAGTTTGCCACTATGATGGTCCAGTCGGAGAAGACCGCCTTCCCACGTGCCTATATAAATATTACCTTTCTTGTCCTCAGAAAAAGAACGTACACCAGCAGGCAGACTGATATCGATGAATTCGTCGTTATTTGCATCATAGCGCGACATGCCATTTGCAGTTCCCACCCAGATTGTTCCGTCGGATGAGGTAAACAAGGCATCGATAGAACGGGCGTTCTGACTCTGAAGACGATAGGACTTGAATGTACTCTTGCGGCGATTGAAACAAGCCAAGCCGTCATGTGTGCCAAGCCACAAACGGTTTTCAGGAGCTTCCGTCATCCTATGTACATAGTTGTTGGGCAGGATACCTGGCGAGTAAGCATCGTTCCGGTAAGCCTTGAAACGGTAGCCATCGTAGGCACATACACCCTGATCAGTACCGATCCACATCAGCCCGTTGTGGTCGAACATCAGGCAACGCGCCTCTTCAGCTCCCTCCACAGGCGTCTGCGAAACGATTCTGAGTGGAACGAGTTGTGCTAATGCCTGCTGACACAGCATCAGGATGATTGACAATATAAAGAAGCGGTTCATTTTCGACTATTTTGCTCTGCAAAGATAAGAACTTATTTCGAAAATTCCAAGTATTTAGCCTTTTTTATTCAAAACTCGGAAAATTGATTCAAAAACCCCGCCAACAGAAGTTGACGGGGAAAATTGTTTATTTAGGCTGCAGGGCGACATATTCTTTGGGAGATTGAGAGCTTGGTAATGTCAGCCGTAGCGGTGATGGTAGTGGTTAAGAGTTTTTCTAATTATTGACAAAAGTGATTTATCAGGTAAAAAAGACGTGAAATATCGATGAATTGGGGCAGAAATAACGATTTGTTCCCTATAAATCATAATGAGGAGACATTGATTTAAATCAATTATCGTACCTTTGCCACCGAAATCAACATTCGTTTTACGAATCATCAGTAGATTCATTTACTAACAATATTAACATTAACTCAAACACAGTAACAAATGAAGAATGTTCATCTATCTCTCCCATCCAAGAAGCTATGCTTCGCGATGGCGTTGGCAGCAGGAATCATGGCATTCCCATTGCCAACAATGGCAGAACAGGCCGTTCAGAACGTCCAGCAGACTGGCGTGGTGAAAGGCCAGGTAACTGACAAGAACGGTGACGGCGTGATTGGCGCTACCGTGAAAGTCAAGGATGCAGCAACAGGTACAGTGACCGATTACGACGGAAACTTCAGCCTGAACGTGCAGAAGGCAGGAACACTCGTGGTTTCCTACATCGGCTACCTGACAAAGGAAGTGGCCTTTACCCCTGGTCAGACGCTTAACATCTCCATCGAAGAGGATGCCACTGCACTCGATGAAGTGGTAGTAGTAGGTTATGGTGTCCAGAAGAAGTCGGACGTGACTGGTTCTGTCACCTCTATTAATAAGGATCGCCTGAGCAAGCTGCCAGTAACCAACGTACTGCAGGCTGTACAGGGCGCCGCAGCTGGTGTGACCATCACTCAGGGTTCTTCAATCCCTGGCGATGCCCCCTCAGCATTGGTCCGCGGACGTAACTCTATCAACGCAGGTACTGGTCCTTACATCGTAGTCGACGGTATCCCCATCTCGAAGAGCGGTGGTTCACTCAACGATATCAACCCTGGCGACATCGAGTCGATGGAAATCCTGAAGGATGCCTCTGCTACAGCTATCTATGGTACGAACGGTGCCAACGGTGTCATCCTAATCACCACCAAGCATGGTAAGGACGGCAAGCCCAGCGTCAGCTATAATGGCTACATCGGCTTTGAGAACTTTGCCCACAAGATGGACTACTGTAACGGAGCGCAGATTACCCAGCGTTATAAGGACTATGTAGCTCAGAACCCTGGTGAAACAATGTACAACGACTTCGTAAAGAACCAGAACGAGGCTGAGGCTCAGGCTGCAGGCCGTGAAACCGACTGGCTCTACGATATGATATCGCAGACTGGTATCATCCAGGATCACAACGTTACGGTCAATGGTGGTGCCGAGAAGGTCAAGTACTTCATCTCTGGCGACTACATGAGCCAGAAGGGTGTACTGAAGGGCTTCAACTACAAGCGCTACTCACTCCGTATGAACATCGATGCCGACGTGACAGATTATCTGAGAATCGGTACTAACAGCTACATCGTCAGCCACAACCGTGATGGCGGCCGTGTGAACTTCATGATGGCTGAGGCTATGTCGCCTTATGGTAAGGTATACGAGGACGATGGCAGCTATTGCATCTACCCGATGTATACTGAGAGCTTGTTCTTCAACCCGATGCGTGACATCAACCAGGACCACGAGCGCCGTCAGTGGAACATCAACCTCAATGCTTACGCTGAGCTGAACTTCGGCAATATCTGGAAGCCTTTGTCAGGTCTTACCTACAAGTTCAACTTCGGATACTCATTCGTTCCTAAGCGAGAGAACTATTATAATGGTGCCGAGCAGAACGATCCTAACGGATACGGTTATATCTTCAACGCTGAGACCCAGAGTCGCACAGTGGAGAATATCCTGACCTATGCAAAGGATATCCAGAAGCACCACTTCGACATCACGTTGCTTTACGCATCTTCACGCAAGAAGTATCACGACAACACCGCAACTGGCGCCAAGTTCATCAATGATGAGCTGCTGTGGCACAACCTCGGCGGTGGTGGTACACAGACTGCCAAGTCATACACCGATCTCTATAAGACAGTTTCTCAGATGGGACGTCTGAACTACTCTTACGACAGCCGCTACCTCTTCACCTTCACAGTACGTCGAGACGGTTCGTCTGTGTTCGGTAGTGACAATAAATACGGTACATTCCCCTCTATAGCCCTAGGTTGGAACATCGCCAACGAGAAGTTCATGGAGAAGGCTGACTGGCTGAACAACCTGAAGCTACGCCTCTCTTACGGTAAGGCAGGTAACGAGGCCATCGGCGTATACGAGACACTGGCCAAGATGTCGAATGCTGCCCTGACAATGGACGGACAGTCAAATACAGCTCTCTACCCCAGCAGCCGCATGGGTAACTCTGGACTGGGTTGGGAGACCACCAAGACTTTCAACATCGGTATCGACTTTGGTTTCCTGAACAACCGCATCAACGGTAACATCGACTTCTATACATCTACGACCACCGACTTGCTGTTGCAGCGCAACCTGCCGAAGATCTCTGGTTTCTCGAATGTATATATGAATATGGGTAAGACCGCTAACAAGGGTCTTGAGATCACCATCAACTCTAAGAACATTGTAACGAAAGACTTTACATGGGGTACCAACCTCGTATGGTCTTGGAACAAGAATGAGATCAAGGATCTCTACGGAGACGAGAAGAGCGATATCGGTAACCGTTGGTTCATCGGAGAGCCTATCAGCGTGATCTACGACTATGAGATGGTAGGTATCTGGCAGAAGGAAGAGATCGATCGCGGCGACCATCTGAAATGGGATCCTCAGGCTCAGCCCGGTGACGTGAAACTGCGCGACGTGAACGGTGATGGCAAGATCGATCCTAACGACGATAAGACCATCCAGGGACAGACCACTCCGAAGTGGATTGGCGGTTTGACCAACACCTTCACTTACAAGAACCTCTCACTGAGCATCTTTATCCAGACCGTACAGGGCCTGAAGCGTAATAACTCTCTGCTGGGCACAGCCAGCGATGAGATGGGACGCCGCAACTCACCCACTGAGATCGGCTACTGGTCGGAGAGCAATCCTAGCAACGAGTTCCGCTCACTGAGCAAGACCTCTAACCGCTGGGGCTACGGATTCCCATGCGATGCCAGCTTCACACGTATCAAGGACGTGACACTGAGCTATCAGTTCCCTGCACAGATCATCAATGCCCTGCGCATCAGCGCTCTGACAGTCTATGCCAGCGCACGCAACCTCGCAACCTTCACCAGCTGGAAGGGATGGGATCCTGAGGCTGATATCACGCAGCGTGGATGGGGTGGCTATGAGAACAACTACCCGATGACGAAGAGCTATGTATTCGGTCTTAACGTGACGTTCTAAAGGTAAAAAGGTAAAATAGTAAAAAAGTAATGATTATGAAACTAAGAAACATTATATATTCAGTAGTTGCTGTCAGCACACTGGCTCTGACCTCATGCAGCGACAGCTACTTGGATGAGAAGATGTACTCGAACTACGGCACAGATGTAGCCGATGTCGAGGCAAAAGTCATCGGTCTGCACTATAAGTATGCAGCCCTCTGGGGTATGTCTAGTCGCCAGGGATTCACAGGCATCTGGCAGGATGGTACCGACGTGGGTGCCCCTGGCGATACCGAAGGTGTAGAGGTTCCTTTCTTCCAGTATGGTTCACTGAACTCTGAGAACGGTGGTGTCAGCTTCCTGTGGGAGAATCTCTATAGCATTATCAACAGCGCCAACATCATTATTAATACTGAGAATGTAGATCCTGCCGGCAAGGCTGAGGCCGAGTTCTTCCGTGCGTACGCTTACAACCTGCTCGTCACCCTCTGGGGACCAGTACCCCTCATCACTGAGAGCAAGGCTGTACCACGCACAGACTTTACCCGTAACGCCGTTGCAGAGATAGATGGTGTCATCACATCAGACTTGAACGACGCTATTGCCAATCTGCCTGAAGTAGGCAAGACCAAGATGCAGAACCGTATCAATAAGGACTGTGCACGCATCCTTGCCGGAGAGGCTTTCCTCCGCATGGGCAAGGCTGCTGAGGCCGAGGCTGCTGTTTCACCTGTCATCAGTAGCGGTAACTACAAACTGATCTCTGAGCGTTATGGTAAGTATCTCGCAGAAGCTGGCGATTACTACAGTGACATGTTCCGTTGGCACAACCAGCGCCGTTCGGAGGGTAACACTGAGGGTATCTGGGTCTTCCAGATGGAGTACAACCGAGACGTGACGGGTGGTACCATCGACAACCCCCAGCAGCGTCGTAACTGGGTGGCAGCCTTCCACAAGATCGACGGTATGCAGAATGCCGACTCTATCGGTGGACGTGGTAACGGACGTCTGCGCCTGAGCAACTATGTAAAGTATGGTATCTATGAGAAAGGTGATATCCGTAACTCTAACCATAACATCCGCCGTCAGTTATGGTACAACAAGCCAAATTGGAGCAGCACCATTTGGGTAAAGGATGGATTCAAGGTAGACGAAGGTACGGAAGGCGCCCAGCAGATCAGCGTGAAGACTGGCGACAGGGCTTACTGGACCGTAAAGGATACCCTGAACGTGATGTATCCTCACACTACTAAGTGGGGCGGCTACGACCCGACAGACGATTTTGGCTATGCAATCGTCAAGGACTGGCCCATTATGCGTCTGGCTGATGCCTACCTGCTCCGTGCTGAGGCTCGTATCCAGCAGAATAATCAGGCTGGTGCCGCTGAGGATATAAACGTGCTACGCGACCGTGCTTTCAAGACCTACCGCGAAGAGAGCGGCAACGCTGAGGCTGGTAAGGTAACCTCCGCACAGATGACGATAGACTTCCTGCTCGACGAGCGTATTCGTGAGTTGGTTGGTGAAGAGAACCGTCGCTATACACTCTGCCGCACCGGTAAGCTTGCCGAGCGTGTGAAGATGATGATGGACAAGTGGGCTGAAAGCACACCGAGCAAGGCTATCAGCGGCTTCGACGCATCGAAACACACTCTGTTGCCTATCCCGCTGTCTGAGATTCAGCTGAACAAGGATGCTGATCTGCAGCAGAACCCTGGATATTAAGATTCATACTTGATTATATTGGTTAGTTAATTGTTTCTTTAGGGGCAGTCTATGCAACTTAGGCTGCCCCATTTTGAAAAAAAGTACCAAAAACTAAAGGAGATGAAAAAGTTATTATTATTAGCCTGCCTGCTTGGCGCAACAACTCTCTACGCCAAAAGATGGACTGCCGATGAGGTGAAAGACGTCATCCGGAAGGTAAACACCTACTGGCAGACAAATAATCCCGCCGAGGTACGTTCGTTCTGGGATCATGCCGCCTACCATACAGGCAATATGGAAGTCTATAAACTTTTGCAGGACCAGCAGATGCTCGACTACAGCATCCGTTGGGCTGAGCATAACCAATGGAAAGGTGCCACAGAACCCGATCCTGCCAACTGGAAATACAAGCAGTATGGTGAGGACCAGGATTATGTGCTTTTCGGTGACTGGCAAATTTGCTTCCAAACCTTTATAGACCTTTACAATCTCTCACCGGATGAAAAAAAAGTAGCACGTGCCAAAGAGGTGATGGGCTATGAAGCTGACTCGAAGGTTCACGACTATTGGTGGTGGGCAGATGCCCTCTACATGGTGATGCCTGTGATGACAAAGATGTATAAACTGACAGGCGACGAGAAGTATTTGAGGAAACTCTATGAAAATATCCTATACAGTGACTCTATCATGCTCGACTACGAGACCCGTTTCTATTTCCGAGACGGAAAGTACGTATATCCTAAGCACAAAACCGCAAGTGGCAAGAAGGACTTCTGGGCACGTGGTGACGGATGGGTGTTGGCGGGTCTGGCGAAGGTTCTGCAAGACATGCCCGAGACCTATGTCCGACAGCCGTTCTTCATTGAGAAATATGTAAATCTCGCCCGAGCCGTGAAGAAAACCCAGCAGCCTCAAGGACATTGGACGCGTTCGATCATGGATCCGAAGCAGGCACCTGGTTATGAGACGAGTGGCACAGCCTTCTTCTGCTACGGACTGCTCTGGGGCGTCAACCACGGCTATCTCTCTAAGACAGAGTTCGGTCCTACTATCGAGAAAGCATGGAGATACCTTACTACCGTCGCCCTACAGAAAGACGGCAAGATCGGCTATGTGCAGCCCATCGGTGAAAGGGCCATCCCAGGACAGACCGTCAATGCCGATTCTCAGGCAAACTTCGGTGTCGGAGCTTTCCTGCTTGCAGCTTGTGAATATGTTAGATATATCAGCCGATGAACCTGCTGCTGAACATTGGTCTGGCTATTGCCAGCCTGCTGCCACAGGCTGACGATACCTTTTGGCGCGACTCCATTCCACAGGAGATGCGCCAAAGTTATATACAATATGGTGAGCAATATCTAAGCAAGCCGTGGACGGTGCTGCCATGGACGATCTTCGCAGAGAACAAACAGACAGGCAACCGTGTGAACTATGAAGCCATCTGTTTCGAGAAACGTCGACAGATGGCTGCCATCGTCATGGCGGAGATCATGGAAGGAAAGGGCCGTTTCATGGGCGACATCATCGATGGAATGGGGAGTTTCTGTGAGGAAACGTGGTGGGGCATACCTGCACACTATCCCAAGGCCATACCCCTATCTGAATGGCAGGAAGTAGACCTTTTTAATGCAGAGACAGCCAGTCTCATCGTCTGGACCAGATACATGCTCGAGAAACAGTTCGATGCTTTCTCCCCCGACCTCTGCCAGCGCATCGACCGAGAGATAGAACGCCGTATTCTCCAGCCAGCCGTAGAGAGAGACTACTGGTGGAAAACTGCAGGCATGAACTGGAACCCCTGGATCTGCTCTAACTGGCTTGCCTGTATCCTTATCTGTGAGAAAGACGAAGCCCGTAAAACTGAAGCCATCGCTCAGATACGGAAAGCCACACAGGCATTTATCGACGCCTATCCGGAAGATGGTGGCTGTGACGAAGGGCCTGGCTATTGGGACAGAGCCGCTGCCTCGTTGTTTGAGATCATGAGGCTTTTAGACTTTGGCACGATAGAGCCGAAAGTCCAAAGGATGGCTAGCTATGCCTACAAGACCTATATCGGCAATGATTATTGCGTTTGTTTTGCCGATGCCCATGAAAACAAAGCCGTACAACAGGTGAACATCGTCTATCCATTCGGAGTGTGGCTTAACGACCAAACGATGCGTGAGTTCGGAGCCTATTTAGGTCGGCAGAAAGGGGTGCTGACAAACCCTGCCGCCCTTTACGACAAAAGCGGAAACTTCCCCACACTCGGTCGTGAACTGTTCTTCCTTCGACATATCCGCGATTTCATCGCCGAACAGCCTTGCGAACCGTTGTTAAAAGACGTCTGGCTTCCTGACCTCCAGATAATGACCAGCCGTCGTGGACACCTGTATGTCGCCATGAAAGGCGGCAACAACGGTGAGAGCCATAACCACAATGATGTCGGCTCGTTCATCGTCTACGGGAGTCAGGAGTCGGGAGTCAAGAGTCGGGAGCAGCTCTCACCTCTGTTTATTGACCCTGCTGTCGGCGAATATACGGCGAAAACGTTTTCCGATGACCGCTACAGTATTTGGACGATGCAGTCACAGTATCATAACCTGCCTCAAATAAACGGCATCGACCAGAAAGACGGAAAGGAATACGCCGCTAAGGTGGTCAGTCACAAAGACGGCCAACTGACGCTCGACATTGCCGGAGCATACCCTGCTGAAGCAGCGGTAAAATCATGGAAGCGTACCGTTATAGCGATGAAATCGGGTGTTTCTGTGACTGAAGACTACGAACTCAGCGAATATCGCCAACCAACCTGTCTAATGCTCATGACCCTCGACCCTGAAGCCCTGCAGCGCATCCATTTTGATGCCAACCAGCTCTCAGCAACTATTGAGGACATCAGCGATAAGCTCGACCCCTTGCTCCAGCACATGTGGGGTCAGAAAATGTACCGCATCATTCTGACGGTGAAATCGACAAAAACCAAGAATAAAATCAAATACACCATCCGATGAAAATACTATTGACATTGTTGTGTGCTACCATATCTTTAATAGTCAAGAACACGGGTGATATCCAGCGACAAGAGGTAGCGGAAGCTGATCTTCAGGCTGTTTGCCAACAGCTGAGCGTAGACACAGATGCTTCACTGGTCGTTAAGAATGCCTTTGGTCAAGAGGTCACCTACCAGAAAACCTACGATGGTAAACTGCTACTATATGTTGCCGTACAGCCTAGAAGCGAGGCCGTCTTCACAATTACCACAGGAAATCCGATACCGATGAAATCGTATGTTTTCGGGAATATTTACCCTGAACGTGCTGATGATATCACTTGGGAAAACGACCTCGGCATTTACCGCGTATATGGCCCTGCCCTCCAACGTTCTGGTGAGCGATCATTCGGTACAGACGTCTGGGTGAAAAACACCCCTGAACTGGTTGTGGAACAACGCTATCAGATGCACATGTGGGGTGTCGGCCAGAGAGACTCTCTGAAGCATATCGGCAAACCCACAGAGGCTAATGAGATTTATGTAGCTACTTCATTCCACCACGACCACGGACAAGGATTGGACTGCTATGGTGTGGGAGCCAGTCTCGGCTGTGGTGCGCCCGCATTGATGAAAGATGGAAGACTACTTTTCCCCTATTGCTACAAAACCTACAAAATCCTCGACAACGGCCCACTCCGCTTCACGGTAGAACTGACATACAACACCACAGACGACGGCATTACAGAGCATCGTCTCATCTGTCTCGACCGTGGTTCACACTTCAATCGCATGACGGTATGGTATGACGGCATCGGAGATCCTATGAAACTTGCCACTGGTGTCGTGTTGCACAGCGAAGAAAATCTTCTGCTTGACAAGCATTATGTGTTATACGCCGATCCAACCGATAACCCAAAAGTTCACCAGTCGCAAATCTATGTAGGCACCTTATTTCCCAATGGTATTGATGAAACCTTCATGCTGAAAGGCGAACTCAATCATGGTCTCGGTATCTTGCACGAGTATCTTGGCAAGCCCTATATCTACTACTTCGGCTCTGCCTGGAGTTGCTATGATGTCCGTACGATGGCGCAATGGAAGCTCACTGCCGAAGAATATCTCCAGAATCTCACAAACCCGCTAAAAATCCGTATAGAATGAAAAAAGCATTATCCATGTTTCTCTTGACGATGGTCTGTGCCTTATGGAATCCTGGCACAACCTGTGCCGCCCAGACATTCAAGGTTGGACAGAAGACTTTTCTGCTCGATGGAAAACCCTTTGTGGTAAAGGCCGCAGAGATGCACTACCCCCGTATTCCACGTCCCTACTGGGAGCATCGCATCCAGATGTGCAAAGCCTTGGGTATGAACACCATCTGCATCTACGTGTTCTGGAACATCCACGAACAGCGAGAGGGCGAGTTCAATTTCACCGACAACAACGATGTAGCGGCTTTCTGTCGTCTGGCTCAGAAGAATGGCATGTACGTCATCGTGCGCCCTGGACCGTATGTCTGTGCCGAGTGGGAGATGGGCGGCCTGCCCTGGTGGTTACTGAAAAAGAAGGATATCCGCCTGCGCGAGCAGGATCCTTATTTTATGGAGCGCGTGAAGCTTTTTGAGCAGAAGGTTGGAGAACAGTTGGCTCCACTGACCATTCAGAATGGTGGTCCGATTATCATGATACAGGTGGAAAACGAATATGGCTCATATGGCGAAGATAAGCCCTATATCAGTGATATCCGAGACTGCTTGAGAAGTATTTACGGCAGTGAGCTGACCCTTTTCCAGTGCGACTGGTCATCGAACTTCGAGAAGAACGGTCTCGACGACCTTGTATGGACCATGAACTTCGGCACAGGTGCCAACATTGACCAACAGTTCCGTCGTCTCGGAGAATTACGTCCCAATGCGCCAAAGATGTGCTCTGAGTTTTGGAGCGGCTGGTTCGACAAATGGGGTGCTCAGCACGAAACTCGTCCCGCCAAGGATATGGTCGAAGGCATGGACGAGATGCTCTCCAAAGGTATCAGCTTCTCACTCTATATGACTCATGGAGGCACATCATTCGGTCACTGGGCCGGAGCTAACAGTCCTGGCTTTGCGCCTGACGTCACTTCGTATGACTATGACGCTCCCATCAATGAATACGGTCAGGTCACGCCGAAGTTCTGGGAACTACGCACCATGATGCAGAAATACAGCAACCAAAAACTGCCTGCCGTGCCCAAACCCGTTGCACCTATCACCACCGTTCCCAAATTCGAACTGACGGAGTTTGTGCCACTGTTGCAGGCCGATGGTAAAGAAGCGTCAGGAGCCATCAGAACCTTTGAGGAAATGGACATGGGCTGGGGTACGATGATCTACACCACCAAACTGCCGGAAATCAAGGCCAAGAGTATCCTGACAGCCGACTTCCACGACTTTGCGCAAGTGTTCATCGACGGGAAGTATATTGGCAAGATCGACCGTGTGAAAAACGAGAAGTCGCTCACGCTGCCTCCCGTCAGCAAAGATGTTGAACTGACCATCATTGTAGAAGGTATGGGCCGCATCAATTTCGGCCGCGCCATCAAGGACTTCAAGGGTATTGTCAGCGACCTGACCATTACCTCAGAATACGACGATATGGAGACGATATGGAAGCCGTTGCAGTGGAGCAACACTGCCATTGCCGATGATTACGACACAGCAGTGAAGACATTGGCCTTAAAGCCCCTGCCTGCTGGCCAGGACATTTTGAAACCAGGCTACCATCGCGGCTATTTTAATCTGAAGAAAGTGGGCGACACCTTCCTGAACTTCGAGACATGGGGCAAGGGTCAGGTCTGGGTTAACGGCCACGCCATGGGCCGTATCTGGTCGATTGGGCCGCAACAGACGCTTTATATCCCTGGTTGCTGGCTCAAGAAAGGCCGGAATGAAATTATCATCCTTGATGTTGTAGGGCCGAAGGAACCCATCGTATGGGGACAGGCCGAGCCCGAACTGAACAAACTCCAGCTCGAAAAGACCAACAAGCACAACAACATCGGCGACAAGCCCGACCTCAACAGTGCCACACCCGCCGTCAGCGGAGCCTTCAAGAGTGGCAATGGTTGGCAGACCATCCGCCTCGCCGCGTCTCAGAAAGGCCGCTACTTCGCCATTGAATGCCTGTCCACACAGAAAACCAACGACCGGGTAGCCATCGCCGAACTCTATCTGCAGGATACTGACGGTCAGCGTCTCTCACGCGAGTCCTGGACGACGAAGTATGCCGATTCGGAAGAGGAAGACGGCAACCATACCGGCGACAAGGTTTTCGACCTGCAGGAAAGCACTTACTGGCAGACAGAGAAGGGCGCTGCCCTACCCCATCTGCTCGTCATCGACCTCGGCTCGGAACAGACCGTCTCGGCACTCGAATACCTACCCCGTGCAGAGCAGAACGCCCCTGGGAGCATTAGAGATTTCCGCATCTATTTATACTAAACAAATAAAACATCCCAAATCATGAAAAGATTTTTCCTGATCATTGCAGCCCTCGCGCTGCTCTTGCCTGCAGAGGCAAAAAAGAAACAGACAGTTCAGCAGACCGACCGTGAATACTGGGTATCCATTGCCTGGAAGATAGCTCAGCCTGTGTTGGAAAACATGTCCAAAGGCGAACTGCAGAAAAACATGAAGACCGAGTTCTCCCCCTCGTTCGACAACCGCGACCGCTCCGTGGTCTATATGGAGACCTTTGGCCGACTGATGGCCGGCATCGCCCCCTGGCTGACCCTTCCTGATGATGATACTGCTGAGGGACAGCAGCGCCGTCAACTTCGTGAGTGGGCATTGGCCGCCTATAAGAATTCCGTAGACCCAGATTCCCCAGACTATCTCTGTTGGGGCAAGGCTGGGCAGAATCTCGTCGATGCCGCCTATATCGCAGAGTCGTTCCTCCGTGCCTGGGACACTCTATGGATACCACTCGACGATGTGACAAAGCAACGCTATATCAAGGAGTTCCAAGGCATGCGCAAGATCGATCCGCCCTACACCAACTGGTTCCTCTTCTCCTCCACCATCGAAAGTATGCTGGCAAAAGCTGGTGCCCAGTACGACGAATTCCGTGTGAATACAGCCTGCCGCAAAGTGGAAGAGTGGTATGTGGGCGACGGCTGGTATGCTGATGGTCCCGTCTTCGCCTTCGACTATTACTCCAGCTACGTCTTCCACGCCATGTACCTCGAGACCCTTCAGGCGATGGTCGACGCGAAGGCGAATACCCGTCTCGACTATCAGAAATACTACGACCGCGCCCTCAAGCGTGCCCAGAAATACGCCATTATCCTCGAGCGTTTCATCTCACCCGACGGCACCTTCCCCGTTATCGGCCGCAGCATCCCCTACCGCATGGCAGCCATGCAGCCCCTCGCCCTGATGGCGTGGTATCAGAAGTTGCCTTCAGAACTCAGCAACGGCCAGGTACGTGCCGCCCTGACGAAGTCACTCCACCGTATGTTCGACTATCAGGAGAACTTCAATGATGCCGGCTACCTGACCATCGGCTTCTGCGGGTCACAGCCTGAGACCGCCGACTGGTATACTAACAACGGCTCCCTCTACCTGACCTCGCTCTGTCTCATGCCTCTCGGCCTGTCTGCCAATCATCCTTTCTGGACAGACGCGCCACAACCCTGGACACAGGTGAAGGCATGGGGAGGCCAGCCATTCCCCAAGGATCACCGCTGGGCTGACGATATTCATACGAAAGACAAGTGGTAATAAACCAAAAAGAATCCCCATCGCAATCGGTGGGGATTCCTTTTCACACTTTTCTAAACCAATTAATTTCTATATGCGGGATTCTGATATGCTTTCTTCTCGTCGTTCGACATGATCAGACCGTCGAGCTGACTCTGTGGGATAGGACGGAGGTAGTAGCCTGCAGGAATGTCACGCGTGAAAGTCTCCAGATCCTTATCGGTATAGCCGCTGCCGGCGATGCGATAAGTGGAGGCACGCTCTGCCCACTTCTGGGTACGGACGAGGTCGAACCAACGGTAACCCTCACCCCAGAACTCACGGCTACGCTCGTCGAGGATAAAGTCGATGGTGATAGTAGCAGGTGTTGCAGCAACCATCTCTGCACTTGTGTCAGCCGACTGCGGCGCTCTCTTGTTCACACAGTAGGTCTGCTTACCGGCACGGGCACGGAGCACATTGACCAGCTCATAGGCGTCGCTGTTCTTACCAAGTTTCACGGCGGCCTCAGCGGCGGTCAGATAGAACTCAGAGAACTTGGCAATGTTCCAAGGACGCGGGCTACCACCGTTCACCTTTGAACCGAGGCCACCGGCGTTATCAGTACGATAGATACCTATCTTCCAGTTACAGGGATACTTCTTACGGCTGATATGATTGACAGCAACCACGAAGTCTGGACGTCCGTCCATTTCACCAAAGCCAAGCTTACCGTCGGCACCAGTGTAGTTGATTTGACTGTCCTCACTCTCCGGAACCCAGCTGAAATAGGCCTCGCCAGGCTTCACCTGCGAGCCATTGGCACCTAAGACATAAGGCTCAGTATTGCCTGCCTTATCCCAGTTGGTAAAGTAACTCAGTGTGAAGGTGGCATCATAGCGAGCGTCGATAGCCTTGACGGCATCCTCCCAGACACCGCCCTCGATGAAGGCGTCAGCAACAGGAGCCATACGAGTCCAAGGACGTCCGAGTCCCTGAACAGCCTCACGCTGAACGGGGTTGATGGATGCACCTGAAGCAGCCTTAGCAATCATCTCAGTATAGTTCCAGGTCTCCATCCAGTAAGCAAAGTTCTCGGGAGAACCACCGCTACCCCAACCATAGCCAGTACCACCATTACCAAACTTCTCGTCCTCATCATGGTCTGCATAGAGCATGATCTCAGAGTTGCGGTCGTTGGTAGCCACGTTCACGTCGTAGAACGTGGGCTGCAGTCCGTAAGGGCCAGGATTGTTGATAGCCTGCTTGGCTGTGTCGTAAGCTTTCTGGAAATAGCTCTGAGCCTGACCGGCGTCACGGCTGCAGTCAGGATAGGTGGGGATGTTGTTGGGATTCTCCAGCCACCATGCATAGGTCAGATAAGCCTTTGAGAGATACAGACGGGCTACGTTCTTGGTAACAGTACCTGTAAGACGGGGATTCTCAGGCAGGTCGGACACAGCCTTCTCGAGGTCAGCGAAGATAGCCGCATAAACCTCCGGAACAGTGTTGCGTACAGACGTACGAACGGTAGAGGTGTTGAACTTCAGTTCACCGGCACCCAGGTCGAGGGGCACACCACCGTAGGTCTGCACCAGCAGGAAGTAGTCGAATGCACGGAAGAAGTAAGCCTCGGCCAGCAGGGAGGCATCGATACCTGCCTCAGCACCGTTCTCGATGATACCGCTGGCTGTGTTGATATTAGCGAAAGCAGCTCCCCAGCAACCACCGGCAATACTGTTGTTCGGATTCATTGAACCAACGCCAGAGAGGTCGGCATCCTTGAAGTTACCATCGGCAGACTGAGCGTATGTGTACTCATCGGTACCCGTCTCCAGGCTGTTCAGATAATAACCATTACCATAGATATAGCGCAAGTGGGCATAAAGTGATGTAAGACCACCCTCGATACCCGCCTTCGTAGTGAAGAATGTCGGGTCGAACTGGCTGCGAGGCTGCTCGTCGAGCACATCGGAGCAGGAGGTCATCGCCGTAGAAAGACCACAGCACACAAGACCCGCAGCAAGAATATATTTGATACTTTTAGTTTTCATAACTTAACTTTTTTACTTTTTTACCTTTTTACTTTCTTACCTTTAGAAGGTTACGTTAAGACCAAAGATGAAGTTGCGAGTAGCAGGTGTGTTATAACCTACGATAGGCATCTTATGCTTGCCAGTATAACCATCGACAGCCACAGCTGTATTCTGGTTTGCCCAAGAGTTTGTTTCAGGATCAAGTCCGCTCTCGTTGTTGAACGGTGAGAAGAGCACGAACGGGTTCTGAACCGTAGCATAGAGGCGCAGGCGACTGATACCGAAGTCCTTAACGCACTTCAGGTTGTCGAAGTTGTAACCAAGGGTAATGGCACGGAACTTCAGATAGCCGGCATTGAAGTAACCGAGGGTAGAACCGTACTTGGGGTTATCACCGCTCTGGATACCACCTGGCTTCGGATACTTGGCACCCGTGTTCTGCTCAGTCCAATAGTCTACATCGAGCTGTCCGCGACGACCTGTCAGCATGTTCAGGTAACCGTTAGCAGAGTGGATGGCGCTGATGAGCTTACCACCAATCTGGAAAGCACCGATCACAGTCAGGTCAAAGCCCTTGTAGCCCACCGTCGTATTGAAACCACCAATGAGGTCGGGCTCCATACTCATTACCTGACGGTCGTCCTCACCAATCTGACGAACAGGCATGCCATTTGCATCATAGTCGCCTGTATACTTCACCTTAATCATACCGAGGTTGCCACCCGGCTCAAGGATCTCGAGGTTGGTCTTGCCGTCAGGACCTGTCTTGATGTCCTCCTGATTCCAAAGACCTTCATATTCATAGTCGTAGATGACGTCGATAGGATAATCGATGAACCAACGGTTGGCCTTATCGGGAACAGGATTACCGTTCTCATCCACAGCACCAGTCAGCTTGGTCAGCTTGTTGCGGTTCTGATAGAGGTTGATGCCAGCCTCCCAGTTCCAACCGTTCTTATTGTCGATGATGATACCGTTCAAGGTGAGCTCCCATCCCTTGTTCTCAGTGTTACCGATGTTACCGGTATAGCTGCTTACACCAGAGGTAGAAGGCAGAGATACATCGAGCAGGATGTCGTTGGTCTTCTGAGTGTAGTACTCGATTGATCCATAGAGACGGCCACTGAAGAGTGAGAAGTCGAGACCGAAGTTCCAAGTCTTAGAGTACTCCCAACCCAGTTCGGGGTTAGGCAGTGCGTTCACATAGTAACCGGCTTTGTATGTGTCGCCGAAGTTATAGTTGCGGACAGCCAGACCACCGAGGGTAGAATAAGGATTGATACTCTGGTTAGAGGTCTCACCATAACCGACACGTAGCTTCAGGTTGTCAATCCATGTGAGGTTCTCCATGAACGCTTCGCGGGCGATGTTCCAACCAGCACTGACTGCAGGATAGGTATGCCACTTATGACCCTCAGCCAGACGTGATGAAGCATCCGAACGAAGTGCTACCGACAACATATACTTATTATCATAGGAGTACATCACACGACCCATCCAAGACACCAAGCCACTCTTCCAGTAGTTATAACCTGTCAGGTTAGCCTGACCCGTTGCCTTATCGAGTGCATAGTACTGGAAGTAATCGGCAGGGATGTCCTGTGCAGAAGCACCGCTCTGCTCGTAAGCAGTCTCCTCGGCAGAGTACATAGCAACAACGTTCAGGTTGTGCTTCTCAGCGAAGGTGCGGTCGTAGGTCAGCAGGTTCTCAACAGCCCAGTTACGGGTCTGGTTCTCATAGACAGAACCACCGTTGACGGCATTGGCATCCTTATTATTAATACCTGTACCTGTAAAGCTGCCGCTCTTGGAGGTACGATAGTTCAGACCGACATTGACACGATAGCTCAGACCTTCAATCCATGGGCACTTCAGCTCAGCGAACAGTGTATTGTAGGTACCGATACCCTTATTCTCGCTCAGCCATACCTCCTTATCACGCTCAACAGTCTCCTTTGTGACAACAACCTGGTCGTCAGCTGGCAGGGCGTTATAGCGCTTCAGGTTGCCATTTGCATCGTAGGGGCTTGATATTGGTGTTGATGCCAGTACTGCGTACATATTGTTTACACCCTCAGTCTTGCGATAGCTGGTGTTGGTGCTCAGACCGAAGCGGAACCACTTGCCAACCTTCTGGTCAAAGTTACCACGAACGGAGATACGGTTGTAACCCTCAGTAGGAACAACTGACTCATCCTTATAGTAACCGGCACCGAAGCTATAGCTACCACCGTTGGTACCACCAGCCACGCTGATGTCGTGATTATGGCTGACACCTGTCTGGTAGTACAGATCCTGCCAGTCGGTGTTCGTATTCTCATTCTCGTCCAAAGAGTTCTGGTACAGACCAGCATACTGACGGAACTTGTTGTATGTAGGACCGTCCATCATGGGATACTTATGGAACACCGTCTTAAAGCTTACATAGCCATTGTAGGTAACCTTTGCAGGTGTACCCTGGCTACCCTTCACTGTAGTGATGATGATCACACCGTTGGCACCACGAGAACCGTAGATAGCGGTGGCAGAGGCATCCTTCAGGATATCCATCGACTTGATGTCAGAGGGATTGATATCCGACAGACTACCCATGAAGGGGATACCGTCGAGCACAATCAGCGGGTCGTTGGAAGCACTCAGTGAGCGCTGACCACGGATACGGATCTGCATCTCATCACCAGGCTTAGAACCAGTCTGTGTCATGAGCACACCGGCTACACGACCCTGCAGGGCCTGAGCAGCGTTGGTAGCTGCCACCTGATTCAGTTTCTCACCACCGATGTTGGCTACGGATCCCGTAACGGCCTCGCGGCGCTGGGTACCATAACCGATGACCACCACTTCATTGACGATGTGGCCGTCTTCTTTCAGGGTGACATTCATGCCATCACTGGCCTTCACCTCCCGAGACACATAGCCTACATAGGATACTACGAGTGTTGCACCCGCACTCACATTAAGAGAGAATTTACCATCAAAGTCGGTAACCGTACCATTGTTGGTTCCCTTCTCCATCACGGTTGCACCGATCAGCGGACCCTGAGAGTCTGTCACATGACCGGAAACCTGCTTCGTTTGCTGAACGGAAGCCACAGACTCTGTAGCTGCCGAAGCCTGCTGTGCGCTGACCATGCCAAAGAAGCATAAGCCAACAAACAAGGCTGTTTTCTTTGCTTTGAAACTCATACGTTTGGTTTTGTTAGTTAATTAATTATTAAAAAGAAAAAATCTGCCGCAAAGGTAGGCAGATTTCCAAAACGAGGCTTTAACGTATGTTTCGTAAGGTTGTCAATTTGTATCAACCTTCATATTTTGCCCTGTATACTCTGACGGCGACACGCCAAACTGTTTACGGAACACGGTAGAGAAGTGTGCCAGATTGCTGAATCCAACGGTATAAGCCACCTGCGTCACATTGATTTTCTGTTCTTTCAGAAGGCGTACGGCCTGCTCCAGACGGATGTTGCGTACGAACTCACTAACGGACAGTCCTGTCATCTCTTTCATCTTACGGTGCAGCTGGGCCCTACTGATGCCCACCTCCTTCGTCATCGTTTCCACATTGAAGTTACTGTCGGAGAGATGTTCGTTCACCACCTTCATGATACGTTCCATCAGTGCCTCGTCGTTGCCCTTCACCTTTGTCTCCACCACCCTGTGCTTCTGCTGCTGGCTGCCGGAGTACTTGCCACGCAGACGCAGCGTCTTGTTGATGAGGTTGTTGATCACCACGTGCAACTCGTCCATGTCGAAGGGTTTGGCCAGATAGGCGTCTGCCCCCTTCTCGAGTCCTTCCAGACGGTTGGCGACATCGGCCTTTGAGGTAAGCATCACCACGGGGATGTGACTGAGGTTCATGTTGGTCTTGATCATACGGAGCAGCGTGAAACCGTCCATCTCGGGCATCATCACATCGCTGACCACAAGGTCATATTGTCTGTTGTCATCAGCACCCAACAGCAGTCGCAAGGCCTCTCTTCCGCTGGTGACGGAGGTGATATGATAATAGGCACCCAGTTCCTGCTGGATATAGCTGCCGATCTCCACGTCGTCATCCACCACCATCACCCGATAGCTCGTCTGGGCCTTCTGACCCTTGACTCCTGTCTCCTGACTCCTTTCCATAATCTCTTCCTTGGTGAGGTGTTCGTTGCCTAATGGCAGTCTTACGGTGAAGATACTGCCCTGCGTATCCTGACGATTGGCAGCTTCGATGGTACCGTGGTGCATCTCTACCATCATCTTACAGAGGTTCAGTCCGATGCCCGTACCCTCGATATGCAGGGATCGGGAAGTGCTGCCCTGATAAAAACGTTCAAAGATCTTGCGCACGTCGCCGCGGATGCCCATGCCGGTGTCTGCCACCTGCAACTGGGCGGTGTTATCAGGCCCCTCGCTGACACGCACCTCTATCTCCCCACCGTCGTAGGTGTACTTGAAGGCATTCGACAGCAGATTGTCCACCACTTTGTCGAAGGCATTACGGTCGAGCCACACCTTCAGTTTGTCTACAGCAGGTACATAACGAAGTTGCATTCCCCGCTCACGAGCCATATACTCATACGACTTCAGAGCGTTGCCCACGTACTGCACCATATCTGTCTCCTGACACTGCAGTTTCATCTGCTGTTTGTCAATCTTACGGATGTCGAGTATCTGGTTCACGAGGTTCTGCACCCTCTGGGCATTGTGCTCGATGGTCTTCAGCTCCGCCTTCACGTCTGGGTCAATCTGTTCCCTGCGCAGCAACTTATGCAACGGACTCATGATGAGCGTCAGCGGCGAACGGATGTCGTGAGTGGCGTTGATGAGGAATTTCATCTTCTCCTCGTCAAGCTTCTGAGTGGCATTCCTTCTCCACCCCCATCCTAACAACCCTAACAACCCTAATATCCCTAATATATATATAAGGTACGCCCACGAGGATTTGTACCATGGACCTCTGACGATAATATGATAGACCTTGCTCTCTGTATAGACACCGTTGTCGAGCGCCCTCACCTCAATGACATACGAGCCGGGCTGCAGATGGTGGAACATCACCACATTACTGCCAGCCGCAGTGCGCGTCCACTCCCCTAACTCCCCTAACATCCCTAACTTCCCTACTCCCCCTAACCGATACTCATAGACCACACTTCCTGGGTTCGCATAGTTGAGCAGCGAGAACTCCATCGACAGGGTATTGTCGAGATACGACAGTTCTATACGGTCATTGTCTGCCAGCGCACCATGGATAACGGGCTGACCGTCGGAGAGCGTGCTGCCATTGACGGCATTTCCACCAATGAAGACACCCGTCAGACTGACCGTCGACTGCTGGTAGTGACTGTTACGCAGGGCATCGGGCTCGAACGAAGTGATGCCGTCGCTCATACCGAACCACACACGGTCGTCGGCTGTATGCATAGCCACACCACCGACATACTCCCTGCTGACAAGTCCGTTGCCGTGAATATATCCCTCGAAACGGTTCTGTTGCCTCTGGTATTGCCAGATGCCCATCGTCGTACTGATCCAAAGATCGCCCTGACGGTCTTCTACAATGCCGCAGATGACCTTGTTGGCCAGAGCCTCTGCCCCAGGGAAGGGAACAGGCTCATGCTTGCGGGCATCATAGATATAGAGACCTGTATTGGTGCCGAAAAGCATCCTATGGTCGCTGGTCTCACAAATACTCTCCACGGCGTTGTAGTCGAGAGTCACCTCCCAGCCAAATGGGTGAAAGTGGTCACCCTTTGGATCATAACAACTGACCCCCGATGCCGTGCATACCCAGAGCAGACCACGACTGTCGACCATCATCCTTGCCACCCAGTCGTTATGCAGGCGGCCCCGTTGTTGGTCTTCCTGGTGCATGTTGAACCGTCTCAGTTCACCCGTCACCGTATTATACTGACAGAAGCCCTCACCGAAGAGCGAAAAATAGAGTATTCCCTCGCCGTCATCGGCGATGGCATTGATGAATCCGTTGCTGAAGCCCACCTTCTTCTTGGACGCGCCCGTGTAGGGATTATAGGCGTAGATACTGCCGTTCGTTCCTATCCAGTAGTCACCTCGGCCGTCGCGATGGAGCAGGTAAGTACCCTCTGGCGACGCGGGATGAGCCACCACACGTCCCGTTCCATCGAGTCCGAAGACGCCGTTATTCTGCACGGCGCACCAGATGATGCCGTTATCGCCAGTACAGATAGAGGTCAGCGAGCCACCGATCTTGACGTTATGGTCAGCCAGTTTCCAGCTGCTGAACTGCTGTTTCTGCTTGGGCAGCAACAACAATCCGCGCTTCTGACAGCCCACCCAGAGGTTTTTCTGATTGTCCTCAAAGAGTGCCCAGACGTTCGATGTATTCAGGTCGAACGCCATACTCTGGTATTCATATCTCGTCAGCTGATGTCCTCCTCGGGGAATCCAGCAGAGGCCATTACCCATCGTGCCAATATACAGATTTCCCGTCTTGTCGGTCATGGCCACACGGAACAGCAATTCCTTGCCACCTATCCTCTCAGTATCGATGAAATCGGAAGAAAGGACGCCATTGCGGTAATAAAGCAGCCCATGGATACACACCATCAACACCCCACCCTCATACTCCACGAAGTCGGTCACCGTACCACAGGGCGATTCAAACTCCTCGAGTTCTCCCTTCGGCGAGCGTCGTGTCACACTGCTGCCATGACCCGACTTCCAGAAAGCGCCCTCGCTGTCGAGGAAGATATGGCTGAAATAATTATTGTCACCCTTGGCATAGCCCTCCAACATACCAGACTTAAAGGTCTCCGTGTCGAGACGGAACAGTCCGTATCCTGCAGTACCAACCAGCAGATGGCCTTCATCCTCCTGCACGATGTGATTGATTCTCGGAGCCGCCTTGGCACCTTCAAGCGTGACGTGTACGAACCTGTCATTCACGTCGTCGTAATAGTCAAGACCCTTTTGGGTTCCCACCCAGAGATGTCCCTGAACGTCCACAAAGAGGAAGGATATCACGTTACTGCTCAGTGAGGCCTCGTCCTCAGGCGTATACAGATAGTTGGTGAAGCGGTAGCCGTCGTACTTGTTCAGGCCATACTCCGTTCCCACCCAGATATAGCCCGTCTTATCCTGGCAGATGGCCGTAATCTGGTTGCTCGACAGTTTGTCGGAGGTAAAGAAATGCTGCGTCTGGCCAACAGCCGTAAAGGCCACAGCAAACAGTAAACAGAAAAATGTAAACCGTAACTGTAAACCATAAACTGTAAACCGTAACCATAAACTATAAACTGTAAACCATAAACTATCTAAGCAGTTCCTCATTCTTCTTTTTGGTAGGTTTGAAAGTGCAAAGATAGGCAATAAATCTGAGACTATCAAATCTTTTGCCGTTTTTCTCTGCCATCAACCCCCAAGCGCACCCTCCGACAGTACCAGTTCCCTCGGCAGTGTAATCACCTTCAGCCGCTGGAACCATATCCGTGAGGAGCCTGCCACCTGTCGTTGCGTATGGCTGCTGATGAAATAGTAACTGGCCGTGTACTCGTCCATCAGGTCGAGGAACACCTTTTTGATCCTTGAACATTTCTCGTTGATGGCATTGTCAAGCGGATTCACCAGATGGTTCACGCCCTCAATGATCTTTTCTTTATCCAACATTTTGGCCGTAGCCATATAGTAGCGCGTCAGCTCTTCCCGATAATCCGGCAGGTACTTGAACTCGATGCCCTCAGGATGCGCCAGGAACAACAGATACACCGCCTTGTGCACTGGTTGCAGTTCCACCTCTTTATAATTATAGTCAACCAGAATAAAACGGTAGTCCTTTGTGATCAGCAGTCGGCTCAACTTACCTTTGGCAGCCTCTATGCGCAATTCCTCAAGCAGGGGCACACCAATGGCTCGCAGCAGAAGGTCGCTCCTACCCTCTGCCTGCAGTTTCCCCACGAGCCTTCTCACCTCTTGGGCAACCTCCTCTGGTGTCAGCAACTCATTCATTCCGTCACCACATTCATCAAGTCAGTCATCCACTTCTTCCACTTGTTCAGAATGGTTGGCTCCTTAGGCTCTTCAGACTCCTGACTCTCGGCTCCTTCTCCTTCTCTCCTTACTCCTTCACTCCTTACTTCTGACTCCTGTACCACCGCCGGCTCTGGATCAGGTGCAGGATCCACCTCGAAAGGCAGTTCCTGCTGAGTGATCACCTGCGCTATCGTGGGCGTTTTCATGGGAGGCTTATAGAGTCCGCGTATCAAGTCTTCATAGTAATCATCTTCATTCTGATGCACGTTCGTCTCCACCTCCGTCTTCAGGCTGTCCTCCATACCCGTCGCCAGGATGGTCACCTTCGCATCCTCCCCCAGCGAGTCATCCGTAGCCGTACCCCATATCACGTCGATATTCGGATCCAACTGGTCGAAGAAATCATCAATTTCCTGCAACTCCCTCACGAAGATGGGGTGCTCGTCACTGGCATAGATATTAAACAGAATCCGTTTCGCCTTACCGATGTCGTTGCCGTAGAGCAATGGGGAGTCGAGTGCGTCAATGATGGCCCTTTCCACACGATGTTCGCCATTGGCACGTCCCATCGCCATGATAGCCCCACCACCGTTTTTCATCGTAGTCTCCACGTCACGGAAGTCACTCTTGATACCCCCATCGCTGGGCAACGTAATCAGTTCCGAAATACCTTTCACGGCATCCATCAGGATATTGTCAGCCCTGAAAAAAGCCTCTTTCACTGAGAGGTCTGAGTCAGCATACACGTCACAGAGCCGTTCATTGTTCACGATCAGCAGGGCGTCCACGTTCTTCCGCAGTTCCTCAACGCCCTTCAGGGCCTTGATGATCTTGCGCTTCTTCTCGAAATAGAACGGGATCGTCACCACACCCACCGTCAGCAATCCCATGTCCTTCGCCACACCTGCAATCACAGGGGCAGCACCAGTACCCGTGCCACCACCCATGCCGGCCGTCACAAAGACCATCTTCGTGCCGTCAGAAAGCAAATTTTGGATGTCGTTGATATTTGCCTCTGCCTCCTTCTTGCCCAGTTCGGGATTGGCACCAGCACCAAGACCAGACTCGCCCAGCATGATCTTCACAGGCACTGGCGACCTGGAAAGCGACTGGCTGTCCGTATTGCAGACGGCGTATGTCACACCCCCAATGCCCTCATTATACATATTACGCACGGCATTGCAACCGCCACCGCCAACGCCAATCACCTTGATGATGCCCTGCATCGTATCCCTGATGCCATCAAACTCGATAATATCCTCACCCATAAATTACATATTATGATTTCGTTTGCAAAATTACGAAACATTTCCCATACCTCCAAGCGTTCACAAGCCTTGCGAGCAAAAATAATTCCACAATCATATTTTATCGAAATGTTTGGATGTATGAAGGAATTGCACTATCTTTGCATCCAAATGGACGACAAACGCTATCTTCAGAGCCTCATCAACGAAGGCGAGCATCAGCAGCAGGATTTCAAATATCGTGTGACGGATGCATGCAAGCTGGCCAAATCCGTGTCGGCATTTGCCAATACCAACGGAGGCCGTCTGCTCATAGGTGTCCGAGACGACGGCCATCTCTCTGGCGTCCGTTCCGAAGAGGAAATCTTCATGATGCATCAGGCCGCATACAAATACTGCAAGCCAGAGCCAAGCATTAAATTCGACACGATCCATGCTGACGGACGTACCATTGTCATTGCCACTGTGCCACCATCCGACAAGCGCCCTGTTTATGCTATGAATGAGGTTGGAAAGATGCTGGCCTACATCCGCATCAACGACGAGAACATCGTGGCCTCTCCTGTGCATCTCGCCCTTTGGCGGGAGGCCCAAAAGCCCAAAGGAACCATCATGACCTACGATGACACTGTCCGCCAGTTGCTCGACGCCATGCAAGGCCGACAGACACTGAACCAGATTATCCGTCGTTCTGACCTCCCTCGCCATAAAGTCATCACCCTGCTTGCCCGCCTCATCCATTTCCACATCATCCAATGGGATTACTCAGATCAGCAGTTCTTGTTCTTCCAAACCTTATAACCAATCAGGAAGATCATTGACGGGATTCCCCAAGTCCAAGAAACCTCATACAGATAACACATAGTCCAGAAATAGCGCCAAGAATGATAAAACTGTGCTGGCGTATCTATAGGCCTGTCCCTAATCGCAAACCCAATTGGTCCTAATATGTCATTATTAAACAGGACATATACAGCTACGACAACGAGCCAAGCCCCCACAACGCCCTTCACCCATGTTGGTGTTTTCCTCAGAAGCAATCCTACCACCACGATGGGCGGCAGCATCCGCAAAAACAATGACATCGGCAGATGAAGTACAGACAATACCACAAGTACCAGATAAGCAAGTACTCCTAAGCATACCCCTGCCCACAAACATCCTTTATTCTTTTCCATATTATATTTACCTCTTTATTCGCCATCCGTTTTTTTATCAAAAGAGTTATAAGCATCTGGTGGTGGGAAAGGCATATTACCATCAGCTCCATTAATCTTAGAACCTACGATCTCGCCACCATCAACAGGTCCATGATTGCCAAGCAGACTGTCTTCTGGATTCTCAAAGCGCGTGTATTCCCCACGAAACTTCAACATCTTGATGCCAACGGCTCCTTTACGATGCTTAGCAATAATCACCTCTGCCATTCCACGATAATCCTTGGTACCATCCTCACTCTGCATGATTCCATAATACTCTGGACGATGTAGGAATATCACCATGTCTGCATCTTGCTCAATGGCTCCTGACTCTCGAAGGTCTGAGAGCATGGGACGCTTCCCCTCTGCACCGTCTCGTCCCTCCACGCTTCTATTCAACTGGCTCAACGCCAATACAGGAATATTCAATTCTTTGGCGAGACCTTTCAGTGAACGAGAAATCAGCGATACCTCTTCCTGGCGGCTATTATATCTCATACCGCTGGCCGTCATCAGTTGGAGATAATCTATCATAATCAGCTGAATATTATGCTCTTTCACCAATCGACGTGCCTTTGATCGCAGATCCATCACAGAAAGCCCCTCCGTGTCGTCAATATAGAGAGGTGCATCTACAAGGTTATTCATACACTTATCGAGCCTCTTCCATTCTTCTCTGTCCAATTGTCCTGTCATCAGTTTCTTACCTTCTATCTCAAAGGCATTCGACATCAGTCGATTTGCAAGCTGTTCGCTTGACATTTCCAAAGAGAAGAATGCCATTGGGATATTCTGATCTGCCGCTATGTTCTTTGCCAATGAAAGTGCAAAAGCCGTCTTTCCCATAGCAGGTCTTCCTGCAATAATCACGAGATCAGATTTTTGCCATCCACAAGTGATGTCATCCAGTTTATAGAAACCTGTGGAGATACCTGTCACGCCCCCTGTGTTTGAGTGTGCTTGCTGAACGGTCTTGACAGCCCTATCTAAGATAGGTGCAAGCACAGAATAGTCCTTCTTCATATTCTTCTGTGACAGTTCAAAGAGTTTTGCCTCTGCTTCCTGTATCACATCCTTGATGTCGTAAGTCTCGTCGAAGGTCTTCTTACCCACTTCGCCCACAAAACCAATCATCTGTCGCGACAGATATTTCTCCGCCACGACATTGGCATGGTACTCGATATTGGCAGAAGAGGCCACCCTCGAACTCAGTTCAGCCACATAGCCAGGTCCTCCTACTTCTTCAAGATGGCCCATCTTTTCTAATTGGTTGGTTACCGTCAACACATCCACCGGACTTTCATCCATGCTGAGGCGTTGTATGGCAGCATACACCATCTGATTCCTTGGTTCATAGAAACTCTCTGGTCGCAATAGTTCGCACACCTCCAAATAGGCATCCTTATCTATCATCAGTGCCCCCAATACAGCCTTTTCCATCTCAGTAGCCTGAGGCATTACGTGACCAAAGGTGAAGTCAGTAGGCAGGTTCTCTGTGTCTTTTCTTCTTCGATTATAACTCATATTATATACATCCTTTAATAATTCTCATTATAGGGTTGCAAATATACTGCTTTTTCTATCAGTCCCATCGTCTTTTTTTGTTAAAAATGCACTAATTGTTGATAACTCGGTATTTATCAACAATTGTGGATAAATCAAGATATCACCATATCCTATTAAAATTATTTCCTATCTGATTCCAAAAGATTCGCGAGAACGAATGACCATTTACCTTTAGGATTCTGTTCACTTTGAATGTCCTTTGTTCTCCGGTATCTGTACGACAAGCTTCAATATAACCCCCGCCGTAATATTGAGAATAGACGATATCAGAGATCTCGCATGTGAATATGTTACCACTGCGAGTACAATATTCAATCTCTATCGTCTGTTTCAACATCACCGCCCTTTGGATCACCTCCTCAATCGCCATCTTTCATTTTAATTATTTCTTCCATGATGTTTTTGTCCATTGGTAGTTACTACCAGAATCTCCATAATGCTCTTTACGAATCTGTGATTTCACCCATTCTTGGTCACTTTTCGTAGAGGCATTGAATGCTGTGGTGATTTTGGCCCTGTCACCATCTTTGTTTTCCTTGTAGCGATTGTGCATCTCCTTACGAATAAGAGCCACATTCCCACTCTTCTTGTCCTTGAACTCTTCTATCAGAGCATCTATATCAAGATCCTTGATACGCTGCTCTCGCTTTCCCACCTTATCAGCAAATAAGGTATTGAAGACCGATTCCTTAAAAACCATGTCTTCCTTCACCCATCTGCTTAAATAAAGTGATGTCAACTCCTGTCTTGAAAGTTTGGGCAGCATATCCACACACTTCCTCAACTCTCCCGATTCCCATCCCTTGAAATGGAACAACTTCACCTGTTTTAAAATGTACTCGAAATCTGTCATAACCTATGAAATTAAAACGATGGCAAAGATACGGACTTATATCTTTGCCACCAAGCATTTTTGCTCCACAAGCCTTGTGGAAATGAAACTTTATTCTTCCCAGGTTACTAAGTCGCGAGGTAGGGAGATCTTTTTCGCCTCACCACGTACCCCATCAATATAGTAGCTTTTTGCCATATAGTTATCAAACTGTCCTATGAACGCTCCACGAATACGGGCACATTTCTCATTGATAGAGTTGAGCAAAGGATTGGTTACGTCCTCAATACTCTGCAATGCCTTGTCCGTTAAGCCAGCCGGTCTCAAATCAGAATAAATGAGAGCTAGTTCTTTTCTGTAGTCAGGCAGATATTTGAACATAATACCCTCAGGATGTCTGAGGAATAACAGATAAACAGCTTTTACCAAGGGTTCCATCTTGATTTCCATATCATTGTAGTCAGGCAAAATGATGCGATAATCCTTGGTAATCACCATACGACTCAACCTGTTATCAGGATGTATCAACTGCTCCAGTAGATATTCCGCTATACCTCGTTGACGTAACTTGATAATTCTCTCCCTAATTTCTTCCATCAAATCATGGATATCCTCACCATCCTGTTGCGAGTTGAATTGGCTGTCAGCAGGACTATCAGAAGCATCTACATCACCAAACGACCTGCCTAGCAGTTTCTTCTGGCTGTCCTCAGCAGCAATCTGCTTACTGATTCTATGCAATTGATCAGCAATAGGCTCTCCGCTCTTAGATGATAACGGATAAAAGCGGTTTATGGCTTTATCTTTCCCGTCATCGCCACGATGAATATTCTCCGTACGGATAAAACCGTGTTTTATTTTGGCCTTGTCAGCAGGATTATCCAAATAATGGAGTAAGAAATCATTACCAATGATGGCACTTTTCACCTCAGTATCACTCAGATAAGGCGCACGATATTGCAACACCCGTTTCTCCTGCAATCGTTTCATCAGCAAAGGCAGATAGATAATGTGGAATCCCATCATTTGCCCCCATCCCTCAAACACCTCAGACTTGTTTTGAAGCATCTCCTCCAAATCCTTATCCTCTTCCGAGGCCACATATATGAGTTCTTTTGGTCCCAACTTTCCTTGAAGCTTAAACTCATAAGTGTTTGACTCTACAGGTTCACCTATTATATTTATAGGTGGAGTATAACCTTTCACTTCCGTCTTCCCATCCCCTTTCTTCCATTCATAGATAAAAAGTGCTATCAACCCTATGGCGACAAAAACATCCACAATATTCCATACTGTTCGTCCCAAAGCAATCTTATAGAACGGTTGAAACAGCAGAGCAAGCGTACCACAGGTATAGGCCAGCCACTCCTTTCGCTCCTGATAATAGCGGAAAGCCATCACGCCAAACACCAATGTTGACAAGAACCTCACCAACTGGAAATATCCGTATGGCATCGGAGCCAAGCAGAGCAGCATCATTACAGCAATTACCAGAAATAACTTTCTCATACTCACCTCCAATCAACAATAGTAAATAAACGTGTTTAATAAACAAAAAGAGTAATTTCTTGTCAATATTACAATTAATTCTTTACTATAACAACCTCTGCTCTTCTGATCATTCGTTCTCCACGTATATAACCATTCTTCTCTATAGACAAGACAATATCGTTTTCTTTCTCGTTGTCTGGTTCTGTCTCAACGACAGTACATATGTCTTCATTCAAAGGCTTACCAACAATGTCAATTGGGAATACTCCATTCTTGGAAAGAACAGACAATGCTGTTTTCTTTGGCTGCAATAACCGCTTGATAACTCGTTGGATGTTATCATCCTCAGGAAGTTCCATTTCCTTAATTTTAGTTTCAGCCTTTTCATAAGCATCAATAACACTGATAAAGTCATTCAACAAAGCATCAATTTGTCGCTCATGGTTGAGCGATAGTTCCTCTATACTATTTTGCTTTTGAAGATTCTCTTTCTTTAACCGAGTTATCTCTTCCTGCACTACGTTCAGTTCATCTGTCATATTCATAATGAGTTATATTTATTATCGTCAATGGAATTAACATCAATAGTCTCAGGACTAATCTTTGCTTGCAAAGTAGTCATATCATCAAATGTATCGAATATTGGGAAAGTAAAGTCTGCAGCCAACCTTGAGGCAGGCTTGCTTAACTGTGCCCTTGCTTGAGCAATATCTGTATTGGGATATTGTCTTTTCCTCATAGCCATTGTCATTGCTTTTAGAATCTGGGCATTATTGGCGTTCTGAGGCACTTCCAGTATATTATATGGATTCTTCATATCTACTACATTATTTGTTAAAATGGATATTCGGTATCATCTATCACGCTTCTGAGAAAATCTAAATCTGGAATAGAAGAAGATCTACTTGAAGAAAAGCCCCCTAAAGATTTCATTAAATTCAAACCTCTTTTAAGCGCAAGCCCTTTGTCATTTAACGTTTGTCCTGAGAGTGAAGCAAAAGATCCTCCTTCCAAAAGTGTCTTAGTACTATACGGTAGTTGGTTCCATATAGAATTATAAGCGTCCCTAAATGAAGAACTTTGTTTTCTAAATTCAGAGCTTTTATTAGAATTCAGTGAATTTAGAATTCTCTCAACAGAGGAACTTCCATATTTCTGTCCTATTACATATTCTACAATACACATACAGCAGAGTTGGGCCAGATTAGCACATATTCTACTATTGTTAGGCATCTTTGAATATAGTGAATAGACTTTATCCAAGGCAGCAGAATTATTCATTGAGCCATTGTTTACCTTGTCAACGATTTCACTTAATTCCTTATCAACCTTGGCTTCCTCGAATTCTTTATTCAACTGATTATAGAACAAGGTGTCTACATTCTTGACCCTTTCCAAAATATTTGCAACAGCCCTTGTACTGTCAGAAGAACTGTCCCTTGCTAGCATTTCAAACAGGGTGGTCAGATTATCTTTAACCCTCGAATTATTCTTATCCAAAGCGAAGATTGACAGAATGTATCCTGCTGCTTCTGATTTCTTCATTGAGTTGGAATTGACCTCACCTACGACGTATTGCATAACGTAATTTGAGAACACAAAAGACAGAGTGTTATCTTTCAATGCACTACATACAACTAAATAGAAGTTATAGTTGTTCTTGAAATCCGACTTGTCCTTTGCAGAAAGAGCTGATACCTTACTGTTAGAATAAGACTTCAGTGCAGAATACAGTTTACCGAATCTCTTTATAAGTTCTATTTTTGAAGACTGGAATGCTATTTTTGCATCATTTGCATTGACAGAATCTATGGTCGCGATACAGTTATCATAATAGGATTTGGCCTTGCTATAGTCTGTATATATCGCTTGTGGCATTTGATATAATGCGCCGACAGACAAAAGGTTCTCCCAATTGTCATATTCTTGCTTTCTGTCTTGTTCCAATGCGTCAGATATATCTTGGAACAAATCTTCGTCTTTATGTGCTAAATAGGGAGCAACAAGCCGACATTTTTCATCCAAATTCAATGCGATAAACGAATCCATTACATCTTTTTGCGATGTAAAGAACTCATGATATTGTTGGTTGTCACTGATTGCTGCTTCAAATCTATCCAGAAGAGTACGTTGTACTTCCTTGATAAATACTATGCTATCATCATTTGAATCATCAAAGTTTACATTGTCAGGCAATGATCCCATAGAATCTTCGTCAAAATTGCCATAAGCTTCATACAAAGAGAAAGTAAATGGGTCATCCCATGAAGTGTAATCCAAGGACTTCACAAACAACTTCTCCTGATAAATTGCTGTCAGCCAAATAGAAATAACGTCTTGATAATTAGCAATTGTTATCTGCTTTGCTTCTGCCATATTCAAGCACACGAGGGCAATATTTCTAAGTGCAGTATAATCATCAAGGTAGTCTTTGTGTTCTTTGATCATTTTTTCAAATGCCACATCATACCGCTCTTCATCAAACAGTTTGAATATAGCGTAGTTCTTCAGTTTACTTCTATATTTGGTCAAAGTCGCACGTGGCAAATCTAATACAGGCTTGATAACTTCTGCGTACTCAAGCATGTGATTGATAAAATACACAGCATCATCTGATGAGAGAGTCTTGTTCTTTACCGAATCCAATTTATTGTTGAAGTCTTCGAGTTTGGCAAGTGCCTTTATTATAGCCCCTTGCGTACATGCCTTTTTAAGATAATCTTCTCCAGGCAAGAACTCATTCAAAACTGAAAGGGCTTCTTGGTCTTCTCCTGATTTTAGAAGGATCAACGCAAAGCGATAGGCAATATCTTCTTTCTCCGATTTATATGCTGTTGCTGACTTCCTTAGAATATTATAAATGTGCTCACGATGTTCCAAAACATCAGAGTTGTTCTGCATTTTGAGCTTACAAATAATAAACCTGATTGCAGAAAGAGTTGGTGTTCGTTTAGCCTCAAGCCTGTTTATTTCTCTATATAAATTAGAAGCATCAGACAGATTATTGGCCAACTCCTGTTCTCTTGCTATCAGATACTTTAGTTTTATTAGATGCTTTACAACATCTGCCTTTTTCTCTTTTGTGGTAGCTGCATCAAATCCTGCACCGTCTATTTCATGAATGAGATTTTCTAGATTCAAAACAGCTGTAGAATTGTCAAGGTTCTTGCATTTGTCAAGAAGGAGGATAATTTTCTCATTCCACAACTGCTGATAATCTTGATTATCAACAATGGATGAAATTCCAAACCGATCAAGCTCACCAATAGCATCGATAGTCTTGTTTATTTTTTCCTCTACTGATTTTTCGCTTTGTACTTCATGTAAACGAAGCCCTGCAATTGCGAATACCGCATTCTCACTACCTTCTTTGGCTAAACCAGTCAAAATCGTATAAGATTTGTTTATACTTCCTTCATTGTAGTATGACTTTGCTACAAGGACAAAAGCGTCGATTATCTTATTCTTAATCACGCTTTTCTCAGAACCAGAGCAAGAGGAAAGTGTCGTTTGTGCTTGTGTAAGGAGCTCAATCCTTCGGTCTAAATTAGACTCTTTATTCGCTATATTGCATAATGCTTGGGCTTTAACCTGCTTCGCTTTCTCGCATTTGTCAATAATTGATTCTGATATCGCAATAGCCTTTTCATTATCTCCTTTGCCAAGATATTGCTGAGCGCAGCTTAGCTTGTCATCAATAATAAGAACCGATTCAGGGAACATCTCTTGCGCATGGTCCAAATAAGGCAATCGCTTTTCAAATGCTAACTTTGCAGTCCATGCATGTGCCTTTTGGGTATAGTATTCTTGTACATCATATCCAAGACCATGTACTTTTTCAAGTAGACCCAACGATTGTTCACCATCAAATGAATCATAAAGCCATTTTGAGAAATCTTCATAGAGCTTTGCTGAAGATAGATATGCTTTATGATTTTGAAGGATCTCATTAACAAGTGTATCACGTAAAGCATTGTCTTTGGCAGATTGTAATACATCCATTACAACATTGCCGTCTAATGTAGATTTCCAACTTTCAATAAATATCTTTAAAGCGTTGCTAATCGCTATTCCTTCGCGAAGAACTATGGGCTTTGCATAGTTCAATACGACATACTTGACAATGTCGGGTGTTACCTCTGTATCATTGCCCTCTATGATACACGCAGCATTATCCAAACATAATGAGTCGTATGGGTTATTCAGAATAATACTCAACAATAGATTGGCAGCATAATATCGTTTAGAGGCTATCAAACTTTGGCAGAATTGCAAAGCAGAATCTTTGGCCCTTTTCCTTTCTTTACACAAAGCCCACTCGTTCTTAAAAGCGTCAACTAGTGTCTTAAAAGTGTTATCAGTTACTTTAATGGAACTAATATTGTTATACAGCAATCTTATTTGGGCTTCAGAGTACAAAATAGAATCGTCTGAAGAATTTGTTCTCGTTTCCTTCAAGACAGATGTCAAAGAATGACACTCTTTATATTGCCCTGATTCAAAACACCCATTTGCCCTATCTCGAATATGTTTGATGTATTGGGACAATAGAGGTTCAAACGAGGCAGAATCGTAAACATCAGTACCATCTTTCTTCAGTTCGACTGTCTTTTTGAATAAAGAGATATCATCCTTAATAGTAGCAGATGATGACAAACTGAGATAATGCTCTGCAAGTTTGATGGCAGCTAAGGGATGTTTGTCAACTATTGATATAAAAGTATATTCTGCATCAACTGTCCGTCCTTCGGCAAGCTGCCTTTCAGCCTTTTTTAGCTTATTGTCATAATATAGATTACGAAAATATGATATTAGTCCCATATCTCACCTTACTATTTTATGTTGTAAATTCTAATAACCTGACCTGGATGTATTGGCTTCCACGTTGCCGTGTTTTCATCCCAAATGTCGTTGGCTTCTGCAATCATTCTGGAAATATTTTCCCAGTCTTGGCGATTTCCGTAGAATTTCCTAATAATACTCCAAGGCGAATCATTAGGTATAACTGTATATTCAATGTACTGAGATGCAGATGGTAAATCTGCTGGTTTTGAAGAATCAAATTGAGATTTCAAATTGCTAATGGAATCTCTTAATTCCACAATAACAGCATTTGCATCCGTTAGGTTCTTGTCAAGTTCTTTTGCTCCATTGCCAGTATTGAAAAATACCAAAGCTACTATCAATAGTACCGTCAAAATAGACAGTACTATTGAAAGCATTTTGTATCTTCTGGCTGAGCCGCTTGAACCATTGCTCCCTTCTGCAAGCGCATGAAGAGTCTTGTATACTCCTAAATCGCTATTGCAATTAGGGCAAACAACATTTTCGTTGAGGTAGTCGGAAATACCCGACTTTCCACATACAGGACATTTGCACATAAACAATCAAATTAATGCACCGATTAAGAGTTTTCATTATTTCCTAAAGATGTAGACCATATAGAACCTGGCAGAGGACCGCCTCCATTGTTAAGCAAATCTTCATTTTCACTCTGAATTCTGCGTACAGCAGAAATATCACCAGTCTTTAAAGCCTGCATCATTTCGTCAAATGCGCAATTGGCTCTTGCTGCATCTTGAGGGGTTTTGGCATTATTAGCAATAATCTTATACAAGAATACATTCAGAAGTATTCCATATTGATTAGCGATGTCTTCAAGTTCCTGATTCAAAGACTCTTTCTTGAATTTATCAGATGTCGAATGTATCTGATTGAGTTTCTCCTTCATCTCTGAATAGTCAGAGGGCTCCAAGTATTGTCTGAAATTATTAACAAGTACTGTAGCCAGAATCTCACCTAAATGGTTTTCTTGTTCCTCGGGTTCTAAAGCAAATTGTTTTGCAGTTTTAACCTGTTGTTCTAACTCTAACCATTTGTCATCATCAGATTTCAACCGACTCTTCTCTATTACATCAATAATGTTTTGAACTTTTGAAATGAATGTAGATTTCTTGTTTTCGGTAATACTATCATCAGACATAACGTCTTCGATGGAACTGGAAATTTCACTTAAGCAACTCGAGTCTTTGTTTCCACGTCCAAGAACCACTTGAGAGGTTTTACCCGTATTGACAACTTTCACCTTGACCCTTAGAGTTTCATCCTCGTCAAGATTGAAGGTGAAATTCAACTTGCTTCCTGCTGGCAAGTTTTCGCTGATAGTAAAGAATCCAGATGTAATCTTTTCAAATGTTCCGTCTTCTGCGTCATTGAAAAGTCTAACCTCAACTATCTTCTGGTCGTTTACTGTTGTACTGAACTGACGGTTGATGGAATATGGTAGAGGGGTTTGGTCGTCGATAAACTTCTCCAATTCCTTTTTGCCGTTTCTTTGAAGTTGAATCAAATAGTTATGTTTTGCCGTATATACAATTGGGCCTTCAGATGGAGCCTCATTCTCATCGAAATCACCATCTTCGTCATCCTTCCATTTTGTAACATCCATTGAAGCTGCAAGAATTGCTGCTCCTTGTGCAATGGCGAGCATGGGCTTTTCTGAAGACAATACCTTCTCCTCGCCATATTTTTCAACCAGCATCCTTTTGACAAGAGGTATACATGACGAACCGCCAACAAGAAGGATATTTGATAGGTCATCAGCAGAAATACTCGTCTTTGTAAGCAATTCTTCTATCAAGTCTATTGTCCGCTGTATTAATGGTCTTATCAGTGACTCAAAAGTATCTCTGGTAACGACAATGTCATCAACAGGGTCGTCATTGTCATCTTCAAGATAATTTGAGATAAAAATAGTAGCAGAAGTACTCTGGCTCAGTGTCTTCTTCGCATTTTCCACATCAGCCTTCAAACCTGCAGTAAACTCCTTAACCTCTTTCTCGGATTTGCCGTCAAGCAATTCCTGTAAATTCAGGTTATTACTGTTCTCAATCTGTTCTTTTACATAGTCGGAAAGAATAACATCTATATCATCACCACCAAGCCAACGGTCACCACCTGCTCCTGTCTCAACGAACTGACCACCTGCAGCTGTCAAGATTGACAAATCAAATGTTCCACCTCCAAAGTCATAAATTAAAAGAGTCTTGTCTTCATCATCTTTTAGATTGTCAAATCCATAAGACAGGGCTGCTGCTGTTGGTTCTGCTAGCAATTGGAGAACTTTAAGTCCAGCCAGTTTGGCAGCTTTCTTTGTCGCAGTTCTTTGTTTCTCTGTAAAATATGCAGGAACTGTGATTACAGCATATTCTACATCACCAAGTTTGTTATTTGCATCATTCTTAAGCGAACGGAGAATCTCTGCACTAATTTGTTCTGGCGTGTATTCTTTACCATGTAGTAAAATTGCGACAGAGTCTTCTGTTCCACCAGATAATTTCTGAATTCCAAAGGGATATGAATGCTTATCAGCCTTCATTTTTTGGACATTCGAATCATTGATGGATGCACCCATTAGTCGTTTCGCGGAAACAACGATATTTGGAGCATGACGCTTCCATGAATTGTACACAGAGTTTCCAACAATGAAATTTCCGTTTTTATCCATTGCAACACATGATCTGCACAAATCCTCGTTATTTGCCCCCGTCTGAATAGTTCTTACAGACACGTCCTTAAAGGCAACCACAGAGTTGGTTGTACCAAGGTCTATACCAATTGCTTTTCCCATATTATTTACGTTTTTAATTTATTGTTACCAATTTGTAAAGTTATTATTCTCATTATCAACATCTTCAGGATTAGTGTTGTTCTCTGAAGACTCAAGTTCGGCCATTTCGTTCTTGATGGTAAACTTCCAGTCTTCAAATTCTTCCTGTTTTTTCTTTAGTTCCGATTTCAATTCTTCAATCTCTTTCCTGAAAGTTTCAACGGACTTGTCCAACTCGGAGACCTCTCTTTCGCTAACTTTTATATGCTGGCGCAAATCATCCAACTCAGTCTGCTTGTCAAATCGAGTGTCTTTTACCCGTTCGTATTTCAATTCCAGGACTTCCAGCCTTGAACAGATGGATTCTATATCTGATTTCTTGATTCTATAATCATTTTTGATGGCTCTATCACGCTTCCTAATATCCATGACTCTTCTAATATCGAGTTCATCAGAATTTGAAAGATTTACTATACCGGCAATAGAGATGTCATCTTTATTGCCCGATTCACTCAGAGAAGGTAGATATCCTTCAAGTTCTGATTTAACATCATCCCCATCAATACATAAGCCTATTATTTGCTCGTAAAAATCTTCTAGGTTCTCGTTTGTCCTTAAAGAACCATCCAATCCGTCAGAACAAAGCATAACAGCCAACGGCAGGTCATCAATTCCATTAAATGAATAGCGGAATTCTATAAGAGGATTGGTATCACATAATGAGGTTGTGTAGTTTAAGAAACATGTACAATCATCGGGAACGGGATTGCTCCATTTCAAGGATTTATCACAACACATGATCCTTCCGTCTCCGATATGGAAAGACAGCCAATAGTCTTGAGTCTGAAGAAAAGCTAACAGCGTACAGCCATAGGCTTTCTCGATTCCTTGACTAGATAGGACTTTTTCTTCTTTCCTTGTAAATGGATGCTTTTGGGTATCTTTTTTTATATCAGAAATCCACTCGTTGTATATCTGAGACAAAAGGTCTTTAATTAACTCTTGTTGCTCAGGACATTTTTCTACAGATTCTAAGTAGTTCTGCGCCTGAAGAGCAAGTTTCTTTTGGTCATCACTTAACTCTTCGAACCGAAGCTTATTCCCATCAGTATCAATGAAAGGATTCCTTTGGGGTTGTGCGGTGATGGAAAAAGAAATACCCTTAAATGTCGAAGCAGGTACACACCTTGCAAAGTTTTTCAACGTCTGAATTGTAATTTCTGTAGCTATTTGTGCACCTACATCACTGCGAAAGTATGTACTTCCACCATGTCCGTCACAAACGACAACAATTTTAACGTCATCATCTTGGAATACCCCTGAACAATCTTGGCAGGGCTTTCCTGACGTGATGTGACTTACGCCTATTACCGACTTATGAAATACTTTTGATTCTAGCATGTTTACCAATTAGTCCAATCGTCAGAACCTTTATTGTCGTTGGCATCAGCTCCAACATCGACTTTTTTCAGAGAGGAATCTTTCTTGATAGCCTGTTTTATATCTTGCATTACTTCTTCTTGTCGCGATTCTGGTGCTTCCGTGCCGACAGAGACGCCCTTTGAAGCCACCTGAGATGCTGTTACTGACACCAGATAAATCATCTTTTTCAGATCGTTGACATTATGTACTGTCAGGACGGCTTCACTATGATTGTTGACAAATTCTTTGAGAATTTCTTTGTTGGCATCATCTCCTATGGCAACGGCTATCTTAATAGCAGCTTTATACCAATTGTTTTCTTTCAGATGCTCAAGTCCATGTTTGGCATCATCAGTTGGGACACCATCAGAGAACAGTATCATCACCGGGGCACAAGAAGCGTTGGCCTCCTGCATAAAGCCTGATGTTTGGGATAGTTTCTTTAGTAGTTCTTGATAAGCAGCCCCTAAACTTGTCAGACCATTTGCTTCTAAGTCATTCCATTCAAAATCCTCTACCGGAAGTGGTCGCGGATACATCCAGTCGCAACCGCTCGCAAATTGAAGGGCTGCTATCTTGATTTCCGTATCTGTATTTTCCGATGAGAGTTGTGATAGCATTGGAATGGTATCACGAATAGCGACATTCAGACTTGAAATCTTACCTCCAGCCATACTTCCGGATGTATCAATCAAGAAGAAAACCGTGAGAGTTCTTCTTGGAAGTTTATCAACAGGTGCATTAAGTTTTCCCATAATTATCTTGTTATTAATCCGTTAATTCCCATTTTAAATTTTATCTTCATCTCATTTTTAATAGGCATACCTGATTCTGGGGTAACATTATGAACGCTACCTACAGGATCTAATGCCTGCCACGTGAATGAAGAGTAATTCTTTATGCCAAGCCTACCTGTAACTGTATTCGGAACAACTTCTCCCACAACAGCGTTTAAATCACCGTCAATGGGCAATTGAATATTGTATATTTTCTGCCCCTCAAACAAAGGTACACGATATTTGTCTATTTTCAAAACCATTGGCTTTGTGATGGGGCGCTCACAATCAATACAAGTTTGATAGGTTTTGTCAGGTTCAATAAATGTTTCTTCACCACAGTGCAGACATTTTCCTAATGTTGAGCGTAATTGAATCATACATGTCATCCACTCACGGTCTATTACTCTCTTCTCTGGGAAAAGAATCGACTGCTTACTGAATGCCTGAACAAACAGGTTCTCCATGAATTTTGGAAATAGACCCCACCTTCTGATCACATTTGTATGCAGGCCAGGAACAGGTCTGTTGGAGTCATCTTGAGAATCCATAATGAAGACAGCCTTATGACCAAACAATTCTTTTTCCAATTCTTCGGTCATACATCCACAACTCGCAAATTTCTTTCCTTCAAAAGGACGATTAAAATAGAAAAGAATGAAAAGAATGACCGCCATTGAGAAATAGTCGGAATAACGATTAGGCATCGTTTTCTTATCGACAATCTCTGGGGCCAAATAACCTGCCTTACCTATAATGCCGAGGTTGGTCTTGTCTGGCGCAACATTATCATTGTCGCATATTAGGACATCTCCGTTTCTTGGATTGATAAAGAAGTTGCCATCATTCATGTCTTGATAACTCAATCCACGTATATGTAGTTTTTGAAACGCATCGCAGATATTAATGGCGGCATTGATATTTGCAGTCATAGAGGTGAAATGGGTCTTGGCTAACATGAATTCGCCAAACTCTCGATATCCACGTGGCCTCAGTTGCATCACATATCCGAAACTTCCAAATTGCATTTCTGTTATGGCTAACGGCCATAGGAATGCTTTGCTGGGGGGGCCTGCATCAGCATTCTTCTTCAAGTTGTTGTAGAAATCAGATGAGTATTCTTTTATGTACCATTTCAGTGCATAATCACCTCCACAGTAATCCACAAGATAAACAATACCTTGTCCGCCTCTACCTAATTCTTTGTCAATGGTGCAAGTTTTGCCATTCAACAACTTGATCTCTGTACCTTCGCTTAATTCCATAGCCATATTAAAAGCCTATTTTCCGACGTTCTTCTTTTTTACCCAATGATGATGGCTTCTTATCGATCGACTCTTCGAGCATCGCTTGATCTATCGGAGAATCTTTAAACGCTGCGACTAAAGCTGCATCATTTACAATAAACGCGATGTCACTTGAAGAATAGTTGTCAGTCTTGTCAGCCAAAATGTCTGTATCAACTCCTACGCAAGGACGATCTTTGAGATACAGGTCAAACATTTTCTTTCTTGTTATTTTGTCAGGAGGGCATATCTCAACATGCAAGTCCATTCTTCCTGTTCTTAGGACAGCGGGATCTATTAGTTCCTTTTGGTTTGTTGTACCTATTACAAAAATGCCTCTTTGTGAGCAATTGTTCATCTGACTAAGGAACTCATTGACTTCTGGATTCATCAACGAACTGGCTTCACTTGACGAGCGTTTGGGAACCATCGCATCGAATTCGTCAAAGCAGATTACAGACGGTGCCTTGGTTTCAGCTTCTGAAAACAATTGTGCGATTTTGCCTTGAGAACCATGAATGTAGGTGCTACCAACATCTGATGCTTTAATGAAAATAAAGTTCAACGAGGCTTCTTCGGCAAACTTTTCTGCAAAAAAAGTCTTTCCACATCCTGGGGGGCCATAAAGAAGCATACCATTTGGTGGGGTCAACTTGTACTTTTTCGCTTTGTCGGGATTTTTTAATAAGAAAAGAACTCGTTGCTGCAACATCGCTTTTATATCGTCCATTCCAGCAACATCAGCGAAACCATTTCCCTCTTTCTTGCAAATGCCATAAGAACTATTCTTGGTTTTGGCTTCGACAGATGCGTGTTCAGTTCTCACATGGGCGTTTTCTATCTGAGGGCAATGCTCATTCTCCAAAGCGTCAAGTAAATCTTCTGCAGTTTGGATTCGATAATCAGGGTTAACTGACAAACATGCTTTCAAGACAGACTGAAGCCAATTAGGGCATTTGTCCATGCCTCCTGAAAATGAAAGACGTTCCGACATTAGGTTTTCCATCTCCTTCGAGTTTTGTATAGGTCCATTCGAAAGATCTGTTGACCATGGTGCTTTCCCATATAACATTGCATACATCACAGCTGCTACAGAATAAATGTCTGAACGTATATCAAAATTCAAATCGTATGTTTCTGGCGCACGAAAAAAAGGGGTTAAGTCATCGGTTTCAAAGGAAATATGACCATTACAAGGTTCAGAAACGTGTCCTAAGTCAATAAGCGTAGTCTTTGATAAATCCTTTGGTGTATATATAATGTTTCTTGGTGTAATATCATTATGCAACAATCCCAACGAATGAATATGAGACAATCCTTTTAGAGTATACTTTGCTATCTCTAGTGTCATCTCCAAAATAAAAATACGTCCTTTAGTGAGAGGATCTGCCACAAGGTTTCCATGAATATAATTTGTTATTAAAAAAGGATAGTTATTCCTATCATTAGAAAAAACACCTTTCTCAACAAAACTGATTACATTGGGATGTTTCATCTTCTCACAGTAATCAATCTCTGTGATAATTGAGTCTGAACTTAAAACCTCACTAGGAATCCTTTTTGGATCATAGATTTTAAGAAAATATGGTATTTCTTCTGAGTCTTTAACAATATAAGACTCATTAAATTGGCCCTCCTTTATAAATGATTGCACATTGTATACCCCAATACTTGAATTCGCTTTTAATATCATATAGATTGCCTAGAAAAATAATAAAACAAGATTGAATAACCTCCCTAAATACAAGGTATTATCGCTTCATTTTTTAATTATGCCTATTTATCTCCCAAGTTTCAGCTACTATTTTAGGTTAATTAATAAAGACGTGGGAGTCACTACTTCTCGCTTATCCCAGGTCCCAGGCTCTCGCATTGCCTCTCTCTTAGGACAAGCAACTCGAGTTAGCCCACGTCGTGAGATATTGTAGCAGTGTACAATACACCCAACGTAGACGTTTCGGTTGCGCTCCTTCGAAGAGAGTTCAAATTTGCGAGATTTGGACCTCGAAGATAACGTTCGTAAACGTCCTTTTACCACTAAGTTTTGACCCACTCGCCCTTGCGGACTAACTGAGTCAAGTGCAAAGATAAGAAGAATTTATAAACTATGCAAGGTTTTAGGGAAGAAAATACAAAAAAAGTGTTTTCACAAGGCTTGTGGAGTGAAAATTTGAACTATTTCTTAAGAATGGACAAGACTACACCCTATTTTTCAAAAGGCCTTTGTGTAAGGGGGAAGCAGAGGGGTGGGTGTTGCTCAAACACCCACCCCAACACTAAACTAAAGAGTCACCCAAACACCTAACCCATGTCAGAGAATAGCAACAGAGACTCGTTTGCCCAATCCTAATGGGGCTCTTGTCCTAAGCGGAGCGAGAATGTTATAATGACTCTGCCATTAAGTCCTTACGACCAATAAGGCTGAAAATGGTGATGTTATTGTCTTCATTGAGAATCCGAAGCGTGCGTAGAACCTCATTGAGCGTAGAGCCACTTGTGGTCACGTCATCGATTACCAACACATTCTGTTGGCGAATTTTAGAACAAAGATCTGCGTCTTCATTGGATGCAAATCTGAGGAAATTCATGATATACGGACGGAAACGACTCTTCTTAACATCCTTGGCAATCGTGAAATAATCCTTCTGATGAATCAAGTCAAGCATCTTTATGATAGACTCCTTAACCTCATCTTTTTGGGCCTGAGTATATCGTGGGCGTCCATTCTCCAATACATCATTTAAATAGGACTGCTCATAGGCATCCATATCGAAAGAGATATTTGCCGGCAATGATTTCACCAGTTCCATCTTTCTTAAGGTTGGTTGCGCAAATCTGTATATATAACGCAGCATGTATTGATTCACTTTACTCGAAGATTCTGGCATAATAACCAGGTCGTAATCGTATAGATTAATTTGCTTATCGAGATTATCAATGGCTTTCTTGATGAAATTCGTCAAATCTGGTGTATCCTGCAATGCTTCTGTGAATTTCACATACTTAATGAAAGCAGTACGTACTGAACTATCAACTTGTTCAGAGAACTCATAGCCATAATAGAAGCATTTGCCGAATGCCTCTACCTGATAGCCATTGCCAGTTAGACTCACTATGTCCTCTGCGCCATCATGCTCGAAATCGAACACAAACTTTTTCTCTGTGTCGTCGAATGTTACACCCATATCATTATATCTCGTTTGCAAAGATAGGAAGAAAAAATGAAGTTTGCAAATAAAATAACAAGAATTTACGAAAAGACATTTTTCACAAGGTTTGTGGAGACCAGACTGGCGCACTCGAGTGCGCCCTAGAGCGTACTGGAGTGCGCCAGTTACGTACTGAGAAAAGGATCGTGTGACTGTCTAGTCGCACCAGTTTAGCCGTTTCAAAGTGGCATCGAAGTCGAGATCGGGCAGGCCGAGTTGCTTGAGAACGGCTCGTATCTTCTCGATGTCGGAGGGCGAACAGAGTCGCTCGCCTCGGCGACGCTCATAATAACCTGTTCGACCAAACTTGCCTATCAAGCGACACATGAACTCATCGTACTGACGAGGAAGCATCTCCTGTTTCATCTTAACAAATCCTTTGGCATAAGTGGCTAACTCGTCTGTCCTGAAATATGGGCATTGAGCATTGGGCACCACTCGCAAAGGATTCACAAGATTGATAACCCAAAGTTCCTCTGTCACCACATCATTATAGGCCATGTGGTGCAGACAGTGATTGCAGACCGCACAGTCGTTCCGATTACACAAGCCGTATCCGCTTGGCACATCTTCCATAGTGAATTTCTTCTTTTTTTCCATATAATTCCGATTTTCAAATAAACATATACCTTGATTCTCTCAAATTCCTTTGTACATAAGGGTTTCAGGGGAGGTATATGTCAGGCCAACATGTACCTATCATGTACCTAACATATACCTTAACATGTACCTCAGGCAGCCTTCGATAGCGGCACAACCTTGTAAAAGGGCCTGTTGCCACGCTTCGTCATCTCATAGCCACACTCCTTCATCGCCAGTCCGATATGAATCTTCGTGCTTCGCGTGTTGGCCACCAGCGGATACTCCTTCTGCACGAGTTCGAGCAGTTGTTTGCAGTCCATCGCCTGTGCAACCTCTCCCTCCTCAGGCTTACGGATGCAGGCGTTCAGGATCTCGGCAATGTCCTTCTCCTCCATGTAGTTCTGGTTCAGTCGCTGGATGCGCTGCACTTCGAGGTTATTGAACCAGTAAGGAGCCTCCAACTCACGGATCTCATAGAGCACTTGCGCATAGAGTTGTCCGTAGTCGATCTCGCCCTCATTGTCTATCAGCTGCCCGTCAGGAATGGTCAGACAGATGTAACGACGCGAGCCAGTGGGGTCCGTCAGCGGATGCGGATTGTTCGTCGTTGCCACAAACGAGGCAAAACGTGGGCGATCCTCCTGAGTTCGTCCGAAGATAGGACGCCCGTTGACCTTACTCTTCGAGAGTGTCTGCTTCAGGGCTGCATGCTGAGAAGGACGGATGGCATCGAGCTCGTCGAGGTTGACGATGAGATTGTTCGTCAGCGCCATCTCCTTATCGAACTTGTTCGACAGATTCAGATGGTCCAGATAATACTGGCGCAGTTGGGGAGGCAGCAGCCGACGCACAAAGGTCGTCTTGCCACAACCCTGCGAGCCAATCAGCGTCGGCACACACTCGTTGCCGTGAAGGGTGTCCATCTGCAGCCAGTGTGCCACAGCGGAGCGAATCCAGACAGCGAGGAAACTGTGCTGTTCCGTGCTGAGGCCAGGCAGACGGCTGAAGACAGCAGACACATGGTTCTTTCCGTCCCATTGGGGCAGGCCGTTGAGGAACTCAGCGACAGGATTAAAGACTGGCACCTCTTCCGACTGCACATACATCTTAATCTGTGCATTCGGACTTCCCTTCTGCATGACGTGCTCGCGTTCAGCCCTGAGGATGATGCTGTTCAGGGCCTCTTGGGTCAGCAGACGCCAGAAAGCGTCCTCACCATCAGGCAAGGTTAAAAACTCTACCTTTCCGTTAAGTACGTTGCGACGGAAACGGTAATTGTCGTTGAGGAAACACTCGATCACAAGAGTTCCCTCCTGAGAGGCCGAAACAGTCTCTCCATTGATGCGTAATGTTTGACGCATAAATAATAGAATTGTTATGGTTAGGCTAGATTGGCTTGTAAGTGTTTCTCACAGCGTCATGCCTTTCGAGGTGCAAAGATACAAAAGTATTTTTGCGGTTCTCGAAAAACCAGTGTTAAAATTTGTAATTTATTTCAATTGTTAAAATTAAGGTATATGTTGAGGTATATGATAGGTATATGTTTGGTACATGTTCAATCAACATATACCTGTGCCGAAACCCTTATGTACAAAGGCTGCCCCTTCTTTGGTTGCCATTTTATTGGGATCAGGGGTAATGCCTACTCTTGGCAGATCCAGACGATCAGCATCGAAGCAAGTGTCGATAGTTGGGTTTCCTGTTCTTGGAACGGTGGTATGAAATGTGCAGGCATCTTTCAACAAGCCGATTTGCCTGTCATCGAGGAAACCAAGCACAGACGCCCGTATCTGATCTATCAACTCAGCTGCCCTTGGGCCATGCTCGACATCGTAGGCATCGGATTGCCTCTCAACGTCATGCAGATAAGCAAAACTTAACACTACCTCCATATCTGCATCAGGAACATGAAGGGCCTCCCCATTCCTGGCAACCCTGTCCCAATGGTCTATGCCATGAATAGACTCCTTCCCCATTTTCGTATGTCCAATGGCGAACTCTCTGACTTTCTCAATATTCTTTTCTTTCATCTGATCGTTTGCAAAGGTAGGAAGAATATCTTAACTATGCAAGTATTTTAGGAAGAAATCACAAAAAAACCACAACACGCCGCTACGCTTAAATCTGGGATCCCCCATCAATACGTTTCTATCCGTCGTACGTCATCCTCGAAGGTATCTTTGGAGATGGCCCTTGACTTCAGTTTGGAACGGTAGGTGTAGATGGTGGTGATGCTCGAACGCAGGATATCAGCAATTTTCTGGTTGTCGCTGATATTCAGGCGAATAAGTGCCAATATGCGGAGCTCAGTTGTCAGTTTACCGGCATTCTCGTCTATCTCAAACTGATTGTCAGCAGTCAGCAGTTTGTTGATTTCAGAGATGAACGTCGGATAGATGTTCAGGAAAGCGGTGTCGAAGTTCTGATGGAACAGGTGTACGCTCTCGTTAAGAGGTTTCTGGCTTTTCAGTTCTGCATACAAATTCTCCAGTTTGCGGTCGCGTGCAAGGCGGTTCAGGACCTTTGAGCGTTCCTCGCTTTTCAGAATGAGGTTACTGCTGAGTTCAAGGAATCGGCCGATATATTCGTCTTTGATACGGTTGCTCTCTTTCATCTGGAGGTTCATGCTTTCAATCTCCTCGTTGTGAAGTGACAGTTCTGCATTCATCCTGCTGATTTCCAGATTTGCCTGATGGCGTTTCTTGATGAGCGAAAGCGTATAGACAATTGTCAGCACCAGAAGAAGGGCAATGAACGATATGACCATCAACAGCAGATTGGTACGGCGCTGCGTACGGGCTCGTTCCGTGTCATAGGCCTGAGTGATCAGTGGTGATATCCTTGCTGCCTGCATACTGCGAAGACGGCTGCCATAGAGCATGGCGTCGTTGCTGGCACACAGCAGATAATCGTGTGCTTTCTTGAAGTCACCCCTTTCCAACAGGATGATGGACAGACGGCGGAGTGAGTTATTCTCGAGGATTGCCCCCTTCATATCACTGATGGCACTAAGCAAAAGGTAGCGCTCCTGATGATGCATTTCCTTATCTTTAGAATAGAAATATGCCAGGGTGCTGGTTACGATGCTGTATCGACGTTCTCCCTGTTTCAGCGTGGGCAGATAGTCCTCGAGCATCTTGATGGCAGCTTCGTTATCGCCTTTCTCGCTGATATAGGTGGCCTGATTGAATATATAGTCGTAAGAGTCCTTGGGGGCAATCTGCAGGATCAGTTGGCGATAGTATTGTGAACTGTCTGTATATTCCTGAAAGTAGGGTGTATATTCTGCCATTTCCGAACGATAGAGGTTCAATTCCCCACGTTGGTTATAATATTCCACTTTTCGCTCCGTACTCAATAGGTCCGTCTGAATATCGTCGAGCATACGGTCTGCCTTGTCGAAAAGTCCTGAAACAGCGAGGATATGGGCCATACGGATGAGACTGCCAGCCGCCAGATCTGGATTACCAAGTGTGCGCTGAACGTCCACATTCTTCTTTATATAACAAAGAGCAGAGTCGAAATTGAAGGCCAGATACTCATCATACAACCTGTTGTTCAGACTGAACAATTCCTCCGGCGTCAGTTTCAGATTGTCCAGCCCGTCGGTGATCACTTGTATACGGGCCTTTTTCTGGGTAATGATTTCAGGCTGATGCTCTACCAGACTATCGAGCGTCTGATAAAGAGCGTTGAGTTCGTCGTCGCGTGAATCTGCCAAAACCGATCCACAAACCAGAAAGACGGCTGCCAGAAGTGTCATAATCCGATGCATAATCATAGAAGTGCTAAATTTGTGAGCAAAGTTAAGAAATAAATCTGAAACCACCAAATATCTAGTACACCATTAAGGCGTATTTTGTTGCGTTATCACCTTGCAAATGTTTTGATTTTTAAGCCACATCATTTTTGTAAACAACTCATAATCAGACGAAAACATTTTTAAGCGTTTTGATTTTCGCTTGATGCGTTTGAAGTTCCTCTGTTTACGCTCTAACTTTGCAGCCAAATTCAAGAAATAAATTAAAAACGGTTTTCGATATGAGTAAGTTAATTGTTAGTTTGGTTTTGATAATTTGTTTTAGTGTCACTGCCGTCTGCAGTGCAAAGAATGTTTCGGTCAGTTCACCCGACGGAGCCGTGACGGTTACCGTCGGCGTGAAAGCCGGCAAACCTTATTATACTATGGACTACCGTTCTAAGATGATTGTTCTGCCCTCACACCTGGGATTCATGCTCGATGGTGGTGAACTCGGCCAGCACGTCAAGATGACAGGTCAGCAATTCGCTTCGAAGGACGAGATTTGGAATCAGGTGTGGGGTGAGGATGAAGCCGTTCGTAACCACTATAACGAACTGACGGTGAATTTTCAGGAACAGTCAGAAACGAGAAGAAAGATGAACGTGCAATTCCGCGTGTACGACGATGGTATTGGATTCCGCTATATTCTGCCTAATAATAAAGGTAAGAAGTATTGTATTCAGGATGAGTTGACCGAGATTACCTTGGCACACGATGCCAAGGCTTGGTCAATTCCAAGTAATCACACAGAATACTTCGAAGGCATCTTCGGCTGTGACCTGTTGAGCAAAAAGGATACGGTTTGTACGCCACTTACCATCGAGTATGAGGATTCGCTGTTTCTAGCCATCCATGAGGCAGCCCTCGAAGATTATGCCAGCATCAACCTGACTCCACGCGCCTCATCGGAAGGAATCAGGCTTTTGACAGCCTTAACACCCTGGCAAAATGGGGTAAAAGTCTATGCCGAGGGTGAGCTGAAGTCGCCCTGGCGGACGATTACCATCGGTAAGACAGCTGGCGACCTGATAACCTCACGGCTGATGCTGAACCTGAATGAACCAACACAAATTGAAGATACATCATGGATAGAGCCTGGCCGATATATCGGTATCTGGTGGAGCATCCACAAGAAACAGAACACCTGGGAGATGGGGCCTCAGCATGGTGCCACTACAGAAAACGTGAAGCGATACATTGACTTTGCTGCCCTTCACGGTTTCAGCGGGGTGCTGGCCGAAGGCTGGAATCCTGGGTGGGGACAAGGCGAACAGGTGACCTATCTGAAAAGCTATCCTGACTTCGACATCGACGAGGTATGCCGCTATGCGCAATCAAAAGGCGTCCGCTTTATCGGGCACATGGAGTCGTGGGGACGTGCCAGTCTGATAGAACAGGAGATGGATGAGGCCTTCGCCTGGTATCAGAAGCTGGGCATCCGTGTGGTGAAGACGGGTTACGTGGGGCATCTGCTCGACGGCAAGGAGCTGGCTAAGTCGCAGTATGGCATCCGCCATTACCGCAGAGTGATAGAGACGGCAGCGAAATATCAGATCATGATTGACAACCACGAACCGGCTATGCCTACAGGCATTCAGCGTACGTGGCCCAACCTGATGACTCAGGAGGGCGTACGCGGACAGGAATACAACGCCTGGGACCGTCGTGGGGGTAATCCGCCCAGCCACACCGTCACGCTGCCCTTTACACGCGGTCTGGCCGGACCTACGGACTTTACGCCTGCCATCTTCAACTTCTCGGAGATTGTGCCTGGAACGCATCCCCACTCTACCCTGGCCAAACAATTGGGAGAGTTCGTGGTCATCTATAGTCCCCTGCAGATGGCAGCCGATGCCATAGAGAACTATGAGGGGCAGCCGGCACTCACATTCATCGAGAGTTGTCCGACCACTTGGAGCAAAACCCTTATCCCCAATGGGGAAATCGGAAAATACATTACTGTAGCACGCAAGGAGCGTGGCGACGGCGGACGCTGGTTCATCGGCAGTATCACAAACGAGGAGTCACGAAGGATCGAACTGCCACTCGACTTCCTTGATGCCAACAGCACCTATCGCGCCATCATCTATGAAGACGGCCCGGATGCTGATTACGAGACCAATCCATACGCTATGACGGTACGTCAGATGGAGGTCACAAGGCGAAGCGTGCTGCATTTGAATCTGGCCCGTAGTGGCGGTGCGGCCATCAGGATTGAAAGAATGAAATAAATTCATATTATACTCTAATTAATCATTAAAACCCAAAGTAAAATGAAAAAAGCAATGAAGAATGTCGTCATACTTTTGGCGACTGTGTTGTTTGCCTTGGATGTCTCTGCACAGACCACCATCAATGGTCATGTGAAGGACGATACTGGTGAAGATATTATCGGAGCCAGTGTCATCGTCAAGGGAACACAAAACGGTACCGTCACTGATTTCGACGGTAATTTCCAACTGAAGTGTGAACCTGGTGTCACGCTTGTCATCTCCTTCATTGGCTTCACCCCACAGGAAGTGAAGGCGGCCAACCAGATGGAGATTACCCTGAAGGAAGATGTGGCTCAACTGAACGAAGTGGTCGTGGTGGGCTACGGCTCATTGGCCAAGAAGGAAATTTCAAGTTCGGTGGTGCAAGTGAACAAAGACCAGTTTAACCAAGGTGCAGCCAGCGACCCGATGGCGCTGATTGCAGGTAAGGTGACAGGTCTGAATGTCGCTGCCACAGCCGAGGCCAACCCCAACTCGATGACTGATATCCAGGTGCGTGGTGCTGGTTCGCTGACAGCTTCCAACGGTCCGCTGATCGTAATCGACGGTATTGCCGGTGGTGACTTGCGCAATATTGCCACCCAGGACGTGGAGTCGATCACCGTGCTGAAGGATGCCGGCTCTGCTGCCATCTATGGTACTCGTGGTGCCAACGGCGTCATCCTCGTAACCACGAAGAAAGGATCGGGTACGGCTGGCGTCACCAATGTGACTTACGACAGCTATATTGCCCTAAATGTGGCAAAGCCTCATCCAGAGATCCTTTCTACCGAAGAATTCCGTCGCTCGCGTCGTGGTCAGGACTATGGTGGGGATACCGACTGGTGGGATGAGATCACACGTCCCATGAGCTACAACCTCAACCAGTACATCTCCATCGACAGCTCTACCAAGAATGGCTATTTCGGTCTCTCCGTCAATTACAAGAAAGGTAACGGTCTCGACATCGTCAGTGCCCGTGAGGAGTACGGTGGCCGTTTCGTCGGTGAGCAGCGTGTGCTGAACAACCGTGTACAATTCAACGCCTCTCTATCAGGCCGTAAGGTGCATGAGGACTGGGGCAACAACGGTCTTTTTGACACGGCTCTGACCATGAACCCCACGATTCCCGTGAAGAATCCAGACGGAACATATTATCAGCCGAACTCTCCGACAGATATCCACAACCCCGTCAACGACCTGAAGGAGAACATCTCGCAGGGCGACCGTATCTATCTGTTGGGCAATGCAGACGTCAAGCTCAACATCCTGCAGATGGAACAGCACAACCTGAACACTTCGCTGAGTTATGCATTGCAATATAATGACCTGAAGAACAACTTCTACACCCCCTCGACATCGAGCGAATCGTTCTGGAACGGCTATGCCGGACGTGCCAACGTGAACTATCAGAAATGGTGGACCAACCGCCTGGAGTGGCTCGTGAACTACACACTGACGATAAGCGAACACCAGTTGAAGGCCGTGCTCGGCTACTCCTGGGAGCGTTCCAAGTGGGAACAGAGCGGCAACGAGAACAAAGACTTCGTCTACGACTCCATGGGCTGGTACGGCATCGGCAACGGTACTGCCCTGCAGGAAGGCAAGGCCAATCTCTGGGGCGGCTCGTCGGAATCAACGCTGATTGGCTTCTTCGGACGCCTGAACTATAACTACCGAGACATGCTCTTCGCCTCGGCATCCATGCGCCGTGAGGGTAGCACCAAGTTTGGAGCGAACACCAAGTGGGGCAACTTCCCCTCAGCCTCCCTGGCATGGGAAATCACTCAGACGCCGTTTGCCCAGAGCCTGCAGACGACCTTCCAGAGTCTCAAGCCCCGTATCTCATACGGAGTAACCGGCCGCTCTGACTTCGACGCCTACCGTTCCCTGTCCACATACAGCAGCTACGGCGCCTATCTAATCGACGGCGAGTGGATCAACGGCTATGCCCCCTCGCTGAACGCCAATCCCGATCTCGCATGGGAGAAGTCGACAGCTTTTAACATCGGACTCGATTTCGTGGCACTCAACAGTCGTCTGCGTGGTAGCGTGGAATATTTCGACCGCCGCTCGCAGGATCTGCTTTACAACTATACCGCTCCGCAGCCTCCGTTTATCTACAGCACCATTCTCGTGAACGTGGGAACAACTAAGAATACGGGTATAGAGGTGTCGTTGGAGTACGATGTGTTGGCGAAGACTGCACTTAAGTGGACGACGGGCATTAACTGGAGCATGGGCGATACGAAGCTCACTAAGCTGTCGAGCGACGTCTATCAGATGGCTTACCTCGACCTGTATCAGAAGCCAGGGCCTGGCTCAAGCGAGTACTTCTTCCGTGTGGAAGAGGGTGGTAAGATCGGCCAGTTCTATGGCTACGAGCATGCCGGCATCGACGAGAACGGTCTGTTGCTGATCTACGACAATGAGGGCAACAAGGTCAATGCCTCTCAGGCAGATCCCTCATACAAAAGGAATATCGGCAACGGAGCGCCCAAGCACTTCCTCTCATGGAGTCATTCATTGAAGTACAAGAACTGGGATTTGAGCATGCTGTTCCGCAGTGCCTTAGGCTATCAGATCTTCAATATGCGTAAGTACGGCATGGGGCTGCAGGGGGCTGGTACCGACAACGTGCTTCGTACGGCTTATACCAAATACAGCGATGTGCAGTCGAGTGGTGGCATCATCTCCAGCTACTTCCTGGAAGATGGCGATTACCTGAAGCTTGACAACGTGACTGTAGGCTATAACTTCACACCGAAGAAGCGTGAGATCGTGGAGAGCCTACGCGTTTACCTGACTGCAAAGAATCTCTTTACACTGACAGGCTATGAGGGCAACGACCCGTCGATCGTCACCTCTACGGGCATCACACCTGGTATCGACACCAACAGCGCCTATCCGCAGGCCACCCAGCTCAGTCTTGGCGTGACGCTCAGATTTCATTAATCATTCAATAATAAGTAATCATGATGACGTTAAAACATAACATTATAGGTGTAGTCTGCCTGATGGCAGGGCTTACCGCTTGTACAGATCTCGACGAAAAGGTCTACGACCGTATCGACGCCAGTGTGTACTATCAAAACGAGGCCAGCGTGAAGGGGGCCGTAGCAGCTATCTACAGCCAGACATCCTCGACCCTGGCCGGAGAGAATTTCTTCCACCTCTCGGAATATCCTGCCGACCAAATCACCTGGCGCGTATGGAACGGAGGACAGTGGGGATGGGACGAGGCCATGAAGACCGTGCTGTCGTGGCACAACTGGACGTCCGAGTCGACCATTATCAACAACGCTTGGAAAGGGGCGTGGACGGCAGTAGGGCTCGCCAATCTCCTGCTCAACGACCTGGAGGCCCTCGATGCGGCCAGTCTTGGCATCTCGCAGGAGAAACTGGAGCAATATGTGGCGGAAGTCCGTACCCTCCGCGCCTGGAACTATTACTGCATCTTCGAGCTCTGGGGAGGAGCTCTGCCGCTGAACACATCCGCCAGCAGCGACGTGCCAGGGACGGCTGATGCCGACTGGAACACCTCATGCAAGATGATCTACGACTTTATCGCCAACGAGCTCGATGAGACTTACAGCGCCCTGGCCAGGGAAGACGGCAGCCATACGACCGTCAACCGTGCCAACCAGGGGATGAACCGCATGCTCAAGGCCCGGCTGCTGCTCAATGCCGAAGTGTTCATCGGCGAGAAGCATTACGACGAGTGCGAGACCCTGTCGAAAGAGATCATCAACGGCGTTTACGGCGCCTATGGCCTCGACACCAACTACCGCAGTCTCTACAGTATCGACAACGTGAAAAGCCCAGAGGTTGTCTTTGCCCTGGCAGCAGAAGACGGACAGGGTGCCGCCAATGCCATTTCAAACGTGCGTACTATGGTAGGCATGTGGTACGGCTATGCCGACTACTTCGGACAGTCCTACGACGGCATCGGAGCATGGAACTGCGTCTGCCTTGTGCCTTCCTTCGACAACTCCGGCAATGTGCTGCCTTCAGGCGGAACAGACAATCCCGTCTGCTTCCTCGATGCCCCCTACAACGACAAGCTGGGCGCCCCCTACGAGCGGTTCGACAATCGGGATATCCGCAAGCAGAACTATGTGTACAATGCTGCCACCAAGACCCACGGACCGGGAATGTTCCTCAAGGGCGAGATACGTGCCAACTTCGGTACAGGTGACGCGCTGCTGGCCGATGCCGACCGCGACGGGCAGGCACTGGTCTACGTCGATCAGCTGGGGACATTCCTGAATCAAGGCCGTAACCTCGAGACTGTGATGAATCCCCGCTGGGGAGAGACCAACTCTGGAGTGCGTCTGGTGAAATATCCGCTCTATCCGAATGACGACCAGGGCGGCTTCAAGAGTATCGACGACGTCCAATTCCGTCTGGCAGAGGCTTATTACAATGTGGCGGAATGCGAGATGCGTAAGGGCAACAGCAGTGAGGCCAAGAGCTATGTGGACCAGGTGCGCCAGCGCTACTTCACAAACAGCGACCGTACTTCTGCCCTCAGCGTACCAGGGCCGGGCTTCTCCGACTTTGATCTGGACTGGATGCTCTCCGAGTGGGGTAAGGAATATCTGGGCGAGGGCAACCGCCGCCGTACGGACCTACGCCGCTTCGATAAATTCACACAGGGCACATGGTGGTTCTGGGGCCGTGCCACAGAGGACGGCGTCAGCCTGCCTCCTACGCGCGACCGTAAGTATGAGTGGTATCCCCTGCCGCAGTCGGCCTTGTCGGTCAATCCGGGACTCGTACAGAATCCCAACTATGAGAAGTGAAAAGTGGATAAAGAATAGTAAACAGTGAACCAATGAGAATTATGAATAAGAAATTATATAGTCTGATGCTCACGCTGCTGTCCCTGACAGGACTGATAAGCAGCTGTGCAGATAAAGAGGACATCGTTTTCGACCACGAGCGTCAGCAGTTCGAGACACGCGCAGACCGTATCCTGTTGGAGTTTATTGCACCATTCGGCACAACCGCCGATGAGGAGATCTACATCATCGGGCCGTTCAATGGCGACAGTACAGCCATCGGCCAGCAGCAGTATCTGTTGGCCAAGGCGCCCCAGAGCGACATCAAGTGGGCCATCTATCTCGATCCAACCGGATTCGTAGGCGGCAAGAGCCTGGCCGACGGCTTCCGATTCTACTCCGCCAAGCAGGGTATGGAGTTCACCATAAAAGGCGAGGCGGCGATCCACAACGACAACCCCGGCGTAGGCACCTTCACCAATGTATGGGGACAGCGCTGGGAGAGCTACTACTGGGCTGGCGGCGAGGCGCCCGAGCCTGAGCACGACGGTTTCGCCGTTTACGTCGACGACCAGACTGGCTGGGACGTGCTGACGCTCTACATGTGGGGCGACATCAACAACCTCAATGGCGACTGGCCAGGCATGTCCGTGACAGGTACCTGGAGTAAGGACGGCGTCACATGGAAATACTTCGACATGGGAGCAGCCAATACCGGACTGAATGAGAATCTCATCTTCAATAATGGCGGCAGTGGTGTCCAGCTGGCAGACTTCAACTTCACCATCGACCGCGACATCTATCTGCGCATCACCGCCGACGGTGTCGAGGAAGTGGGAGCCGAACCGAAGGTCAGCCACGACGGCTTCGCAGTGTTCGTCATCGACGATACCGGATGGGACGCCCTGACGCTCTACATGTGGGGCGACATCAACAATCTCAATGGCGACTGGCCAGGCATGTCGGTGACAGGCGAGCAGACCGTCAACGGACAGACATACAAATATTTCGATCTGGGTGAAGCCAACAGCGGGCTGAACGAGAACCTCATCTTCAACAATGGCGGCAACGGCGTCCAGCTGGCAGACTTCAACTTCACCATCGACCGCGACGTTTATCTGCATGTCACGGACTCAGGTGTGGAGGAAATAGAACCTTAATTAGAGTTAATTTAGTTATATAACTACAGGCTGGCTGCTCTGTGAAGACCAGCCAGCCATTCTTACACATAAGCATATCAAAATGAAAAAGATCATTCTTTACCTGTTAGCGCTTCTGCCTGTCCGCCTGATGGCCGGCGACTATGTGGCAGAGATCAATGCGGCTCCCGGGAAAAACGCAGAAGGGTGCCGCGTCATATATGAGATGAATGTGGGTATGTTCACGTCCGAAGGCACCTTCAGCGCAGCCAGCCAGCAGCTCGCCAGTCTGAAGCAGCTGGGCATCGACATCGTGTGGCTGATGCCCGTCTACCCCAGGGGAGGAGGCATCAACAGCCCCTACGCCGCGACCGACTTCCAGCTGGTGAACCCTTCATACGGATCCGTCGGTGACCTCAGGGCCTTCGTGGCCCAGGCCCATGAGCTGGACATGGAGGTATGGCTCGACTGGGTGCCCAACCATACGGCGACGGACGCAAAGTGGGTCGACACCCATCCGGAGTACTACGTCAGGAACGGCAGCACCTTTGTACATCCCAACAACTACGGCGACGTCTATCAGCTGGATTACAACAATCCCGAGCTCCGGAAGGCCATGAACGACTGCCTGAAGTTCTGGATAGACCAGGCCGATATCGACGGATTCCGTTGCGACTACATCAGCAGCCGGGAGATTCCCGCCTCTTACTGGCAGACGACCATTCCAGAGATCAAGAACTACAAGAGCGGCAAGACCATCACCTTCTTGGGCGAGGCCGACATAGCTGGCGACGCCACACGGCTGAAGGCGGCGGGCTTCGACTACGACTACGCATGGGGCTTCCAAAGTGCACTCTCCAGATACGGGGCAGGCGGTATCTACAGCGCCTCGCTGAAAGCCAACGTCGACAAACTCGTCAGCACACAGAGCGGCATCAGCTTCGGACGCATGGTCTATCTGACCAACCACGACCAGAATTACAACGAGGGCAAGAAGACCCTGGCCGAGAAGTACGGCGACAACCGCTATCCCCTCTCCGTGCTCATCGCGACGGCATGGGGCATGCCACTGCTCTACAACGGCCAGGAAGTGGGAGGCAACCAGGTGCTGGACTACTTCCACGACACCAAGATCAACTGGTCCGTCAGAGACGACAAGATGTATAACACATGGCGTACGCTGACAGCCCTGAAGCATGCCGTGCCCGCTTTCCGCGACGGTCGGACGACCGCAACCCACCATACGCTGACATGGCTGGACGTTGCCGACAGCCAACATATCCTGGCCTATACCTGCCGATACGGCGACAGCGAGGCCCTCGTGGTACTCAACTTCAACACAGAAGCCGTCAGCGCAACAGTCAGCGGTATTGCCGAAGGCGACTGGAGTCTCTGGCTCGACAGCGAATCCGTCAGCAAGGGTGTAAGCCGCAGGCAAACGCATCTGAACGCCACCCATCTGTTCTCCTTGGAGGCGAAGGGCTATCAGGTCTATGTCAAAGGCAATTATCCCGAGGAAGGCCCGACCGCCTCACATATCCATGCGCCTGCGCAGGATAGTCATAGAATGATAAAGGGTAAGGCGGTCTCTGATTCCGCCTACTCTTTAAGCGGACAGCGGATCAGCCGTGGCCGCCCCTTAGGACCCGGCATCTATATCTCTCAGGGCAGGAAATACCTGGTAACCAATAGCAATAATGAGGACCCAGCCGCAAGGGTTGAGTCCTCATGTAACTAACCAATTAACCTATGTATGAACCAAGTTCAATTCTATGAAAAAACAGTCTGACTACTCACAATAGTACAGTTTCAGCGGCGTGTATCCCTCACCTGTAAAGAGCAGGTGCTGGGCATCGAGGACATCGAGGATGGGATCACCATTGAAGTTGAGCTCGATAGTAAAGGTGCCGTCGCCGTTGTCCACGAGACGCTCGTCACCCTTGCCGATGTCGTTGCCTGTCCACGTGGTGCTCCACCAGCCTGTGGTGATGCGCAGATTGTACCAGCCCTCGTTGTCGACAGAGGCCGTCATAAAGAAGGATCCTGTCTTCATCTTCTCCCAGATATCCTGCGGAACGGTATAACACTCCTCGCCAGTAGAATTGCTCTCAGGAGCGAAGCGGTAGTCGCTGCTCCAGTTGATGGAGCCAAGCGAGCCGCCGTTTTCCCAGATGGTGACCTCCTTGGCCGATCCGCCGCCACCTCCCTGCTTCATCTCGATGAAGTAGATCTCCTCGACGCTATAGCCGCTGCCCGTGAAGAGCAGGTGCTGGGCATCGAGCACGTCGAGCAGCGGATCGCCTGCCAGGTTAACAGTCAGGCGGAAGGTGCCGTCGCCATTGTCCTCCAGCAGCTCGTTGCCCGGGAAGATGTCATCGCCCAGCCACGTGGTGCTCCACCAGCCGGAGGTGACGCGTATCTGAGGACTGGCGCCCTTGATGGTCACGTAGAAGGTCTCGTTCTTCAGACGCTCCCAGATGTCCTGAGGAACGGTATAGCACTCCTCGCCCGTAGAATTGCTCTCGGGAGCGAAGCGGTAGTCGCTGCTCCAGTTGATCTCGCCGAGCGTGCCGCCGTTCGTCCAGACAGGAACCTTCACTTCCTCCATGCCGGGTCCATCAACCCAGATGTCTTCGGCAAAGTAGATGTCCTCTACCGTGTAGCCGCTACCCGTGAAGAGCAGATGCTGGGCGTCGAGCACGTCAAGCAGCGGGTCGCCGGCCAGATCAACCGTAAGGGTGAACGTGCCGTCGCCGTTGTCGGCCAGCCGCTCATTGCCCGGGAAGAGGTCGTCGCCCGTCCAAGTGGTGCTCCACCAGCCGGAGGTGACGCGTATCTGAGGACTGGCGCCCTTAATGGTCACGTAGAACGGCCCAGCTTTCATCTTCTCCCACACATCCTGCGGAACGGTGTAGCACTCTTCGCCTGTGGAATTGCTGGCAGGGGCAAAGCGATAGTCGCTGCTCCAGTTGATCTCGCCGAGCGTGCCGCCGTTCTGCCATATCATCGTCTTCACTGTCTCCCAGTGGCCCTCGTCGGCACCTGGCTCGTAAGCGAGTTCCGGCATCTGGATGGTCTGGCCGTCATAGGTATGCAGCAGGCCGACGAAGGTGCCCTTGAAGATATCCTTACGAGGAAGACGGAACACCAGGTTGCTGGTGCCCTTGCGATAGAAGTCCTGATGTTCCAGAAGCTGTGGCTCACCCTCGGCATTCAGCAGCTCAACGCTGTTGATGAACTCCAGGTCCGAGCCGTAGACGGTGATCAGCTCGCCGCCCGAAGCCGTCTCGCCGGGCTGCTTGGAGAAGCCCGTCACGTTCGTATGACCCACCGTCAGCGAAAGCCGCGACTCTGCCTCTCCGTCGGCAGTTCGCACGACGATCTTACCGCCGTCGGCTGCTACGCCGGCAGGGGTGTTCACACGGATCATGTCGTCACTCACAATCTCGAAGTCGGTTGCTTTCACGCCCCCAGGGAACTGTATCTCAGTGACGTCGGCAAAACCGGACCCATTGATGGTCATCGGCTGGTTGGTGACAACCTTCATCGGGAAGAAAGCCTTGATGCCCAGTCCCACGTTGGCCGAACCGCTGCTGTCGTCCTCAGCACAGGAAGAGAAGGAGAGAAGGAGTAAGGAGGGAAGGAGTAAGTAGAATACCCCTACTACTACCCTATTTATTTTATTTGTAATCATAACTATTCACTTTTTACTTTTTTACCTTTTTACCTTTTTACTTTTACTACCATCCTGGGTTCTGTGTGAGGTTCGGATTCTTCTTCAGCTCCGACTGCGGAATGGGGTAGAAGTTGAACTTGTCATTCCACTGGCGGTTGATCGTCGTGCGACGGAAGGTGCCGTCGCTGCTGATGGTCGCGCCCTGTACCGTCGAGAAGTACTGCGCGCCCTTCTTCCAGCGGCGCACATCCCAGAAGCGATGGTTCTCGAAAGCCAGTTCCACCAGCCGCTCCCGCTCATACCGCGCTACCCAGGCATCGCCGTCCTCAGTGAACTTCGGCATCTGGATGTCCGAACGGCTCCGCAACACGTTGATGGCCTCGTTGGCCGTCATGCCGTAGCTGTTGTCGTTGGCGCTGCCCGTAGCATGGAACACGGCCTCGGCATAGTCCAGATAGAACTCAGCCAGTCGGAAGAGGATCCATGTGTGGCGGCGTGTTGTCTGGTTGTCGGCAGTGGTCACGCACGAGCCGTCCACATACTTGCGCAGATAGTAGCTCGTCGGCGTCGCTCCGTACTTCGGCGATCCGTTAAAGCCGCCCACGTAAGTCTCCATCACCCGCTTCTGGGCGCCGTTGCTGGGCCATTCGTCTCCGTTCTTCACAACCGTGAGTGCGAAGCGCGGGTCAAGTCCTTCGTAGGGGTTCACCGAGCCGAGGTCGATATCCCCAGGATAGCGCTGGCCGAACGTCTCACCGTTGTCCTGATACTCATACTGGTCCACCAGGCTCTGCGTCGGACAGTTACCAGAAGAGCCGTTCTCCACGCCGACAGGATAGTTGGCCATCTCGAACGTATTGCTCTCGCCCCGTCCGAGACCGAGGATGAGCTCGGGATTGAAGAAGGCGTCGTGGCCCCACAGAGAGCCGTAGGCGCTCAACTTGAGGCCCCAGGCAGAGGCGTTGTCGAGGATATGCTTGCAGGCCTCCGCAGCCTTTGCCCAGCGGGTCTGGTCGCCATTCGGATTATGGAGCGGCGAGGCGGCATAGAGCAGCGTGCGGGCCTTCAGGGCAAACACGGCAATGCGCGTCGCGCGACCTACCTCGGAGCCATACTCCGTCGCATACGACTCGGGCAGATACGGGGCGATGGCATCGCACTCGTCCGTAATGAATTTCACGATCTCGTCGGCCGACGTACGCTTGATGTTGTTGGCCTGGCCATTCGTCAGCGTGGTGGTCACCAGAGGCACATCACCGTAGGCCCTGAACAGCTCAAAATAGAAGTAAGCCCGCAAGAAGCGCAGCTCGTAGGGGAACATCTCCATCTGAGCGATCCAGTTCTTGTAGTCCGCGTTATACTGCCAGTCCGAAATATCCGTCTGGTCGATCTTCTCTAAGTACATGTTCACGTCGGCAATCGCCGTGTACGACTTGGTCCACGTGTTCGAATAGGGGTTAGCCGGACTCCAGCCGCCGTTCACATAATTGTTCACGGCACCTGTCTCCAACGCGTACTGCGCCTCGTCCGTCGCGCCGGCCAGGAAGTAGGCGCTGTTTGACTCCAGCTCATTATTGTACAGCTGGGCATACACGTCAAACACCAGGTTCTTGATGCCGTTCTCATAATAGTCAAACGTCCACGCCTCGTCACGCGTCGTCTCCTCCGTGTAGTCCAGATCGGCGCATGATGTTAACGCTACGCTAAATGATAAATGACAAATGATAAATGATAAACCTATCAGAAGTCTTCTATATTTCTTGGTAATCATAATTTTCATTTTTCAATATTCAATTTTCAATTACTTAGAAAGTCACATTGAGGCCGATATTCACACTCTTCATCACCGGATAGCCCGTATTCAGGTTCTCAGCATCCATCGCGTCGATATTGTCGAACGTCAGCAGATTCTGGCCCTGTACGAACAGACGGACACCTGTCACCTTCAGAGGCTCGATAACCGAGGCGGGCAGCTTGTAATACACTTCACAGTCGCGAAGCTTCAGCCAGCTCACGTTGCGATACCAGATCGTCGAGTTCTGGGCATTGTTGGCCACGTTCTCGGTCGACAGACGGGGGTACAGTGCTCCTGACCCTGCCGTGTCGAAACAGTTGTCATAGTATTCCTGCGACAGGTTGCGGTTGTCTGAGAGGGCACCCCACACACCGTCCACATAACGCAGGTTCTTCACTTGGTGCGCAGCACCCTGGAAGGTGCCGCTGATGCCGAAGCCCTTATACTCCGCACCCAGCGTGAAGGCATAATTGAGTGAGGGGAAGGCGTTGCCATAATCCTGAGCGACATAGTCGTTCTCATTGATGACGCCATCCTCGTTCACGTCCTGATACTTGATGTCGCCAACCTTCACCTGCCCGAACTGCTGCGTCGGACTGTTGTCGATATCTGCCTGATCCTTGAAGAAGCCCAGGGCAATGAGTCCGCGCTCAGAGTCGGCCGGACCGTCGACCATGGAGAGGTTCGGATAGGCCGGCGTCTCGATCCATTCCAGTATCTCGCTCTTCACCGTCGAGAACGAAGCCCCTGCATTCAGATTAAGACCATTGGCAAAGGTCTTGGCATAGCGCAGGCCCAGTTCGACACCGTAGCTGGCCACCCTACCCTTATCGTCATACGACGACTGGATGCCTACCACGTCGGAATTCAGCTGGGCTGCACTTACGAGGATATTCCTGCGCTGCTGGTAGAACACGTCGAGCGTCACATCCAGCTGATTCGCCAGTCTCACGTCCGCACCCAGATTGGCCTTATAGGCCGTCTCCTGTGCGAAGTCGTCGGTTGGGAACTGCGTTAGGAAGGCACCCCAAGAACTCTGGAAGTTCGTACCATACCAGAACTGCCCGTGCGAGTTGTTCCAGGCTGCCAGCCACAGGCCGTTAGCCGGCACATAGTCCGTATGCTGGATACCGCCCGAGAGACGCACTTTGGCATAGTTCAGAAGACCGCCTTCCGGCTGGTTGATCAGGATATAACCCAGACCGATGGTGGGCGAGAAGGCCCATTTGGCAGGATAGCTGCGGTTCGAGCCGTTGGCAGCCAGCACCACATCGGCCATCATCCTGTTGGCGTGGTCATAGTGCAAAGCCAACTGCCAGTTGGTACGATACCATGTGTTACTACGATTATCGCGTATCTCACTCTTCGTATTATAGTTGGCGTTGGCTGCGAAGTGGTCACCGTTCCCCAGCTCGATGCCGTATTTCAGGCCGGCATTGAAGGTAGCGATACGCCACTGGGAGTCTACCCAGTTGTTGAACACCAGCTTATCTTCCACCGTTCCCATTACGGTCTCCTGCATCACACCATTACCGTCATAATAGTTCCAACCATACTGATAGCCCTTCGAGCGCGTCTCTATCGTGTTCGACGAGTTGTCATACGAGGCACCCACATACAGCTTCAGTCCCTTGGTGATCACGTCCAGGTCCTGCTCCAGTGTCATGTTGGCCCAGATCTGTCGTTGGTGTGTCTTCATGAAGCCAGCACCCTGGGTCTTGGCCAGCAGGTTGAAGTCGCCATAGGTCTGGCTACCGCCCCACACGCCGCCTGCCGTCTTCACGGGGAAGGCCAGTGCCGGCACCTTATACAGATGCCACCAGGCGTCACTCGAACTCACATTGGGCACGCCGTTGGTCTCCATCAGGATACCCAGCACGTTCACACTCACCCTCGTTGTCTTACTCACATCGAAGTCAACGTTGGCACGTATATTGGCTTTCGAGTATTTCAGCTGGGAACTCCAGTCACCCTGATCCGGATTCTTATAGAGTCCGCGGGCGTCGGTATAGTCCAACTGTGTGTAATACTGCACCTTGTCCGTGCCGCCATAGAAGCTGATGAATCCATTCGACTCATGGGCCGTATTCTTGAACACCTCGTCCTTCCAGTTGATATTCGGATAGACAAAGGGATCGCTGCCGTCTCTGAACTTCTGCAGCTCAGCATCGGTATAGGCAGCCGAGGCACCGTCGTTCAGACGGGCACGGTTCAGGGCGTTGGCATAGTCGTAGGCACTGACCATGTCAGCCGACTGTGGGTCGAACTGTATCTTGTGCGAGGCACCCACCTTGAAGTGGTATTTGTCGTCCTTGCTGCCGTGCTTCGTCTTCACCAACAGCACACCGTTGATGGCCTCATGCCCGTAGAGAGCCACGGCGGCAGCGTCCTTCAGCACCGTCACGCTTTCCACTTCTTCCACCGTCAGACGGTCTATAGGCCGTTCCACGCCATCCACCAGGATCAGGATATCCCGCTCCCCTGTGGTCTGCACGCCACGGATATTAAACGTAGCCCCGCGGCCTTCCTCACCCTTGAAGCCGGTGTTCTGGAAGGCATTCAGCCCGAGCAGTTTGCCATAGAGGGCATCGGCCAGGCTGATGGCCGACGTGCGTCGGAGCTCTTCGGCCGTGATGGTAGTGGCTGCAGCGGTAGTGAGCAGTTCCGACTGCTCCACGCCATAGCCTAAATCTATCTTCTGCGACGCTTTGTCGCTCAGCGTCACCTGGGCACTAACCGCCATCTGTCCGCCGCAGAGTCCCACCAAGGTATATATAAATATGTTTCGTATGCTCATAATCTTCAATCTTTCAATTTTCAATTTTCAATTTTCAATTTTCAATTTTCAATCTCCAATTTTCAATTTTCAATTTTCAATTTTCAATTTCCAATCTCCAATCACCACCCGGGGTTCTGTGTAAGTCCATAGCCCTTTTGGATCTCAATACGCGATACAGGGTCAAGATACCACTTGTTCGTCCAGTAGCCGGGATCCCACCAGCGGCGGGCACCGTTCACGATCTGCGGCTTCTCGTACTCGAACTTGGGCCATGCGGTCCCTTCCGTCCAGCGGGTGTCGCCGTCCGTCATACGATTGCCGGCATTGTCCAGCCGATAGATACGAATCTCATGCAGCGGCTTGGTGAAGAGGTCCTGACGCATACGGCGCACCATGTCGTAGAGGCGGTCGCCACACTCGGCACCGATCTCACAGTTACGCTCCCGCAGGATTTCGTTGATCAGGTTCTCCTTGTCCGATGTCAGGTTCAGTTCCGGATTCATCGTCTCCAGACGTCCGAGGCCTACGCGGCTGCGCACCACGTGCAGGTCGTCCAGAGCTCCCTGCAGGTTACCCGTCTCGGCACGCGCCTCGGCACGGATCAGATACATCTCTGCCAGACGGATATAAGCCACACCGATATACTCGTCGTCATAGCGGCTGCCGCCGTAGTAGTCCAGCAGCCACTTGAACTTACAGTAGCCCGATGCAATGTCATCGGTATTGGTGAAGTTGCTGTTGTTCTTCATGAGACCGCCTTCCCAGGAGTCGGTGTACGACTGACCGGCATAGTCAAAGCCGGCAGGCAGCGACTGACGGGGCACGAGGATGGTCTCATACAGGCGCGGGTCGCGGTCTGCGAACATGTCGTACCCGTTGGGATTCTTGCCAGGGCCGTAGATGTCCGAATAGGGGAAGTTGCGACCGTCCTGCATGCCGAAGCACTCCATCAGCTCGTTCGTCGGCACCGCCCCGCCCTGTCGGTAGCAGTCCAGTGCAAAGCCGCGCCAGCCCCAGCCCCAGCCGCCGTCAGAAAGCGTCAGCGTCGGGTGCGCGTCAAACAGTTTCTCGTGGTGCGTCGCGTCGTTGCGGTAGCGGTAGGCGCGGCGGTAGGCCGTGCGGTAGCCCGCTTCGTCCTGTGTCGTCGGCTGCACCAGTGCATAGTAGTTGCCGTTCTCGGCGTTGTCCTGGAAGAACTCATCGCAATACTGCAGGCAGCGGCTCCACAGTGAGCGATCCTCACGGCCGAACCAGACGTGCTCCTCCTTCTCCAGACCCGTCGGCCGCTTCGTGTAAGTCAAGTAGGGAGCCGAGTTATTAAACAGCGGTGATGCGGCAAACATCCACACCTTCGCCCTCAGCGCCCGGGCCGAGGCTCGTGTCAGGCGACCTGACCACTGGCCGATGTCCGCATCGGGAACGTTCCAGATGTAGCCCCGCTCGTTGATCGCGCACTGTATCAGCGAGTCGATGAACTCCACCGTCTGCCAGGCCGTCGAGCGTCCCGAGTCGAAACCCTCACCCACCTCGTAGGCCTTCTTCACCAGGCACAGGCCGCCAAAGTTACGGAAGGCGTCGAAATAGCGGCTCGCCATGATCGTGTAAGCCTCGCCGCGCAGACGGCTCTTCTCGTCGTCACTCATGTCCGGCACGCGGTCTATATTTTCAATAATCTGCCAGCACTTCCGCACCGTCTCATAGATCGACACCCGGCCGCCAGCATCGCTGTCCAGGCCGCTCTTCGTCGAGTACGAGAACTTACCCTGGAAGTTGCCGTCCTCCGTATCCTGGGCATTCTCAGTCAGTCCGCCAGGATAATAGCTCTGCTTCGGTCCGCCCCAGCTCACGTAACAGTGGTATGAGTCCGAGAGCACGTCTATCGGCGCACCGTTCATCATGTTGCCCGAGGTGTACGTACAGTACAGCTGTCCATACGCACTCCACAGGAAGTTACGCGTATATTCAGCCTTCGAGAACACCGTGTCGATATTCACGTCTACGCCCGGCGACTTCTCAAGGAAGGCGTTACCCACGTTGATCTCGTCCACACAGGCGGTAAAGATGCCTGCAGACATCGCCAAAGCCAATATGTAAATAGATAACTTTTTCATAACTTCAATTTTCAATTTTCAATTTCCAATTTCCTTAGAAGTTCACTTGCAAGCCAAAATTATACACACGTGTCATAGGATACCTGACACCGAAGTCCAGTCCTGAGCCGGGCGCTTCAGGGTCGTTACCCTTGAAGTCGGCGAAGGTCAGCAGGTTCTGGCCCGAAGCATAGATGCGCACGTAGTTCAGCAGCGGCAGCCACTGGGGCTTATTGATCGTATAGCCGATCTCCAGGTTTTTCAGGCGCACATACTTCGAGTCGATGATCCACGCCTGCGAGTCGCGGTTGTTATGCACGCGGTTGGTAAACGAGATACGGGGCAGGATGGCACCGGGGTTGTCCTCGGTCCACGAGTTGTCTGCCACCCACTGTGCCAGTGCCGACGTGTTCGTAGAGCCGAACTGGTCGCGGAAGTATCCGTTCAGCGCGCGGCTGGTGTTGTCTGCTCCCACCCAAAGCATCGAGAAGTCCAGTCCTTTCCAGTTCAGGCTGGCGTTCACGCTCCAGGTGATTTCCGGATTGTCCGTATAGCCAAGGGGCTTCTGGTCGTTCTGGTCGATGATACCGTCGTCGTTCAGGTCCACATAGACAGCATCACCATACTTCAGCTCCACCACCTGGTCCGGCATGTCCACGCCGTAAGCTTCCTTATAACGCTCTTCCGTGCCAGGCTGATAAAACTCAAAGAGATCGTAGCCGAAGCGCTGACCCACGGGCAGACCCGTGCGGCTCAGGTACTCATACATCGGCGGCACCTCCAGCATCTCGATTACCTTGTTACGGGCGAAGGCGATGCTCGGGCTGATCGAATAACGGAAATCATCTATCTTGTCCGACCATCTCAGCGTGAGTTCGTAACCATGGTTCTTCACCCGTCCTTCGTTCACGTAGCTCGACGGCAGGCTCGTCACCGCCGGCAGCATCGAGCTGTTCGACACGAGGATATCCTTACGGTCTTCCCAGAACAAGTCCAGGTTCACCGTCAGGCGGTCGCCGATGAAGGCTGCGTCCAGACCGACGTTGATCTTCGTGGCCGTCTCCCAGGTCACGTTCGGATTACCAGCCGTCAGCTCCTTCACGGCCTGTAGCCACGTGCCGCTCGTACCGAAGTTAGCGCCGCGGTTCTGCGGGTTCACCGTCGTCGAACCCTGATAGAACTGCCAGGCACCCGGCAGGTACAGGAATCGTGCACCGTTGGTATTGTCGTTACCGACCCTGCCCCACGAGCCGCGGAGCTTCAGATAGCCTATGTATTTCTTGATCGGCTCCCAGAACTTCTCGCTCGACGGGATCCAGCCCACCGAGAACGAGGGGAACGTGCCGTAGCGCTTGCCCTCGGCAAAGTTCTCCGAGCCGTTATAACCGATGTTGAAGTCTATCATGTAGCGCGTATCATAGTCATACGTCACGCGCCCTACCAGTCCTACATATCCTTTCGGGATCGACCTGTACAGGCTGTTGTCCGAGTCCCAGGGGTAGTATGTCTTGCTCTGGTTGTAGAGCAACAGGGCGCCCACGTTGTGCTTGCCGAACTTGCGGGCGTAGTTGAAACTGGCTTCGGCATACCAATTGCGGTTTCCCCAACGGCTCTCGTTGTAGGGGATTGGCCATGTGATGTTCTCCTTCCTCAACACCTCCTGGCCGTCCACGATGGTCGCCACGTACGTCACGCCGGTGCCGTAGCCGTTCTGGCGGTTCTTCTGCGCCGTATAATCCGTATTGTACGATCCTTTGATCTTAAAGTCCAGTCCCGGCGTCAGGAAACTCATGTCCAGACGGTACTGCAGGTCCAGGTTCAGCACGTTCGTGCTCTCGTTCACGTAGCCCAGTCCGTAGTAGTTCGAGAGGGCGTCGCGATCGTAGGGACCCACGATGTTCACGTCCGACACGATGTGCCGCCCCTCACTGTCCACACCGATGCCGGCGTATGGCGTCGCTCCCTGCAGATAGCGGAAGATGAACCCTTCTCCGCCGCCCATCGTCGTACGGTTCTGCACCCTGCCGCCGAGCGTCAGGTTCAGCTGACTGTAGCGGCTCACGTTGATATCCAGGTTCGCACGATAGTTAAAACGATTATACTTGAACGTCTCGTCATCGTTGGCGGAGAACGTCTTGAACAGCGAGTTCTGGTTCAGGAATCCGGCCGACACGAAATAGCGCACCTTCTCCGTACCGCCGTTCACGTTCACGTTCACCTGCTCCTGCCAGGCCGCGTCGTTCATCATGTAGTCTATCCAGTCCGTATTGGGGAACGTCGTCGGCATGTCGCCCTTGCGGAAATGTTCCATCACGTCCTGACTGAACCTGATGCCCGTATCGGCATACGGGGTATAGTCGGCAATGGTTGCGCTCCCCGGCCACTGGCTCATCGGCAGCGCGTCTGTGATCGCCGTGTAGTTCCACATCTTGCCGTACGTATAGGAGTCTGCAAAGTCCACAAACTTCGCGATCGTCTGTATGGCCGTGCTGGCCGACACCGTCACCGAAGCCTTGCCTGGCGTACCGCGCTTCGTCGTCACCAGGATTACACCGTTGGCACCCCTCACACCGAACACCGCCGTCGCCGAAGCATCCTTCAGGATCGAGATGTCCTGAATCTCGTTAGGGTCCAGCTGGCCGAAGCTGCGCTCAACGCCGTCCACCAGTACCAGCGGCTCCGCACTGTTCAGCGAACCCGTACCGCGCACCCGGATCACTGGATCGTCAGCGCCCGGCATACCCGAAGGCTGCACCACCGACATGCCCGGCAGCTTACCCTGCAACGCGTTGCTCACGTTCGCCACAGGCGACTTCAGCAACTCGTCGCCGTTCACCGCAGACACAGCACCCGTAATGGTCACCTTCTTCTGCTGTCCGTAGGCGATCACCACCACCTCCTCCAGCGTCTTCGTGTCAGGCTGCATCACGATGTCCATGCGCCCGGCCCTCGCCCGATGTGTCTGCGAGAGATAGCCCACATAGGAGAACTCAAGCGTTGCCCCCTGGCGGACGTTCTGGATGCTGAAGTTACCGTCAAAGTCGGTAATCGAACCAGTGCCCTGGCCCTGCACCATAATGGTCACGCCGATGAGCGGTTCGCCCGTCTCATCCTTCACCGAGCCTTCCACCGTCAGATTCTGGGCAAACACCTTTGTTGGCATCAGACACAACAGTGCCAAGATGCCCAATAGATAACATTTACTTTTTTTCATCATCTGGTTAAATTAGTAATAAATAAATTGCTCGCTTAGTTTGATGCCGCAAATTTAAATAAAATTTTCGAAATTACAAACTTTTTGAGATAAAAATGTAAAAATATTGCCCCGTGTTGCGTTGAACAGCTGAGTTAACTCGATTTGTCGTTTGAGTTAACTCGATGGATGTTATGAATTAACTCACATATTTTACGAGCCGTAATCTCCGTCGTGGGTGAGATTACGGCTCGTATTTTTTGACATAATACCTTTTTATTTATTTAAGTCCGCCCCAGGTGCCTTGGATGGTTTTGCACTGGGTGTAGAGGGCCGGACAGTTGAATACCTTGTAGAGCGGCTGGTTGGGTTGCCGGATGATCTCCACCGAACGTTGCTCCGTATCCCAACCTTTGCCCATCATGTAAATGTACATCACGCGACCAGAACCCGAGATCTGCAGTTCCTGATGCTTGTTCACGCTCGCCTTCATCTCTACCGTATAGGGCTCCTGCGGGCGGTAGCCATTCTGCGGTGTGGCCCCTTTCAGCACAGCGGCAGGCAGGTAGCGCTGGTGATAGCTGTCGTTCGCCGGTGCATACTGCGACGAGCCGTATTTATCGTTCAAGATGGAGATGACAGAATTCACATTCGAGGGATAGTTGATCAGTTCGATACATTTTCTTCCCACCTGACGGTCCCTGCCGTATATTTCCATCGCCATCACCATCATGGCAGCCGTACCATGAGGCGTCTTGCCGAAAAACTGCGTATACAGGGTTTCAAACTCCTCGTAGTCCGATGGTACATTCGTGAAGGTCACCACGCCCTTCGCTTTCCTGTCATACTGCTTAGCGGTCAGTGTACCCTGCTGCGTGTAGGTGTGGTCCCCATAGGTCCACGTCTTCTGTTCTGCTTGTCCAAAACAAGTGAGGCAACTCCATACCATTGCCATCAATAAAATACTTTTCTTCATTTGTGAGTCGATTTAGAATGATTATATAGTTTCGAATTAGAGATACAAGACACTCTCCGGACCCATATTGAAAAGCAGGTCCAGGATGGACAGGTTGGGCAGGAAACCGTGCTTCTGCTCATACACCTGATAGTAGCGTTTGGGCGTGAAGTCAGGATCCGGTTCCGCGTGCTTGGGGCGGATGGCAGAGCGGAAATCAATAATATTGTTTACAGTTGACGGTTTACAGTTTACAGTTGATTTGCTGGCAAGCCCTTCTTGATCTGCAGAGGAAGCCGCAGAGTAATCATCTGTAAACCGTAAACTGTAAACCGTAAACTCTTTTGTATAGCAGACAGACGGCTGGATGTCCAGCAGCTCGCACATTTTTTCGCGGATAGCCTCGTTGAAATCCAGGAGATAGTCCCATCGCTGCTCGAAGAAGGGGCGGATATCATCCTGATAGTAGTCGAAGAAGGGCGATTCGCCGTAAGCACTCTTCAGTGCGTTCCAGTGCAGGTGGCGCCAATTGCCGTGGTCACTGATACGTACGGAGCCGATCTGCTCCGCATCCCGCTCCACGGGGACGGTCAGCGCCTGAATGCCGTTGGTGGTGGCAATCAGACACCGGTTACGGTAAGTCTGCTTCTGGAAGGTCTCACAATGTTCCAAAAACACCCTTTCGGCCCTATACAGTTTCTGATACCACTGTATGGGGCCGAAATAAGTTGTACTGAGGAGTATTCTTTCCAATTACTTAATATTGTCTACAATTCGTCCGATTCGGCTCCAACGCACCCCACTGAAGCCACGACGGTCAGGATCGCTCGACCACCAGATAAAGATAGGCTTGCCCACGATGTGATCCTCAGGCACAAAGCCCCAATAGCGTGAGTCCGCCGAATTATGGCGGTTGTCACCCTGCATCCAGTAGTAGTCCATCTTGAAGGTGTACTCCTTCGTTTCCTGACCGTTGATGAAGATCTTGCCGTCACGAATCTGCAGGTCGTTGCCCTCATACACCTTGATGGGACGCTCGTAGACGGCGATATTATCCAGCGTAAGAACGATCGATTCACCCCTTTTGGGTATCCAGATAGGACCGTAGTTGTCGCGTGTCCAGTGCTTATTGCCGTTGAGGGGATAGATGTCGAGATCGCTGGCCTCTGTGACGATGGCTATGCTGTCGACGATATCCTTGCGCTGTTTGAGTGCAGCAGCAGTCTGGTTGGTCATCTGCATATAGCCGTAGTTGTTCAGATCCATCAGTTCTTCCATCGTGATACCCCACTCCTGCATCTCTTCATCGGTGAAATGGCGCTTCAGACGTACCTTATAAGAATATTGCACGTTGTCTGGCTCCTTGTTGGCCTGACCGTCGAGATAGACGATATGATCCTTTATCTGCAACGTCTGACCAGGCAGTCCCACACAGCGTTTCACGTAGTTCTCACGACGGTCTGTGGGACGGGTGATGATCTCACCATACTCAGCCTGGTTCTGCAGGATAGCCTGCCGTCCGGCCTCGTAGATAGTATTGAAATACCTGATCCGCTGTTCTGCCGTCAAAGAGTCGGGATTAGGACGTTCGGGATAGATCTGATAGCCGATGCCATAGCACATCTGATAATAGTCCATAGCCTGATACCTCTGATCCGAGCAGAGCGTGTCACCAGCCGGATAGTTGAATACCACGATATCGTTCAGTTCCACCTGACCCAAGCCTTTCACCCGGCGATAATCCCAATGAGGCCACTCGATATACGACTTGCACTCTACGACTGGCAACGTGTGCTGCGTCAGCGGCATCGTCAACGGCGTCTGCGGGATGCGTGGCCCGTAGCTCACTTTCGATACGAAGAGATAATCGCCCGTCAGCAGCGACTTCTCCAGTGAACTCGACGGGATCACATAGTTCTGGAAGAAGAACTGGTTGATGAAATACACCGCCACGAGAGCAAAGACGAGGGCGTCAACCCACGACATCACGAACTTCACAGGTCGTTCAGCCTCCTTCCACCACTGCCATTTGATCTTCTTGGTAATATAGACGTCGAAGATGAACGGGACAACGAGCAGTCCCCACCACGACTTCACCCAGTAGAGAAAGAGCAAATACAGCATGAGCACGATGATGAACTTCGTCCACTGCTTGACGGGATTCAGCTTTTCTTTCTTTTTCTCCATTCTACTAAAATTTAAACATATCACTGATGGTTAGCAGACCCTGATGCTCCTTTGTGTACTCCGCTGCCAGCACGGCTCCGAGGGCAAAGCCCTTGCGGGAGTGGGCATCGTGAGTGATGGTAATCAGATCGGCATCAGAATCATAACGGACGGTATGGATGCCAGGCACCTCACCTCGGCGGATATGATCCACACGGAGATACTTCTTGTCTGTCGTATCCTCTTTCCAAGCCTCCTTACGATCAATGCGTTCCACAATTTCATCGGCCAGTGTGATGGCTGTGCCAGAGGGATGGTCGAGCTTGTGAACATGGTGTGTCTCCTCCATTTCCACGTCGTACTGCGGGAACTGGTTCATGATCTTGGCCAGATAACGGTTCACTGCTGAGAAGATGGCCACGCCGATGCTGAAGTTTGAGGCCCAGAAGAGCGTCTTGCCATCGGCACAAGCCTGACGCACCTCGTCGCCATGCTCCTTCATCCAACCAGTAGAACCACTGACCACCTTCACACCCTTGGCCCAGGCTTTCAGGTAGTTGCCATAGGCTGCCTGAGGAGCTGTAAACTCAATGGCCACATCGGCAGATGCGAACTCCGGAGAGTCGAAGTCCTGCTGGTTGTCGATGTCGATGATACTCACAATCTCATGGCCGCGGTCACGGGCAATCTGCTCGATCATCTTGCCCATCTTTCCGTAGCCTATCAATGCTATTTTCATATACCTTATAAATTAAAACGCTGCAAAGATAGTGTTTATAATTAAGAATAAGGCATTAAGAATTAAGAATTACATAAGAATTAAGAATTTGGAATTAAGAATTATAATTATTTCACAGCAAAAGGTGGTACATGCCGCCTGCAAGAGGCTTGACAACACCTTTCATCTCCAGTTCGAAGAGCAAGGCCGTGAGACGTCCGATGGGGATGCCTGACTTCACGGTGATGATGTTGAGCTGGAGGTCGTTGGTCTGTTGCAGCAGACTGACCACTTGCTGTTCCTCAGGAGTGAGGTTTGGAATCTGGGTGATAACGGCAGCATCTGACGACTGCGAGAAGAGTGGCATGTCCTGCATTGTCGGCCAGCCCATTGCCTTCACGAAGTCCTGGGCATTGGAAATGAGGGCAGCACCATTGTCACGGATGAGGTTGTTACAGCCTGCGGAATATTCCTGTCCCACATTGCCTGGGAAGGCAAAGACACTGCGGTCGTAACTCTGGGCGATCTCACAGGTGATAAGCCCGCCGCCCTTAGCAGCACTTTCTATCAAAACGGTACTGTCCGCCATACCTGCTACGATACGGTTACGGCGTACGAAATTGGGCTTGTCGGCACTCGTCTGTGTCATGAATTCCGTGAGCAGTCCACCATGGTTAAGCATCTCTGCAGCCGTGTCACGATGACGGTAGGGATATATCTGATCGAGACCATGGGCCAGGACTGCCACCGTGGGATAGCCATTGGCCAATGCCTGACGATGGGCACAGATATCGACACCATATGCCAGGCCGCTGACGATCAGTACCTCAGGGCACAGTATCCTCAGATCAACGATGAAACGGCGGATAAGGTCATGTCCGTAAGTGGTTATCCTACGGGTTCCAACAATGCTGACAATCCTCTTCTGATTCAGGTCGGCATTGCCGGTATAGTAGAGGATAATCGGTGCGTCAGGACACTCCTTGAGTCGTTGGGGATAGTCATCATCAGTGAGCGTAAGGGCTCTGATACGGTGTTCCTCCATGAAGCGGCATTCCGTTTCAGCCCGTTTCATCGCATCATCCCAATCTTTGAGGGCATCCGTGAGACGTGGAGATGCATCTTTGACAATGTCGCCAATGTCATGACGATGTTCGTAAAGCAGTTGCGCACTTCCCACGGCTTTGTACAAGGCCAATGCCTGCTGGAAGTTAAAATTCGTCAGGCGCGTCAGCGCCATTGCGTAGAAAATTTCCTGTTCCATTTTCATATATTTTTTTGTTTACAAACACCTATTTTCTCTTCAAATACTCGTATCCGAAGCGACAGCGGAGGCAGTCACGCTTGTCGCAATATTCTCGCTTGAGCTGGATGAGAGCCTGAGAGTCGCCTGCCGTTTGTACGGGGAGTCCCACTTGCTGCCACATGCGGATGATGCAATTGTTCTCTGCCTTCAGTTGCTCGAGGAAGTCGAAGGCTCGGTCGCAGAGTACTTCCTTCGAACGATGACGGCCGTAGGCGAAGAGCATAGGGATGACCGTGTTAATCATCAGCAGATTCAGCGAACCATAGCCGAGATGTTTCTCCGTCTTCGAACTGGTGGAGCCGAAAGTGTAGTGCGTCTCCCAATAAGGTGTGACGTGCGACGAGATGAGTTTCTTCAACTGGTCGATGGTCTCACACTCCACCAAGCGACTCAATCCAGCTTTCTGCTGATAATAAAGACTGGCGAGTTGTGAGATGCGGATATGAGGGAAGTTCTGCGGACGGAGTCGGAAGAATCGCCAGAGGTGAAAGTCTATCGGTTTCATCGAGAATTTATGGGCCAGATAGAGATATTCGTTGCGCAGTTTAGCAAAGTAGCCCTCGTTGAGTGCCTCTTTCTGATAATACTCGGGTATGGCTTCCAGTTCCAACAGTCCTGCCTGACCCATGAAGATGGCCTCTATCTGGAAGAGGTCATCACGATGGTGGGCAACGGCATTCAGAGGGATGCTTTGTGCCCACTGCTCGAACACATCGCCGTTGATACCAAAGCCGTAGTTTCGGGCCAATGTCACGAAGTAGGCATCTTCCCACGAACCACCACACAGATCCACCCTCCGACGTATGGCTTCCGTCTTCTGTTCCAGTCGTTCCGTCTGTAGGGCTGCCATCCATGAGTGTACCATCAGTCGCGTCAAATCAGGAATCACCTTATAACACGGTGGATAGCTGTCGGTCTTCAAAAGTTCATCGTAGTGTTCACGGACATTGTCAGGCACGTCGAGCTGCATTTGCTTGATATACTCACCATTGGTGTTCATCACCTCGGCATCAAGCACACCAGCCACATGTAGGATGACATTGTCGTAGTTCTTGTCCTTGTCATGCCCATGCAGATACCAGTCGCTCGACTTGTCGTGGATCTCCACATTGCCCACCCACAGCGTCCGTCCGATCCTCACCTTCGCATTAAAGAAGTCAGGACCTGCATGATGGTTATGCAGTCCGGAATCAATCACCTCGACGGTCTGTCCGTCGCTTGTCTGCAGCTCCCTCAACGGGAACAGCTTGTGCTTCCACACATAATGCAATAATAGTTCCATAATTGTTCTTCATATAAGTTTTAAAGTTTAACTGGGTGCAAAGATAAACAAAAAAAGGGAAATAAAGAAAGAATTATGGAAAAAAATCGGCCTCACCACCATAATTGGCAGTGAGGCTAAGATTGTTTGCCGAAAATGTAAAAGAAATCGGTAGCACTACCAGATCTTGACGCGGTCTTCAGGCTTCACGTAGAGTTTGTCGCCGGGCTCGACACCGAAGAGGGTGTACCAGTCGTCCATCAGCCGAACGATGCCATTCACGCGATTGGGGTTGGCGGAGTGGACATCGACTTCCAACTGCTTCTGCAGGGTTTCCTCATTGAAGTAATTCTGCCATAAATCGGCAAACGACATGAAGAACTGGCGCTGCTGGTGGCGCAGGGCCTCGCCGGTGAGACCGTCGGCCTGCAGTTTCTCGTTCCATAACTGATAGGCCAGACTGAATCCTCCCAAATCGGCAATGTTCTCGCCCAGCGTCTTTTTACCGTCGGCTTGCACGCCGGGGTACTGCTCCAGCTCGTTGTAGCGGTTGATCATCTGCTGCTGCTTCTCAAGGAATTTGGCCTTGTCATCAGCCGCCCACCAGTCAACTTTACTGCCCATGGCATCGTATGTGGCTCCCTTGTTGTCGAAGCCATGCGTCATCTCGTGGGCAAAGACCGTCATCGTGGCATACCGTATAGCGGGTTTGTCGGCTGGGAAAATGTCGCTCCCGAGGAAGAGCGGCAGAATGAAGAGCTGATTGGAAGTAGACTCATAGAATGCATTCATGGCATCGATACCTGCGCCCATGGGACTGAGCATGACGTATTCCCATCCGTATTGATTGCCAGGCTTTCCGGCCAATTGGTTTCGCATATAGTCATCGGCCTGTTCCTTATACTGCACGAAATCTTCGAAGTGGGTCTGTCCCGTTAACTTGAAGTCGGCATTGAACAGGTCTTCAGGGGCTCCTACATTGAACACCATGGCCTGCAGTTTCTCCTGTGCCTTCATCTTGGTGGCATCGCTGAGCCAGTCGAGGTTAGCGATACGTTCGGACATGACCTTTCGCAGCTGCTCCAACATCTGCAAGCCTCCTTCGCAGTCTGCATCTTGCAAGAGAAATTTCTTATGATATTTGAGGAACATAGATGGTGCATTCGTGTCAAGACCCACAATAACAGTCTGGGGCTGCTCTAATATGGCAAATGACATTGAATACAGCTTATAATACACATAGAATTTCAGGTAGGTCTGCAAGGTGGCGACATCATACTGGTCGATCTGTTCGAAAACCTTGTCCGTTTCTGGCAGATAGTAAGTTCCGTTGTCAATATGGAAAGCCTCACGGAAGGCATCCATCACGTCGTCGCCCGCTTTTGTCGTGCCTCTGGTCTTTGCCAAGGTTTCCATAGCCGGCACAGGATCGGATTTCAATTCGGGCCTTCTATTGCCGATGAGGCTGGGCTTTGGTTCCGCCCCCTTCCATTCCAGTAAATATTTTGATATCCACTCCTCTAGATCGTAGACATTCGAGAACAACTGGGCCCCCTCAGGTGTACTGGTGTCTATGTCCAGCCATTCTTTGAAAAACGTCTTAAACCGTTGCATTTCTTCTTCCCTCGGTTTTTTGAGGTCTATGGTCGTACAGGCGAGACCAGGCATGATGTAATACCTCAAGACACCGCCGATGTTTAATAAATCATGACCCATGAGGGCACAGAACCCCATATCGGCCATCTTACCTATGTTATACATCACGTCGGCCTTGCTGATATCGTCACCCTGCTTCAGTTGGGCATACACACGTGCCATCGCGGCTTTTTCCTCTTCCTTTGTAAGCTTGGTGCTTGTAACCAGCTGAATTGTATGATGGTCAGAGGCATTTTCAAGCATATCTTCGAGCATTAACTGCATCTTATTTGTATAGGCATTCAACATGCAGCCTTCGTCGCCCTTATTGTGATTCTTCAACCAAGAGCCTAGGGCAAAGTTCCAGAACGAGTCGCCGGGCTTGACTGAGCGGTCCATCCACTCCTCGTGGAGGAAGGTCTCCTTGGCCAGTTCGTCGGCAGGATCGTAGGGCGGATTGGGATTCACGGGATTGTCTGCTGTGCCGATAGCGTCGGTACACGACGTCAGCATCATCATTGCGCCGCAGACGGTCAGAGTGGCGGCGAGCACCCATTGAGTCAGTTTCTTCATAATTCTTTCGTTATGTTAGTATTAATACATATTTGGTGCAAAGTTACGATAAATATTTGAGACCAGCAAGAATAAAAATGTTAAATTTGGAATAAAATCGTGTTTATTCCACCAAAAGTACTTGTTTTTAACTATCTTTGCGGACGTAATGAAGATAGGTAACATTGACTTTGGCGAGCGCCCCGTGTTCCTCGCACCGATGGAAGACGTGACAGACATCGGCTTCCGGCTGCTGTGCAAGCGGTTCGGAGCGGCGATGGTCTATACCGAGTTCGTGAGTGCTGAAGCACTCATCCGTGACGTGAAATCGACCATCTCGAAACTGGCCATCAGCGACGAAGAGCGTCCTGTGGGCATACAAATCTACGGCCGTGACATAGAGGCGATGGTGGAGGCAGCGAAGATCGTTGAACAAGCAGGCCCCAATCTCATCGACCTGAACTTCGGCTGTCCCGTGAAGAAAGTGGCTGGCAAAGGGGCAGGAGCAGGAATGCTGCAGAATATCCCGAAGATGCTTGAAATCACACGCAAGGTGGTGGATGCCGTACATTTGCCTGTGACAGTCAAGACACGCTTAGGATGGAACCACGAACAACTCATCATCACCACGCTGGCGGAGCAGCTACAGGACTGTGGCATCCAGGCACTGACCATTCATGGCAGAACCCGCAGCCAGATGTACACAGGCAATGCCGACTGGACTCTCATCGGCGAGGTGAAGCGCAATCCACGTATACATATTCCTATTATAGGAAACGGTGACATCACCTCTGCTGAGGAAACGGCCCATGCCTTCGATACCTACGGCGTGGATGCTGTGATGATCGGGCGTGCGACCTTTGGACGGCCGTGGATCTTCAAGGAGATGCGCGACTATCTGGACAATACAGGTGCTGAACCCCTCACCTACGACCAAAAGCTTGACATACTGAAAGAACTGCTGCGTATCAATGTGGAGCGTATCGACGAGAAACGTGGTATTCTCCACACCCGTCGTCATCTCGCTGCAACACCTATCTTCAAAGGTATTCCCAACTTCCGTCCTACGCGCATTGCGATGCTTCGCGCAGAGACCATGACAGATTTACTGGGGATTCTCGACAAGATTTCGCTTTAGGAAATCGAGTACCCGTTGCTGGGCACGTATAGGACAGCTGTGAGGTATATCCCATAGTTCCGTCTCCAGACGATCATCGGCACCCTGCGACTGCCAGGTAGCGCGCATCGTGGCGAAGGCCTTCTCAACACCTGCTACAGGAAAGAGCTTATCTTGCGAACCATTGATAAAGAGCATAGCCTTCGGACAGGCGATGCTGGCAATATGAGGATAGTCGAGCCAACGGCGCAAGCCGGGCAGACAGTTCGCAAAGCCGCCGTTCTCCGTCCGTTTGTATTTGAACGTCATCTGCTCATCGGTAGTGACCATCCAGCATACTGCCGCTGCTGCCTTTACATGGTCGGAGAGTGCCGCAAGCAACCAAGACCTATAGGCCCCCATGGAACATCCCGCACAGCCAATCCTCGTGGCATCAACCTCAGGCATTGAGGCCAGGAACTCTGTTCCGGCAATATCATCGTAGGTCATATATGCCGCGAGGTCGATGCCGTACATCATCATGTTTCCAGCTATCATATCGTAGCGGTCGCGACGGGGACCTTCCATCTGGCCACGTTCTCCCCACATCGGGGCATCGGCAGAGAACACGACAAAACCATTACTGGCCAAATAATCACCCAGAAACTGTCCCTCGTAGAGGTTTGCTGCCCACTCCACAGCATCGTTGACAACAGTAGAATCTTCACAAGCCAACGGACGGATCATCTTCTCCTTACCGATAAAAAGGTGTGCGCCATGATCGTGCAACACGTTCACAGCAGGGAATGGCCCCTTTCCATCAGGAATGAGTACATAGGCAGGAACAGAATAATAACGCGAAAGCCTCACCTCTATCTTACGGGCCTTATAACCGTCGCGCTGTTCCTCGAAGAGTATCTCATAAGGATAGTTCCCCTCTTTATTGGGTGCCGGTGGGGGAGTCAGCATAGAGTCGAACACCTTCTGACGGGCCACACGGCGCCATTCGTCGAAATCGGTGATATCATTATGACCCCATGCTAACGGATAGTTCAAGTCGGCAATCAACGAGTCGGCATAGACCGGCAAGTTGCGCTTGAACTCATACTTTGTACGCTGTTGAGCACTTGTCAAGGTGCTGGAGAGAAGGATCAAGGAGAAAAGGAAGACATTTCGCATCATATGCACACGCTTTTTAGTTTATCGTCGGCAAAAATAACTAATAATCTTGAGAACACAAAACAAATTATGCTGATAAGTATTAAAAAATATGTATTATCTGCATCATCTGTCGTATTTTTATTATCTTTGCAACGACGAAACAAAAGGAAATGACGATGAATCAATACAGTAAAGGATTCCTCTATTTCATCTGCCTGGTCTCGGCCATGGGCGGTCTGCTCTTTGGCTACGACTGGGTTGTGATTGGAGGTGCTAAACCTTTTTATGAACTCTACTTCGGCATCAGCGGTTCTCCTCTTTTGCAGGGTGTAGCCATGACCACAGCCCTCATAGGCTGTCTGGTGGGAGCGATGGTGGCGGGTGCTGCTGCCGACAGATTCGGCCGTAAGCCGTTGCTGATGACCGCAGCTGTCTTATTCACGGTCTCTGCCGTGGCAACCGGACTGTTCAACGACTTCACCCTCTTCAATTTGTCCCGCTTCATAGGTGGTGTCGGCATCGGTGTGGCTTCGGCACTGTCGCCAATGTATATTGCAGAAGTCAGTCCTGCGGAGATTCGCGGAAGGATGGTCTCCCTCAACCAGATGACCATCGTGCTGGGCATCCTCGCAGCGCAGGTGGCCAATCTGCTATTGGCCAAAGACACCTCCGTGCCGGCGTTCCTGTCGTGGAATATCGAGTGGGGCTGGCGCTGGATGTTCTGGGCAGAGGCGGTCCCCGCAGCCCTGTTCCTCCTCATGAGCTTTCTAATCCCGGAGAGCCCGGTCTATCTGAGGCTGATGGATAAAAAGACAAAAGCATCGAGGAACGGGCAACCCGGACTCCGTGAACTCTTCCAGCATAAATATGGTAAGGTCTTGTTGCTGGGTCTGGTGATAGCCGTGTTCCAGCAGTGGTGCGGCACGAACGTCATCTTCAACTACGCCCAGGAGATCTTCACCGGTGCCGGATATGATGTCGACGGCATGTTCATCGATATCGTCATCACTGGCATAGCCAATGTGGTGTTCACCGTCGTCGCACTCTACACCATCGAGAAGTGGGGTCGTCGCACGCTCATGCTGATGGGCGCAGGCGGTCTCGGGCTGATCTATCTGATCCTCGGCACCTGTTACGCGATGGGAGTGACCGGCCTGATGATGGTCGTATTGGTAGTGTCCGCCATCTCCGTCTATGCCATGACCCTCGCCCCCGTCACCTGGACACTGCTCGCTGAGATCTTCCCCGACCACATACGCGGCATAGCGATGGCAGCCTGTACCTTTGCCCTCTGGGTGGGATGCTGCACGCTGACATTCTCATTTCCCTCGATGAACGCGGTCCTAGGCAGCAGCGGCACGTTCTGGATATACAGCGCCATCTGTTTCTGCGCCTTTGTCTTCCTGTGCAGCCGCTGTCCTGAGACAAAGGGAAAGTCTCTGGAGGAACTGGAGCAGGAACTGACAGCCGCAGAGTAATCAACTATAGACTATAAACCATAAACAAAAAATAGAAATGGTAAAAGCCTGGAGAGAGATTGTGACGATCCCAACCTATGAGGTGGGGAGTCCGGAGAAAAACCCCGTTTTCCTGGAGAAACGCGTATACCAGGGCTCGAGTGGAGCCGTCTACCCCTACCCCGTCATCGAGTCGATAGCCGACAAGCCCACGCCCCGTGAGTGGAAGGCCGTCTGGCTGGAGAACGAATACATCAAAGTAATGGTGCTCCCGGAGCTTGGTGGCCGCATCCAGATGGCCTACGACAAGATCAAGCGCCGTCACTTCATCTATTACAACCACGTCATCAAGCCCGCGCTCGTAGGACTCGCAGGCCCTTGGATATCAGGTGGCATAGAGTTCAACTGGCCCCAACACCACCGCCCCTCTACCTATATGCCTGTCGACTGTACCATCACCGACAATGATGACGGCTCCGTGACCGTCTGGGTGAACGAGATGGAACGCATGTTCCACCAGAAGAGCATGGCTGGCTTTACGCTGCGTCCTGGCTGTGCTTATCTGGAGATCCAAGGGAAAGTGTCCAACCGGACCAGCCTGCCTCAGACATTCCTCTGGTGGGCCAATCCCGCAGTAGAGGTGAACGACGACTACCAGAGCGTCTTCCCCCCTGATGTCAATGCCGTATTCGACCATGGGAAGCGGGCTGTGTCATCCTTCCCCATCGCCACCGGCACCTATTACAAGATGGATTACTCGGCAGGCGTCGATATCTCGAACTACAAGAACATCTATGTGCCGACAAGCTACATGGCTGTAAACTCGAAATACAACTTTGAGGGCGGCTATGAGAATGATACCAAGGGCGGTATGCTCCACGTGGCTTCCCACCACTTCTCCCCGGGAAAGAAACAGTGGACATGGGGGAACGGCGACTTCGGCCGTGCCTGGGACCGCAACCTGACCGACGAATACGAGGATAAGGGCTTCCGCCCATACATTGAACTCATGGCCGGCGTATATACAGAGAACCAGCCCGACTTCTCATGGCTGATGCCATACGAAGAGAAGCAGTTCGTACAATACTTCATGCCGTACCGTGAGATAGGCATCGTGAAGCAGGCCTCGAAGGACTTCATCTTCAACATAGAAGCGTCCGAAAAGGGAGTGCACCTGAAGGTGCTGGCTACATCGGAACAGCATGTGACCATGGAACTCCGCAACAAGAAGGGTGAAGTGTATGTCTCAGAAGCCCATACCTTGTCGCCGGAAGACGTCTTCGATAAGACCGTCGACGTGAAAGGAGCTGGGCTCGGTGAACTGTTGTTCACAATCCGCCAGCAGGGGCGACTGTCCTTGCAGTGGTACGCAGAGGACGACGACATCCGTCCCATCCCGGATGCTGCCGAGGCCGCCCTCTCGCCACAGGACACCAAGACCAACGACCAGCTTTACCTGACAGGACTCCATCTGGAACAGTACCGTCATGCGACATGGAGCGCCCTCGACTACTACGAGGAAGCCCTGCGACGTGATCCCAACGATGTGCGGTGTCTGAACCAGAGTGGCTTATGGTATCTGCGGCGGGGACGCTTTGACAAGGCAGAAGACTACCTGCGCAGGGCGGTGAAAATCTGGCAGAAACGTAATCCTAACCCTTACGACAGTGAAGCCATCTACAATCTGGCGCTCTGCCTGAAGTGCCAGAACCGTCTGCAGGAGGCATACGAACTCTTCTGGAAATCCACGTGGAGCAAAGGCTGGGCCGACGCAGGCTATTTCGAGGCGGCATGCATTAGTGTGTCTCAGGGACGTTATGCGGATGCCCTCGACGAACTGAACCGCTCGCTCATCTTCAATGGCTGCAACCATAAGGCCAGAGCCCTGAAAGCGGCCGTGCTCCGGATCCAGCAGGAGTCCAGACAAAAGGGCGGGCTGCAGATGGGTAGTTCAAAGGAACTGAACGAACGCTTGTCGCTTATCAAGGAATCGCTACAGCTCGACCAGTTCAACTACGGTATTCGCTATGAACAGTACCTGCTGACAAAGGATCAGGACCTATTGAAGGAACTGAAGCAACTCCTGCGCAAAAGCAGCCAGAACTACGATGAGACGGCACTCGACTTTGTCCAGGCCGGACTCTATGACGAGGCCGTCGACATCTGGACGCTGGCCGAAAAGGAAAAGGCAGTATCCCCTATGACCTATTATTATTTGGGGTATGTGAAGACGATGCAGGGGCTGCCGGATGAGGCGAAAGCTTATCTCGAAAAGGCAGAAGCAACCAAACCCGACTACTGCTTCCCCAACCGTCTGGAAGATATACAGGCTCTCTCCACCGCCATCGCCTTCAATCCAGAGGGTGCCAAAGCGCCCTATTATCTGGGCTGTCTCTATTACGACAAACGGCAGTACGATGTTGCCATCTGGAATTGGGAACTCTCTGCCAGACTCGACCCGACATTCCCAACAGTTTGGCGTAACCTCGCCCTTGCCAGATTCAACAAACAGGGCCGTCAGGAAGAGGCACTCGAATACATGGAGAAAGCCTTCCACCTCAATGAGACAGACGCCCGCACGCTCATGGAACTTGACCAACTCTACAAGCGTCTGCACCGTCCGCATCAGGAGCGTCTTGATGTCCTTCAGAAATATCCGAAACTGATTGCAAAGCGTGATGACCTCGTACTCGAGGAGATAACCCTGCTCAACCAGTTAGGTCGTTACGCCGAAGCCATGCAGAAACTCGATGCCCACCAGTTCCATCCATGGGAGGGTGGTGAAGGAAAAGTTCCTGCACAATATCAGATCTGTCGTGTGGAACTGGCAAAAGCTGCCATAGTAGCCAGGGAATATGATAAGGCTATCGGCCTTTTGCAGGCGTGCTTGGAGTATCCACATCACCTCGGCGAAGGAAAACTCTACGGCGCCCAGGAGAACGACTTCTATTATTTCCTCGGCGTTGCCTATGATGCCTTAGGAGAAAATGCGAAGGCTCAGGAGTGTTGGGAAGCTGCCACCAAAGGTCCTCAGGAACCAGCTGCCGCTATGTACTACAACGATGCCAAGCCAGATAAAATCTTCTATCAGGGACTGGCTCTCTTGAAACTCAGTCGAGAGGATGAGGCTCACGGACGTTTCTACCGCCTCATCAACTACGGCAAGCAGCACATCTTCGAACATCAGACCATGGACTACTTCGCAGTCTCCCTGCCCGACCTTCTCATCTGGGATGATTCTTTAGACACAAAGAACGTGATCCACTGCAAATACATGCTCGCCCTCGGCTACTACGGCATGGGCGACAAGGAGAAAGCCCTGAGATACCTCACTGAGGTCGAAACCCTCGACAACAACCATCAGGGCATCCAACAGTTCCGTACGCTGCAATGTTCAATCTTCAATAATTAGTACCAGTTCATAAGTTCACGGAGGAAGGGCGTGAGCTCGTTGGCCATCTTCTCATCCTGCCAGACGTTGGGATGCCAGTCGTTGCCATAGCCTTCATCGCCCATGATTGGCGTCATGTCGAAGCGGTAGACCTCCTTGTCACCTGCCTGATGAGCCTCAGCCATCACTTCGTCAAGTAGCTGTTTGGCCTCTCTCAGTTCCTGATTGTAAAGCATAGAACCCGTAAGCAGCACAATCTTGGCTTGAGGGTTGTGCTCGCGTACCTGCTGATAGAGTTTCTGATAACCTTGCTTCAGGAGCGCCAAGTCATAGTTGCGGGTGGATAGGTCGTTGGTACCCAGGTTAACACAGACGACATCAGGCTGGTAGCGGTTGAAGTCCCATTTCTCACGAAGGAAGGTCGGCTCCTGACGAAGATCCATGTCGAGGGCATAGCCCGTATATTCATACTGCACAGGCATGCAACTGCGAGGAGTACCCGTCTTTGCCTCACCATAGTTACGATAAGCACCGATGCCACTGCGGGCCACCACCCAATGCAGGGCATGAAGGTTGCGGGCCGTGATGGAAGCGTAGGAATAATAGTGGTTCTCCGTCTCGTATTCGAAATGCTCGTTCTTGTCTGTGCCCTCGTTGCCATAGCCGCAGGTAATGGAGTTGCCGATGAACTCTATCTTTCTCAATGGCAGTGCGGGGGGCTCTGCGAGTGAGCGGCCTTCGTCGAGGAGGAAACCCCAGAACTCAGGATACATCTCATAACCCTCGATGATGTACATCAGTCTGACGGTGTGACGAGCGTCGGGCAGTGCCGTGGCAAGCGATACCACAGAGTCGCGCTCACCTCGGAATGCCACCTTGAACGGCTCAGCCTCATCGATCTGTGCCATGAAATAACCACTGCGTGGCTTTGCCATCATCCTTAGCGACGTGCCCTCGAAAGAGGCGATAATCTGCACACCAGGATAGTTCCAGGCAGGACGTTCAGGATTGGTGAAGCTGATGCGACCCGTATAGATGATCTGGGGATTGGCAGGACTGACGAATGTGCCTTTCTGGGGAAAGGTCTTGTTGGAAACGGCCGTTAGGCACGTGAAGGTCATCAGGGCAAGAAACAGAAACTTTTTCATTATCGTATATTTTGTTTATAGTTTAGAGTTTATTGTTTATAGAGATTTCCTATTTACCTGGGAATTTAGAGGTGAGATACTGTTGGAAGGCGGGGAGATAGGCCTCTGTGACGTGGATGATCTCGTCGCCGATATAGATGCAGTCGTTACGGTCCACCTTGCGGATCTTGTCGAGAGCTACGATAAAGGAGCGGTGCACACGCATGAACTGCTGTTGGGGCAACATCTCCTCCACGGCCTTCATGCGGAGGTAGGTGACGAGGGGACGGCGCTCACCTTCGAGGTAGAACATCACGTAATCTTTCATGCCGCTGACATAGATGATGTCGTTGATGGCAATCTGACGGTATTCGCCGTCAACCTTGAGGAAGATGGTTGTGTTGTTAGAAATCAAGGGGACAGGTCCAGGATTCGATCCTATGGCTGAATCAAGCGGCTTGTCCCCATGATTCCCAAACCACTCTTTCGCCTTATCGATGGCGGCGAGAAACTTATTATATCGGATGGGCTTCAGGAGGAAGTCTAGGGCACGCACCTCGTAACTCTCGAAGGCATATTCTTTAAAAGCGGTGGTGAATATCACTTTCGTCCCCTCAGGAATCATGTGGGCGAGCTCCATACCATTGAGGTCAGGCATCTGTATATCGAGGAAGAGCAGGTTGGGCCGATGTTCCTTGACGGCGTTGATGGCCTCGACGGAGTCGGTAAACGAACCCAGAAGATGAAGGTCAGGGGTCTTGGAAACAAACGACTCCAGGAGTTTCACGGCCAGCGGCTCGTCGTCAACGATGATACAACTCAATGCCATCTCTCTTTTTCAATATTCAATATTCAATGTTCAATCTTCAATACTATCCTCACATGATAGATGTCGTTCTCAAGCGACTGCTCCCAGGTGTAACGGCCGGCGTAGATGAGGTCGAGACGACGACGGGTATTCTCAAGGCCAATACCCGAGCCACTACGATCTGCATCGTCCTTGGGATAGTTGGTATTGTCGCAGGTAAAGACAATCTCCCTACCTTCTTTCTCCTCCAACCTTATATCTATCTTCGAAGGCCGGCTGCTGCTGACGCCATGCTTGAAGGCATTCTCGATGAGCGAGATAAAGAGTAGTGGCGCCACTTCCAATTGAGAATTGAGAATTGAGAATTGAAAATTGACTGTTGTCTTGTCACTACAGCGCAGTTTCATCAGTTCGATATAGTTACGCATAAATTCCACTTCTCCCTGTATGGGCACCGTCTCGCGCCGTGTCTCATACATGGCATAGCGCATCAGGTCGCTCAGCTGGGCGATGGCATCCTGTGCCTTGTCTGCATCAATCTGCACAAGAGAAGAGATATTGTTCAGCGTGTTGAACAAGAAGTGCGGGTTCAGCTGGTTCTTCAGCCACTCGAGTTCCGCCTCTGTACGCTTCTGATGCTCCTCCTTCAGCTGTTGTTTCACCACCATCGAACGACGCACATGGTGCACCAGCAGGGCGATGCCGGCCAGGAAGGCACTCATGAGGATGGCGACGAACGACGAGGCGTAGAAATTGGCGAGAGCGAACTGACGGTGATGCTCATCGGGAATGCGCGCTATGAACCGCTGCGGATTGAAGTCGTAGAAGAAGATGTACACCAGTGCTGCGAGGATGAGGCCGTTACCCGCCCAGAACAGCCAGCGGCGGTTGTGGTAGTACCCCCAGGGCACGAAGAAAAGTGCATTGACGAAGTAGATGGCTGCCGACGTCCAGTGGATCCTGGCATTCATGTCGAAGGCCCTCATGGCACCCGTCCAGCTCTGTGTGGCGATGAAAGCCGAGATGGCCGGCACCATCAGGAATGCCAGCCATGCTGCTATTTGCAAACCGTAGAACGCAATGTCTTGTCGAGTGATATTTACTTTCATGCTGCAAAGATAATTGTTTTTTTTGAAACAACAAATAATTTTTGTTTATAGTTTATGTGTTTATAGTTTATAGATGATTTGCTGGCAAGCCATTCCGACTATAGAAGTAATCAACTATAAACTATAAACACTAAACTCTAAACTCATAAACTTATAGACTCTAAACTACTATGGCATCATAGTGTTGCCTGCACCGTTACCTGCGCCGTTACCAGAGGTGTTGCCGGAGCCGGCGTTGTTGATGATCTCGCCCTGCGACTGCTGCTCGATGAAGTCGTTCTGTACGCGGCTCACGTGCTGCTTTGCCCTGACTTTGCTGTTACCGAAGGTGTAGCTCACGGTGAAGGTCACGCCGTAGATGGGCACTTTGACATTGGTGTAGCTCGTGAAGTTCTGTCCGCGGCTGCTGCTCTCGATGTTCAGGTTGCCACCCTTGTTCAGACCCATGATACCCTGGAGGCCTAAGGTGAGCTTGTCGTTGAAGAGTGACTTCGAGAGACTGGCTGTCAGGATGTTGAATCCGCCGCTCCATCCCTGCAGGGTGTAGTTCTTCGTAGAGGTGATAGCGAAGGCGCTGAGCTTCAGGTCCCAGGGGAGAGTCTGCTGCAAGCCAGCCATGATGTTGGCTGTCCATCCGCTGTTGCTCTGGTTCAGGGCGTCGCTGCGCAGGTCGACATAATTCAGGCCACCGTTCATGAAGAGGCGGGTGCTCGGGGTCAGCAGGTAGTTCACGTAGGCACTCAGACCTGTCTGGTGACGCTTTACCACATTGCCGTAGGTGGTGTTCAGCAGGTTGTCGCTGTCATAGAAGCTGTACTGCGAGATGGCGTTGTCCGTGAAGTTGTGGTGCAGGTTCAGGTTGACCATCAGTTTCGGGGTGAACATGTTATACACCAGCGAGAGGTTGTGGGCCTTCTCCACGTCCAGGTCGGGGTTACCATAGGTGAGGGCGATGGGATTGGTCTTGTCGACGTAGGGGTTCAGATAGGTGATACCGGGACGGCTGATGCGCATGTTGTAGGTCAGACCGAGGTTGCTGCCCTGAGAGAGGGTGTACTGCAGGCTGGCGGTGGGCACGAGACTGCCGTAGCTGGTGCTGAAGTCGGTGCCGTTGCCGAGGTGGTACTCCACGTCCTGCCAAGTATACTCATAGCGCACACCTGCCTTCACACCCATCTTGTTGTAGTTACCTACATATTCGCCATAACCTGCCAGGATCTTGTTCTTGTACTCATAGTCGCTGCTGGTAGAGGGATCGTAGACGCCCAGGAGATAGTACTTCGATTCCGAGGTGGCGTCATGCAGCTGCAGCTTACCGCCGAGGCTCAGCGTCTGACCCGTGCCCAGAGGCATCGTATAGTCCAGCTGGAAGGTGTGGTTGGTGGTCTTGTCGTCGTTCTCAGAGTAACGGCTCGACAAGTCGGGCAGTCCTACGCCGCGTGTACCGCCGAAGCTGTTGGTCGACTCTGTGGTGGCAGGGCTGTAGTTCAGCTGATAGGTCAGGGCCAGCGACTGGGTATGCTCCTTGTTGAAGAAACGCTGGTAGTCCAGGCTTCCGCTGAACGAGGTGCGGGAGTTCTTCATATCCGTACTGCTGTCGTAGCTGAAGTTAGCCAAGTCGTAACCGTCCATCAGGGTGGTCGTCCTACCCGTGCTCTTCATCGACATCGTGTTAATCTGTGCCGTAGCGTTGATCAGGCTCATGTCGTCGATCTGGTAACCCAGCGTCAGGCTTCCCATGGTGAACGGGGTCTTCACGTTGTTGCTCGAGGTCATGATCTGCGACACACCGTTGTCCTGAATCTGCTCCAGTTCCGTCTCAGTGTCGCCAGGCTTGTTGTAGCTGGTCATAGCGTTCACGCTGTAGGAGAGCTTGCCCTGCTGGCCGCTGACGAAGGCGCTTCCACCCAGTTGCTTCGTACCTGCCGAGGCACGGACAGTACCGTTGTAGCCGTTCATGCTATAGCTCTGTGAGGGCATACCACCTGCGGCGGGCATCTGCTTGTTCATCACGATATTCAGTACACCCGTAGCACCCTCGGCGTCGTACTTGGCGCCCGGGTTGGTCAGCACCTCAATGCTCTTCACGGCCGTGGCGGGCATGCTCTTGAACACCATCGAGGGGTTCGAGGAGAACATCACGTTCGGCATGCCGTCCACGTATACCTTAAACGAACTGCTGCCGTTCACCGAGATGTTGTCCTGGCCGTCCACAGTCACCATGGGCACCTTGCGCAGCATGTCGAGCACGGTGTTCGACTTCGAGTCCTCATCCTCAGCCACATTGTAGCTCATCTTGTCCACATCCATCTTCACCAGCGGCTTCTGGGCAACCACCTCCACACCCTTCAGCATGGTGGCGTTCTCCTTAATATATAAGGTACCCAGGTCGAGCACACTCTCTGTGCCCAGGTCGATGGTCTGTCGGACGTCCTCCTTGCCCACGCTGCTGAACACGATATCAAACTTACCCTTGCCGTTGATCTTCTCTGAGAACCCACCGTCCTCCTTGGTCAGGAACATGGCCACCGGCTTGTCCGTTTGGCCTGCCTTGAACACGCGGACGGTGGCAAACGGCTCGCTCTCATCCAAAGCCTGGTCCTTCAACACGCCCTTCACCGTAGTCTGGGCCATTACTACTGCCGACAGGGTCAGCATCATCATCACTGCGAAAATTCTAATCTGTTTCATACCTTTTATATTTTTATTTATTTTACTTTTCAATCTTCAATCTTCAATTTTCAATCATCAAAGATTTTCTGGTGCAAAGATAGGCCGGAAATCTTCCGCAGACAAGAAACCTTCGACGACTTCCTGGGATTTTTTCGACGACTTTCCCCAAAATGTTAATCTTCCATAAGAATAGAGACTGCGATTTTACTTTTCGGCCTCCGGGGTGTCAAAGGTCATAGAAGTGTAAAAGTAACAATTATCACATTATTAATTATTTAACAACCAAACTTTATCTTATGAGAAAAACTATTCTTTCGCTGATGGCTCTCGCCAGCCTCACGGCAGTAGCTCAGAACCCCACGGTTCCTTCAGTTACTGAGAATGTGGTCGAAGACTTCAAGCCTGCATCGACCAACCAAGAGAACAAACAGTACCCGATGATCAACTCCCAGCGCATGGTGCGCGCACAGATCACGGCACCCAAGGCCTCTTTCGTCGGTCTTGACATTGCCGGTAAGATCTACGAGATGACCAAGGATGAGAATGGCGTATGGACTGGTACTTCAGAGCCTCAGGACGAGGGGTTCCACTACTACCAGCTCAACATCGACGGTGCCTCCGTACCCGATCCGGGCAGCAAGTACTACTATGGTGCCAGCCGCTGGGGCAGTGGTATCGACGTGCCCGCTGCCGACGAGGACTTCTATACGGTGAAGAACGTGCCACAGGGTTCCGTCAACGAGGTCTACTACTGGTCCTCGGTCACCGAGTCGATGCGTCACGGCTACATCTATCTCCCCGCAGAGTACTACGCCAATCCCGACAAGAAATACCCGGTGCTCTACCTGCAGCACGGCATGGGTGAGAACGAGACGGGCTGGAGCGCCCAGGGCAAGACCGGCATCATCATGGACAACCTGATTGCCGACGGCAAGGCCGTGCCCTTCATCATCTTCATGGACAATGGTCTGAATGCCCGCCGTCCGGGTGAGCAGCCGATGGGCTTCGGCGGTCCCCGTCCTGGCGGTCCCCGTCCCGAGGGAGCACCTCAGGGTGGTCCTCGCGGTCAGCGTCCCGGTGGTCCCCAGGGAGGTCCTGGCGGCCGTCCCCGCATGGGTGGTGCAGACTTCGCCCGCATGGCCCGTCGCATGGGCGGCGCCTTCGAGGAAGTACTCATCAAGGACATCATCCCGATGGTTGAGAAGAACTACCGTGTCATCGCCGATGCCGACCACCGTGCCATGGCCGGACTCTCGATGGGTGGCATGCAGACCCACGGCATCACGCTCAACAACCCCACCACCTTCTCTTACGTCGGCATCTTCAGCGGTGGCACCATCGGAGCCGACGAGCTGACCGACGCAACTGACTTCAAGAAGACCAACAAAGTGCTTTTCATGAGTGCCGGCGGCCGCGAGACAGGCATGGCCGAAGGTGAGAACAGTGTTGGCAAGGTCGCTGAAGACCTGAAGGCCATCGGCATCAACGCCCACAGCTATATCTCGCCCGAGACCGCCCACGAGTGGCAGACCTGGCGTCGCAGCCTCTACCAGTTCGCACAACTGCTCTTCAAATAAAGAAAGAAAACCTACAAATGATAATAGGCTGCCCGGTCAGGCAGCCTATTATTATTAGAAATCAAAGTTGCTTAGGCGTTGATAAACAACACCTTTCGGCGGTTCCCTTCTTTCGGCGGCCTGACGGCGAAATGTACCCAATAGTGGCCCTTACGATTGCGCTCGATGAGGAGTTCGTCGAAGTCTTCCTTTCGGTCATCGGCGGCATCGAGGAGAATGGCGGCATAGCGTATCGCCTGCTCCACACCCACGCAACGGATGTCCACGGCGCAGCCCGTCAGATGGTTGCTCGAATTAGCCCCGCCCACGGCCCTGTTCACGTCAGGTGAACGATAGCCGCTCGTGATGATGACTGGCTCCACGTTCTTCGAGGTCTCATAGTCCTCGCCCGGCTTCAGGCAATAGAGCGAGTTATACGTGTATCGCAACTCCTCCAGCCAAGGGCACAGCCGCTTCAGGTTCTCAATCGCCTCATGACTCGGGATGTTCCCGTCCAAAGATTTCACACTCGTCTTGGTGAACTCCCCGAGCTTAAAGTGCTCGGAGAGTTCTGCTTGCTTGTTTAATTCTACGTTGATCATTTAATTTTTCAAATTGATATGTTGATATATTGACTGCTACATGCCCATCTGGTTCACTTTACGATACATCCTCTTGACATGTCCATTCTCAACATACTCTTCACATTTCACAGCCCTTCCAGCATCAATCAGACGCTTGATCTTTGTGAAAGCTGAATTCTCATTATTATAGCCAAAGCACTTGTTGACATCGTCCACGGTGAACACATCCGGCAGACGGTTATACCCTTCAACAGACTTCTGATGGTGGCGCTTGCCCGTGATCTGCACGTCCGAGTTCATGTCGTCGAAATACTTCTCTGCCAAGACGCCGAAGAAATGCTGCTGCGTGGCATACTGGATGCGGGCCATCAGTTCGCAGAGCTTCCAGTCCGTCTCGTCCACCTCGTACGTACCTTCCCAGAACTTGCCTTCCTGATGCAGGCTCCCGTAGTGGCGCATATCGATGAACGGCGCCGAATAGTTCAGGGCGTGATAGGGCACGCGTTTCAGCATCAGTTCGTTGGCCTCTGAGTCGTCCTCTGCACAATCGGCCATGCGGTTCTTCGTCCAGTCGTAGAGCCGTTTCACCAGCGGCCACATGGGCAGCTCTCCCGCCCTCACGTCCAGCTTGAAGGCCCACGCCTTCATGCGCTCCAGCCTTTGCCAGTCGATGGTCGTCACCTCCTGAAAGGCGATCATCTCGTAGTTCGTCTTGGGCATGGGGATCACCGTGAGGCGTGTACTCAGTCCAGAGCCGAAGTTCCTTTCGTTCACCTTCTTCTTCAGCGCTATGGGCGTACCCGTGTAGATGTAGTTCCAGGTGACGTGGAACTTGTCCACTGGTGAGTCCGAGTTCTGGTACATCTGTCCGTCCTCCTCATTATGGAAGGCTTTCAGTTCCAAGATTTCTCGGTCTTTCCAATCGCCACCCTTATTGTTTTTAGTGACGTTATCCAACTCGGCATCGAATGAGAACATGTGCAGGTTCATGGGCACACCCTGAACTACCTCTACTGCCGATCGCATGTGGCGGATAAACTCACCTGTAGCTGTTCTGGCCGGATGCACTCGGATGATTACCTCGGGTTTCTTCAATGCTTCGCCTTTCTGAGCCTTGGAAGATGTGGTACGTTCCGTACGACTCTCCTTGTAGCGGTTCACGGCATCGATACCTATCTGGTCTGCCTGAATCATCGGGTCGGCAATCTTCTTATAGAACTTCTCTATCACATTCTTACCCGCTCCCGGGTCGCCAATGATAAAGATGCAATAGTTCAGACGCCTTACGATTTCGGGCTCATACCAGAAGTGGTAGTACGAACGCGTCATCAGCGTGCCGTAGAGGGCAGCTCCGGCAAAGAGCACTGCAGGCTTCTTATGAGGATGCACATTCATAAACAGCTGCTTCATGCAGGGGTAATGTTGTGCCATCTCCTCCAGTTCCTCTGCCCACTTATCCAGCGGCAGCATCGCATAAACATCCTCCTGCTGAGAGCCATCCTGACACGGGGACTGGTCCCTGTCATGGCTGGAGGAATCGACGGCTCTGACTGGGCCCTGTCCCCTGTCAGGATTGTCAGCTCCAGTTTTTGCCAGCGCATCCTTCAGCTTCTTCGGCATGTACTCCTTATACTTGAAATCCATCACCGACTTCACCGTACCGCCAACATCTTCGCCCTCTTTAGCGAGTTCCTGTACCCATGGCAACTGACTCACCACCTCAGTAATCTTCTTAGGATTTCGTCCCACGATGTACCTCAAATGACTTGACAATTCCACCAGCGTATCATGGCGCTTATTGGTCAGATCTTTATCCCCAATCCACGCCTCGACAATCTTCAACACCGGCACCCCGTTATAAGTTAAGGATGTCTCTCCCCCTTGATCAGCCACAGAACTTAATCCGTGTAAATCCGTGTAATCCGTGCCTAAAACCACTTCATTCGTATCCTGTGAACGACCGTCTCGATATAGAGCATCATATCGCTCACCAAACGCCTTGTTCTCATAATTAAATAACTTCTCTTCATCGATGTAAATAATGTCTTTATCAGTTGTTAGGAAGGCTCCCCTACTACCGTCCCTGCACTGCTCATCGCAAGCAAGACCGAGCTTAGCCGAGTAGTCCTTTTGGTTCGCTATCAGGTTACCTATATTAGGATCAGCCAA
>JAEEGH010000816.1_pt1 | contig 96485 bp, 65 predicted proteins | sample 9134181 | NCBI WGS metagenome assembly JAEEGH01 (sample SAMN16246544, study PRJNA631951) | gut metagenome | biome: gut microbiome; feature: rumen; material: DP-attached | host: Bos | place: Iran: Karaj | collected 2018-10 | reverse complement strand
AACAAACAAATTACGGTGCAAAATTATATTTAATTATGTATATAAGCAAAAAAAAGTGTATCATAGAATTTATTATTTGTTACACAAATTTGGTAGTTTGGGGGAAATGTGCTAATTTTGCAAAGAATTTGTAACCTAACGCAAAAAATGAAACGTAAAGTTCTGCAAAAAAACAGACGGTTAAGCCAACTACTAACTGTATTATTTGCTGTTTTGTCTTGTTTGAGCGTGCGAGCTCAGATGGGGCAACTGTTTGATGCCGACAAACAACTGTCGAGTAGTTTTACCAGTCAGGTGTATTTGGACCGTGACGGTTTTATATGGGTTGCGACGCGAAATGGCCTGAACAGGTATGACGGTTATCAGTTTAATACTATAAAAAAGGAGTGGGCTCCCGACATGGGCAGCAACTATGTGAACTGCATGACGCAGGACAATGACGGCCTTTTCTATATTGGTATGTATGGTGCCCTCCAGACCTATGATGGTGATCATTTCCACAATGTTGAGGTGAAAGGCCTCCATGGTGGTGTGGTTTCTTGTTATATCACCTGTTTCCTCTTGCGTAAGAATGGTGAGCTTCTTGCCGGTACGTCGGGTCATGGCCTGCTCAAGCTAATTGACCGTGGTCATGCCGAACAGGTGGGCGGTGTTCTCAAGGATGTGCATACGGTGAATGACTTGGCGGAGGACCATCAGGGACATATCTGGATTGTAACGGGTCAGGAAGGACTGTTGGAATATAACGGAAAGGATGTCCGCCGATATTTCACTTCCGAAGAGGAACGCAGTACGATGCGTCGCCTTTGTTGTGACCAGAACGGAAATGTCTATGTGGGGACGTCCACAAACGGAGTCTATGTCCGTTCTGCCGGAGCGAGTGCCTTCAGCCATCTTGACGTAACAGGTAGCCATCATGTTTCCTCTATGTATTGTCGTCGTGACGGTCGTATGATGATAGGCTATGACGGTGAGGGCGTGGCCATTTACAATCCCAAGACCGGCACTGTGGAAGATAATCCTTATTATAGCTGTGAGGTAAGCCTGGACAAGAGTAAGGTCTATTCCATTGTGGAAGATGGTAGCGGCAATATTTGGTTGGGGTTGCTTCAGAAGGGTATCTATATGGAGCCCGGTGATGTCATGGGCTTTCATTACATGGGCTATAAGCTCGGTCAGCGAAACATTATCGGTGAGGCTTGTGTCGTCAGTACAATGGTTGACAGCAAGGGACGCGTGTGGATAGGTACTGACAAGGACGGTCTTTATTGTTTGGACGTTCAGGATATCACGCTGATTAAGCATTTCAAGGAAGGTTGTCCGGCCACCATCATGAGCATTGGTGAAGATAGGGACGGCCGTATCTGGGTCGGCTCCTATGGCGAGGGCTTCGGATATATTGATGCCGCTCTTGGTTCCTACCATAAGTTCCCGCAGTATGGCAATGCCAGTGGTTTCTCCATACAGGGCACCCAGCGTGGCGATGTGTGGGTGGGAACCATGGGACAGGGTCTCTTGCGCATCAACATCAGCACCAATCAGGTGAGAGCCTATACCATGAAGGCGGAGAATGCTCCTGACAACCCTTCCATGAACTGCATCACCAACGACTATATCGCCAAGATATCCCTCTCGCCCGACGAGAAACGTGTCTATGTCGCTACGACGATGGGCGTCTGCTGTCTGGACATTGAGCAGGACAGCTGGACGAGTATGTTTGGCAAAAACTGTCTCAACTACGGCACGCCTGTCCGAATCGTCAAGGAATATGCCGGCAAATTGTGGATTGGAGCCAATGACGGACTTTATATCTATGACATCAACAAGATGCAGCTGCGTCGTTATGATGCCGACCCGATACTCAGCGGTAATGGCATTGCTTCGATAGAGAACGACCGTCAGGGCCGTCTGTGGATATCGACCGATCACGGTTTGTGCTGTTATGACCCCAAGGCAGAGAGCACCCGCATCTATTTTGTGGATAACGGCTTGCAGTCAAACGAGTTCAGCGACGGCGCCTCCTGGCAGACGAGTCAGGGCACCCTTCTGTTTGGCGGCTCCGGCGGTATCACCTGGTTCCGTCCGGAAGAAATCAAGCAGAGCAACTGGGAAGCCAAGGTCAGCCTGGCCAATTTCATCATCAACCAGCAGCCTGTCAACAGCACCTCGATGTCCGATGGCTATCAGATCTGTGACACCACGGTCATTGCTGCTGACCGCTTCGAACTGTCGCATCACGACAATACGTTTGCCATCCAGTTTTCTACGCTTACTTATGTGAACCCTGAGCACATCACCTATCTTTACAGCATCAACGGCGATTCCTTTACCCGGATGCGCCCCGGTGCCAATGAGGTGACCTTTACCCACATGCCTCCGGGAACGTATCACTTCCGCGTGAAGGCTGAGCATAACGGTATCCAAACGCCGGAACGCACTTTTACTGTCGTCATCCATGCACCGTGGTATCGTACCACCCTCGCGTACATTATATATATATTACTGTTCGTGGCAGCCGTCCTGTATTATCTTTTTGACCGCCGTCGGAAGGAGAAGGACCGTCTGCGCCTGCAGGAGCATATCCATGCAGAGGAGATGGCCGATGCCAAACTGAAGTTCTTCATGAACATCAGTCATGAGATCCGTACGCCCATGACGCTGATTGTCTCCCCTCTGCTGTCACTCATCAATCAGGACGATGACCCGCATCGCCGCAGTGCCTATGAGACCATCCGCCGTAATGCCGAGCGCATCCTGGGACTGATTAACCAGATGATGGACCTCCGTAAGATTGACAAGGGTCTGATGCAGATGCGTATGTGTGAAACCGACATGGTTGGCTTCGTCCACGACATCTACACCCTCTTTGCCCAACAGGCCAAGGCGAAGAACATTGAGTTCTCCTTTGAACATGACGTCGATTACCTGCCCGTGTGGATTGACCGCGGCAACTTCGACAAGATCATCGTCAACATCCTCTCCAACGCCTTCAAGTTCACCTCTGCCGGCGGCGAGGTGCGCATTCGCCTGATCAATGAAGACGAACAGGTACGCATTGCCGTCTATGACAATGGAGAGTCCATCCCGGAAGACCAGCTTCAACACATCTTCGAGCGTTTCTACCAGTCGCCCTCTCATATCAACGACCGTCATACCGGCACGGGCATCGGACTCGACCTGACCCGTTCGTTGGTGGAACTGCACCACGGAACCATCGAGGTTCACAACAACAGCGACGGCAAGGGCTGCGAGTTTGTGGTGACGATTCCCAAGGGCAATGCCCACCTGAAGCCCGAGGAGATGGTGACCGACAACGTGCCGCAGCCCGTCTCCAGCCTCCTGCTCGACGAAGAGAGCACGGAAGAGAACGCAGAAGAGCAGCCCACGAGGCCGGTGTCCTCCAAGCGTCAGCGTCTGATCATTGTGGAAGATGACGGTGAGATACGTGACTACCTGTTAGCCGAATTGCAGAAAGACTATATCGTGACTACCCGTAACAACGGACGTGAGGGCTGGGCAGAAATCCTGAAGACCAGGCCTGACCTTGTCATCTCCGACATCATGATGCCCGAGATGGACGGTAACACGCTGTGCTCGAAAATCAAGGCCAACCCCATGACCTCGCATACCCCGGTCATCCTCCTGACGGCTAAGAACCGCGATGAAGACCAGTTGGAAGGCCTTGAGACGGGTGCCGATGCCTATATCGTCAAGCCTTTCAACATGGATATCCTGCGCCGTACCATTGTCAACCTCATGAATACCCACCGTATGCTGAAGCTGAAGTACAGCCGCAACGACCAGCTGGAGGAAAGCGTGGAAACGGTCAAGGTGAAGTCGCCTGACGATAAGCTGTTGGATCGCGTGATGGGTGTCATCAACAAGAACCTCTCCAACTCCGACCTGAGCGTCGATGCCATTGCCGACGAGGTGGGCATCAGCCGTGTGCACCTGCATCGTAAGATGAAGGAGTTGACCGGACAGACCCCGCACGACTTCATTCGAAATATCCGCCTGAAGCAGGCCGCCCATCTGTTGGCCGAGCAAAGCATGAACATTACCGAGGTGATGTACGCCTGCGGCTTCAACAACGCGGCATCTTTCTCCACCATCTTCAAGAGATACTATGGCCTGTCCCCGCGCGACTATATGCATGAACACGGGGAGAGAACCGACGAGGAAGACTACGACGAAGAGGAGGAACAGGAACTTTAGTAGATTGGGAAATTAGTCGTTTAGTAAATTGGGAACAAATGTAACATCCCTAAACGACCAAACGACTACCCCCCCAAACAACTAAGAAACATAAGTTAAATAAAAAATAGAAAACGAATTATGAAGAAATCAGGAAAAACAGCCTTGGGCTGTGTCATTGCGGCAGTCGTGGCATTAGTAGTAGGCCTGGGATTGGGCGTAGGCGGCTACTTCGTGTGGAAGCATTTCAATGGTGAAGGTCCGCTCTCGTCGTTGACAGAAACGGAAACCGAAGATGTTACTGAAGGTGACGAGCCCGTGCTGCCCGACGTGAACTCACCGTTCATCGACCTTATCAAGAAGCATGGATGGGCCGATCACGATGGCGGCTTCCGTTATCCCGCCTTTATGCAAAAGTCAGAGAAGAACGTGCTTGACGTGCCGGCTACCGTGACCACCTGGCACTGGAACCTGACCGACTTCTGCTATTGGCCCCTCATTGGTTCCTGGGCCATCAGCAATCAGTCGTTCCCTGTGCAGGGCTGTTATGTTACTTCCACGGCACTCATTCAGGAGATTACCCAGCGTGACGAGGCAAAGGGTGTCTTCTCAGGTACGACCTCTGACAACCGTAACTTCTGCCTGAAGAAGAAGATTACTCGTGGCGATGCCGTTGATCATGTAGCGGTGTTAGTGATTGTCTATCCCAACGATGCCAAGGAAGAAGTTACTGCCCTCATCGACCAGGTAGAAAAGTGGTAATATAATAATGTACGCGAATCTTTATTTATAATAGGCGCGTGATATCATACAAACAAAGGAGGGTGTGTCAATAAAATTTGGCACACCCTCCTCAACATTTTTAGCGGTCTTCAACGTTTCCGTCGAAGCCGCGTGAATTTCATTTATTAAAATGTCAGAGGTCTTCATCTTCCTCCTCGAACTCATCTTCTTTATATCCGACATCATCGCTAACCACGCTGGTAACATGTAGCTGTTTCCGTAGCAGGGATAAGTTCTCAAAGCACAGGATTTGCATGCTGGGGGAAATGTAACTCTTTTTGCTCATGGTACCAACACTTTTTTACCGTTAATAATATAAATTCCCTTCGGGAGCACAGAGGCATCAGAGGACACTGAGATGCAACGTCCGTCAAGCGTGTACCATCTATTATCAGAATTCGTGAAATCCGTGAAATCCGTTGTTGAGATGACTCCCGTCGTTTCACCGTCGAAGTCGATGGCGTAAGAGGTCATGGCGGGAGCATCCGTTGTCGTTGGAACTACGAAGTGGGCACGGAAACACCTCAGCGTGCGGGGGGTAGAGTAGCCCAGTTTGCTACCGCTGCCGAGCATGAGGATTTCGTACCTATTGCCTTCGGTGATGCTGAATGGTGCGTACTGGCCTACGAACTGACAGTTATTGCCTACAGCGTTGTTAAACTCGACAGGTGTCGGCGCGTTGGAAGTAATGGTAACGCCGTTGAACACGGGACCGAGAATGAAATCCCCAGAAGCGCCTTCCCACTTGATGAGGTAGGGCTTACCTGCCTTGATGTTTGTAGCAGGCACAAACGTGAGCGTCAGTGTGCCATTGCTCTCAAACTTGGATGCAGAGGCATCCAGCTCTTTCAGCGTGGCTCCTGCGAGCTGTTCGCTGTCTGCAATCTGTGTAGCACTAAACGAGAATGGCAGGCACAGCGTATTCCAGTCGTTGTTCTTGTAGAGCTTACGGCCTCGCAGGGTAACGTTGACGGCTTTCCCAGAGATTAACTCACTGAACTCTTCCAATAAGCAATGGCTGTCCTTATCATCGTCCATGACGAGATGAATCGTTGATGGCGTACAGTTTTTGAAACGATCGCTATAGCTGGTTATCTTTGTCCAGCCGGTAGCCACGGTAAGGGTGTTTAAAGCCGTACATCCGTAGAACATCTTTATCATATTTGTAACATTCGACGTGTCGAAGTTCGAGAGGTCGAGCGTGGTAAGCCCCGTGCAATTCTGGAACATGGATTCCATATCCGTCACCTTGGCAGTATTGAAATGAGAAAGGTCGATGCTCGTAAGTCCGACACAGTTGGCAAACATGGAGCCCATGTTCGTTACCTCGCTGGTATTGAGGTTTCCAATCCCTTGGATATTTGTCAGTACCCCAAAGCCAACGAACCAATTGGTGCATTTAGTAGGGCGTACTGAGGCGAATGATGATTCGAACACCACAGTTGTACAGTAGCCAGTGATGTCGCTGATATTAGCCCATTGTCCATAATTAAAGTCGCTCCCACTGAATACATAAGTGACAGTCTGTCCCCCATAAGTAGAGCCAGTTACAGGCTCTGCGTAGGTAAAATATAGTGTTTGGTTACCGCTACACCATATTGCCTGCGGAAGTGGATCTGCCCAGGCCCCTGACGCTACGGTCAGGAGCAGGGCTGCAAATAATAATAGTCTTTTGATTTTCATAATTGCTTTGTTTTTATACGACCAACGAGAAGCAAGCTATTTGCATCACGTCTGGGCTGTTCTTGGTGTCAGAGATTTCCCAACGATAGTACAGATACTTACGGGGCGTGGGGATGGGGTAGCTCTTGGTGTAGCCGTTGACGGCAGGCAAATCGCCGTCGGTCACATTGTCTATTTCCTCCCACTCGTCCTCCTCATCGTTACGTCCCAGCAGGCGCCACGCCTTCGGGTTGCGGTGAGGATACTTCTCCGCGTCGCTGGCGGTAGTCAGCTTGTAGCCAACTGCCTTAAGGGGAGTGTTGGCATAGAACTCAACAAACCACACACCGTCTGTCCTCCAGTTAAGATGCGAGCACCACTTCGTGCTGGCTGCGCCGTCAAAGAGTTTCTGGTAATCCTCTCCATCAACTCCTGCAGAGCCATTCGTGCCCACCAGACTGGTGTATATGGTAGCATCGTCCATCCAGTCAATTTTCAGCAGGAAATGTAGAGCAGACTCTCCAACCTTATAGCCGTATAAAATACCTGAGGGCAGGTTGATGGCACCATAGAAACGGACCCAATTAAAATGCAGCTCATCTACCCAGTAGTTGGTACCGCCATCCAGATTGATGCCTTGCTCCTTGAAGGCTTCATGAAAATAGTTCCAGTTGCTGGAAAGAATCCTAGAAATGTCCTTAGCTTTGCTTTCACCTGGGCAGTACGCCGAAGATCTGATAGATACATAATTGCCATAATAATCCACACCGCCGCAGGTATAGCTTCCCTCCGTGAGGGTAACGAACAAGGGGTTTTGACCGTTTCCACTCTCACGAATGCATATAAACTTCATCGTTCTGTCTGATTCCTTTAGTCTGTCCGGCAGGTAGTGAGGAGTAATTGGCGTATGGGTAATGACATCGCCAACGTGATACACCTTTTCAGCAGCGTTCACGGGCCAGGCGCTGTTGAGCAGGAATGTCACCTTGTCAAAATACAGCAGCTGGGTTTCTGCCGAGGCTGTCACTTCGGCGACCTGACCATTGGCCGAGGCAGCCGTGAAATAGACAGTGCCTTGAGTATGGCCTTCCTCATCAGTGAGTTGGGCGGAGATACTGTTGTCCGTAGGGGTTACGGTCACATCGGGAGCCAGCCACAGCAGGAATTTCTGTTTCGCCTCGTCAAACGACTCCACGCCTACGTAGAGGTGGTGGGGTTCGTTCACGTTGAGTACCTCGCCGCAGGTACGGGCCAGGAAGTTGCCCAGGGAGTCCACCTCAATGATGGCATTCTGGAAGTAAGACAGGTCGTTGTAGGACACCTCCTTGTCTTCCGGATTGGGTTTCTCACCACCACTGTTATTGTCGTCATTGTCGCTACAGGCAGCGAAACTGACACTTATCAAGGCTGCAAACAGCAGCATCGCAAAAATATTATATCTTTTCATACTTATTATATTTTAGTTTCGCATGTTTCACATTCTCAATTTTCAGGGGTTTTCCTCTGCATCTTCAACGATTGTCTTCAGAATGTTCAGCGTCTTCTTCAGAAACTTGCCACCAGAGTAGTTGATGAACTTCACGTCGGAGTCGTTTTCCAGGCTACCAACGGCTTGTTCTGCGTCGCATTTGGCGGCGTATGCCTTCAGCTCTTCGTACTTATCCGCCAACTCAGAGCGCGATATGAGCACGTATTTCGGCAAGTACTGTTTACAGATCTCAACACCCTCGGGCGCCTCTTGGCACTTGAAGTTAACAACGATGTTAACATAGTAGTCGGGCACATTCATGTCGAAGACCTGCGCCCCCTTGTAGGGTATGTAGATCTGCGGGTCAACCATGCAGTTTCTGCCCCAAGTGGCTGATGACACACCGTAGTAGCGGTAGCCCTTGCCTCCCGTCTGTTCTACCAGTTTGAGGCTGTCGCTGAAAGTTTCTGTCCAGTGATCGTTCTCCAAGACCTGGCTGGGAGTCAGCACATGCAGTCGCGGCTTGCTGGTTTCGTCGTTCAGATTCTTAGGCAGGGTGATGGTGGGACGCTCCGACAGTTTCATGAAGTCCCGGTAGCTGTCGGTATTTCCCAATGGCCTATAGACATCTACGACGGGAATGGCAGTAAGGTTCAAGTCTGTAATGTCATGGTAGGTGTCAGTATTCAGATAGAACTTGACGCTACTCGGGTCTAAGAAGGACACCATTCGCAGTTCTTTTTTCTCAATGTCGTCGCAATACATGGTGCCATCATTGTTTTTCGTGATGTTGATGCGGTCGGAGGAACTCAGAAGGTCTTCCTTGCAAACATAGATGACGGGGTCTTCCTTCAGTCCGAAGCAGCCCGTGCCTATGGAGCTGTCTTCGTTAGAAGCATTGAGCAGGTAGGGCGTCACGGTAACACCGCCGTCGGGCAGTCCTGTCCACTGAGTGATGAGTCCGCTCAGGTCCAGGTTCGCGTTCAGTGACAGATTGATGTTACCCTTGGCACACTCGCTCGTAGAGGTAGGATTGGGAATGCTTTTCAGTACCGCCGTTGTAAGATTCAGCACGCCTGATATACCTGCTATAAATCCCATAAAAGTAAGGGGAAATCTCCTGGGTGCATAAGCCGGGGCTTCAGAGTCATCGGACAAGTCATCTTCTATGTTATTGACGTCATCTTCTATGAGATTGACTTTTGGATCTGGTTTAGATGGATCCCAGAATATGTTACCGCCGCTCTTTGCTATGCCACAGAGACAACTTATATTGGTGATGCTGGTATTAAAGAATCCTGCTATATTACCTATTGCGTTTGTTGCATTTGCCAGATGAGGATTGGCACAACTGCTCTTAACAGTCGTTTCAGAAGTGAAAGAACCGGCAATACCACCCAATAGTTTGCCCGACAGCGTTATCTCGCTGACATTCTGGCTGGCCAGGCTGATGTTGAACAGCGAACGCTGTGCATCGACACTCTCGCGCCATTTCTTGCCGTCGCTATTAGGCAAATCCATGGGCATGTAGCCAGAGAGGTCAAGATCGACACAGTGCCAGTTGGGCGACACGCCCTTGGCTTCGCCCGAACGGGTATAGGCCGACATGAGGTATTCAAACGGCTTGTAGCGATTGCCGTTGGTAATGAGCTCGGCATTCATTTTCAGCTGTAAGTTGTTGTCAGTCTGTGATTCACCCCATGTACGGTTGAGCGGAATGCAGTAAGCCATCGAGTTGTAGAACGGGTAGCGGTTTGGGGAATAGCTGTCGTTGACCAAGTTGAAGAACAGCTCCTTGCCATAGCCGGAAGCATTTTCTACGTACTGCCATACACGCAACATGCCCGTCAGCTTGTTATAGAGTCCGAACATGTGGACATTGGGGGCATACGGGTCGTTGAGCATGCAGAATGCCATTTGCCAACCGTCGGCCTTCTTCATGTCGAAACGAATGGCCTCGGGTATGTCGTTGTCGGCTGAACCATACCAAGGCAGGTTACGCGTGCCGTAGCTGCTCAGATTGACGGTCTGGGCTTTCTCCCAGTTATTGAGGAAGTCAGCCATCTCTTCCGGGTCATCATTGTTGCCAGCACGCAGAAGCTTTTCCCAGTTGGTCAGATAACCCTGCTCCTCGGCAGTGGCCGTCTGCATGTTGTACGCTGTTGTGCCGTCGGTGCCGCGTATACCGTTCCAACCGTTGATGACCTGCCACGTTTTGGGGTGCAAGGCATCGCCCTCACCGTCGCGCACAATAGTGATGATGCTGTCGTCCTTGACGGTAAAGTGGAACTGTCCGTTCTGTGCATCCATTGTACCTCCGTAGACGCTGATGGGGTCGCCGGCCACGTTGCACAGATACTGGTAGCTGGTACCCGTGCCGTCGGCATTGAACTTCAGACCCTGTACGGTACGTACGTAATAGCCCTTGCGGCTGCCGGGTGCTGCCGTGTCTATTTTTCCTTGCGAAGAGTAGTCGCCATACCACGTTCCTATCAGTTGGCCGGGTATTCCTTCGCCTCCAGTTCCTCCGTTAGGAGAATCAACATCCTTGTCTGAACAGCCAATGACGCCTGCTGACAGCATATACGCAAACATGCAGGTCCTAATAGCCTGTGTCATGCAGCTGGTAATTTGTTTTGTATTCATATTCGTGTGGTATTTTGTTATTTATTTTGTTGTAACTATAAATTCACTTGGATTGAGAGAGTAGAGATTGCCAAAGTTGCCGGCATTCACTATCTTGGCATGAGAGCCGAGGGTGTGCTCGGCACAGTAGAGGAAGAGGTCGCGGTAGCTCGTGGCGGGATTCTCGGAGAGTATCTTCACGAAATTCTGCGAAAAGCGGTCGCTCATCCATACCAACAGCGTGGGGCTCCAATTGTCGGCCCACGACTGCTCGGAACCGCTGGCTCCCGTCATAGCCAGCACGCCCTGAATACCCTCCAACGGACGTACCACTGACTCTGAGTAGCACGGCTCTGCTACGACGAACAGCTTGCGGAAGTGGCCTCCACCAGCCATCTGCTGTGCCGTCTGGCGCATCATGTCGGAGGTAAACCCATTACCGTTGCCAGCATCACGCCAGGAAAACTCTCCCGTACGCCCGTGTCCGCTCCAGTAGAACAGCACGTTCTGTCCGGCATCCTTGGGCAGCACAATGGGCAGCCTGTTGCTCTGCTCTCCCAGAAGTATGCTGCTGATGTCGGCAGCCGAGAGCAAGGCAGCGTCGTAGTCAATGACGGCAGCGGGGAGACCGTCAGAGCCTCCCAGCAGGTCGGGACCTCCTGGTGCGGCACGGACAATGCCCCGTTCGCGGTTGTTAGCGTCATTGGCCGTCGAAGCATCAATAATCAGGATGATGTGGTCATCGTCAAACCCGCCACGACGCAGCAGCTGATAGACGGAAAGCACATCGGCCTGATGGCGATAGTTTTCAAAGCCTATACTGCCCTGGACCAGCACGGCATACTGATCCGTTAGCGCCGGATACTGAATGGCAGTACCGCTGGCAGTCTGTTCGTCAAAGTCCTTCTCGGCCGTGTTCAGGTCGTAGAGATACTGCCAGGCTGCATAACTGTCTCCTATGCGGCGGCTTCCCGTATCGCCGATATAGGCGCGATGGTGAATCTGACCGTCAAGAATCTCCCACTGCACGTAGGTAGTGTGTGTGGCGGCCGTATAGGTTTCGGGGTCAAAGGCAATGTCGCCGGAAGCCCCCTTGAAGTGCAGCAGGTTGCCGCGCTCCATGGCTGAAAGGTATATCTCCATGGATGTGGCGTTCCAGGCAGCACCGCTGAGTTTACTGTCGTTGTCGGCAACGCTGGTAATGGTCACGATGGCGTCGTTGATGTTAGCGGGAGAACCGCCGACCACACTACGGTGCTCCATGTAGCAGGCGGCAAAGGCGCTGAGCATCAGCGCATCGTAGAACTTGCACTCAGCGAAAAGCGGTCTGACACCGAAGCGGTTCTGGTAGCTCAGCTCAAAGCCCGTCGTGGGGTCAGCGTAGGGTGAGAATCCCTGATAGCCCTGCAGTATGGGGTATGCCCGCCCTCCGAGGGCTTCTATCTTCTCTTCGCAGAGGTTGTTCAAGGCGAAATACGAGCCATAGAAATTCTTGAAGAGCTGCCAGAATTGATCCATTGCAGGGTCGTCATAAGTGGTATCGTAAAACCTTGCCAACCCCATGCGCTCGAATATCAGCTGACGCCGCAGCCGGGCGATGTCATAAAGCTGCTTGACGCTCTCAATCACCGTGAAGGTACCCGAAATAACGGCGTTTCCGGCATCGGAACCGGCATTGATGATGTAGGAGCGGATGTATTCATAGAGCTCAGCCTCGTTGTTGTATTGCAGGTTGTTAATCAGGTCAATGTCGTAGTTCTCCGCAAAGAAGGGTGCCCAATAGCTGAAAGTCTGTCCGTAGCTGTTGGCCGGGGCCAGTAGATTAGCACTGACCGAAGGACGCTCTGGGTCCGTTTGGCACAGAGCGGCATAGCTGCTCATGAGCGCCTCGGTCATCTTAACGTCGGTCCCGGTGAGTGCCCAGAGGAAGGGCTTGTCGTTGTTGCCGGCCGTAACGGCAAAGCGGCGGATAATCTCCTCGGCGGTGGCCGTTGGGGTGATGAGCGGCTTGAGCGTCTGCTGGCAGCCAGGGGCAAAGGCGGCCAGTGCATCATTGTCAAACGGACCGATAATAGCCGTGATGTCGTCGCGTCCAGCCAGTCGCTGGCTGAGTGCCGACAGGTCTTCGGTCTGCTCGTCGTACCACTCCAGTTTCAGACTGACGGCCAGTGTGTCGTAGAGCTGTGCTTCGTGGAAATTGTCCAGGAACCACTGTGCCGTCCGCTCCAGGCGCATCTTCTGCTGCATGTCGCTCAGCGGGGCAACCACCGCCATGGTCTTCTCCACCCAATGGCGTTGTGACTGTATGACGATAGTGTCGTCCTCCTGCTTGCATCCCGTGAAAAGCATGATGCATGCTGCGCACAGCCACATCATCCATCTGACATCAATCATCTTACTTCTCATACTCCGCCTCCTTTCTGACAGCTTCGTCGTGTGCCGCCTTGAGTATTTCGTCTGTCAGCTCACCATAGAAAGCGATGGACATCAGACTGTTTACTGTGTGTATCTCTACTCCCGTAAAGTCACCAGCCAACCCCAGCGACTGATGCTTGGGCATGCCGTCAGCCGACAGCCACTGCGTTATGCACTGCGCCACGGCACGGTCCATGCGCTTGACGGCAGAGAAGGGACAGGAGGTGGAGACCACGGGAACATCCACGCCCATGATGAAACAAAATTGGAGTATCTCGTTCATGCGGTGGAACACGCCTGCCGCTCCTCCGCAGACGGGTACCAACAGAGGGAGCACGTATTGGTCTTCCTTATCAATCAGAAACTTCATGGCCGTGGTGTCGGCAATGCTGAAGCCTTCATCGGCAGCACTGCCCAGGTATTCTACATTGAGGGTCTTCTTCCTGTCGTAAGGGAAGATATCGGTGGCAAAACCGTCGCGGAAACCCTGCAGGGCATCCTTCACCGACTCATTCTGGGGATTGGCGCCCACAAGGAGCATCTCCGAAGAGAAGTGGGCGGCAATGGCACCCGCTTCAAACATGGCTCCGTAATAGGGAATATACAGCGTTGAACCCTTGCCCTCAAGCGGGGTACGGGTTTCCAGATAGAGCAAATCGGCACGGGGATTGTTCTCCAGCCGGCGGTTGTTCTTGCGCAGGAACTCGTCATACGCCGGACTGGTGACAATGACCAGCCTGCGTACCGTGTCCTGACGGGTGCTGAGGTCCGTGAACAGGTTCTCCAGATAGGCCAAGCCCTCCTGTCTTGACGATGGCGACAGCTGCAAGGTGCGCAGTCCATGTTCCTTGGCTGCCTGTTCTACTCCTTGATAGACAAGGTCGTTGTACGAACGATCACCCAGGGCATCCGGATCATAGACCACGGTGACCAGTGGCGTCTGTGCCGGCAGGTCCTCAGGAGGCGACTGGTAAATGGTGTCACCCTCCTTGCTGCAAGCGGTGAAAGTTGCTGATATGATGATGGAAGTCAATAGGGCGAATGATGCCAATATCTTTTTTCTCTTCATATTGAGTCAGTATTTTGTTCTTAGTTTTTAGTCGTATTTTCGCCATCTTTGATGGCAAAGATACAAAAAAATGTCTGTACCGCAATAGTACAGACTATTTTTTTTCGTTTTTAGACAAGATTTAAAGGTTTTTAGACGAAATCTGAAATCTGTAGGCGAAATTAAAAGCCCATTTTGAGGATATTTATACTTCACTTGGTTCCAAAGATTCCTTTCGGAAGTTGGTGGGAGACATACCGAAGTGCTGACGGAAACAGTCGCTGAAATAGGTATTGCTGCTGAAACCGCACTCGGAGGCTATCTCAATAACACTCCTGTCGGGCTGTTCGATGAGCAGGTTGGCAGCATGGTCCAGACGCAGTTGCTGAACATAGCTGTTCAGCTTGGCATGTTCACTGCCTTTGGAGAAAATGGCACCGACACGCTCCTTCGACAACTGGAAGCGGTCCATAATGGTATGACGCCCAAACTTGGGGTCGAGGAAGAGTTTTTCGCGAATAACAACCTCGTTGATGTGCTGGAAGAGCTGTTCGTTGGTCTCGATGTTTGCGTCGGGGACAACGGCCGGCTTCTGGGCCCGCTTCTCCTCCCAGTACATCTTCTTGTAGTTCACCGCTTCGGAAATCTGTTGGGCTAGGAAGCGGTTTTTACGGCTGATGACACGGTTCTTTACGATGACGATGGCGGCAAGGACTGTCACGGCGAGCATAACGGCCAGAACGCTAAACAGCAGGTAGCGCTGGCGGGTGTTCTCGGCCTTCTGCTGCATGATGGTCTGCTGCTGCTCCTTGTCGTGATAGACGGCGGCCAGCTCCTGGGCCGTGTTACGGGCCTTGCGGCACTTCAGCGTGTCCTGAATCTCGAGCACCTGCTCGTAGAGGGTGGCGGCCTGCTCGCAGCGGCCCATCTGGTGATAGACGTCGGCCAAGCCCCACTTGGCGGTGTTCATCATCTCGCCCAGCGTGTCGCCCTGCTGGCGTATGCGCTCGATAAGGCCGTTGTAGATGGTGACGGCCTCGCGATGGAGTCCGCGCCGCTTCATGTAATCTACGATGAAATAGTCGCGGGTGTGGTTGCCCTCGTACTGCACGGCCTTCCATGCAGCGTAGGCCGAGTCGGCGCGCTGGAAATAGGCGCTCTGCTGACTGCCGGAACTGTGAATCCCCATCCTGGCCAGCAGGCCGGCTGTCTTGGCCAGTGCCATGCGGCGGTCGATGAGCTGCTGGTTCTGTGACGCTCCCCAGCGCGTACCCTCAGTGGTGAGCTGCAGGTTGCGCTCGTTGGTGCGCAGCGCGCTGTCGTAGTCCTTCATCTCGCTGTACAGGCTGGCCAACAGGTTCAGGAAGCCGTGGGTCAGGTGGTCGGCATCGTCGCGGTCGGTCTTGGCCATGAGGCTGATGGCCTCGTTGACGTACTGGATGCCCCGCTCGCGGTTGCCCTCGAAGAAGATGTTCTGGCCCATCGACACCTGAGCCATGGCGTGGTAGTAGTCGTTGCCCGTGGCCTCGGCCAGGTCCATCTGCTGCTGTAACCACTTGTTCTCCATGTCCTTGTGTCCGGAGAGTTCGCTGACGTTGCTGAGCGAGCTGAGCACGCGCAGCCGTTTCTCGTCGTCGGCCTCGGCCTCCTTGCTGTCTAATAGTTGCAGGTACATGTCGTAGGCATCGCGGAACTGCATGCTACTATAAAGCGAGTCGGCCACACGCATGGTCCGCTCGAAGTCTGCATTGCCGGCATTACCCGCCGCCCCGTCCTTCGTGTTACCACAGCCTGCGCAGCTCTCTATCATCGCCACAACAACTATATATAATATGTATACAATCCGTTTCATGTTGTTTTGTCGATTCTGGTTGCAAAGTTACGACAATATTTTTAATTGTGCTCAAAACCCTACAGCTTTTCACCGCATTGTGAGCAATAGCGGTCTTCGTCTCGCACCATCGCATCGCAACGGGGACAGTGGCCGTCCTTGGGCTTTTCCTTGACTTCGTCGATGATGTTGGCTGTCACGATGCCTGTGGGTACGGCGATGATGGTGTAACCCAGCAGCATGACGAAAGCCGAGAGCAGGCGTCCTATGGCAGTGACGGGGGTGATGTCGCCATAGCCTACGGTGGTCATGGTGACGATGGCCCAATAGACTGACGTGGCCAAATCGGTGAACTGTGTCTCCGGCTCGCCACTCTCAACCATAAACATGAGCGTGCCCAGACAGACGTCGAGTATGAGCACAAACAGGAAATAGACGGATATCTTGGTGAGACTCTTCTGGAGCGAGCGCATCAGCATGTAGCCCTCGTTGATGAAGCTGAACAGCTTGAAAATGCGGAAGATACGGATGAAGCGGAAGGAACGCAGCAGAATCATGTAGCGTGCATTGGGCAGGAAGAATGAGAGGTAGGGTGGCAGTGTCGACAGGAGGTCGATGACGCCGAAGAAGCTGAGCACGTAGTCGCGTGGACGGGGTGAACAATAGACGCGGGCAATGTATTCGACGGTGAAGAAGAAGGTTAGCAGATACTCCAGAATCTCCAGCACCAGCTTGAAGGTATGGGCCAGCGAGGGGATGGTCTCGATGAACGAGATGATGATGCTCAGCGAGATAGCTACTATCAGGGTGAGGTCGAAGATGCGTCCTGCCGGGCGCTCCGACTCGAACATGATGCTGTAGAGTCTTTCTTTCTCAAGCCATTGCGGTTTCTTCATATTTCCTTGGTTATTGCTACATAATCGGATGCAAAGATACGAAAAACTTTCGAAAAAGCCATGTCTTTGGCACAAAAAAAGCCTCCCGATGTGAGGGAGGCTTGTAGATTCTGTCGTTCGTACCGGATTACTTACGGAGGCCGAGAGCCTTGATAAGTGCACGATAGCGATTGATGTCCTTGTTGTAGAGATACTTCAGGAGCTTACGACGGCGACCTACCATCTTGGTCAGTGCACGAGCGGTGCCGAAGTCCTTGTGGTTCTTCTTCAGGTGCTCGGTGAGGTGCTGGATACGATAGGTGAACAGGGCTACCTGGCTCTCAACAGAACCGGTGTCCTGTGCGTTCTGGCCGTACTGGCCGAAGATCTCAGTCTTCTTAGCTGAATCTAAATACATAATTTTTGATGATTTAATTGTTAATAATTACATCTTTCGGATGCTTACCACAGTCATCATCCATGGGGCACATCGTCAAATGCGGCTGCAAAGGTACACATTTTTTGTAAAACTCGCAAATATTTCGCCAAAAAGTTGTACCTTTGCACCCGAAAAATAGAAGAATTACGTAATTTAGTTATGCAGGATATCAGAAACATTGCAATTATTGCGCATGTAGACCACGGCAAGACGACGCTCGTGGACAAGATGATGCTGGCAGGCAATCTGTTCCGTGAGGGCCAGAACCTGTCGAGCCAGGTGTTGGACGCTAACGACCTGGAGCGTGAACGAGGAATAACCATTCTGTCGAAGAATGTGAGTATCAATTGGAAAGGAACGAAAATCAATATCATCGACACCCCAGGACACTCGGATTTCGGTGGTGAGGTGGAGCGTGTGCTGAACATGGCCGACGGCTGTCTGTTGTTGGTGGACGCCTTTGAGGGCCCTATGCCCCAGACGCGCTTCGTGTTGCAGAAGGCCCTGCAGATAGGTCTGAAGCCCATCGTGGTGGTCAACAAGGTCGACAAGCCCAACTGTCGCCCTGAGGAGGTGTACGAGATGGTGTTCGACCTGATGTTCTCGCTGAATGCCACTGAGGACCAGCTGGACTTCCCCGTGGTGTATGGTTCGGCCAAGAACGGCTGGATGGGCGAGGACTACAACAAGCCCACAACGGACATTACCTATTTATTAGATAAGATTGTCGAGGTGATACCTGCTCCCAAGCAGTTGGAGGGTACGCCGCAGATGCTCATCACCTCGCTCGACTATAGCTCGTACACTGGCCGCATTGCCGTGGGCCGTGTACATCGCGGAACCTTGAAGGACGGCCAGCAGGTGACCATCGCCCATCGTGACGGTTCGCTGGAGAAGACGAAGATCAAGGAGTTGCACATCTTCGACGGTATGAGCCATGTGCGCACCGACAGCGTCGACTGTGGTGACATCTGTGCTGTGATTGGTCTGGAGAAATTCGAGATTGGCGATACCATCTGCGACATCGAGAATCCGGAGCCCCTGCCTCCTATCGCCATCGACGAGCCCACCATGTCGATGCTCTTTACCATCAACGATTCGCCGTTCTTCGGCAAAGAGGGTAAGTTTGTTACTTCGCGCCACATCAACGATCGTTTGGAGAAGGAACTGGAGAAGAACCTTGCCCTGCGCGTAGAACCTTTCGAGGATGCTACCGATCGGTGGATAGTCTCTGGTCGTGGTGTGCTGCACCTCAGTGTGCTCATCGAGACCATGCGTCGTGAGGGCTACGAGTTGCAGGTAGGTCAGCCGCAGGTGATATTTAAAGACATGGTGTTGGTTGATGGGTGTTGGGTGATGGCTGATAGCTTTACACCAACACCTAACACCCAACACCCAACACCCGTTCGCTGTGAACCTGTGGAGGAACTGACCATCAACGTCCCTGAGGAATTTGCCTCAAAGATGATTGATATGGTCACCCGTCGTAAGGGCGAGATGACAAGTATGGAGTCACAGGGTGAACGCACCAATATCGAGTTCAACATCCCTTCACGTGGTATTATCGGACTGCGCACCAATGTGCTGACAGCCTCGCAGGGCGAGGCCATCATGGCGCACCGCTTCAAGGAGTATCAGCCGTATAAGGGCGAGATTGAGCGTCGTGTGAATGGTTCGATGATAGCCCTCGAGACAGGTAATGCCTTCGCCTATGCTATCGACAAGCTCCAGGATCGCGGCAAGTTCTTCATCGACCCAGGTGAGGACGTCTATATGGGTCAGGTGGTTGGTGAGCACGTTCACGACAATGACCTCGTCATTAACGTTTGCAAGGCCAAACAGCTGACCAACGTCCGTGCATCGGGTACTGACGACAAGGCGCGCATCATCCCCAAGGTAGTGATGTCGCTGGAGGAGTGTCTGGAGTATATCAAGGAAGACGAGCTGGTTGAGGTGACACCGAAGTCGATGCGTATGCGCAAAATCATTCTCGACCACGACCAGCGCAAGAAGGCCTCTATTCAGCGCGGATAGACTATGCAGACTGACGGACGGGGACGAATCGTAGAGCTGGACTTCCTGAAGGGAGTCCTGATTCTGCTGATGATCAGTTTCCATCTCGTCTGGTTTGGCGATTCCCATCCCTATGCGAAACAGGTGGTTTACACCTTCCATATGCCAGGGTTTCTCATCATCTCAGGCTATCTGATGAATGTTGAGAAACCCTGGCGACAGTTTCTGAAGACGTTGCTGAGCTATGCCGTACCCTATCTGGTGATGGAGTCAGGATATATCGTGATGGCATCGGTGTTGCCCATCAGGGAACATATCGACGAACTGACGATAGGCACGTTTTTCAACCATCTGCTGATTCATCCGCTGGGTCCCTACTGGTATCTGCTGACGCTGCTGGTATGCGGTGTGTTGTATTATGCGGTATTCAAATGGTTGAGAATCAGCACTCTGTCACGTTTCATCCTGTTGGGAATCCTCTTCTTCGCCATTGCCAAAGGGGTGGGAATGATAACACTGGCCTGTGCCTTGTATTTCCTGGCAGGAGCAGTGGTGAGACACAGTGGACTGAAGTTTACTGACGTCTTTAAGCCATCGGTGCTGGCCATCGTGGCCTTTGCCCTCTTGGCATACTTCCCCCAAAACTGCCGAATGGATGTGGCTGGTGGTGTGCTGATGGTGTATCTGGCCATCAGCAGTCTGTTGTGGATGGGCACGTATGTCAAAGGACGTTTGCAGCAGCTTGTGCTGTATCTTGGCAAGCGGACGATGCCGCTGTTCCTCTTCTCACCGCTGTTTACCATTCTCTGCAAACCCCTAGTGCCCTATCTCGACTTCGACCCCACATGCCTGATATTCCTGGCCGTCTCGCTACTCATTTGTGTATCGGGCAGCCTGGCAGTGGACTGGGTACTCCGTAAGACGGGCCTGAGCCGTTTGCTCTACCTCGGATAATCCTGTTCTCTTTGTTTACGCATCGGCAAACAGCAGACCGTCATCGAGGGTAATTTGCAGTTTGGTATACTCCGAATGGAAATCGTTTTGCAGACGGTCCAGATAGCGTGCACACTCCCACTTGCACATGGGCAGGTCGTGCAACAGGTAGTTGCCACAGGTCTGGGGCTCGGTGGCAGGCACCATGTCCTGCGTGAGAATCCACTCCAGACACTCGATGGTCAGTTGGCGCATGTCCTCAACGGTATATGAGCCCGTCATAATGATGTACATGCCTGTGAGACAACCCATTGGGCCGACATAGACGACATCGTCCTTGACACGGGAATTGCGGAACCAGGTAGCCATCAGGTGTTCTATGCTATGCATAGCCGATGGGGCTACAGCAGGTTCTTTGTTGGGCTCGGTGATGCGCAGGTCGAACGTTGTAAACCCTTTATCTATGCGTGAAACATAGATACCCGGCTTCAGGTGGGTGTGGTCAATCGTAAAACTTTGTATGACTTCCATTTATGAATTAAGAATTAAGAGTTAAGAATTAAGAGTTGTCGGCTTCGCCGATTAACAATTAAGAATTGAGAATTATAGGGACTCGACGAAGGTCTTGGTGACCTGGAAGGAGTGGTCGGCGATGGTGTCCCAGAAGTTGTGATACTGCGAGGCATCGGTGTCGCGAAGAGGAATGTCGCTGATGACACGGAAGGAAATGAACGGCACCTTGTTGATGTAGCACGTCTGGGCGATGGCACACGACTCCATGTCGACAGCCTTAGCCTCAGGGAAGTGTCCGATAATCTCGCGCATCTTTTCCTTCGAGTCCACAAACCAGTCGCCAGTAACAATCAGACCAGAATGTGTTTTGAGATTTGAGGTTTGAGATTTGAGATTTAGGCTTTGCGCCTTCTGCAGCAAGTGTGGGTCTGCCTGGTAGCGGGCTGGAAGGCCCTGCACCTGTCCATAAATGGTCGTGTTGTCGATGGCTGTGCCACAGTAGACATCGTGATAGCACAGTTCGCTGCTGACAACGACATCCTGTATGTTGACATCGTCGCCATTGCCACCAGCACATCCGCTGGAGATGATGCAGTCAGGGTGGAACTCATTGATCATGCGCTGGGCACCAAGGGCGGCATTCACCTTGCCGATGCCACATTTTTCTACACGGACGTGACTGCTGTCGAAGAGCTGCTGAAGCTGTCGCAGCTCCTTGTCCATTGCTACAATAATACCTATCTTCATATAGTAATGATGTATTTTTAATAATGTATCATGTAAAAATTGAGGGTTCTGCGTGCAAAGTTACGGATTTTTTCGTAATTTTGCAGGCAAAAACCAAAATATTGTTATGAAAAGTTTGAAAGCATGGCTGCCTGATGTGCTGGCAGTGGTATTGTTTGCAGTGATTTCGTTTGCCTATTTCTTCCCTGCCGATATTGAGGGACGCATCCTTTTTCGGCATGACTCATCGGCCAGCAAAGGGTTAGGACAAGAGTCTTCGGAGTACCATGACCGTACGGGAGAACGGACACGCTGGACCAATGCACTGTTTGGTGGCATGCCGACCTATCAGATGTCGCCGTCGTATAATAGCACCGATGTGCTGACAAAGGCTGAGAGTGCCTACCACCTGTGGCTGCCTGAGAATGTATGGTATGTCTTTGCCTATCTGCTGGGATTCTATATCCTGCTGCGTGCCTTTGACTTCCGCCAGTATCTGGCCATGCTGGGAGCTATCGTATGGGCCTTCTCCAGCTATTTCTTCATCATCATCGCTGCTGGTCATATCTGGAAGGTGATGGCGCTGGCCTACCTGCCACCGATGATTGCCGGTGTGGTGCTGGCCTATAGGGGGAAATACCTGTGGGGACTGGTGGTGACGGCCCTCTTCGCAGCTTTGGAGGTGTTGGCCAACCACGTGCAGATGACGTATTATTATCTGTTTGTCATCGTAGCGATGGTCATCGCCTTCTTGATTGAGGGTATCAAGCATAAGGATTATCAACATCTGCTGAAGGCTACTGGTGTCTGTCTGGCAGGTGCTGCCATCGGTATTAGTATCAATATCTCGAATCTCTATCATACGTGGCTCTATGGACAGGAGTCGATGCGTAGCAAGAGTGAACTGGTGAAGGAGAACAGTGCCAACCAGACCTCCAGCGGACTGGATCGCGACTATATCACCCAGTGGAGCTATGGCATAGACGAGACATGGACGCTGTTGGTGCCCAATGCAAAGGGTGGTGCCTCTGTGCCGATGGTACAGAATGAGAAGGCCATGAAGGTCGCCAACACTGATTATCTGAGCATCTATCAGCAGATTGGCCAGTATTGGGGTGAACAGCCGATGACCTTGGGACCCGTCTATGTGGGTGCCTTCGTGCTGATGCTGTTTGTGCTGGGCTTGTTCATTGTCAAAGGGCCTATGAAATGGGCATTGCTGGCTGTGACCATCCTCTCCGTCCTGTTGTCGTGGGGACGTAACTTCATGCCGTTCACCGACTTCTTTATCGACTACATCCCCATGTATGCTAAATTCCGAACGGTGGCATCCATCCTGGTTATCGCCGAGTTCACCATCCCTCTGCTGGCTATGCTGGCATTGAAGAAGGTCATTGAGGAGAGGGAGAAGATATCGCTTCGCACCATCCTGATTGCATTCGGACTGACAGGTGGTATGTGTCTGCTGTTTGTAATAGCTCCTAAGGTGTTCTTCGACAGCTTTATCAGCTCCACCGAGATGCGTGCCCTCAGTCAGATTCCGGCAGAGGAACTGGCTCCGTTAGTACAGAATCTGACGGACATGCGTGTTGCTATGTTTACTTCTGACTGTTGGCGTTCCTTCTTGATTATCGCTATCGGTACAGCATGTCTGCTGGACTACAAGTACCGTAAGGTGCGTGCTGAATTGACGGTGGGTATATTAGTTGTGCTTTGCCTGTTTGATATGTGGCAGGTCAACAAGCGCTATCTGAATGATGAGATGTTTGTGCCCAAGTCAGAACGTGAGGCACCTATGCAGAAGTCGGCTGCCATTGACCGTATCCTGCAGGACAAGTCGCTGGACTTCCGTGTGCTGAATCTGGCATCGTCGACATTCAACGAAAACGAGACATCGTTCTACTTGAAGAGCATCGGTGGCTACCATCCTGCCAAGCTGCGCCGCTATCAGGAACTCATCGACGCCCATATACAGCCTGAGATGGAACAGTTGTACAGTGCCGTTGCTGAGGCTGGTGGTGATATGACGCAGGTGAATGGTGACAGCATCTGTCCCGTGCTGAACATGCTGAATACGAAGTACTTCATCCTGCCCTTGCAGGGTGGTCAGACGGTACCTCTCGAGAATCCGTACACCTATGGCAATGCATGGCTCGTCGACAAGGTGAGCTATGTGGACAATGCCAATCAGGAACTGGAGACAACTGGCAAGATTGCCCTGCGCCATGAGGCCGTGGCAGACAAGAAGTTCCGCGACGTGCTGGGTGACGGCATCGAACAGGATACGCTGAGCCTTGTGAGCATCAAGAGCTACGAACCCAACCAGCTGGTGTACGAGGTAAACACGGGCAAGGGTGGTGTCGTGGTATTCTCTGAGATTTATTTCCCAGGCTGGATAGCAACAGTCGATGGTGTGGAACAGGAACTGGGCCGTGTCGACTACGTGCTGCGTGCCCTGCGGGTGAAACCCGGCAAGCATGAGGTGGTGCTCAGCTTCTTCCCCAAGAGCATCAAGCGTACGGAAACGGTGGCCTATTGTGCCTATGGCATCCTAATCCTCCTCATCGTGGGAGGTGCCTTCCTGGAATACCGTCGTCGGAAAAAATAATGTTCAACGTTCAACGTTCAATGGTCAATGAAAAAGCTCCTGTCGTTGCCACCGAATCTGGTGGACTGTTTCCACGACGTGACGGGACTGTCGCGTGACGAGTATTTCTGCACCTGTGACCCTATCGGTCATCGGTTAGGATCCGGTGGTGGCACTACATGGCTGCTTCAGCAAGCGTGGCAGGCAGAAGATGGTGGTCAGTCGTTCTCCGACTGGCTGTCAAAGGAAAAGCGCATCATCCTGCATGCCGGTGGACAAAGCAAGCGACTGCCTGCCTATGCTGTCAGTGGCAAGATTCTGACACCCATCCCCGTGTTTCGCTGGGAACGGGGACAGCGTCTCAGTCAGACGCTCCTCGACCTGCAGCTGCCGCTTTATGAACGTATGATGGAACAGGCACCGAAGCGGCTGACCACGATGATTGTCAGTGGCGACGTCTATATCCGTGCTGCTGAACGCATCGGAGCTATTCCCGATGCCGACGTGGTATGCTACGGACTGTGGCTCGATGCCTCGATTGCCAAGAATCACGGTGTGTTTGTCAGCGATCGCCGTACACCTACTGTATTGAAGCAGATGCTGCAGAAGCCCAGCGTAGAACGCCTTTCAGAACTGCTGAAAGACCACTTCTACCTGACTGATATTGGTATCTGGATGCTCAGCGACCGTGCCGTCAAGTTGTTATGTAATAGGTGTCAAGCGGAGGATGATGCCAACACCCATCACCCATCACCCAACACCCATCACCTCAAAGAATACGACCTCTACTCGGAATTCGGTTGTGCCCTTGGCACCGATCCCACCATCGCTGACCCTGAACTGCATGAGCTCAGCGTGGCCATTGTGCCCCTGCCTGGTGGCGAGTTCTACCACTTTGGGACGTCAAAGGAAATGATTACCTCGACGGTGGCCATCCAGAACGTCGTCAACGACCAGCGTGACATCATGCACAACGACCGTAAGCCACACCCCAGCATTTTTACGCAGAACAGTATCTGCCACTATCCTTTTACGGCTGACAACTACAATATCTGGGTGGAGAACAGCTACATCGGACCGCGATGGACACTGACCCACGACAATATCGTGACGGGGGTTCCCGAGAACGACTGGGAGGTGCATCTGGAGCCTGGCGAGTGCATTGATGTGGCACCTGTGGGCGATAGCGACTATGAGGTACGCCGCTATCGTATCGATGAGGCTCTAAACAGCAACGAACTCGCTGAGCGTGTCAATCTGCGCAGACTCTTTGAACAGCGTCGCACCTTCCGCAAGCAGAACTGGCTGGCATTGGCCAAGAACTGGCAGCACTCGGTGTTCTATCAGCTTGACCTCGACGATGCCTTCCATGAATTCAGCGAGGCGCAACTACCCATGCCAGAACCCCTTAGCGATACGGCACCCCTGATGACGCGCATCCATGATGCCATGTTCCGTGGCAATAGCCAGCAGGCCTTCTCGCTGCTGCGTCAGGGTATCACCCATCATCCGACACCTATCACCCCACATCTCTCCGTCTATCCAGACCAAATTGTGTGGGGACGTTCACCCGTCCGCATCGACCTGGCTGGCGGTTGGACAGACACACCGCCTTACTGTCTGATGGAGGGTGGCAACGTAGTGAATATTGCTATAGAACTGAATGGACAGCCACCACTGCAGACCTTTGTCAAGCCCTGCCGTGAACCGCATATCGTACTGCGTAGCATCGACCTCGGAGCGAGGGAAGTCATCGAGACCTACGAGCAGTTGGCGGAATATAACAAGGTAGGCTCGCCGTTCTCCATTCCCAAGGCGGCACTGGCCTTAGCGGGCTTCCTGCCGGCCTTCTCACAGGAGAACTTTTCCTCGCTGCGTCAGCAGTTGGAGGCCTTTGGAACAGGCATCGAACTGACGTTGCTGTCGGCCGTTCCTGCAGGCAGTGGACTGGGTACGTCGAGCATCCTGGCATCGACCGTACTGGGTGCCTTGAGCGATTTCTGTTCGCTGGCATGGGACAAGAACGAGATAGGCCGTCGTACCCTGATGCTCGAACAGCTGCTGACCACTGGCGGTGGCTGGCAGGATCAGTTTGGCGGCATATTGGGTGGCGTGAAATTGTTGCAGACGCAACGCGGCTTCAACCAAGACCCCTTGGTGCGCTGGTTGCCCGACGATGTCTTCATCCAACCGGAATACAGACAGTGTCATCTGCTCTATTACACTGGCATCACACGTACGGCCAAGACCATTCTGGCGGAGATTGTACGCCGCATGTTCCTCAACCACGGTGGTGAACTGCGTCAGTTGCGGGCCATGAAGGCACATGCCATCGATATGTACGAGGCCATCCAGCGTCAGGACTTCCAGGAGATGGGACGACTCATCCGCAGGACGTGGCAGCAGAACCAGCTCATCGACAGCGGTACCAATCCTGACAGTGTGCGATGCATCACTGACCTTGTCGATGACCTCTGTCTGGGCTATAAGCTGCCTGGAGCGGGTGGGGGAGGCTATCTCTACATGGTGGCTAAGGATCCTGAGGCTGCGGCTCGCATCAAACAGGTCATCAACGAGGCACAACCCAATCCCAATGCCCGCTTCGTCGATATGACGCTCTCCAAGAAGGGCCTACAGGTTAGCAGGAGCTAAAATCTAAATGAGAAATGAGGAATGAGAAATGAGGAATGACTATCGCATTTTCCATTTCTCTTTGAAGGCTTTTAGGCGAGCCTGCGTTTTTTCCTTGAACAAAAGGTATTCCTCCGACTCCGGATTGAAGGGACGATGGTGTAAGGCTTCCCTGATGGGGCGCCATTCGTCCATAAATGCTTTGGCCTCGTCGCTGAAGCACCACTCCACCAGCCGTTCCCAGATGTAGTCGACAGCCTGCTCCGAAGGGTGCAGCATGTCAGACGCATAGAAACGGTAGTCGCGCAATTCATCCATCACGATTTCGTAGGCAGGGAAGTAGGACAGATGGAGAGGTTTGAGGTTTGAGATTTGAGATGACATCACCTTCTCAATGGCTAACAATAGGGTGGCTTTTGACAGCTGGCTCTCATGATAGCCGTATTTGCGATAGCGGATGGGGCTGACAGTCAGCACCACGCGGACGTCCGGATGATGACCTCTGAGCAATTCGATGGCTTTCTGCAGATAGTCAGCACATGCATCTACTGTCAGTTCTTCCTCCTGAAACAGTGCGGCAGGGCGCTTCTCACAGTTGTCCACAATCTCGCCAGTCTCTTTCAGACGATATACATGGTTCGTGCCCAGCGTCAGGAAAACGGTGTTAACCGTGAACCGTGAACCATGAACCATGAATCGTTCCAGCGTATGCAGCACGCTGGCAGGGTTATACATGGTGCCGAATGGATTCACCGTTGCCGGAAAACCATTGTCCTTAAACCGTTGTCCTATCCCGTTTGCAAAGCACGAGCCCACCAGCAGTACATCTTCGCAGGCTTTTATTTCAAAGTCTGCTTTCCCCGTCTCAACCTTTGTCCTGAATTCCATAACAGATCAGTCAAGAGCTCATGGCAGTAGCTGTAGGAAATCTTAAAGACGAATGGTCTGAGTCTTCAGACCGATGGCGCGGGCAGTAACAATGCCACGACCTTTTACGACGGCGATGCAGCGGCCGAAGAAAGCCTTGCGCTCAGGAGCCGTGAAACGCTCCATCGACGTTTGGCAGCCATTGTCGGTGGCAATGACCTTGGCACCGTTGGTGGCAGAGAAGAATAGCTGGTTCTCGGCCCACGGACAGCGGTTGCCGTCCTTGTCGACGACCACGGCCTGAACGAAGGTCAGATCCTTGCCCTTATAGTCTATAGTCAGCTGGACGTGGTCGGGTTGTCCGGCCGTACGGATGGCCTGCTCGCGCACTACCTGTCCGTTCTTGCGGGCCACCACCTTTACCTCACCCGGTTCGAAGGTTACACGCCACATGACATGATACTGGTGCCCGTCCTTCTTGGCACGCACACCCTTGGACTGACCGTTAACAAACAATTCGACCTCGTCGGCATTGTTGTAGTAGCACCACATGTCAATCTCCTGCCCTTCGAGCCAGTTCCAGTGGGGGAAGAGGTGCAGCACAGGCTTCGCAGTCCACTCGCTCTGGTACATATAGTAGATGTCCTTGGGCTGGCCGGCCAGGTCGATAATACCGAAATAGCTGCTGCGTGCTGGGAACGAGTAGGGGGTAGGCTCGCCGATGTAGTCGAAGCCCGTCCAGATGAACTGTCCGCCCACATACGGCGTATGCTTCACCACGTCCCATGTCTGCTCATGGGTACTCGACCACGAAGCATGCATGTTATCGTATGCCGAACACATGAAGGTGGGGTCGGTATACGGTAACCACCACTCCTTCGGAGCCTTGCGTATCACGTCGCTGGGCATTGTATAGAAACCGTTGGTCTGCAGGGCCGACACACTCTCAGTCATGATGAACGGACGGTTGGGGAAGTTCTTCGGCACATCCTTGATCCACTCATGGTGGTAATTGAAGCCGATGATGTCGATGGCCTTGCCACGGAACAGGTGGTTGCCCGGTGCCGGTTCGTTACAGCCTGCGGTGATTGGACGTGTGGTGTCGTAGCGGCGCACAATGTCGCTCAGGTGGTCGGCTAGCAGCGTGTTGACGCTCATCTCGCCCTCCTTGGCCAGCGTCGACTTGTCGTGACCGGCATTCAAGATGAGGTTGGCCTGCTCCAGCGTCAGCGTGTCAGCCTCGGCACTCGACCACTGCTCCAGCACCTCGTTGCCGATAGACCACATCAGAATGCAGGGATGGTTGCGGTCGCGCAGCACCAGATCCGTCAGGTCGCGCTCGTGCCACTTGTCGAAGAAGCGAGCATAGTCGTTCTGTGTCTTGCGGCGACGCCACATGTCGAAGCTTTCGTCCATGACGATGAATCCCATCGTGTCGCACATGTTCAGCAGCTCTGGAGCCGGCGGGTTATGGCTGGAGCGGATGGCGTTGACACCCATCGCCTTCAGCTTCGTGAGCTTGCGGTGCAGGGCGTCCTCATACACGGCAGCACCCAGACAGCCGAAGTCATGGTGTTCGCAGACACCGTTCAGCTTCATGTTCTTGCCGTTCAGCCAGAAGCCCGTCTTCGCATCGAAGCGGAAGTCACGGAAGGCCGTGGTGGTCCAGACCTCGTCGACTACCTGGCTGCCTACCAGCACCTGCGTGCGTACCTTATAGATATTTGGACTCTCCGGCGACCACATCCTGGGATTCTTGACCTTCACCTTCGTGCTCTTTCCTGAGCCGCGGCCAACCTCTTGGCCCCGGGCATCAAAGACAGTGTTCAGCACGCTGTAGTTCCGTCCTGCCACGTCAGCACTGATGCTCACCTGACTCTTTTTGACGTTCGTCTGCACATGCACGCCCCAGTGCTTGACGTGCACGGGGTTAGCCTTGGTAAACCACACATGGCGGTAGATGCCGCAGCCCGAATACCAACGGGAGTTAGGCTGGTCGCTGTTGTCCACACGCACGGCTATGACATTGTCGCCGGCACGCAGGTAATTGGTGATGTCATACTCAAACGAACTGTAGCCGTAGGGACGGGTGCCCAGCCACTCACCGTTGATGTACACCGTAGCGTTCATGTACACACCGTCGAACTCAATGAAGTACTTGGCAGGATCGCCTACGCTGAAGTGCTTACGGTACCACCCTACGCCGCCAGGCAGCGCACCGCCGCCGGCACCGCTGGGGTTCGATGCCTGGAAGTCACCCTCGATGGCCCAGTCGTGCGGCAGGTTCAGCCTGCGCCAGTGGCCGTCTTTATAATCCGGACTGGCCAGATTGGCAGAGTCACCAAGCTGGAACAACCAGTCATTATCGAAATTCTTACGTTCACGGGCCTGCGTCGAAAGGCCAAAAGCCGTCAGGCATAAGCCTACAGCCAAAAGTCGTCTCATATTCATCATCGTTCTATTGTATTTCATGGCTACAAAGGTACGAATAAGCGAGGACAATACAAAATAAATAACGATTTATTTTCATTGTCGAGTGTAAGAGACTATAGCTTACCTTGTTCACCGAGGTAAGAGTCTTTGAAACCGAGGAAATAGAGGACGCCGTCGAGTCCGATGGTGTTGATGCTCTGTTTGGCATTGGCCACCACGCGTGGCTTGGCGTGGAAGGCGATGCCCAGTCCGGCCTGACTGATCATGGGGAGGTCGTTGGCACCGTCACCCACGGCAATAGTCTGTGCGAGGTTCACCTTCTCGACCTGTGCGATGAGTTTCAGTAGCTCGGCCTTTCGGTGGCCGTCGACAATCTCGCCGACATAGCGGCCTGTCAGCTTGCCGTCGTCGCCAATCTCCAGCTCGTTGGCATAGACATAGTCGATGCCGTACTTGCGCTGCAGGTACTCACCGAAATAAGTGAAGCCGCCGCTGAGGATGGCAATCTTGTAGCCGCAGGTCTTGAGGATGGACATGAGGCGGTCGACACCTTCAGTTATTGGCAGATGCTCGGCAATGTCCTGCATGACGCTGACATCAAGGCCCCTGAGTAGGCTGACACGGCGGGTAAAACTCTCCTTGAAGTCTATCTCGCCGCGCATGGCACTCTCGGTGATGGCCCTGACCTGGGCACCGACGCCGTTGCGCTCAGCTAGCTCGTCGATGCACTCCGTCTGGATGAGTGTTGAGTCCATATCGAAGCAGATGAGGCGACGCATGCGCCGGAACATGTCGTCGCGCTGGAACGAGAAGTCAATGCCCATCTCCGACGACATGCGCATCAGCTTGCCCTGCATCTCCTGGCGGTTGATGGGTTCTCCACGCAGCGAGAACTGTATGCAGGCACGCGTGTGCTTGTCCAGTTGCTTGATGCTCTTGCGGCCTGTCAGGCGCAGGATGCTGTCGATGTTCAGTCCCTGGTCGGCAATGATGCTGGTGGCGGCAGCTATCTGGCTGGCCTCCAGCTGTCGCCCCATCACCATGAGGATGTAGCGGTTCTTGCCCTGATGGCCCACCCAGTCTTCGTACTCATCGTCGGTGATGGGTGAGAACATGATGTTGACACCCAGCTCGGTGGCCTTGAACAACAATTCCTTCATGGCAAAGCCCGACTTTGTGTCATCCATGCGGATGAGGATGCCTAATGACAGTGTGCTGTGGATGTCGGCCTGACCGATGTCGAGTATCTGTGCGTCGTACTTGGCCAGGATGCTCATGACGGCTGCTGTCAGCCCCGGCCGGTCCTGACCTGTAATGCGGACTAATATCTGCTCTTCTTTCATAATTCTCAACTCTCAATTCTCAGCTATTTCAGGTAGTCTTCAAAATACCGGGTGATACGCTCATGCAGATGGACGCTGGCATGTCCCCGCATGTTGTGACCCTCGCCGGGGTAGGCGAAGAAGTCGGGCTGGGTGCCGGCCTTGATGCAGGCGTCGAGGAACGACAGGCAGTGCTGGGGTACGACGGTGTTGTCGTTGTAGCCCGTAATAATCTGCAGGCGTCCCTTCAGGTTGGCGGCCTTGTTGATAAGGCTGGTTTTCTCGTAGCCCTCGGGGTTTTGCAGGGGTGTGTCCATATAGCGCTCGCCATACATCACCTCGTACCACTTCCAGTCAATGACGGGTCCTCCGGCAACGCCGACCTTGAACACGTCGGGGTAGTTGAGCATGAGCGAGATGGTCATGAAGCCGCCGAACGACCAGCCGTGGACACCGATTCTGTCGGCGTCAACATACGGCAGGCTCTTTAGGAATGCTACGCCCTGCATCTGATCCTGCATCTCGACTTGTCCCAGCTGTTGGAAGGTTGCCTGCTCGAAGTCGCGCCCCCGGTATTCAGAGCCTCTGTTATCGAGAATGAAGATGATGTAGCCCTTCTGTGCCATATACGTTTCCCATGTACGACTGTACCAGTGCCAGCTGGCCTCGACGTTGTGGGCGTGAGGACCGCCATAGACGTAGACCACGGTGGGGTAATTCTTTGCCGGGTCGAAGTCGGCAGGCTTCACCATGCGGTAGTATAGGTCGGTACGTCCGTCGGCGGCCTTGATGGAGCCGCACTCGAAGAGGGGCTGCTGGTAGCCGGCCCACGGGTCTGCGGCGGTCAGGAGGCGGAGCGAGTGTCCAGCGGTTTTCCCGCTGGATACGTTGACCACGTTGATGTTGCGGGGCACATTGGGTGCTGAGTGGCGGTCGATGAGGAAAGCGCCCGTTGCCGACAGCTCTCCACGATGAACGCCGTCTTCTACCGTAAGCTGCGTGATTTTTCCACTATTGACGCTGACACTGTATATTTGGCGGTGCAGGTGATGGTACTTGTTGGCTTCGAAGATGATGCTCTTTTGCCTGCTGTTGAAGCCCAGCACCTTCTGTACCACCCACGGGCCACTAGTGAGCTGCTTCAGGAGCTTCCCCTCCTTATTATATATATATAGGTGGTTGAAGCCGTCGCGCTGGCTCTGCATGACGAACTTGTCGGAATCCCAGGGCAGGAATTGGATGGGGTGCATTGGTTCGACGTATTTGTCGCTGGTCTCGCGGTAGAGCTCGGCCATTCGCTCTCCCGTCACAGCATCATAGCTGACAAGGCGGCAGTCATTCTGGTCGCGGTTCAGCTCAAACATGTAGATGGTGCTGCCGTCGGGACTCCAGGCGATGTTTGTGAAGTAAACGGGGCTTGGGTCGGTGACGGAATCACCGACCACACTGCCGTTAGGGGTTTTCAAATAGACGGTCTTGCCGGTCTTGAGGTCGTAGACACCGACGGTCACCACGTGGCTCGTCATGCCGGCCATGGGATACTTGTCGGGCTCGTAGGTGGCCTCACGGGGGAAGATGTCGACCTGCGGATAGTCGGCAACCATGGACTGGTCCATGCGATAGAAGGCCAGGCGCTGGCCATCGGGACTCCAGAAGGTTCCCTTGTTGATACCGAACTCGTTTCGGTGTACGGGGGATCCGTACACCACGCTACGGCTGCCGTCGGTGGTCAGCTGGTGTTTCCGGCCCTGTCCGTCGACGATGAAGAGCTGGTGGCCGTCCACATAGGCAGTGGCTCGCGACGGCGTGCTCCAGTCGTTGGCCTCTTGACCAGAGATGCTGTCTTGCCACACCACCTGGTGGGCTTTGAAGTCGACGAGCAGGAATGCCTTCTTGTTGCCTACAGCCACCAGTGGCTGGTCAGGGTAGGGGAAGGTGACATTCATCAGGTGTCGTACATAGCGGTTGGCTTCTTCGTCGCTGTCCGCCCATTTGTTGATGTCGTCGAGGGTAAAGAGCTGCTGCTTCCTACCGGTCTTGACATCGATGAGGTTACATTCTTCCACATCGGTCTGTACCAGCTGGTCGCCCCACCATGTAAGCCACATGTTCTCGGGCTGCATGTTGCGGTAGTTGGTGCCACCGAAGTTGAGGTCTTCCAGCGTAAAGAGTTTGTCCTGAGCTTTCATGTCACAAGGTAACAGCCAACATCCAACACCTATCACCCAACACCAAACAACTATTACCCTTCGCAACGCCACACTCCTACCTTTAGGTGGGAGAATACCATGCTTAATCTTCGTCATCGTCGTTGAATCTGCTTTGGTTCTTTTTGGGATACTTGCCCTTCCTGAAGTCACGGGAGTCACGGGGACCACGGGGCTTTCGGGAATCACGGAAATCTCTGGAACTTCGGGAATCCCTGGCATCTCTCGGCTTTCGGGAGTCTCTCGCTTCACGGGGCTCACGGGGCTTCCGGGGCTCTTTATGCTCCAGTGAGTGGAATTTGAAGCTGCGGATGTCGCTACCCTCGTTCTCTTCCTGTTCGTCGAGGCGCTTTTTGAACTCACGCTCCTTGCGGAAACGGTGCTTCTCAGCCATCTTCTGCTTCTCCTCCTCGGTCTTTACAATGCCACCCTCTTCACGGAAAACCTTCATCTTGCCGTCGAACATCTGGTATTTGCGGAACTCGCATTCCAGGCTGCCGTTGAACAGGGGAATCTTGATGCTGGGCTTCAGGCCAATTTGGTCGAAACACTCCTCACGATAGGATAGCACCCAAGCATCGTTGCCGGTAAACTGGTGTTTCAGACGCTCGCCAATCATCTTGTACGTACCTAGCAGGTCGTTCGTAGAGATACGTTCACCGTAGGGTGGATTGGTCACCATGATACTCTTATCCCTGGGCTGCGTGAAGTCCTTGAAGTCTTGTTCCTGGATGGTGATATTGCTGGTCAGACCGGCAGCCTTAACATTGAGACGGGCTGTATTGACGGCCTTGATATCGACATCGTAGCCATAGATATGATGGGTGAACTCACGTTCCCGGGAGTCGTCGTTGTAGATTTCGTCGAAGAGGTCGGCATCGAAGTCGGGCCACTTTTCGAAGGCAAACTCCTTGCGGAATAGGCCCGGTGCCATGTTACGTGCAATGAGGGCAGCCTCGATGAGCAGCGTTCCGGAGCCGCACATGGGGTCGATGAAGTCGCACTCGCCGTGCCAGCCCGTCATGAGAATCATGCCGGCGGCCAACACCTCGTTGAGGGGAGCTTCCACCGATTCTTGCCGGTAGCCTCGGCGGTGCAGCGACTCGCCGCTGGAGTCGAGGCACAGCGTACATTCACTCTTGCCCGGTGCCACGTCGGCAATATGGATATGCAGCCTGAGGTCAGGGTTGGTGACGCTGATGTTCGGACGCTTTCCCGTTTTCTCGCGGAACTGGTCGACAATGGCGTCCTTGACCTTGTATGCCACGAACTTCGAGTGGCGGAACTCCTCGGAGAATACCACTGAGTCGACGGCAAAGGTCTTGTCGAGGGCAATATAATCCGACCAGTCGACGGTCTTGACACCTTCGTAGACATCGTCAGCCGACAGTGCCTTGAAGTGTTTGATGGGTTTCAGTATGCGGATGGCAGTATGCAGTTGGAAATTAGCCCGGTACATCAGTTCCTTGTCACCGGTGAAGGACACCATTCTTCGTCCTTCTTGCACATTGTTGGCGCCCAGCTGCGTCAGTTCTTTCGCCAAGACAGGTTCCAGTCCCATGAAGGTCTTGGCGATCATTTCAAATTCCTGTGTCATGATGTATTTCAATAAATATGCTGCAAAGTTACGAATAAGCGAGCAAAATACAAAAGAAAAACTGTTTTTTCTTTTCATTTCCGAGCGAAAGTAACTTTACCAGGGGTGAAAGTTACAAATAAAATATAATTTCTAAGCATAATTCATAATTATTTTGTAATTTTGCCCGCAATTATGCAAATAGGTCAATGGTAGCAACTGCAATGACACTGCTTTTTGCCCTTGAATCCATGCTGAGGCTGGACATCCTGGCATGGGTCGTAGGTCTCCCGCTGATGGTGGGGGCAATATGGTTGTTATGGTATCAGTATCGCCAGAAGAAGATGCTGGACAGCGAACTGGCCCAGATGAAGAAGATGCAGCGCTACTCCATTGAATATGAGATGGTCATCAAAGCCATGAAACTGTGTATCTGGCGTGTTGATGTACCAACACGTGCAGTCAGCATCAACAGTGACTACCGGGAATTTACCGATAACATCGACCCTCCGTCGAATGCCACTACTGAAACTATTATCGAGCAGCTGTCCCCTGAATACCAGGACGTCATCAGGAAAGGACTGCACGATGTGGCAACAGGTATGACTGACAACTTCCACATTCAATACAAGATGCGGAAACCCCACAGCGAGGAAAGTTATTGGAGCGAGACTTTTGTGACGATAGAGAAAAGAGATGCCAAGGGCAAGCCGCTGACCTTGGTGGGCACAACCAGACGCATCGACCAGCAGAAAGAGATAGAGCAGGCATTGATGGATGCGCTGTTCCATGCCGAAGAGAGCGACCGCCTGAAATCTGCCTTCCTGGCCAATATCAGTCACGAGATACGTACGCCGCTGAATGCCATTGTAGGATTCAGCGAAGTACTGCCGATGGTGGAAGACGATGAGGAACGCCAACATCTGGTGTCGATGATCAGTCAGAGCAATAACCAGCTGCTGCGCCTGTTTGACGACATTGTCAATATGTCGAAGTTGGAGGCACGTGGCGGCGGAGAGATAAAACGCTCGGAATTCCAACTGCAGTCGCTCATGACTTCATTGAAGGAAAAATATGTAGTCAGGGCGGAAATAAAGGGACTAGCCCTGGAGATTGAGGACGAAGAGACCATGCCGGTACTCCATACCGACCGTGACCGTTTGCGAGAAATACTGAACCAATATATCGACAATGCCATCAAGTTTACGCTTGAAGGGAAAATAACCCTGGGATGTGATGATACAGGCAGTCACTGGCGTATCTGGGTGCGTGATACAGGACAGGGTATCCCTGCCGATAAGTGCAACGATGCTTTGTTTGAACGCTTTGTCAAGGTCAATGAGTTCGTACCTGGCATGGGACTAGGATTGAGCATCTGCCGTAGCATGGCACTGACGCTGGGGGGTAACGTCGGCGTCGCTTCAGAACTGGGGAAAGGCTCCGTGTTCTGGGTGGAATTATCAAAAAGCTGAGGACAATGAAACATTATATAGTATTCTTTCTATTAACACTCTTTCCGCTCCGTGTGGCAGCACAGGAGATGATTACCGGATATGCTATTGACGACGTCACAGGAGACAGCCTGGGATTCGTCACGGTACAATATAAAGGTCAGAAAGTGAATACGGTCTGCGACCATCGCGGCTACTTCTCCATTCCCAAACATGTGGGATGGAAGCTGTCGTTCAGTGCCGTAGGCTACAAGACCCGCACCATCACCATTGAGAAGGGGACGCACCGTCTGCTTCTGGCCCTGAAGCCCGACAACAAGATGCTGGGGGAGGTCACCGTCAGAACCAAGCGCAGCCGTTATCGCCGCAAGAACAACCCTGCCGTGGAACTCATGCGAAAGGTGATAGAACACAAGAGGAAAACTGATCTGGCGCAGCGTGACTACTATCAGTACACCAAGTATCAGAAGCTGAAGCTGGCCCTGAACAACATTACACCGGACATGATGACCGACCCGCAGTTTGCCAAGTATCCATGGCTGACAGGGCAGGTGGAGAAATGTGACCTGACAGGAAAACTCATCCTGCCGCTCACCCTCGACGAGACCGTCACCAAGAAGATATACCGCAAAGATCCCCATGACGAGAAAGAAATCGTGCTTGGCAAAAAGGCAACGGGTATCAACCAGCTGATTGAGACGGGAGACATCGTTAATGTCGGTTCCAAGGATATCTTTACCGATGTCAATATCTATGACGACCAGATACGCATCCTCCAGCATCCCTTCACGTCGCCTATCGGCAAGGGGGCTATCTCTTTCTACAGATATTATATAGAGGATACGCTCAAGATTGACCGCGACTCGTGCATACACCTGCATTTCCTGCCTAACAACCAGCAGGACTTCGGATTCCGCGGCGACCTGTACATTCTGAAGGACTCCAGCTACCAGGTGAAACGCTGTGAGATGATTCTTCCCAACCAGACCGGCGTCAACTTTGTGGAGTCACTGCGACTCACCCAAGAGTTCAAGCCGCTGCCCACAGGCGAATGGGTGCTGACCACCGATGACCTCGTGGTAGAATTGGTTATGTTCGAGTTTGCACACAAGGGAGTTGCCATCAGAACGACGAGGTTGTCGGACTATTCCTTTGACCCTATTCAGAACAAACTCTTCAAGGGCTACACCAAGACCGTCGTCGACCCATATGCCGAGAGTCAGGACAACAGCTTCTGGCAACAGCACCGTACGGCCACCATGACACAGAGTGAAGAAAAGATGGAAGGCTTCATGGACGGCATCCGCAGCTTGGGCTTCTACAAGTATGCCCTCTTTGGACTGAAGATACTCACCGAGAACTTCATTGAGACCAGCGACAGCAGTAAGGTTGACATCGGTCCTGTAACCTCAATGATCAGCACGAACTTCATCGACGGACTGAGGCTGCGCATCGGTGCCCAGACCACCGGTAACCTGTCACACCACCTGTTCCTAAAAGGTTATGTGGCTCGCGGTGCCAAGAGCCATAATACCTACTATAAAGGCAATGTCACATGGTCGTTTAACCGAAAACGGTATCTGCCCGACGAATTCCCCCGCCATCAGCTGTCGTTTACTTCCACCTACGACGTCTGTTCACCAGCCGACATGTTCCTTGAACACGATAAAGACAACGTGTTCACCTCTGCCAAGTGGACGACCGTCGACATGATGATGTACTACAACCGTCAGAGCCTGGCCTACGAAAGGGAAGAGCCGTGGGGACTGCGCAGCGTCTTCAGCATCAAGACAGAACGGAACGATGCTGCTGCCAGTCTGCGCTTCACGCCAATGTCGGAAACGAAACAAGGCAGTTTCACTTCAACGCTCTACCCCAAATGGACAGACCTGCCACCTACCATACAAGTGCGGACGACAGAGCTGAAAGCGGAACTGGAATACAGTCCCAATGCCCTCTACTCCAATCTGAAGTTGCGACGCGTCAAGATAAACCGCGAGGCACCCATCTTCAAACTCAGCCATGCCATCGGTATCGACGGCTTCCTTGGAGGACGCTACAACTACAACTACTCGGAGGCTAGCATCTTCAAACGTTTCTGGCTGTCCAGCTGGGGACGTATCGACCTATACACCCGTGCCGGCCTGCAATGGAACCAGGTACCCTTCATCCTGCTTTGTCAGCCAGCCGTCAACCTGTCGTACATCAGTCAGAAGCAGTCCTTCAACCTCATCAAGAACCTTGAGTTCATGAACGACCGCTTCTGGAGTGTCGACATCAATTGGGATATGCAGGGAAAGATATTCAACCGTATACCACTCATCCGCAAGGCACGACTGCGTGAGTATATCGGTGCCAAGATGCTGTGGGGAGGACTTTCCGACAAGAACAACCCCTATCTGCCAGAAAATGCCAACAGCCCTATCGTCATGGCTTTCCCAGAAGGCTCACGGATCATGAATCCGAGAGTGCCTTATTGGGAAATCTCACTCGGCATCCGTGGCATCTGGCGTTTCTTCCAAGTGGAATATGTCCGCCGAATGAACTATAACGACTACCCGGGAGTTACCAAGAACAGCGTACGTTTCGGCTTCACGATGATGTTCTAAGAAGTTGTGTGCGCTGAGCCGAAGCAGTACATCGCGATGCTGAAAGATAAGCAAAAAAAATTAGGAGTATCTCACGACACTCCTAACCCCTTTCTAACTAACTTATTATCAACTATTCATTACTCATTCTTGTTTTTTACGTTGCAAAGGTACATACTATTTCGTGATTTTCAAGTAAAAAAGCTAAAAAAAAACACGTAAACGTTTGCGAGTTAGATAAAAATTCGTATCTTTGTGGTCGAAAAGGTTATCAACTATGACAAACAAGAAGCAGCATCGAACCTCGTTGAAGGATTTAGCTCGGGAATTGGGGGTTAGCATAGCAACCGTCAGCAGGGCATTACGCAGCTCTCCGGAAATAGGAAAAGAGATGCAGGAGCGGGTGAAGGAACTGGCCAAAAAGCTGAACTACCGTCCCAACCCTTTTGCACAGAGTCTGCGTAAGGAGGCTCCGAAGGTGATTGGCGTCGTCGTACCTAATCTGGTAACACACTATTATGCCGCCGTACTCGATGGCATTGAGGACGAGGCACGCCGTTCCGGCTATAGCGTCATCAGTGCCAACAGCCATGAGAGCTTTGAAGACGAAGCCCGTGCCATCGATAACTTCCTCGGTCTGCACGTAGAAGGCATCATCGCCTGTCTGGCTCAGAATACCACCGACTACCAGCACTATGAAGAGATAGCTACGATGGGGGTGCCATTGGTATTCTTTGGACGTACCTGCCTGACTGACCGCTTCTCGACCGTGACAGCCAATGGTGACGAGGCAGCACAGATGGCTACACAGCACCTGATAGATACCGGTAGCAAACGCATCGCATTCATCGGCGGTCCCAACCACCTTGACATGGTGCGACGCCGCAAACACGGCTATCTGGAAGCATTGCGGGAAAACCGCATTTCCATTGACAGGGACATCGTGGCCTGCGACAAGATTGACTATCAGGTGGCTCTCGATGCTACCCTGAGACTGCTTGACTTGCCTTCGCCGCCAGATGCCATCCTCGCCTTCAACGACATCATTACCTTTGCTGCCTTTACGGCTATCAAGGAACGTGGTTTGCGCATCCCTGAGGATGTGGCACTTATCGGCTTTACTGACGATGCCCATGCAGCCTATGTCACACCACGCATGTCGGCCATTGAAGACCAGTCGCACCTGATGGGTGTCACCGCCTGTCAGCTGCTGTTAAAGAACATTGCCGGCGATACGAAGGTCTATAAGGAAATCGTTCCCCAGCAGTTAGTCATCCGCGAGACATCGGCCAAAAACAAAAAGAAATAGGTGATTACCAATATTCTCTTATGATGACAAGTAAACTACGACAAGCACTATTACTACTAGCCCTACTGCCACTCATTTCAATGGCAGTGATTCCCGATATCAAGTTCCGCCGACTGGATACACGTGACGGATTATCAAACTCCCAGGTAAACTGCATCCTGCGTGACTCCCGTGGTTTCGTTTGGCTCCCCACCCCATTCGGACTGTGCCGCTACGACGGCTACCGCTTCCGTACATTCTACTCTTACGAGCAAGATACGACAACCATCCGCTCCAACCGTGTAAACGCGGTGATGGAGGCTTTCGACGGCCGTCTGTGGCTGGACCATGGCTTCAACTATGCTGTCTACGACCCCATCACGGAGACTGTGGAGCGTTGGCCTACCAAGTCGCTGGCTGAATACGGTATGACGGGAGGTGCCGAACACCTCTTCATCGACCCTGTCACCAAGCGTTTCTATGTGAAGTCGTGGGATAACGGCTATTACATTTACGACCCTAATACCAAGAAGCTGGTCAATATGGGCTTCGGCTACAAGGACAACGAGTTCCCGAAGGAGTTCGGTATCATGTGCTATGCCAGGACGAAGGAGGGCATACTGCTGGTATCAAACCTGGGCGAGCTGATGTGCATCGACGACGTAAAGGGCAAGGTGCTGTGGAGGGAAGACTACGTTCGGCGCAGTCTGAACGACACCTATAACGACTATTGGCTCTATTACGACAAGGACGGTATCACGTGGGTCATCACCCATTCTACGGGTACCTATATATATGTACCACAGGACAAGCGCTGGTATACGTCGCTGACAGAACTGATGCGTGCCAAGGGCTTCGAGAACGTGCCCGACGACATCATCGTCTGGGAGGTGCGCTACGACCAGAAAGGCTATCTGTGGGTGGCTACCGACCATTTGGGCGTGCTGTTGCTCGACTTCAAGAACAAGGAGTGGCGCCAGTTCACCAACGTGAAAGGCGACGAGACTACCCTTCCCGACATCACAGCCAAACATCTCTATGAGGACCAGTTAGGACGCATGTGGGTGGCAACGTACAAGAACGGTGTAGCCATGAGTGCCGATGCCATGTCGAACTTCAGCAGTCTGATGCTGGGAGACATCAATGCCATCACCGAAGACCGCGACGGCCACTACTGGCTGGGCCTGAACAGCGGCGGTATATTGAAGGTCAACCCGGAGACCTATGAGGTGGAGGAACGCTATTACAAACAAGACATAGGAGCGCAGAACGACGTCATCGTCGGCAGCTATGCCGCCAAGGACGGCTCCTTGTGGTTCGGCACATGGGAAGGCGGCCTCATCCGCTATCGCAACGGACAATGGAAGAACTACACGGCCGCCATGCCGGGCAGTGCCTTCCAGACCAACAACGTGTGGGGCGTGACAGAAGACTACTGGGGCAACATCTGGGCCGGTGTGCTGGGTGGCGGTGTGGTACGCATCGACAAGAATACTGACAAGCAACGCTCCTGGACGACGAAGAACTCCAGGATCAAGACCGACTGGACCAACAGCATCTCCCGTGCTGCCAACGGCTGGATTCTGTTAGGCAACTCCGAATACTGTTCGCTGGTGAATCCCAAGACCATGAAGGTCCTCAACATGCCATTGCCCCACGACCCCAACTCCTACACCATCTCAGCGTCCACCACGCAAGCACTGATGGACGAGAGGGGACTCATCTGGCAGGGGTCGGCATCGGGTGTCAATGTGTTCGATCGCAAGACAGGACAAAGCACGCTGCTCGACATGAAGTCAGGATTCCACGGCAACAGCGTCGTGGCACTGACGGAAGATGCCCGTGGCACCATCTGGGCAGTCACCGACCATGGCGTGTCGAACATCACTCCCCAACAGGAAGAGGACGGTGTATGGACCTTTGCCGTCCGCAGCTACAACGACCGCGACGGTCTGCAGCCTGGTCCCTTCAACCAGCGTGCCGTCTACTATTCCAAAGCGGGCATGCTGCTGATAGGCGGTCAGGACGGTCTTGACATCATCAATACCCGTAAGCTGGCAGGTGACAGTAAGGAAGAAAAGCCCATATTCAGCGGTCTGGTGATTTACGACAAGCTCATCGAGTCGGGTCATGAGTATGACGGACATGTCGTCTTGAAGAAGGCCTTGTTCGACAGCGATGCGATCACCCTGAAACACTCTGAGAACCACTTCACCATTCAGATGGCATCTGATGACGGCAGCATCAAGAACGGCACCCGCTTCATCTACTGCCTGAAGGGCTATAACGACACATGGGTCAAGACGGAAGCCATCAATCCCAACATCAGTTACATGGGTCTTCCTTCGGGTTCCTACACACTGTGTGTGCGCATGTTCAAGGACGACGGTACGATGGGCGAATACGAGAGCCGCCTTGACATTACCATCGGCGTGCCCTGGTATCGTTCCTGGTGGGCTTGGCTGCTTTGGCTGCTGCTGGCGGCAGCAATCATTTGGCAACTGCGTCACAGGTATGTAGAAAAAAATAGCAGCAAGAAATAAATATTCTCCATTTTATTTGGTCATCTAATAGAAAAGTCGTACTTTTGCAGAAAACATAAAACTACTTAGCAACTGTACGAGATGCGAAGAACACTATCCTTGCTTTTGGTGGCCATGCTGCTGCCAGTGGCACTTCAGGCCAGTATTCCTGATATGAAGTTTCGTCGATTGGACACCCGCGACGGTCTCTCCAATTCACAGATCCTATCTATTATGCGCGACTCCAAAGGATTCGTATGGATAGGCACGCCCTATGGTCTGAACCGCTACGACGGCTATCGCTTCAAGACCTATTACTCGGTCCTGAAGGATACCATGACGCTGCGTAACAACTACATTGACGAAATCTATGAGGCTGCCGATGGCTGTCTGTGGCTTCGTCAGGGCATGAACTATACCACCTTCGATCCGCGGACGGAACAGGCCGACCGCCATCCTGAGCGCATACTGACCAAGGCTGGCGTCAAGGGCGGTGTCGAGCGCATCTATATCGACAGCGAGAAAAACTACTGGGTAAAGACCTTCGAAGATGGTTTCTGGCATGTTGACCTCAAGGAGTCCAAGCTGAAGCAATACCCCTTTGGCTATGGCGACCAGGAGTTCAATAACGACATCGGTGTGTCATCCTTTACCGATGACGACAAATACCTGTATGTCACCTCAAACAATGGCGAGGTGCTGTGTTTCGACAAGAAGACCGATCGCATTGTATGGAAGAACAAATACCTGCGCGAACAGCAGTTGGTGAACAATCAGGGCTGCAGACCATGCCTCACCCCTGACGGTTTCCTGTGGCTGATTTCTACGGGCAATGCCTACATTCTGAACCTGCACACCAAGGAGTGGATCCGCTCTGCTCCTGAGGCCCTGCGCAGCTGGGGCTATCAGGATGTTCCCAGCGAGATGGCCATCTGGGACATGCGTGTCGACAAGGAAGGTCGCTATTGGATAGCTACCGATCATGGCGGCCTCTTCATTGCTGACCCCAAGACAAAGGAGATTCGCCAGTTCCTGAACAATAAGCTCGACCAGTCCACCATCTCCGACAACACCGTGCGCATGTTGATGTGCGACCAGCTGGGACGCATGTGGATAGGTACCTATACCAGTGGTGTCAACCTCTATTCGGGCAGCCTCTCCAATTTCGTCAACCTGGAGCTGGGCAACATCAACACCGTCTGTGCCGACCGTCAGGGCTACTGGTGGCTGGGCACTAATGACAAGGGTATCATCCGCTATAATCCACGTACCCAGGAGCAGGTCGTCTACAACCGTGAGAACAGCGGTTTCCGCTCTAACACCATGGTGGGATCACTGGTTGCCCGTGACGGCTCCGTGTGGTTCGGTACCTTCGAAGGCGGTATCATCCGCATCAAGAACGGTCAGGTGACGAACATCCTGGCATCAAACGATACCACCAGTCTTCAGACCAATAACGTCTGGACGCTGTGTGAAGACATGTGGGGCAACATCTGGATAGGTACGCTGGGAGCCGGCGTGCAGCGCATCGACAAGCATACTGGCAAGATGCGCACCTTCCGCATCAGCAATTCCCGTCTGCCCAGCGACTACATCAATGTGGTCGGCAAGACCAAGAAGGGCTGGCTGCAGATCTCCCACTCGGAATACATATCGTACATCAACCCCAAGACCTTCCAGATCCTGAACTTCAACATCACGAACAATCAGGACGACGTTCCCGTTACCGTCAGCGGCATTACGTCCCTTGAGGACAGCCGCGAACTCATCTGGCAGGGTTCCACGCAGGGTGCCACCATCTGGGACCGTAAGGGCAACCACGTCTATCTGCTCGACATGAAGTCGGGATTCTTCGGCTCTACCGTCAATAGCATCATCGAAGATGCCAAGCATACCATCTGGCTGGCTACCGACCACGGCATCTCGAACATCGTTCCGACGAAGCAGGACGACGGTACGTGGAGTTTCGTGGTACACAGCTACAACAACCGCGACGGCTTGCAGGACGGTCCCTACAACCAGCGGTCCATGTGCTATACCCCCGACGGGCTCATCCTCGTGGGCGGCCAGGGCGGCCTCGACGTCATCAACCCCAAGAACATGGGTAAGGGCCGTGTCCGTGAGGTGCCCATCTTCAGCGGTCTGCAAATCTTCGACCAGGACGTCCCCGTAGGTCAGGAGATTGAGGGTCGTGTCATTCTCGACGAAGCCCTTGACGACTGCCGTGACATCACGCTGCGCTACGATGAACAGTTCACCATCCAGCTGGCCAGCTCCAGCGGCGAGATCCACAACCGCTCTCGCTTTGTCTATCAGCTGGAAGGCTTCAACGAAAACTGGGTGAAGACCTCCGAGCAGAACCCCAATATCACCTATAACTCCCTGCGTGCCGGCTCCTACACCTTGCATGTCCGCATGCTGAACGACGACGGCACACTGGGTGAGGACGAGGCCGAACTCGACATCACCATCCGTCCGCCACTATGGCGCACACGCTGGATGATTCTGCTCTACATGGTGCTCATTGCCGCTGCTGCCTGGTGGTGGCGTCGCTGGTTCCTGAAGCGCCATGCTGAGCGTGTCCGTGCCCAGGAACTACAGCGCGAGACCGATAAGCAGCATTGGATGAGTGAGATGTACAAGAAGCTCAAGGTAGAGGCCGATGGTCAACACCCCTCAGCTGACAGCCAACAGCCATCACCCAACACCCAACAGCCAACAGCCATCACCCTGAACCTCGCTGACTGCAATCTGGTGGATGTCGTGAAGGATGTCACTAAGGTCTTTGCCGACTCACCTACAGGACGGAAGGCCAAGGTCACCTGTCGCTCGATGGCCGATGAGTTGTTGGCAAGCATTGACCGCAAGAAGATCGTCGAGGCCATGAACATCCTGTTCAACAACAGCGTCCGCTTCTCGCCCGGCGACTGCCAGATATTCGTCAATGTCGGACGTGGCGAGGGTGACCTTGCCAGCATTCAGGTGGCTGATAACAGCATTGGCATTAAGGACGAATTCAAGGCTACTGCCTTCGAACCCATGGTGGGTAGCGAGGGTATCGGTCTCGATACCGTGAAGAATATCGTGGTGGCCCATGGCGGCAGCATCCGTCTGGAGGACAATCCCGGTGGCGGCACCATCTTCTTCATCTCTCTGCCCGTCCATCCTGAGGTGGAATATGTCGTACCCGAAGTGATAGACTAACACCGATAGTTTCTATATTCACTATAGCATCAATAAAATCAATAACAACAATAACAACAATAACGCACTATTAATGAAAACAATGAGAACAATCTTGACGGGTGCGCTGTCCATGGCAGCAGTCCTGTTGATGGCTGCCGACGACATGGTCAACGGCCAGCAGGTAACCATTCCCGTCAGACAAGTCAAGGCCGGCGGACCGCGTGTGGTACGTCTGCAAGTAGTTAACGACAACATTATCCGTGTGCAGGCCACGTCCGAGTCACAGCTGCCCGAGAAGCAGAGTCTGATAGTGGTCAACCAGACTGCCAAGCCGAAGTTTACCGTCAAGGACGGCAGCGTGGTCAGCGTCAAGGCCAAGAACGTGGAAGCCCGTGTTGAGAGACAGACTGGTCGTGTGACGTTCTACGACGCCCAGGGAAACCAGCTTGCCAGCGAGGCCGAGAACGGCAAGACGTTCCAGCCCTACCGTGTGCCCGACCGTGAGATTGGTGTCGACATCGCCAAGGTGCCCGAGTCCCAGAAGAACGGTCTGACGTGGCGCCTGCTGTTTAACCAGAACAACAACGAGGCCCTCTATGGTCTCGGCCAGCACCAGTCTGAGGAGCTGAACATGAAGGGCCGCAACGAAGACCTCTTCCAGTATAACACCAAGGTCAGCGTACCCTTTGTGCTCTCCAACCGCAACTACGGTATCCTGTGGGACTCCTACAGCTACTGCCGTTTCGGCAATCCCAACGACTACCTGCAGCTGGGACGCGCCTTCAAGCTCTTCGACAAGCATGGCAAGGAAGGCTGTCTGACCGGCACCTATGTCGACAAGAACGGCAAGAAACTGGTGCGCGACGAGGACTCCATCTACTACGAGTTCGACTGCCCCGCTGCCTCTGAACTGGCCAACCGCACCGAGCCCGGCGGCATCAAGAATCTGCCCAAGGACTTCCAGTTGGCAGGTGCTACGGTGACCTATGAGGGTTTCATCGAGGCTCCGTCCAGCAGCGTCTATCACTTCATCCTCTACTATGCCGGATATATTAAGGTATATATCGACGGTCAGGAGGTAGTGCCAGAGCGTTGGCGTACGGCTTGGAATCCCAATACCTATAAGTTCATGACCCTGCTTGAGAAAGGACGCCGTTCCCAACTGCGCATCGAGTGGCAGCCCGACGGCGGCGTTAGCTATTGTGGCTTGCGTGTTGCCAAGCAGATAGGTGAGGAGCAGTACATGCTCAGCATTTGGAGCGAGATGGCCCGTGATATGGACTACTACTTCATTGCCGGCCGCAATGCTGACGAGGTCATCAGCGGCTACCGTACGCTGACGGGCAAGGCTCCCGTCTATCCCAAGTGGGTGCTGGGCTTCTGGCAGAGTCGTGAGCGCTATAAGACTGCCGACGAGATTGTCGGCACGCTGTCGGAGTTCCGCAAACGTCAGATTCCCTGCGACAACATCGTGCAGGACTGGAACTATTGGCCGGAGGACCAGTGGGGCTCCCACCAGTTTGAAGCCTCGCGCTTCCCCAATCCTCAGGCTATGCTTGACGATGTCCACAAGATGGGTGGGCGCTTCATGATTTCCGTATGGCCCAAGTTCTATTGTAATACCGACAACTACAAGGCACTCGATGCCAAAGGCTGGATGTACCATCAGGCCGTCACTGACGGTATCAAAGACTGGGTGGGTCCCGGTTATGTCGGCTCCTTCTACGATGCTTACGATGCCGGTGCCCGCAAGCTGTTCTGGAGTCAGATGGACAAGAATCTCTATACCAAGTATAAGTTCGGCATCGACGCCTGGTGGATGGATGCTTCCGAGCCTAATGTCCGTGACTGCACGCCGATGTGGTACCGCAAGGCACTGTGCGGCCCGACCGCTTTGGGTACTGCCACCGAGTATTTCAATGCCTACAGCATCGTCAATGCCGATGCCATCTACAATGGCCAGCGTTCCGTCAATCCCAACCAGCGCGTGTTCCTGCTGACACGTAGCGGCTTTGCCGGCGAACAGCGTTACAGCACGGCCACATGGTCGGGCGACATCGGCACACGCTGGGAGGACATGCGTGCCCAGATGACTGCTGGCTTGAACTACTCTATGTCTGGACTGCCCTTCTGGGGTATGGACCAGGGTGGATTCAGCGTTGAGAATCGCTATGTGGCAGCACAGCAGCTGTTCGACAAGAGCGGTCAGGAGAACGAAGATCTCCGTGAGTGGCGCGAACTGCAGACTCGCTGGAACCAGTTCGGCTGCTTCATCCCCCTGTTCCGCGCCCATGGCCAGTGGCCTACGCGTGAAATCTGGAACATCGCTCCCGACAACCATCCTGCCTACCGCTCGTTCGTCTACTACGACAAGCTGCGCTACCGCCTCATGCCTTACCTCTATTCTATGGCCGGCTGGGTACACTTCAACGACTACACCATGATGCGTGCCTTGGTGATGGACTTCAACAACGAGCGCGAGGTCTTCGACATCAAGGACCAGTGGATGTTCGGTCCCGCCTTCATGGCCTGCCCCGTAGGCTACTATAAGGCCCGCAACCGCAGCGTCTACTTCCCCAAGGCATCAGGCTGGTACGACCTCTATACCGGCGAGCACATCGATGGCGGCCAGCGCCTCGTGGTTGATGCACCCTACGAGCAGATGCCCGTCTTCGTCCGCGAGGGCAGCATCATCCCCTATGGCCCTGAGATCCAGTACACCGACGAGCGTCCTGCCGACCTGTTGACCATCTACGTCTATGCCGGACGTAATGGCCAGTTCCAGCTCTACGAGGACGAAGGCACCAACTACAACTACGAGAAGGGCAAGTATGCCACCATCGACCTGCGCTACGACGACGCTGCCCGTACGCTTACCATCGGTCAGCGCAAGGGACAGTTTGCTGGCATGCTGAAGAACCGCACCTTCCGCGTGGTTTATGTCACGAAGGACAATCCCCGTTCCCTCAACCTCGACAATCCCGAGGGCAAGACCGTACAGTACAACGGCAAGGCCGTCAGCGTCAAGCTGTAAGCTGCTGCCAAACATACTAACAGTGGGTTGGCCAAACGGCTAACCCACTGTTTTCGTTCATCGCTTGGCCTCCTCCCGATACCTCCCAGTTCTGCAGTCGATGCCTCCTAATTCTGCAGTCGATGCCTCCCGGTTCTGCACCCAAAGCCTCTCAATTCTGCAGTCGATGCCTTCCTGCTCTGCAAAAGCAGCCTCCCTGCTCTGCAGCCGATGCCTTCCTGCTGTGCAAAGGGTTATCTCATGCTTTGCAAATTAACTGAATTTGTTGAGTGAATTAACTGAATTTAATGAACAAATTAACTGAATTTGTTGAACAAATTAACTGAATTTGCAGAAAAAATTAACTGAATTTGCTAATAATGGAGGCCTTTGTTGGACTCCAGGAGAGCATCGGCTGCACACCAGAGAGGTATCAGCTGCACAGCAGAAAGGTATCAGTTGCACTCTATGGAGGTTTTGTTTGATAACGGGCAGCGATACTGTAGGGATAAAAATACATAATTATTTTGTGTTATCCCCATTTATTCGTACCTTTGCAGACGTAAACTAAATCATTAAAACGTTTTGGCATTCAAAAGAAATAACGATATGACAAAGACAAGTCAGATTTTTTTCCGGGCGGCAGTGATGCTGCCGAAGTACACAAAAAGTCCCCTTTGTGTACTTTTTGCTCACGATGACCGCACAGACGGCATGGGCATGGACGGGTAGCGGCACCAGCACCGACGTCACCGGCACCGCCGCAGTAGTCAGTGATGGCTACTGTGGTGATAACGTCACATGGACCATGACCGACACCAATAGCGACGGCACCGACGAGACCCTCACCATCAGCGGTACAGGAGAGATGTGGGACTACACTAAGGATCAAACCCCATGGTTCTCTTTTAGGGACAACATCACAACGGTGGTTATCGATAATAACATTACCCACATTAGTGACTATGCTTTCAATCGTTGTAGCAATCTGACATCTATTGAGATTCCCTCCAGCATGAAGAGTATCGGTAATTATGCTTTCAATATATGTAGCAAGCTTACTACAGTTGCCGTAAAACGCTTGTTTCCGTTAACAACGCTGGGCACCAAGGCATTTGATGGATGCTCTGCCCTTACAACAATATATGTGCCTACAGCTAGTGTTGATGATTACAAAGCTGCCGCCAATTGGTCTGACAAATCCAGCATCATAATGAGCTATGATGGCATGGGAAACTGCGGCACAACTGGGCACGAAAGTGAAGTGACGTGGGTGCTGGCACAGTATGGCGTACTGATGATCAGCGGTATGGGAGCAATGGCGGATTATTCAGCAGGTAATGCCCCATGGTACTCTGACCGTGCCTCTATCACAAGCATCGTTATCGATGAAGGCGTAACGCACATTGGCAACTATGCCTTCTATGGGTGCAATAATGAAAACCTGACGTCAGCAACCATCTATGCGCCAAGTCTGACTACGTATAGTAGCACTGCTTTCGCAGGCACAAATGCAAAACTTAAGATTCACGTATTCAACGGATGTGTCGATACCTATAAGAGTGGCTGGAGCGACTATGCAAGCAGGATAGAGGCCATCACCATCCCTGCCGAAGAAGCAGAGACGGGCGAGTACTGGGCAACATACTTCAACAATCTCTCCAACGCTCAGGCGCCCTCAGGAACGCAGGTATTCAAAGTGACGCTCAGCGGCACTTCTCTGAAGCTGGTGGAGATTCCTGACCGCATCATCAACAAGGGCAAGGGCGTGGTGCTGAAGTCTGCATCAAGTAGCATTCAGCCTGAATATGCAGCTTCGGGCAGCACTCACAGCTACAATAGCAACAGACTTGAAGGAAAAATGACCAGAATCACCAACCCGGGCAATGCCTACATGCTGAAAAATGGCAGCGACGGCATAGGCTTCTACCGTCTCAGCGACACCGATGACATCGTCGCCCAGACGGCTTACCTGACATACAGCGGCACCGAAGAATTCCTCCCCCTCGCCTGCACCGTGACCATGAACAGCGCAGGCATCATGACCTATGCCAGCACCCAGGCGCTCGACTTCACGGGCATCGCTGGACTGTCGGCATACATCGTCAGCGCATTCGACGGCACAGCAGGCACACTGACGCTGAGCAGTGTCGGCGCAGTACCCGCCGGTACAGGCCTGCTGCTGAAGGGTACACCCAGCACAACATTCACCGTACCAGTCGCCACCAGCGCCAGTGCGCCTGCCCAGAACTACCTGGTCGGTGTGACGGACGCTACGACTGAGGTACCCGTGACCACCAGCACGAACACGAACTTCATCCTGGCCAACGGCAACTACGGCATCGACTGGTACACGCTCTCTGAGGCCGGAGCCATCGGCGCCAACAAGGCGTACCTCTCACTGCCCACCAATCAACTGAACCTCAGCAACAATGCAGCGGGATTCCAGTGGATTTATGAGGGCGAGACGACGAACCTCAGACCCACCCCCAGCCCCTCCCTATATGGAGGGGAGTGGTATGACCTGAGTGGCCGCAAGCTCTCGCAGAAGCCAACGAAGAAGGGAATCTACATCAATAACGGACGAAAAGTAGTGATAAAATGAGGAATGTGGAATGAGGAATGAGGAATGGTCGCCTTCGGCGATTGATCAATGAATAATTGAAAATTCGTCATTCAGACATCTCGCAAAGCGAGACCATTCAACACTCAACATTCAACACTCAAAATTATAAAAGAAGAACAATGAAAAAACAATATTCCGCGCCTCGGATGGAGGCGATAGACATCAACATGAACCAACAGCTGCTGGCAGGTAGCGGCGGCGACGGCTACCACATGGACAACCCGCAGAATCCCGGCAGCTCCATGGCCCCCGCCCTCTTTGAGGGCGACGAGTGGGATGCCCTGCTTGGTAACTAAGTAAACAAAAAGTGGGCTGACCGTTTGGTCAGCTCATTTTTTTTTCGTACCTTCGCGGCATGAAATACAATAGAAAGATGAAGAAACGACTGATGACCATGCTGCTCGTGGCGTGCCTAAGCACGACGGCAGCCTGTGCACAGCAGTATCTGCAGTGCATGCCCAAGGATATGACGGGCGATTTCAACGATTTGCGTCATACGTATTTCCTGGCCGACTCGCTGGCCGCCTTCGACGCTGCCAAGGGTGAGGGTCTGGTAAACTGGAAGCGTTACCGCCTGACGCCGCGCCAGGCTTTCAACCTGAATGGCTACTGGCCGGTGCGGATGCAGATGCTGGACTTCCCCGATACGCAGTACGACAACGACCCCAACCTGCAGCTGAAGGTAGACTTCATCAGTCCCCGCTGCCTGCGCATCCGTATGCTGACCACTCCCGTGGCGTCGCAGCGGAAGGATAGCGACAGCCCCATGCTGGCGGGCCCCGTACCCCAAACGTCCGCCTGGCGTACAGTGTGTGACGACTCAGTCGTCACATACGAAACGGATTTTGGACGGCTGGAAATCCAGCGCTTCCCCTTCCGCCTGGTGCTGAAGGACAAGCAGGGTAGGGTGCTGACGCAGACGCGCCATATCATCGACAACGACTCCAGCCAGGTGAAGCTGCTGCCCTTCTCGTTTATCAAGCGCGGCAACGACAACAGCCGTTCGGTGAACCCCGTCTTCTCGCTGGCTCCCGGTGAGCGTATCTATGGTTGCGGCGAGTCGTTCGGTGCCCTGAACAAGGTGGGGCAGAAGGTACAGCTCAGCGTCACCGATCCCCAGGGACCGGAGACCGACGGGCAGTATAAGCCCGTGCCGTTCTATTTCTCGAACCGCGGCTACGGCATTTTTATGCATACCTCCGCACCTGTCACTGCCGACTTCGGCGCCAGCTATATCGGTGCCCAGCGCCTGTATATGGCCGACGAGCAGCTGGACCTCTTCGTGTTCCTTGGTTCCCCCAAAGAAATCCTGTACGAGTACACCGCCATCACGGGCCGTTCGCCCATGCTGCCGTTGTGGTCGTTCGGTACCTGGATGAGTCGTATCACCTACTTCTCGCAAGAAGAGGGACTGGATATTGCCAAGCAGCTGCGCCAGCACAGGATTCCTTCCGACGTCATCCACTTCGATACGGGTTGGTTTGGCGTCGACTGGCAGTGTGACTACGAGTTTGCCAAAGACCGTTTCAAGGATCCTGTGGGTATGCTGAAGCAGTTGAAGAAGGACGGCTTCCATACTTGCTTGTGGCAGTTGCCGTACTTCACACCGAAGAACCGCTTCTTTGGGGAGATCGTCAGAAACAATCTCCACGTGCGGAATGCCGATGGCGGTATGCCCTACGAGGATGCCGTGCTGGACTTTACCAATCCCGAGACCGTCAGCTGGTATCAGCAGAAGATACTGGGATTGCTGAAGCAGGGCGTGTCGACCATCAAGTGCGACTTCGGAGAAGCTGCGCCCTACGATGGCTTCTACCATAACGGACGGGGCGGACTCTATGAGCATAACCTCTATCCGCTGCGCTATAACAAGACCCTCTGGGAAGCTGTGGAACAGCAGTATCCCGGCGAGGGCATCATCTGGGCGCGCTCGGCATGGGCCGGCAGTCAGCGCTATGCCCTGCACTGGGGCGGTGATGCTGCCACGACGAATATCGGTATGCTGGGTGACCTGCGTGGCGGTTTGTCGTTCGGACTCAGCGGATTCTCCTTCTGGAGCCACGATATGGGTGGCTTTGTGACGGCATCGCCCGAGGATATCTACCGTCGCTGGCTGCCCTTCGGCTTCCTGTCGAGTCATACCCGTGCCCACGGTGCACCGCCCACGGAGCCGTGGCTGATCTCGGAGTCATTCACCGAGGCCTTCCGCGAGTGTGCCGAGATGAAATACAAGCTGATGCCGTATGTCTATGCCCAGGCTAAGGACTGCTCGGAGCGCGGTCTGCCCATGGTGCGTGCCCTGCTGGTGGAGTTCCCCGAAGATAAGGGAGCCTGGCTGGTAGAGGACGAGTATATGTTCGGTTCACAGATTCTGGTGGCCCCGCTGATGGAGAGCGGCACTGAGCGTGACGTCTATCTCCCGTCCTTCAGGGGAACTGAAGGACACTCGAAATGGATTGACTACCAGACGGGTGAGGTGCACGACAGCGGTTGGCAGACTATCAAGGCCGGCAAGATACCGTGCGTTATCCTGGTGCGTGACGGCTCACTCATTCCCCATGCACCGTTGGCCCAGCGTACCGACCAGATTCAGTGGGACCAGGTGGAGCTGAAGGCCTATAAGGCTAATGCCCGGAAGTGTACGGGTCTGTTGTATAAGCCGGGCGACGCTGCCCTTCAGAGTATAGAACAGTAACAACCAAGGAATATGACGAATCGACTGCATGTATGTCTTCTGACATTGGCGTCAGTGGTATTGCTGACCCTCGTGTCCTGCATCAAGGATGAACCTCGCAACAACGAGTGTGACATCACGGCTGCCTGGGTGGAGGGTGAACAGTATGAAGCATACTTCTACGATGTCAGTCAGATGCGGCATGATGCTATCATGTCGAACGAGGACGAGATCGTCTTCAATGTGCGGTCTATGACATCACTGTCCCGGCAGATACCAGTATCGTTTACACTCACCGAAGGCGCCACCATCGAACCGGCCAATGGTTCGATGCAGGACTTTACGGCCGGCCCCGTCACCTATACCGTGACCTCAGAGGACGGACAGTGGCAACGGCATTATACCGTGGTGTTCAAGGAACCCTCACTGCCCAGCAGCAAGTTCAGTTTTGAGCATATCGACTCGGTGACGATGACAAGCGGCTCCCAATACCATGTGTTTTATGAGATTGGCGCCGACGGCAGCCGTCAGAACGTATGGGCATCGGGTAATGCAGGAGCCGGCATGACCATCGCCAAGAACTCCCGGCCGTCGGCCTTCCCGACAAGTTCTACGACCAATGGCTATGAAGGTCGGGGTGTCTGTCTGAAGACCATCTCTACGGGCTCCTTGGGCTCTTTTATCAAAAAGCCCATTGCTGCCGGCAACCTGTATCTGGGTAAGTTCAATGTGGACAGCGTACTCGTTAAACCCTTGAAGGCTACGCAGTTCGGTATCGTAGCCGATAAAGTTCCCGTACGAATAACCGGTTACTATAAGTATCAGCCGGGAAAGGAGTTTACCGACAAGAATATGAAGATTGTGGAAGGGCGGACTGACGAGGCTACAATCTATGCCGTGTTCTATCGTAACAAGGACGAGCACGGACGTGACGTGTTCCTCTATGGCAACGATGTCCAGACGAATCCGTACATCGTTTCGAAGGCCATTGTGACCAGTCTGCCGCCTACCAGTGAGTATACCCGCTTTGAGGCTTTCTTTCAGGGGGGCACTATCGATGCCGACATCTTGGCCGACAAGGGCTATAACCTGACAGTGGTGTTCTCGTCGAGTAAGGGTGGTGATCTCTTTGAGGGTGCTATCGGCAGCGTGCTGTATGTTGACGAGGTGGAAATAACGTATGAAGAGTAACAGTGATTGGCAAGTGCTGATGATGAAGAGAATAGTAATTCTGATGATAACACTCGTAGGCCTGACGGCGACTGCCAGAGCAGGGCATACACTTGACAGTCTGCAACTGAAAGCACGACTGGGCTATAGCATTGGTGGTACGACGCCACTGGGACTGCCGGCAACCATCAGGAGTGTAGACGCCTATAAGCTGACACCGTCGTTCATGGTGGGTGTCGATGCCTCGCTGATGCTCAACAGCCGCTGGGGTGTGCTGACGGGTCTGCACTTCGAGAACAAGGCTATGGATGGCAGTGTCACCACTAAGGGCTACCACATGGAGGTGGTCAAGGGAGACAGCCGGTTGAGTGGCCTTTTTACGGGTAAGGTGCAACAGAAGGTGACGGAATGGATGCTGACGGTGCCTGTGCAGGCCGTGTTCAAAGCAGGCAAGAGGGTGGAGCTGAAGGGCGGACCCTATCTGTCGCTGTTGGTGTCCAGGGAGTTCAGCGGCATTGCCTACGACGGCTATCTGCGTCAGGGTGATCCTACCGGACCAAAAGTCGTCATGGGAGACAAGGAAGGCGAATGGGCTACCTATGACCTCAGCGATGATATGCGGACGATGCAGTTCGGTATTGCTGTGGGAGCCGATGTGTCGCTGACGTCGCGTCTGGGTCTTTCGGCTGATGTCAGCTGGGGACTCACCGGTATCTTCCCCGGTGACTACAAGACCGTTGAGCAGACGCTCTATCCCATCTATGGGACTATTGGAATCTATTATTATATTAAATAAGAACAATACATTATGGAAAAGAAACTGAAGCCTGCTACCCTTTGTGTACAGGCAGGCTGGAAGCCGAAGAATGGAGAGTCGCGTGTGCTCCCTATCTATCAGAGCACGACGTTCAAGTATGACAACACGGAAGAGATGGCTGACCTCTTCGACTTGAAGAAGGAGGGCTACTTCTACACCCGTCTGGCAAACCCCACCAACGATGCCGTGGCCAGCAAGATTGCAGCCTTAGAGGGTGGAGTAGGGGCTATGCTGACCTCCAGCGGACAGGCTGCCAACTTCTACGCTATCTTCAATATCTGCGAGGCTGGCGACCACTTCGTCACCTCCAACGAGATCTATGGCGGCACGTACAACCTGTTTGGTGTGACGCTGAAGAAGCTGGGCATCGAGTGTACTTATGTGTCGCAGGAGGCCTCGGAGGAAGAGATTGAAAAGGCTTTCCGTCCCAATACGAAGGCGCTGTTCGGCGAGACCATCAGCAATCCCGGCTGTAAGATTCTGGATATTGAGAAGTTTGCACGTATTGCCCACAAGCACGGTGTACCCCTGATTGTTGACAATACCTTCCCCACACCCGTCAACTGCCGTCCCTTCGAATGGGGTGCTGACATTGTGACCCACTCCACGACGAAGTATATGGACGGACACGCCACTCAGGTAGGCGGCTGTGTCGTTGACAGTGGTAACTTCGACTGGGAAACCTGCACCCATGCAGGAGCCCCTGTGCCCGACGGTTCTCCATCGGGTAAAGACAAGTTCCCTGGACTCTGCACCCCTGATGAGTCGTATCACGGACTGACCTATACGAAGAAGTTTGGCAAGATGGCCTATATGACGAAGCTTGTGGCCCAGCTGATGCGCGACCTCGGCAGCATTCCCTCACCCCATAACGCCTTCCTGCTGAACCTTGGACTGGAGACGCTGCACCTGCGTATGAAGCAGCACTGTGCTAACGCTCAGAAGGTGGCTGAGTTCCTGAGTCAGGACGACCGCGTGGCATGGGTTCACTATAGTGGACTGCCCACGGACGAGAGTCATGAATTGGCGCAGAAGTATCTGCCTAACGGCTCGTGTGGTGTACTGGCATTCGGACTGAAGGGCACCCGTGAGACGGCTGTCAAGTTCATGGACTCGCTGAAGCTGATAGCCATTGTTACCCACGTAGCTGATGCCAGGACCTGCGTGCTGCACCCCGCCAGCCATACCCATCGTCAGTTGAGCGACGAGCAGCTGCGTGAAGCCGGTGTAGCCCCCGACCTGATCCGCCTGTCTGTGGGTATCGAGGATATCGACGACATTCTGGCCGACATCCGTCAGGCCTTAGACCAGATCAAGTAAAAAAACAAAGAGGGCGCATTCCGATATGATTGGGATGCGCCCTCTTCATGGTATCTCTGTGTTCTTGCTTTAGCGGAAACTATCGGTCAGCAGCTTTATCTCAATCTGCGGACTGATACGCTCGTACAGGATATTGTAGACGGCATCGAGGATGGGCATGTTGACGTGGCAGTGGCGGTTGATTTCTTTCATGCACTTGGTACCGAAATAGCCCTCGGCAATCATCTCCATCTCTATCTGTGCCGATTTTACGCTATAGCCCTTGCCAATCATCGTGCCGAAGGTACGGTTACGCGAGAAATTGGAATAGCCCGTAACGAGCAGGTCGCCTAAGTAACAGGAGTCCACGATATTGCGTTCAATGGGATGTACTACCTTCAGGAAACGGGCCATCTCCTGTACGGCATTCGCCATGAGTACAGCCTGGAAGTTATCACCGAATTTGAGGCCGTTGCAGATACCTGCTGCAATGGCATAGACGTTCTTCAGTACCGATGAATACTCGATGCCAATGACGTCGGTAGATGTCTTCGTCTTGATGTATGGGCTGCTCAGGATGTCAGCGAACGACTGTGCCTTCTCAACATCGGCGCAGCCTACGGTCAGGTAGGAAAGACGTTCCAGTGCTACTTCCTCAGCATGCGACGGACCGCCGATGCAGGCAAGGTTCTCGTAGGGGACATCGTAGACTTGATGGAAAAACTCCGAGACGACAAGGTTCTCGTCGGGTACAATACCCTTGATAGCCGTGACGATATATTTGTCACGCAGCCGCACCTTCAACTTCTTGAGATGGCTCTTCAGATAAGGAGAGGGCGTGACGAATACCAAAGTGTCGTACTGCTGGATAATACGGTTCAGGTCGCTGTCGAAGTAAATCTCATCGATATTGAAGTGGACACTCGTCAGATAGGCAGGGTTATGCCCCATGCGGCGAAAGTCCTCGATACGGTCATCGCGACGCATATACCATCCGATATGATGGGTTTTCCCCACCACTATCTTGGCAATGGCCGTAGCCCACGAACCTCCGCCAATGATGGCTATTCTACCGCAGTCGTACATACTCTTGCTGTTAGCTATTAGCTGTTAGCTTTCTCTATCCATGCAGCGATTGCGTCGACAGAAGGCTTCTGCATGTCGAGCTTGTACTTCTTGACGATGTCACCAATCTTCTGCTGCAATCCCTGAGCCTTCTCTGTGGCGATGTTCTGCACGAGGTTGAAACCAGCTTTGCGCAGTACGGGTACCCACTCTTTGGCAACGCCTACAGCAGCCCATTCAGCAGGTGTAGACTGCGGAATCTTCTTCTCTGGCTTCATCTGCGGGAACAGCATCACCTCGCCAATAGTGAACTTGCCTGTGAGCAGCATCACAAGACGGTCAATACCGATACCGATACCAAACGTTGGAGGCATACCATATTGCAGGGCACGCAGGAAGTCCTGGTCGATGATCATCGCCTCGTCGTCGCCCTTGTCAGCCAACTTCATCTGTTCAATGAAGCGCTCCTCCTGGTCGATAGGATCGTTGAGCTCAGAGTAGGCGTTGGCCAGCTCCTTACCATTCACCATCAGTTCGAAACGCTCAGTGAGACCGGGCTTAGAACGGTGCATCTTGGTGAGAGGAGACATCTCAACGGGATAGTCGGTAATGAAGGTAGGCTGGATAAATGAACCCTCGCAGAACTCACCAAAGAGCTCGTCGATAAGCTTACCCTTACCCATGGTCTCGTCGACTTCCATGCCCTTAGAGAGGCAGAACTGGCGAATCTCGTCCTCAGACTTTCCATCGCAGTCGAAACCGGTCTTCTCTTTGATGGCGTCGAGGATAGGCAGACGACGGAAAGGCGCCTTGAATGAAATGATGTTGCCATCGATCTCCACCTCGGGCTTGCCGTTGACAGCCGTACAAATCTGCTCGAGCATATTCTCGGTGAAGGTCATACCCCACAGCAGGTCCTTATAGCTGACGTAGAGCTCCATACAGGTAAACTCCGGATTGTGGGTCTTGTCCATACCCTCGTTGCGGAAGTTCTTGCCCATCTCGTAGACGCCCTCGAAACCACCAACGATGAGTCGCTTCAGGTAGAGCTCAGTAGCGATACGCATATACATATCTTGGTTGAGCGCGTTGAAGTGGGTGATGAATGGACGGGCCGATGCACCACCTGCAATATTCTGCAGGATGGGCGTGTCAACCTCCGTGTAACCAGCACCATCAAGGATGCTTCGCAGGGTACGGATGATGGTGGCACGCTTTAGGAAAGTATCTTTTACGCCCTCGTTCACCACCAGGTCGACATAACGCTGGCGATAACGCAGTTCAGGATCATCAAACTTATCGTAGGCCACACCGTCCTTATATTTGACGATAGGCAGGGGCTTCAAGGCCTTTGACAACAGTGTCAGCTCTTTACAGTGTACGCTAATTTCTCCTGTCTGCGTACGGAACACAAAACCCTTGATGCCAATAAAGTCACCAATATCCAGCAACTTTTTGAACACCGTATTATATAACTCCTTGTCCTCACCAGGGCACAGGTCATCACGCGTTATATACACCTGAATGCGGCCCTTAGAGTCCTGTAATTCTACAAACGAAGCCTTGCCCATCACACGACGGCTCATCATACGGCCTGCAATGCTTACCTCACGGGGCTCATCCTCGTCCTTGAAGCTATCTATGATTTCTCTTGAAAATGCATTGGTGGGATATTCTGCGGCTGGATACGGGTCGATACCCATTTGCCGTAATTGTTGCAGACTTTCGCGTCTGCCAATCTCTTGTTCACTAAGTTCTAATACGTTCATAATATTGAGTTCTGTTTTCACAATACGGTGCAAAGGTACGAAATTTTTCTTAATTCACTGTTTATAATCATAATTATTTTGGGATTGACGTTAAATAATTGCTAAAAACTTGACAAACATTTGGCGGATTAAAGAATTCTTACTAAATTTGCGACACGTAAAACAATCAGGCATGCCATGATATACGAGATGACTAAGACGCGAGTTGTAGGTGTCAATATCAGTTTGGAAAGTACGACAACTGCTGTTGTGGATGTACGAGGCAACGTGATAGCCAAAGATGACTTCCCCACTGGCGACAATCCCAATGTGGGTGACTTTGCATCCAGACTCAGTGAAAATATTGTGAATCTGGTGGAGGCTAATGGCGGATATGAGAGTATTCGCTCGGTAGGCATCTGTTGTCCCAGTGCAAATTTCCTGACAGGTTGTATTGAGAATGCCCCTAATCTGCCATGGAAAGGGGTAGTGCCTTTGGCTGCCATGATGAGAGACCGTATGGGATTAGCTGTGGCATTGGGCAACAATGCCCATGTCCGTGCGTTAGGTGAACAAGCTTATGGCTTGGCTCATGGTATGAAGGACTTCATTCTGATAACATTAGGCAGTGGAATGGGCAGTTGCATCTTCTCCAATGGACAGCCACATTTAGGACGTAGCGGGTTTGCAGGCGAGATAGGCCATACTTGTGCCAAACAAGGCGGACGTCTCTGTGGGTGTGGCAATAGAGGATGTCTGGAGATGTATACCTCGCGAAGGGGTATTGTCCAGACTGCCAAGGAACTGATGGCTGAAAGTAGTGAGCCCTCCAAGATGAGAGACGTGGAAGCGTTGTCTGCCGATATCGTTTCTGCTTTGTGCAATGAAGGTGATGTCTTAGCCCTCGAGGTCATGCGGCGTACAGGCTACATGCTGGGTGTCGGACTGGCCAACTATGCTTCGATGGTCAATCCTGAGGCTATTATTTTCACAGGTAAGGTTGCACGTTATGGTGATTGTTTGTTGAATCCTGCAATAGATGCGTTTAACTCGCATGTATTTCATAATGTTGAAGGCAAGGTGAAGTTCCTCCTCTCGCATTTTGATGAAAGTGAGGCCAACCTCTTGGGAGCCAGTGTGCTGGCTTGGAATGTGAAAGAATATTCGTTGTTTAAGTAATCAGACGAAAGAGAACCAATATGAGTCAGACGATAAAAACCAGAGTAGTCGGTGTCGACATCGGCGTAGAGTTTACCACTTATGCTGTTGTGGATATTCGTGGTTTTATCATTGCTGAAGACCGCATTCATACGCCTGACTACCCTAACGTGAATGATTTCGTGAATATGCTCAGCGAAAAGATCATCATGTTAGTTGAGGCCAATGGTGGTTATGAGACAGTGCGTTCGGTGGGTATCAGTGCCCCGAGTGGTAACTTCCTGACAGGGTGTATTGAGAATGCAGGCAATATGCCGTGGAAGGGTGTCATTCCGATGGCTGCCATGATGCGTGACCGCTTAGGTCTGGCAGTGGCCCTTGCCAATGATGCCCATGTGACAGCTATTGGAGAACGCGTCTATGGCTCTGCTCATGGTATGAAGAACTTCATTGTCATTTCATTGGGACATGGCGGTGTGGGCAGCTGTTTCTACTCACATGGCAATCCGCATCTGGGTACATCTGGTTCTGCCGGTGAGGTGGGACATATCTGTATTAAGGATGGTGGCCGACAGTGTGGCTGTGGCCGGAAAGGTTGTTTGGAGGAGTATGCTTCCAAACGTGGCATTGCACAGACGGCTCGTGAGGTGATGGCAGAGCGTTCGGAACCCAGCCTGATGCGTGCTTTGCAGGATCTGACGCCAGAAGCCATAGGTCTTTGTTGTGACCAGGGCGACGTCTTGGCGAAGGAGGTCTATCGCCGTACTGGCGAGATGCTGGGCATTGGCCTGTCCATCTATGCCTCCGTCATTAATCCTGAGGCTGTGATCCTGACAGGCGAACTGACGAAGGCCTGGAAGTGGCTGGAGGAATCGACCCAACAGTCGTTCGACGAGCATGTGTTCCACAATATCCGTGGCAAGTCTCCATTGATGGTGTCTATCATCAACGACAGTGAACGCGATGTGGTAGGTGCCAGTGCCTTGGCCTGGGAGGTTGAAGAATATTCATTATTTAAATAGACAAGGATAATTATAACTGACTATAACAACTATTATTATGGAAGAAGAGATTGTTAAATCACGGGTCATGGGTATTGATATTGGCAACGAGCAGACGGCTTATGCCATTGTTGATATCCGTGGAAACATTATTGCTGAAAACAGCTTTGAGACATCTGTTTTCCCCAACGTCAATCAGTTTGTATCAAAACTGGTGGATAGTATGATAGAATTGATGGAGGCCAATGGCGGCTTTATGTCTGTGCGTTCGGTGGGTATCAGTTGTCCAAGTGCTAATTTTCTGAACGGATGCATTGTCAATGCTCCCAATCTTCCATGGAAGGGGACCATCCCCTTGGCTGCCATGATGCGCGACCGTTTGGGTATGGCAGTGGCAGTGGCTAACGATGCACACGTAGCTGCCTTGGGTGAATTCAGTTATGGTACAGCCCATGGTATGAAGGACTTCATTGTGGTGTCACTGGGAATCGGCTTTGGCAGTTGTTTCTTTTCCCGTGGTCGCGGACATCGTGGCTTCCGAGGGTTTGCAGGAGAGGTAGGACATGCCTGTATTGTTGATCATGGTCGTAAGTGTGGCTGTGGCAAGGAAGGTTGTATGGAGGCCTATTGTGCTGCTCATGGTATTATTCAAACAGCCCAGGAGTTGATGGCTGAAAGCAATGCGCCTTCTCTGATGCGTGACATTGAGAATTTGACGCCGCGAGATATTACCGAGTGCTGTGAGAGAGGCGATGAACTGGCCATTGAGGTATATCGTCGTACTGGATATATGCTGGGTCTTGGTCTGGCTAATTACGCCAGTATCATCGACCCCCAGATGATCATTTTGGCGGGTGGTATCTCCAAGGCAGGCAAGTGGCTGTTAGAGCCTACGCGCCAGTCTTTCAACGACCACGTTTTTGGTAATATGCGTGACAGCATCAAGATTGTGCTGTCCCAGATGAACAATCGTGAGCGTGAGGTGCTGGGTGCTGCTGCCTTGGCATGGACCATTCCTGAGTATTCACTGTTTAAGTAGTGACAGGTGAAGCATGAATGTAGAGCGCATAACAGAGATTATTAATGCAAAACCCAATTTGAGTACCGCCCTCGGTATGGAATTTATCTCCACGCCTGAGGACGATACTTGTATGGCACGTATGAAGGTGGACGAACGAAATCGTCAACCATTCGGTTTTCTCAGTGGCGGTGCCTCACTGGCATTGGCAGAGAATGTGGCGGGAGTAGGTTCGTCAGCTCTCTGTCCGGGTTGTGCCTGTGTGGGTATCGAGGTCAGTGGGAGCCACGTTCAGGCTGTCAGCGAGGGTGACATCGTTTCTGCCTATGCACGTTTGCAGCATAGTGGCAAGACGCTGCATGTATGGCATGTCGAAATCAGGAATTCAGCAGACGAACTGATCAGCACCGTCCGCGTTACCAATTATATCATTAAGCAGAAGAAGTAGTCATGACGGGTGTCGCCCTTTTCCGTTTGCCATACAGCAGACAATGTACGATGGTATCGGGCGAGGTGCTCGAACTGCCTTCGTGTGGGGCACTCAGCAGTTGTCAGGGATTCGTTGTGGCTCCGTTTGCACCTTCTGCCATGAACCCTGTCCTGATGATCCGTCCAGACGAGGTGGAGGAGCTCTCGTTGGAAAAGGAAACCGATGGTCTCTCGAGATTATCATGTTTCCCTCTTCTGACAAGGATATCCAGTCTGTCTGTCCGAAATCCCCGACAGGAGTATCATATCGATTTCTGTAATTTCCACGCCCATCTGACGAATGGCGACTTCCAGAAACTCGTTCTTTCGCGTAGTATCGATATCGGAAGAACTGAGGATGTCTCACCCATCACACTTTTTTTACGGGCTTGTGAACGTTATCCTCGTGTCATGGCTTCGCTGGTCTATACCCCTCAAAGCGGATTGTGGCTCACGGCAACGCCTGAGATCCTGTTGTCAGGCACCAACCATGAGTGGCATACGATGGCACTGGCTGGTACGATGCCTTTTGCAGAAAGGGTGAGCTGGGGTGATAAGAATATTCAGGAACAGCGTTATGTGGCTACCTATATTACCCGTCAGTTGGAGCAGTTCACGGATGATTTTCGTGAAGAAGGACCCTATACCACTCGTGCTGGCCATCTGGCTCACCTGCGCAGTGATTTTCACTTTTCCCTGTCTGATGCCACACAGATAGGCGATTTGCTCCAGGCCCTGCATCCTACACCTGCTGTCTGCGGACTGCCCAAACAGGAGGCTTTCCAGTTTATATTGGAATATGAGCACGACCAGCGGAACTACTATAGTGGCTTCCTTGGTCCGTTGTTCGTTAACGGACAAACCAACTTGTTTGTGACTTTGCGTTGTATGCAGATTTTCGAGAACGGCTATCGGCTCTATGCAGGCGGCGGATTGCTGAAGGATAGTGTCGAAGAATTGGAGTGGCAGGAGACGGAGACGAAGCTCGATACGATGCGGAACTTGTTTTTAAAGACTGCGTAGTTCTTTAAAGACTGCGTAACATATTTGTATAATACGCTTTGAGTACACGCTCGTCCTCGGCTGCATCGGTGATGACTTCGAGGAGAACGGGACGCTGACTCTCTATATTTAATAAGGTATCAATACCCTGTTGCATCTCATCCATATTCTCTGCCTTCAAATAGACGACGTCATTCTGCAGGCAGATACCTTTGGCAGTAGTGTGGTGCGCTGCTGAGACAAACTTATCACGGGCAGGACTTTGTTCCAGACCTTTCAGCATATTAAAGATACCACCCTTGCCATTGTTTAGCAACAGGATGCGCAGGTTGCCTTTTAGGTTCTGATTCCAAAGGGCATTCTGATCGTAGAAGAAACTCAGGTCGCCAAGCACACAGACTATTCTCTGCTCCGAAACAACAGAATAGCCGGCAGCAGTGCTGAGTGAGCCCTCAATGCCATTTACACCCCGATTGCACCAGACGGGATGTTGTGCATAGATATTTGCAAGACGGATGGCAGTGCTGTTGGCGTAATGGAAAGAGCCACACAAAGAGTCAGCCCCATTGTGTGCTTCGAGATACTTCACTGCAGCCATCTGGGAATAGGCAGGCTCATAGGCCGACACCTGTCGGCGAACGTGTTCCAGCAGAGCTTCCCATAGCTGCACAAAGGGATGTGGCTGCTGTTCCAGCATAAAGCGCACCTGATCGGCCACGACATTTCCGTCGCCTTGTATGACGTGTGTCACGTTCATAAATGTATCAGTCACCTCGCCTGTCTCGTTCACTACCCACGTCTCCTTGGCTTTGCGCAAATAGTGTTTCACGCGTTTACTGACGATACTGCCACCTGTGTATAGTACAAAGTCAGGCACGTATTTTTCGTCATCATCTACCACCATCACGGCTTCGTCGAGTAGTGGATTCATGGGCTGGCCACTGATGAGCATCGGACGCTCTGCCTGCATGAACATATGCAGGGCATGGCTCAGCGTGTGGGGCAGGATATCGGCAGGCAACAGCTCTATCTTCCGTTCTTGGGGCAGTGACGACTGCGTGTATTCAAAGAGTGGTTCTGTAATAGGTACGTTGATATGAACTGGTGTATGACGTACGATAAGGGCTTCGTTGACAAGCCGGTTGCAATACCAGTGCTCTTCTTCGTTCCGCACTTCTGGCAGCGAAACGGCCCTGCACACAAAGTGCCCTAAGGCATCCGTCTGGGGGAGTGTCTGTCCGTCCAACTGGTCAATCCATTGTGGGGGACGATCAGCAGAAATCACCACTAAAGGAACGTGCTGGTAATAAGCTTCCGCCACAGCAGGAGCAAGATTCAGTAGTGCCGTACCACTGGTGACACAAACGACCACGGGCTCAGCCTCACACAATGCCATCCCCAAAGCATAGAAGCCTGCGCTGCGTTCGTCGGTTACAGGATAACAAGCAATGTCAGGGCATTCATTCAGATTATGTACAAGGGGTGAGTTGCGGCTACCTGGACACACCACAGCATGTCGTATTCCATGTGCCACCAACAGTGCTGTCAGGATATTGACATTCTCTTTGTTGCTATACATAACCTCTCCGCCCTTAATTTATAATTTTTAATTTTTAATTTTTCATCTTTCATCTTTAATATTTAAAGCTGCTGCCACCCACGAACTCACGCATGATGCTGGTGGGTGGAATCTCCTTGTCAGAGACAGGGAGGAAGTAGTGGATGAACTTCAGCAGCCGGTGGGCCTCGGCGTACTCAGCGCAGTTGCGGGGTACGGAGGCCAGAATGATTTCTGCATGGGTACGGAGTACGGCAAACTCGATGTTCAGCGCCGAGTTGAACATCGCATCGGCAGTCTCCTGATAGGGGAAAATCCATTTGTCTTCGGCCTCGCAGACGTTCTTCCATTGGGCAATGGTTTCCTGAGCCGTAAAGGCTCCCTTGTTATAGTCGCGGATGATGCGGCGCAGCAGACGGTTGTCGCGTGTCGGAATCCAGTTGTGGTCATCGAGTGAGATGCTGGTCAGTGCTGAGATATAGATCTTGTACTTCAGCGAGTCTTCTATCTTCTTGGTCAACAAGGGATTCAGTGCATGGATGCCCTCGATGATCAGCACCGTGTCGCCTCCCAGTTTGATTTTCTTACCGTTCCACTCGCGCTTGCCTGTCGAGAAGTTGTATTCAGGAATCTCCACGCGTTCGCCATTCATCAAAGCTGTCAGGTGATCCTCCAGCAGATGGTAGTCGACAGCTTCGATGTTGTCGAAGTCGTAGTCGCCGTTGGGTAATTTTGGCGTATCGACGCGGTTGACGAAATAATCATCTGTCGAGAACGATAGCGGACGCAGTCCACATGCCAGCAGCTGAATGCTTAGACGTTTGCAGAACGTGGTTTTTCCCGATGATGACGGTCCTGTGATGAGCACGATGCGGATGGGATTCTCTTCGGCGTGGAAACGACGGTCTATATCCTCTGCTATCTGTACGATTTTCTTTTCCTGCAGGGCCTCACTGACCTGAATCAGCTCTGAGGCGTGCCCTTTCAGGATGGCTCTGTTGACATCGCCGGCATTGGACAGACGCATGATGATGTCCCAACGGGTCTTTTCAGCAAACATCTCGTAGGTCTTAGGCATGTCGACCTTCTCGGCCAATATGGTGGGGTTATTCCAGTCGGGTACGCGGAGCAGCATACCGTCGTGGTAGGGCTCCAGTCCGAATACTTTCAAATAACCCGCACTGGGCACCAACGGACCATAGTAGTAGTCGGCAGTATCGCCCAGCATGTAGTAGTCGCTGTATATCTGTCCGCTGGTCTCCAGCAGCTTCACCTTGTCTGCAAAGCCCCGTTCGGCAAAGACGCGGATGGCTTCTTCGTTCGTCGCCTCAGTGCGTCGGAACGGCATGTCCAGATTCACTATCTCATTCATGCGATTGTAAATCTGTTCTACGTCGCCATCGGACAGCACCTCGTTGCCCTTCTTCTTGAAGTTACAGTAGTAGCCACGCGAGATGGTATGCTCAATGAAAAGCTTTGACCCGGGAAAGACGTCCTGCGTAGCTTTGTAGAGCAGGAAGCACAGGGAACGCACATAGACACGATGACCACTTCCCTCACGGGCGTCGAGGAATTCTACATCGCGATTCTGATAGAGACGGAACTTTAGTCCTTGCGAGGCATTATTCACTTTGGCCGAGACCACAGGGTAGGGGAGTTTGATGTCGTCGGCAAACTCCTGATAGACGTCTAATAGGGAGCATCCTTCAGGGAAACTCTTGGTGACGCCATTGTTCTTGCAGCGGATTTGTAGCATAGCAATGGAATTTTGTCTGCAAAGATACAAAATATTTGGGATTTTTTCCTATCTTTGCACAAAATTTTAGGAACATATGGAAAAAAGACAATGGAAAGAGATTAGGAAGTTCGAGGAGATTCTCTTCGAAGAGTATCATGGCATCGCTAAGATTACCATCAACAGACCGCACTATCGCAATGCCTTCACGCCGAAGACGACGTATGAGCTGAGTCAGGCCTTTGCGCTTTGCCGCGAGATGCAGCAGATCCGTGTGGTGCTGCTGACGGGGGCTATGTCGGAAGTGCCGGAGGGACAGCGCCCGGAGGACGTGAAACACGCCTTCTGCTCTGGTGGCGACATGCATGTCAAAGGTCGTGGCGGCTATATCGACGAGGATGGCGTGCCCCGCCTCTCTGTGCTCGATGTGCAGATGCAGATTCGCCGGCTGCCTAAACCCGTCATTGCGATGGTGAACGGCTATGCCATCGGTGGGGGCCATGTGCTGCATTTGGTGTGTGACCTGACCATCGCGTCCGAAAATGCCATTTTCGGGCAAACAGGTCCTAAGGTCGGTTCCTTCGATGCTGGCTTCGGCTCCAGCTATCTGGCTCGTATCGTGGGTCAGAAGAAGGCTCGCGAGATATGGTTCTTGTGTCGTCAATATACGGCAGCAGAGGCTGAACAGATGGGAATGGTGAACAAGGTGGTGCCTATCGAACAGCTTGAGGACGAGTGTGTGGAGTGGGCTGAGACGATGATGGAGCGTTCGCCGTTGGCATTAAGGATGATCAAGGCTGGTCTGAATGCTGAACTCGACGGACAGGCTGGCATCCAGCAGCTGGCGGGAGATGCCACCATGCTCTACTACTTCCTCGACGAAGCACAGGAAGGTGGAAAGGCTTTCCTCGAAAAGCGTAAGCCCGACTTCGATAAATATCCACAGATTCCATAAATTATGATTGACCACAGATTAGACGGATTTTTCGGATGAGTTATAAAATCGACATTGAGGAGCGCGTACTCCATTTCAAACAGCCAGCAGGTACCAGTCGTGGCGTCTATACTGAGCGCCGCATCTGGCTCCTTCGCGTGTCCGACGGTTCTGCAGTCGGAACAGGCGAATGTGCCCCGCTGCCCCAGCTCAGTTGCGACGACCTGCCAAACTATGCCGACGTGCTGCGCCACTTCTGCGACGATGTGGAGCGTACTGGTGAAATACCCTACGAAGCCCTCCGCGACTACCCCTCCATGCTTTTCGGCTTGGAAACAGCATTACTTGATTTGAGGAATCATCCATCACCCAACACCCACCACCCATCACCCATTCTCTTCTACACCCCCTTCTCTCGTGGCAAACAGGGTATTCCCATCAACGGTCTCGTATGGATGGGAACCTTTGAAGAGATGCAACAGCGCATCGAAGAGAAACTCAAGCAGGGCTTCCATTGCGTCAAACTGAAAATAGGGGCTATCGACTTCGATGCCGAGCTGGAACTGATTAAAAAGATTCGCAGCCGTTTCAGTCATCACGACGTTGAACTGCGCGTCGATGCCAATGGTGCGTTCTCCTTTGACGAAGCTTTGTACAAACTCGAACTGCTGTCGCAGTATGCCCTGCACAGCATCGAGCAACCCATCCGTGCTGGCCAGTGGTCGTTTATGTCCGAGCTATGTCGCGAGTCACCATTGCCCATCGCCCTCGACGAGGAGCTCATCGGTGTCAACGATCCTGACCAGAAGCGCCAGATGCTCAACATCATCCGTCCGCGCTACCTCGTGCTGAAACCTTCGCTGCATGGTGGCATGATGGGCTGTCGCGAGTGGATAGAAACAGCTCGCGACATGCGTATCGGCACGTGGATTACATCGGCTCTTGAGAGCAACATCGGACTGAATGCCATCGCACAGTTTTGTGCCAGCGTGTATGAAAGCTCCCCCAACCCCTCCCAAGGAGGGGAGATGATGCCACAGGGTCTTGGCACAGGTCAGCTTTTTACAGATAATATCGATATGCCTTTAGAGATAAGGGGCGACAAATTATGGTTAAGGGTTCATGGTTAAAGGTTCAAGGTGAGTTTAGAAGAGTTTCTTGCCGAATGGCACAACGATAGTCCCACGCTGTTGGTACATACCAGCGGCTCCACGGGACAGCCGAAGCCCATGCTCGTAGAGAAACGGCGCATGAAGGCCTCGGCACGCATGACATGCCGCTTCTTGGGACTGCAGCCAGGCGATACGGCTCTGCTTTGCATGTCGCTCGACTATATCGCAGGCAAAATGATGGTCGTCCGTGCCCTCACCTGTGGCCTGGAGCTTATCACTGTTCCACCCAGCGGAAACCCGCTGGGAACAGTGGCTGGGCATATTGATTTTGCGGCGATGGTTCCTCTTCAGGTTTACAACTCGCTTCAGGTTCCTGAGGAACGCGAATGCCTGAAAGCTATTCGTCATCTCATCATCGGAGGGGGTGCCATCGATGCTGAGCTGGAGCGTGCCCTGGCTGATTTCCCAAATCCTGTTTATAGCACCTACGGCATGACGGAAACGCTCTCACATATTGCCCTGCGCCGACTCAACGGCCCTGAGCGCTCCGACTGGTATACGCCCTTCGATGGCGTCCGTTTATCGCTGAATGATGATGGCTGCTTGGTCATTGATGCCCCTACTGTTCACGACGGAACTCTCGTCACCAACGACATCGCTGAACTGCGGCCCCCTCTCCAGTCGGAGAGGGCGGGGAAGGTGGCCTTCCGCATCCTTGGGCGCAAGGACAACGTCATCTGTTCAGGTGGTATCAAGATTCAGATTGAAGAGGTGGAACGCCTGCTGAGGTCTTGCGTGCGTGTTCCTTTTATAATTACCAAAGTGCCAGACGTCAGACTCGGCGAACAGGTTGTCATGCTCACCGAGTCGTCTGATACTGCAACCTTACAGGCCATTTGCCGTAACGTTCTTCCTAAATACTGGCTTCCGCGCCATATCCTCACCGTTCCGCATATTCCAATGACGGCTACAGGTAAACCCGCTCGTCACGAAGCGCAGCAACTGGCAACATCCCTTTGTGATAATGATGGTTTGGCGTTTTAGTCCAAATCGACAACAGTAATACCGGCGCCACCAAACTGAACGTGTTCATCGCGTGCCTTAGTGACATTGGGGACGGTATTCAGATACTGGCGAATCAGCTGGCGCAGAATACCTGACCCCGTGCCATGAAGGATGCGCACTCGGCTCATGCCTATTAGAATGGCATCGTCGATGAAGTGCATGACGGTGTCGACGGCCTCGTCACCACGCATGCCGCGCACGTCCAAGTCCTGATGGAAATTCTGCTTGCGGTCTTCCATCGTCGAGCGTGTCATCTTGCTGGTCTGCACAGCCAGATGGGCATGCTTATCTGCAGCATTCTCCCCTCCTTTGGAGGAGCTGGGGGAGGCAGTCCTTTCCAGTTGTTCCAGCTTCACCTTCGAACGCAACCCGCCGAAGATAACCGTGGCCTGCTTGCCCTGTATGGTTTCTATCTCGCCCACGCTGTTCGTACCCTTGATGCGCACGGTGTCACCCTTCTCCAAAGGACGGTTGGCATCGTCCAGACTCGCTTTCGCCCTGGCAGCCAGCTTCTCGCTGACGGCCTTCTGCTGCTGCCCTTTCTCAGCCTTGCGCTTTTCCTTACGGGCCTTGCGCTCCTCCATTTTCTGCAGACGCTTGGCAAAGTCCTCTTCGCTCATCAGTCCGCGTGTGTCGTCGTTGACCACCTGTTCGCGGAACTGCTGCAGCTCTTCGCGGACAATACGGGTGCGCTCCTTCTCGGCCTGCGCCTCCTTGATTTCACGGATGGTGTTCTCAATCTTCTGGTTGGCCTGGCGAATCAGTTCGTCAGCTTGTTCCTGGGCACGGCGCAGAATCTGCTTGCGCTCACGCTCAATCTCCTCCAGGTTCGTCTCGTAGCGCTGGATGTGACCTTCCAGCGACTTCTCGTGCTGGTGGATGGTCTGACGCTTGCCCTCCCAGTAGCGCTTGTCGCGCACAATGTCCTGCAGGTATTTGTCGCTTTGGATATATTCCGAGCCCACTATCTCCGAAGCGTCGCTGATGACTTCCTCAGAAATACCCGTCTTGCGGGCTATCTCAATGGCAAACGACGAACCGGGCTGTCCGATGGAGAGCTGGAACAGAGCCTGCATCTGATGACGGTCGTAGAGCATGGCTCCGTTGACAACGCCTTCATGGTCTTCGGCAAAGTGCTTCAGATTCTGATAATGGGTGGTAATGACGCCATAGGCCTGCTTCTGCCAGAACTGTTTCAGCACAGCCTCAGCAATTGCTCCGCCGATGGTGGGTTCCGTACCGCCTCCGAACTCGTCTATTAATAATAAGGTATGACTGTCGGCCTGCTTCATCATGTTCTTCATGTTCAGCAGATGGCTGGAGTAGGTGGACAGGTCATCGGCTATCGACTGCTCGTCGCCTATGTCAATCATGATGTTGCGGAATATACCGCATGTAGAGCGGTCACCAATGGGTATTGACAGACCACACTGCAACATATACTGCAACAGTCCCACCGTCTTCAGACACACCGACTTACCACCTGCATTCGGACCGCTAATGATAAGCAGCCGCCCTGCGTTGTTGTTTTTCGTTATAACGTTATTATGTAATTCCGTTATACCGCTAAGATTAATATCCAGTGGCACCACCTTTTTCTCCTGCTTCGCCAGCGAACGCTGCAACAGCGGATGGATGGCCCGTATCCAGTCGATGTGTGGCTGGTCCAGCACCTGCGGTTCGAAGGCCTGCATCTGCTCGGCCATCGCTGCCTTTGCCTGTATCAGGTCTATCTCGGCCAGGAAACGGTACGAGTCCAGCACGTCCTGCACGTGAGGTCTGAGCTCGTCGGAGAATACTGTTAGGATGCGGATGATCTCACGCCGCTCGGCAGCCTCCAGTTCACGCACCTTGTTGTTGGCCTCCACCACCTCGGCAGGTTCAATGAACACCGTCTTTCCGGTGGCTGACTCGTCGTGTACAATACCCTTGATGCGGCGTTTCAGTCCTGGTGCCACAGGAATCATCAGTCGGCCGTCACGCAGGGTGGGAGCAACGTCCTGAGCCACCAGACCGTCACGCTGGGCCGAGTGCAATATCGTATATAAGGTACGCGATATGGAGCCCGCTGTCTGTTCCATGTCGTGACGGATGCCAGCCAGCGTCATTGATGCCGAGTCCTTGATCTTTCCGAACTTGTCGAGTATCGAGTCGATGCGGCGTATCATGGCCGGGAAAGTCTGCACGTCCGATGCCAGACGTTGCAGGGCAGGGTAGAGGTATTCCGGTCGATCGTCGTCACCGTTATTCTTGTTCAGGAATTCCACGATTTTCCCTATTGTCTCCAGCGAACGCCGTAAGTCGTAGAGCTCGTCCTCCTCCAAATGGGTGTTCTCCATCTTGATGCGGGCCACCGACTTGCGAACGTCGAAGAAATAGTTCATCTCAGGCTTCTCTACAGCCTGTTGAAGCTGGCGGAATTCACGCATCTGCTGCAACCATTCGTTCACCATGGCTGCATCGTCAGAGAAAGCAATCTCGTCAGCACGTTCCTTGCCCAGCGTCGAAAGACAATGCTCCTTCAGCAACCGGCGTATTTCGTCGAATCCAACCTTAGATTCGTAGTTTTTCGGGTAAATCATGCCGCGAAATTACAAATAATAGTTAAAATCACAAAAATATTTAATCTTTAATCTTTAATATTTAATTTTTTTAGTACCTTTGCAGCCGCTTTCGAAGCTTCGAGCACTGGAGAGATGGTAGAGTGGTCGATTACAACGGTCTTGAAAACCGTCGTGCTGAGAGGCACCGGGGGTTCGAATCCCTCTCTCTCCGCTGGAGAAGATTCCAAAACTAGTTAAAACCCTGACTATCAATTAGTTAGGGTTTTTCTTTTACCCATAGAAAAGCACCCAAAAAGCCTTTTTTGATGTTAGAATTTGCGACTGGAAAGTTTTGCAATTTGCGACTGAAATTGTTGGTGTTAAGTAACTGATGTTCAACAATTTAAGTGTATCAAAAAAGATGGTTATCAATTTTGTTTGCAGGGCTTCTAAAGCCAAAAAAGATGGGTTAAGCCCACTAGAATTATCCATTATCATCAATGGAAGTAGGAAATACATTACCTTGTGGAAAAGCCGCGCGCGTTTGACCCCCGAGGGCAAGCGGCGTTGACCCCGGCGGGCAAAATTTGATTGACCCTCTGCGGCAAAATAAAAATGACCCCCTTAAAGCGATTGCTTTTTGGGGGCTTTTTTGTAGTTTTGTGTACTGTCCTGACTGACGGATTAACTCAAAACAACAGAATTCAATGACAAAGTTAAGAAATTTATTGAGATGTTACGCAATGGGAATGGGAATAAAAAGCATTGCAAGTGCTTTTTATGTCTCGCGTAACACAGTGCGCAAGTATGTGCGCAGGTATCAGGAAAGCGGACTGACAGTAGACCAGCTGATGTCCATGTCGGAAGAGAAGCTTCAGGAGATGTTCCTTGACGACCGTAACCGCTGCCGCAAGCCTACCCCTCGCAAGGAGGCACTGGAGGCGCTGGTTCCTGACTATGTGAAGCGGCTGAGCCGCAAGGGCGTAACCGTCAAGTCCCTCCATGAGGAATACCTCAGGGAGCATCCTGACGGCTATATGTATTCCAACTTCAAACGGGCGATCCGTCGGTACAAGTATCAGGTAAGGCCAGTGGGCCATGTGGAGCATCCGGCCGGAGACCAGATGTATGTCGACTATGCGGGCGACAAGCTGGAGATAGCAGATGCCGAGACCGGTGAGGTGCGCAGCGTGGAGGTCTTCGTGGCCATCCTGCCATGTAGCCACTACACCTACTGCGAAGCGGTCTGGTCGCAGAAGAAGGAGGACCTTATCGTGGCCTGCGAGAATGCGCTCCATTTCTTCGGCGGCGCTCCGACAGCCATCGTCCCTGACAACCTGAAGGCAGCTGTTACCCGCAGCGACCGCAACGAGCCTGTCATCAACGAGGACTTTGCCGCAATGGCCGAGTTCTATGACATGGCCGTGTTCCCTGCAAGGGCACGCCATCCCAAGGACAAGGCTCTGGTGGAGAATGCCGTGAAGCTGATGTACCGCTCGGTCTATGCGGACATAGAGGGTCTAGTCTTCCATGATCTCGCATCCCTAAACGAGGCCATCCGCAAGTCCCTGGAAGATTTTAACGACAGGAAGATGAGCGGCAGGAAGGAGTCCTGCAGGGAATTGTTTGAGGAAGTGGAGAAGGACTATCTCCAGCCTCTTCCCGCAGTCCGTTATCAGATGAAGGCGCGTAAGACGGTGACCGTCCTAAAGAACAGCTATGTGATGCTGAACAGGCACCACTACAGTGTCCCTAAGGAGTACATCGGCAAGCGCGTGGACATCATCTACGACTCAGACACCCTCCAGATCTTCCACGGCCTGAAACTGGTCACCTGCCATCAGCGCGACGACACGCCCTACGGCTATACGCAGAAGGAAGCCCACAACCTGCCTGGCAGGCACGGCTCTTACGAGAAGGACCTCGATGAGATCTACGAGCGTGCAGGGGCTATAGACAACATCCTGCTGAATTACCTCAAAGAGGTGACAGTCCAGAAGAAGTATCTTCCGCAGGCCTTCCGGACCTGCCGGGGTATTATGTCACTGGAGGGCAAGTACGGGCTTGCACGTCTCGTGGCAGCCTGTGCCTGCGCATCTGAGGGCCGTCTCTACGGCTACAATGAGGTCAAGGAGATACTGGAGCATGGTGATGACATGGACTTTATGCCATTGGATGGCGAGCACCCGGAATCCGCACCAGGCCATCTGCCGCAGACACACAGGAACATACGCGGCAGGGAATACTACTCAAATCTATCACTCAACAACAAAAAAGACAACGACAATGGAAACAAACAGTAAGACAGCACCGATAATGTTGGAAAAGGAACAAAACCAGGTCACGCTTGACCTGATGCGCAGAATGAGACTCACAGGTATGGCGGCAGCCTTTGAGGAGAGTCTCGCATCCACATATGCCGAGTCCATGACACCGGACGGCTTTGTCTCATGGCTCCTGGCAAGGGAATGGGACTATCGCTCCTCCGCTGCCATAGAGCGGCTCATACGCGGAGCCTCATTCCGCTACAACGCCTATCCGGAGGAGATAGACTACAGCTACAACAGAGGGCTCAGCCAGAACCAAATGGAACGGCTGCTCTCGCTCGACTTTGTACGTCAGGGACAGAATCTCTTCATCACCGGCTCAGCAGGAACCGGCAAGAGTTTCCTGGCGACGGCAATAGGCTATCATGCCTGCAAGAACGGAATCAGGACGCTGTACTCTAATACGTCGAAGCTTCTCAGCGCGCTCAAGGTGGCGAAGGCCAAGAACACGATAGAGTCAGAGCTCAAGAAAATCGAGCGATGCCAGCTGCTCATCCTCGACGATGCGTTCCTTGTACCTTTGGATGCCAAGGAGCGTCCGATACTGCTGGACATCATCGAAGACTGTCACGAAAGAAAGTCAATAGTAATGGCATCACAGCTGCCCGTAGAAAACTGGTATGATGCCATCGGTGACCAGGCAGTCGCTGATGCCGTGCTTGACAGAATCGTCCACTCGTCGCACCGTATAGAACTCACTGGCGAGAGCATCAGAAAGATGAAGGCCAGAAAGTAATCGGGCAAAATAAAAATGACCCCGTCAGTCAGGACTTTACAGGGGTCAAAACAAAAAGGTTTTCGGGGGTCAACGCCGCTTTGCCCTCGGGGGTCAAACGCGCGCGGCTTTTCCAGGTACTTAACTCCACTTGTTAGGTACTTGTCGAGAACGGTCTTATATGTACTAATGTCGTATGCCATAACAAACAATGATATTTCGATGGCAAAGATACAAAAAAGTTTTGTATTCGTAGTTTTTGACGCAACTTAAAATACAACTAAAATGGCTAAAAACGTGTCTTGCGTGGCTAAAAATGTGGCTAAAAGAAAAGAACCTAACTGAAAATCAATCAGTTAGGTTCTCTTTCTGTCGGGATTACTGGACTCGAACCAGCGACCTCGCGCCCCCCAGACGTGTGCGCTACCAACTGCGCTAAATCCCGATCGTTTGTGCAAGGATGGTGCAAACCGAAGGCAGAAAACTTGTTTTTTGCTGAGGTGCAGCCCATCTTCGCGGGGGATTTCCTTCGAAATCGCCCGCAAAGGTACGGAGTTTTTTTGAATCTTGCAAATTTTCCCCCTACTTTTTACTAAAAAGTTTTTAAAATCGTGTATTTCCTTGCTCAGTCACCAAATAATTAGTACCTTCGCGCGTTATTAATATAAACGTAAAAAGAATAATAAGGTCAAACACGATATATGCAATACCAACTAACAGCACCAAAGCTGCTGGACTATACGGTAACGCTGCCTGCATCGAAGAGCATTTCCAACCGTGCGCTGATGATTTACGCATTGTCAGGACGGAAGGTGTTGCCCACCAACCTGTCGGACTGCGACGACACGAGGGTCATTGTGAAGGCGTTACGCGACAACCCCTACGAGATAGACATCATGGCAGCCGGTACGGCCATGCGTTTCATGACGGCCCTGCTGTCGCTGAGCGAGGGCGAAGAGCACGTGCTGACGGGTACGGAGCGCATGAAGCACCGTCCCATCGCTGTGTTGGTTGATGCCCTGCGCCATCTGGGTGCCGACATCGAGTATGCCGGCGAAGAGGGTTTCCCCCCGCTGCGCATCCGTGGCCGCAAGCTGGAAGGCGGTTTGCTGGAGGTTCCCGGCAACATCAGTTCGCAGTACGTGTCAGCGTTGTTGCTGATTGGTCCCATGCTGAACGAAGGTCTGACGCTGCGCCTGAAGGGTGACATCATTTCGCGTCCGTATATCGACCTGACGCTGTGGACCATGCGCGAGTTCGGTGCCGATGCCGAGTGGAGCGACTTCGAGACCATCGAGGTGAAGCCACAGCCCTACCGGGAGCGTCCGTATCTGATAGAAAACGACTGGAGTGCCGCCTCATACTGGTACGAGATGATGGCCCTGTCGAAGCACCAGAACGACGAGCTGCGCCTGGAAGGTCTGATGGACGGTTCGAAGCAGGGGGACTCGTCGGTGCGCTACATCTTCAGTCTGCTGGGTGTAAAGACCATCTTCGAGACCACGGTACCGGGTGTTCCCACGACGGTGACGCTACGCCACTCAGGACGCTGTGTACCGAGGCTGGAGTACGACTTCGTCAACTCACCCGACCTGGCACAGACGTTCGTCGTATGTTGTGCCCTGATGAATGTGCCGTTCCACTTCCGCGGCCTGTCGACGCTGAAGATCAAGGAAACCGACCGCATCGAGGCGATGAAGAAAGAGATGCGGAAGCTGGGCTACGTACTGCGCGACATCAACCAGAGTGAACTGGTGTGGGACGGTGAACGCTGCGAGCCCGAGCTGGAAGCTGGCATCGACACCTACGAGGACCATCGCATGGCGCTGGCCTTTGCCCCTGCCGCCCTGTGCATCGAGGGTTTGCGCATCAACAACCCGCAGGTGGTAACGAAGTCGTATCCGAAATACTGGGAAGACCTAAAAGCCGCAGGCTTTGGAATTAAGAGTTAAGAATTAAGAATTAGGAGTTATCGCTTTGCGATTAAGAGTTAAAAATTAAGAATTAAGAAATGCAGTTTCTGCTGATAGTCATCATATCGCTTGTGGCACTGGGTGCCGTTGCTGCCCTGTTTTCGATAGGGGGCAAGGACGAGCCTATTGTCACGAAAGAGGGTGACTGTGCCTCGTGCAGCAGCAGAAGCGAGTGCAAGCTGGTGGAGCTGAAGGAAGACGTGAGAAGGAAGAAGGAAGAGGGAAGATGCAACCACATTCTCCAGACTGCAACCATCTTACTTCTTACATCATCCATCTTACTTCTCAGCGGCTGTTCGACGAAGAAGAATACTGCCAACACACGTCGCTGGCATGCCTTCACAGCCCGCTACAACACCTACTTCAACGGTTCGCAGGCCTTCATAGAGGGCAGTCTGGAGAAGGAGAACGGCAACAAGGACAACCACACGGAGCTGATACCCCTCTATACTGTCAGCAACAAGCAGAGCCGCGAACTGGGCAAGAGCAATTTCGACCGTGCCATCGAGAAGTCGGAGAAGGCCATCAAGATACACAGCATCAAGGCCCGTCCGGAATGGAAGAAGAGTCGGCGTAAGACAGAGAAAGACATCGAGTGGCTGACGCGCCGCGAGTACAACCCCTTCCTGTGGCGCGCCTGGCTGCTGCTGGGTAAGTCGCAGTTCCAACAGGGACAGTTTGAAGAGGCCGCCGCCACCTTCTCGTATATGATACGCCTGTATCAGGGTCAGCCGGCCATCAGGGGTATTGCCCGTGCCTGGCAGGCCAAGTGCTATACGGAACTCGACTGGCTGTATGAGGCCGAGGACGTGATAACCAAGCAGCGCCGCGACACCATGCACTACCGTGCTGTCACCGACTGGGACTACACCTATGCCAACTACTACATCCGCAGTCAGCGCTATGAAGAAGCTATCCCCTATCTGCGCAAGGTCATCAAACATGAGAAGCGTCGCAAGCAGAAGGCCCGCGAATGGTTCCTGATGGGACAGCTGCAGAGTCTGCTGGGTCAGAAGGAGAATGCCTACAACTCGTATAAGCACGTTATTCGCCTCAACCCACCCTACGAGCTGACGTTCAATGCCCGCATCGCCCAGACCGAGGTGATGGCCCGTGGCACCAAGAATGCCAAGGCCATGGTGAAGCGACTGAAGCGCATGGCAGCCTCGGACAATAACAAGGACTATCAGGACCAGGTGTACTACGCCATCGGCAACATCTGGCTGGCTGAGCGTGACACGACGAAAGCCATAGAGGCCTACGAAGAGGGTAACAAGAAGTCGACGCGCAACGGCATCGAGAAGGGTGTGCTGCTGCTGACGCTGGGTAACATCTACTGGGAAAAGGAGAAGTTCAGCGATGCCCAGCGCTGCTATGGCGAGGCTATTGGACTGCTGGACAAAGACCGTAAGGACTACAAGCAGCTGTCAGACCGTTCGAAGATACTCGACGAGCTGGTGCCCCATACCAGCAGTGTGGAGCTGCAGGACTCGCTGCAACGTTTGGCGAAGATGCCCGAGGAGCAGCGTCTGAAGATTATCGACCACATCATTGAAGAGCTGATCAAGAAGGAAAAGGAGGAAGAGCGCGCCCGTCAGGAAGCTGAGACGGAACAGATACTGCAGGAGCGGGAGGCCACAGGTAACAGGAACCAGCATCAGGACAATACACCACAGCAGCCGGTGGCACAGGGCAACGGACAGTGGTACTTCTACAACCCACAAGCCGTCAACCAAGGTAAGCAAACCTTCCAGCGCCAGTGGGGCAAGCGCGAGAACGTCGACGACTGGCAGCGCGTCAACAGAACGGTGGTGAATATGAACCCAGAGGAAACCTCCCCAAGCCCCTCCGAAGGAGGGGATGATGAAATGTCATCTGACTCACTATCAAATCAGACATCCCCTCCCTCGGAGGGGCTTGGGGAGGCTTCCCCTGCCGACAGCAGTGCCCTCGATCCCCACAAGCGCGAATACTATCTGGCACAGATACCGTTTACCGAAGAACAGGTGGCCGCCAGCAACGACCTCATCAAGGACGGTCTGCTCAACGCCGGCATCATCTTCAAGGACAAGCTCGACAACCTGCGACTCAGCGAACAGTGGCTCACACGCCTGACCAACGACTTCAGCGACTACGAGCAGAACGACCTGGCGTGGTATCACCTGTTCCTGCTGTTCTCCAGACAGGGGCGCACCACGGAGGCCGAGCGCTGTCTGGCCATTCTAAAGTCCGACTTCCCCGAGAGCCAGTGGACCATCCTGCTCTCCGACCCCAATTTTGTGGAGAACCAACGCTTTGGCGTACATATCGAGGACTCGCTCTATGCTGCCACCTACGACGCCTTCAAGGCCAACCGCCACGTGGAGGTGAAGTCGAACACGCAACTCTCGGAGAGTCGTTTCCCATTGGGCCAGCACCGTCCGAAGTTCCTGTTCATCGAGGGTCTCAGTCTGCTGAACGAAGGTAACGGACAGGCATGTACGGAGCGCATGAAGAAGGTGGTGGAAGACTATCCGCAGAGCGAGGTCAGCGAACTGGCCGGCATGATACTGCGCGGCATCCAGCAGGGTCGTACGCTGCATGGCGGAAGCTTCGACATCGGTGATATCTGGTCGAGACGCTCCTCAGAACTGGGCAGCGACTCCACGCAGGCCGATACGCTGGTCTTCGAACGCGAGACCAAATACGTCTTCCTGCTGGCCTACCAGCCCGACTCGGTGAACCAGAACCAGCTGCTCTACGAGATGGCAAAGTACAACTTCTCGAACTTCCTGGTGCGTAACTTCGACATCGTCACCGACCAGGACCAGAACGGGCTGTACCGCATGCTCATCAGCGGATTCCTGAGCTACGACGAGGCACGGCAGTATGCCCACCAGCTACATACCGTCGAGGGTGGTCTGGCAGACCTGCTGCACCAGTGCCGGAGCCTCATCGTCAGTGAACAGAACTTGCGTCTGCTCGGTACCACCTACAGCTATCGCGACTACGAGGTATTCTTCGAACAGCAGATAGAGCCCGTGGAGATTTCTACACAGCCTCTGCTGGAGGAGCCTGAGAGCATCACGCAGGAGGAAGACCCAGACGACATCGACGAGGGTGAGGAAGAAGGTGGTGACAGTCCGCAAGCCAGTGATGACGACCTCTTCATGGATGGTCCTGCACCACAGAGCACCAACACCGACGACATCTTCGACGATGACTTCTGGAGATGATTCTATCGGAATAACGGAATATCGGAATAACGAAATATCGACATAACGACATGACTAACGGATTGTTACTTTGGGCTGACGACGAGATGGAGCTGCTACGAGCCCATCTGCTCTTTTTGGAGAAGAAAGGATATGAAGTGGTGACAGTCACCAACGGCACCGATGCCGTCGAGGAGTGTCGCAAGCGGACGTTCGACCTCGTGCTGCTCGACGAGATGATGCCTGGCATCAGCGGACTGGAGACCCTGCAGCTCATCAAGGAGATTGCACCGCAGACCCCTGTGGTGATGGTGACGAAGAGCGAGGAGGAGGACATCATGAACCAGGCCATCGGACAGCAGATTGCCGACTACCTCATCAAGCCCGTCAACCCCAACCAGATACTGCTGACACTGAAGAAGAACATCCACCGGCGCGAGATTGTCACCGAGACGGTGCAGGCCGGCTACCAGCAGCAGTTCCAGCAGCTCAGTATGCAGATTATGGACTGTCGCACATGGCAGGACTGGACGGACGTCTATAAGCGGTTGGTACGCTGGGAACTGGAGCTGAGTCAGACGGAGTCGCAGATGACGGAGATGCTGGACATGCAGAAGCAGGAGGCCAACCGCGGCTTTGCCAAATTCGTGAAGCAGCACTACATGGACTGGATAGCCCCTACCAACCTCCCCCGACAGGGGGAGGCTCATGGCGCAGCAACCTCCCCCAATCGGGGGAGGCAGGAGGGGGCTCCCATGTTGTCCCCAGAGCTATTTAAGAATAAGGTATTCCCCTTGTTGAGCGAAGGCGAGAAGGTGTTTCTCGTGGTGCTCGACAATTTCCGCTACGACCAGTGGAAGATGCTGGAGGGTGAGTTGGCCGACCAGTTCCTAATTGACGAAGACGTCTACTGTAGCATCCTGCCCACTGCCACGCAGTATGCCCGCAACGCCATCTTCTCGGGACTGATGCCTGTACAGATAGAAAAGATGTTCCCCGACCTATGGGTAGACGAAGACGAGGAGGAGGGCAAGAACCTGAACGAAGAGCCTCTGATTCGTACACAGCTGGAGCGTTATCGCAGGAAGAACACTTTCTCATACCATAAGATCAACACCTCGACAGATGCAGACCGCTTCATGCAGCAGCTGAACACGTTAGCCAAGAACGACCTGAACGTAGTGGTATTCAACTTCATCGATATGCTCTCGCATGCCCGTACCGAGTCGAAGATGGTACGCGAGCTGGCCAACAACGAGAGTGCCTATCGCAGTATTACCCTTTCGTGGTTCCGCCACAGCGTCATCAGCGACCTGTTCCGTCAATTGGCACAGAGCGACTACCGCGTCATCATCACCACCGATCATGGTTCGATACGTGCCAACAATCCCGTGAAGATTGTGGGCGACAGGAATACCAACACCAACCTGCGCTATAAGCTGGGTAAGAACTTGGGATACGACGCGAAAGATCTTTTTGTCATCAAGGATCCGCACAAGGCCCAGCTGCCTGCTCCCAACCTCTCGACGAGCTACGTGTTTGCCACTGGTGACGACTTCTTCGCCTATCCGAACAACTACAACTACTACGTCTCATACTACCGCAACACGTTCCAGCACGGTGGCATCTCGATGGAGGAAATGATTATCCCCATTATCACGCTGAAGGGCAAGAAGCGGTAAAAACGGAATAACGGAATATCGGAATAACGAAATAACGAAAAAATGGAAATACGCATTACTGATATCGAGCACATTCGCGAGGCTGCACAGGAGTTTATCAAGCATATTGGCGACTACCGCGTGTTCGCCTTCTATGGAAAAATGGGAGCTGGCAAGACCACCTTTGTCAAAGCCATCTGCGAAGAGCTGGGCGTCAAGGATGTCATCACCTCCCCCACCTTTGCCATCGTGAACGAGTATACAACGGGAGAGGTAATTATCTACCACTTCGACTTCTATCGCGTCAAGAAGTTGGAGGAAGCCTACGACATGGGCTATGAGGAATACTTCTATAGCGGTGCCCTCTGCTTCATCGAGTGGCCGGAGCTGATAGAAGACATTCTGCCCGACGATGCCGTACGTGTCAGCATCAGCGAGCAGGATGATGGTAGCAGGGTGATTACCCTATAGCTATTTCACACGATAGATGCGGAACGACATAGGGGGCAGCTGGTCACTGACCACTGTCTGGCGCTTGTCGACAGTACAGGACAGGTTCCCTTCCTTAGGCGTGATGAGTTCCGGACGACTGATGCTGTTCTCGTCGTCCATGCCATCGTGACAGAGTGTCAGCGTCTTGACGGCACTTCCTGTCATAGCCTGCAGATTCAGGCTGACAGGCTGTTCTGTACGCGACGTGTTAGCCACCTTGACGATGACCTCCCCAGTATTCTTGTCGAAGGCAGCACTGGCAAAGAGCCCGTTCTGTCCCTCTTGGTTGGCTACAGGACGCTTGTCCATGGTCAATGGAAGCACGTGGGTGCCGGCATTGGTGGCATACATCTGCTGCACGTAGTAGCTGACGGTGCGGAACATCTGTGTCTGGTCGTACCATATCTGATCGGGGCGCCACTGCCAACCGTCGACATGTGCAAAGAGCGGAGCAGGGGTGGTCATGTGGACGATGTCGGCATTGCGCTCGAAGCCCGTCATGAAGGCGGCCTCAAGGATGGCTGCCTCGTAGTGGTTCCACTTCTTACCCTTGCCGTGACAGGCATATTCACCGGCAAACACCTTCGGACCCTTACGGTCGTAGCCGTCATAGCGCAGACCATGGGTGAGGAACCACTCCTCATCACGGTAGTAATGCTCGTCGACAAGGTCGGCCTTCAGAGCCTTCATAGCCTTCCAGCCATCCTCAAAGCGGAAGGTATTGTCAGGCACGTCCTCAGGCACAGGACCACTGGTACCAACTATCTTGATGTTAGGATACTTGGCACGGATGGCAGCCACAAAGGGTTTCAGACGCTCGTAGTAGAACTCACCCCACTGCTCGTTGCCCACACCGATATACTTCATGTTGAAAGGAGCGGGATGCCCCATCTCTGCACGCACCTTGCCCCACTTCGAGTCAGCAGGACCATTGGCAAACTCGATAAGGTCGAGGCAGTCGTCGATATAGGGCTGCAACTCGTCAAGGGGCACATGAGCATCTGCTTTCTCCCAGTTCTGATACTGGCAGGCCAGACCGACGCTCAGAATAGGCAACGGTTCGGCACCGATATCCTCAGAGAGCTGGAAGAACTCGAAGAAGCCGAGGCCGTACGACTGGTAGTAGTCGGGATAGTAGCGATGGTCGAACGTATGTTCCCAGCGGTTCTGGTTGAGCGGGCGGTTCTCGACAGGACCAATGGTATTCTTCCACTGATAGCGCGTGTCGAGGTCGGTGCCTTCCACGATGCATCCGCCAGGAAAGCGGAAGATGCCGGGGTGCAGGTCTGCCAGAGCCTGTGCCAGGTCGCGCCGCATACCGTTCTCGCGATTCTTAAAGGTATTGACGGGGAACAGCGACACATGCTCCAAGGCCACGGCGTTGCTGCCTTTGAGGAAGATGCGCAACTTGGCATGTTTCAGCGTAACAGGCGACGTGAGTGTCAGCGTGTACTTCCGCCAGTCGGCCGACGTGATGTCAAGCACTTCCTCCACCAATTCCTGACGTTCATCCATCGACTGTTCGTTGATGAGCTGGACACGGAGGGCGCCATCGCCTTTGGGAGCCTTGGCCCATACAGAAAAGCGATAGTGCTCGCCCTGCTGGACTCCTATGCCGAAGTAGCCCTCATTGACCAGTCCCGTGCGACGGTCCTGATGACCTGGGGCGGAGAGAACAACATAGTGGGGACAACGCTCGAAGGGGCCGTCGTCACAGACGTCGACACAGCCAAAGGCCTGCCAGCCCATCAGATGCTGGGGAAACTCGAACGAGCGGTTCTTGACCAGCTCGCCATAGAGTCCACCGTCGGCAGCATAGTTGATGTCCTCAAAGAAGATGCCATACATCGTAGACTGTATGGGTGCACCAAGCTTCCGGGTGTTGATGTCTAATACGTTTTGTGCTGTCGCAGCATAACCGCAGACAGCACAAAAGATACAAGTCAAAAGTTTCTTCATAACACTTACAGCAGTGCTTCAAATTTCTCCTGGAGCTTAGTCTTGGACTGGGCACCGACAATCTTGTCGACCACCTGGCCGCCCTTGAAGAAGATGATGGTGGGGATGTTGCGGATACCAAACTCGGCAGCCAAATCCTCGTTCTCCTCAACGTCGCACTTGCCGACAGTGACACGACCATCGTACTCCTGTGCCAATTCGGAGATAACGGGACCAACCATACGACATGGACCACACCATGTTGCCCAGAAATCAACTACTAACGGCTGTTCGCCATTCTTCAAACTCTCGAAATTCTCGTTTGTGATTGTTACTTCCATAATCCTAATTTACAATTTGACGATTTACAATTTACTTTTTATTTCTCAATTTTGCTATATACAAATACCGTGCCAATCATTGGGCGTTAGTTGATCTTGTACTCCAACGCTTCGTTCTGCTCGATATACTGAATGAGGTCGTAGCGCAGATTGACAGTCTTAGAATTACTGCGCAGCAGCACGTGTTTCTTACCTGTAGAGTCGTGCAACAGGAAGTATATCTGCGTCTGACCAGGATTAGACGCGATGATTTCGCCCAACTCTGCCACCACCTGATCGTCCAGCTGATCGGTATTCATCGAGATGGTGATGCGCTCGATGGCACGTTCCTTAATCGACTTCAGATACTCCACATTCTGCACCTTCAGCTGCATGATGTCACTATACTGGAAGCGGGGCTGAACCTTGGCGGTGACATAGACCGACGCGCCCTCGATGAACATACCGCTCCAACGTCCCCAGTCCTCACCGAAGAGAGCCAGCTCACCAGAACCCTCGAAATCCTCCAGCATGACAAAGCCACAGGGATTGCCACGCTTGTCGAAACGGGTGCGCACACTGGTCACGATGCCGCCGATGACGACATTCTCACGGTCTTTCAGTTGGTTGACATCCGACAACTCGTCGCACCGGGTGTTGCAGAGGTTGTCGAGCACAATCTTATATTCGTCCAGAGGATGGGCCGAGAGATAGATACCCACCAGTTCGCGTTCCTTGTTCAGACGCTCGATATCGCTCCAGCGTTCGTCGGTCTTGGGAATGGCAGGACGTTGTATTTCCACATCGTCGAAACCACCAAAGAGCGAGTTCTGGGCCTGCAGCTTCTCGGTCTGATAGGTCTGGCCAAAGCGCATGATAACATCAATGAACGTCTCACCCTTACCATTTTGGGCAAAGAAGTCCTCACGACGGATACCAAACGAGTCGAAACCACCACTGAGGGCCAATGCCTCAAAGGCCTTACGGTTGACCTGAGCGAAATTGACACGCTCCACAAAGTCGTAGATATCCTTGTAGAGTCCGTTCTTCTCGCGTTCGTCGATGATAGCCTGTGCCACACCATCGCCCATACCCTTGATGGCTGCCAAGCCAAAACGGATCTCACCATGCTGGTTAACACCGAATTTCTGGTACGACTCGTTGACATCTGGACCCAGCGTGGCGATGCCCATCTGCTTACATTCATCCATCAGCTTGGTAATCTCCGTGATCTGGTCGCGACGACGACTCATAATGGCGGCCATGAACTCAGCAGGATAGTTGGCCTTGAGGTAGGCCGTCTGGTAGGCCACCCACGAGTAGCAGGCGGCATGCGACTTATTGAAGGCATAGGAGGCGAAAGCTTCCCAGTCGCCCCAGATCTTATCGAGCGTCTTCGGGTCGTGCCCGTTCTTCTTGCCGCCCTCGATGAACTTCGGTTTCATGGCATCGACGATATCCTTCTTTTTCTTACCCATGGCCTTACGCAGGGCGTCGCTCTCACCACGGGTGAAGTCTGCCAGCAGACGACTTAAGAGCATCACCTGTTCCTGATAGACGGTAATACCATAGGTATCTTTCAGATATTTCTCCATCACAGGGATATCGTAGGTGATAGGCTCTTCGCCATGCTTACGACGAATGAACTGGGGGATATATCCCATAGGGCCCGGACGGTAGAGGGCATTCATGGCGATGAGGTCCTCGAAGACGGTGGGCTTCAGCTCACGCAAGTATTTCTGCATGCCTGCCGACTCAAACTGGAACGTACCAATGGTGCGGCCTTCCTGATAGAGCTTGAACGTCACTGGGTCGTCGATGGGGATATGGTCGAGATCGATATCAATGCCACGCGTCTGCTTGATAATGGCACAGGCTTCCTTCATCTCCGACAACGTCTTCAGACCCAGAAAGTCCATCTTGATGAGGCCCGTCGACTCGATGACGTGACCATCGTACTGGGTACAATTGGTCTTCGTGTCCTTGAAGTCGGGGTCGTCAGCAGTGCTGACAGGCACCCAGTCACTAATAGGGTCGCGACAGATGATGAAGCCACAGGCATGGATACCCGTACCTCGCACCGTGCCTTCGAGCATCTTGGCATACTTGATGGTGTTGGAGAGAGCAACGTCGTTGGAAGCCTCAGCCTCACGCAACTCGGGAACAGCTTTGATGGCATTGACCAGATTCATCTTCGGCGTCTTGCCGTCCACGTCGGGCAGACGGTCGGGTATGGCCTTGCACAGCGCATTGGAAACGGCCAAGGGCACCTTCTCTACACGCGCCACATCCTTGATGGAATTCTTCGTAGCCATCGTAGCGTAGGTGATGATATGGGCACAGTTCTCGTGACCATACTTGTCCTCTACCCACTTCAACACCTTACCACGGCCATCGTCGTCGAAGTCGGTATCGATATCGGGCAACGAGATACGGTCGGGGTTCAGGAAACGCTCAAACAGCAGGTCGTACTTTAGCGGGTCTATCTTGGTGATACCCAAGCAATAAGCCACCACGGAGCCTGCTGCCGATCCACGACCTGGCCCTACCATCACACCCAGTTCATCGCGGGCGGAATTGATGAAGTCCTGCACAATCAGGAAGTAGCCCGGGAAACCCATCGTCTTCATGATGTGCAGCTCGAAGCGGATACGGTCGTCAACCTCCTTGTTCCTATCCGTACCATATATTCTATCGGCACCTTCGTATGCCAGTTTGGCCAGATAGTCGGCCTCGAACTTGATGCGGTACAGCTTGTCGTAGCCGCCCAGCTTCTTGATTTTCTTCTCGCCCTCCTCACGAGACAGCGGATTCTCTCCGTTCTCGTCGCTGGTAAACTCGCGGAACAGGTCTTCCTCAGTGAACTTCTGCCGCCATTCCTCTTCTGTACCGAAATCCTCGGGAATGGGGAAGAAGGGCATGATGGGATCGTGGTCTATGCTGTATATCTCTACCTTGTCGAGAATCTCCAATGTATTACTGAGAGCTTCAGGAACATCAGCAAAGACGTCGTTCATCTCTTCGCGGGTCTTGAACCACTCCTGCTTAGAGTAGAGCATACGCGTCGGATCGTCCAGGTCCTTCGACGTAGCCAGACAGAGCAGATGGTCGTGGGCCTCAGCATTCTCCTGGTCCACAAAGTGGGCATCATTGGTGCAAACGAGTTTAATACCATACTCATGGGCCAACTCTATGAGTACCTTATTAGCCTGTTGCTGCAAGGGGAACGTCTCGCGATTGGCACGAATGGTCGGGTCTTTCACCTCATGGCGCTGCAGTTCCAGATAATAGTCGTCGCCAAACACACGGTGATACCATTCAATGGCTTCGCGGGCACCGGCAATGTTACCGTCAAGAATCTTCTTGGGTACCTCACCGGCAATACAGGCCGAGCAGACGATGAGTCCCTCATGGTAACGTTCCAAGTCTTCGCGGTCGGTGCGAGGACGCATATAGAAACCATCAGTCCACGAACGCGACACCAGCTTGATGAGGTTCTTGTAACCCTGATAGTTCTTGGCCAGAACAATGAGGTGGTAACCGCTCTGATGTTTCTTGTCATCGCGCAACAGCTTCGAACCATAGCGCGACACATACATCTCACAGCCGAAGATGGGTTTGAAGGGTTCCAGTCCTTCCTTCTTACGACCCTTGTTGATGCCACCTACGTAATCATGAAATTCCTTGATACCGAACATGTCGCCGTGGTCGGTCACTGCCATACCGCGCATGCCGTTGGCAACGGCCTTGTCGACTAGTCGTTTGATACTCGACTGACCATCGAGAATAGAGTAATATGTATGTACATGAAGATGTATGAAATCTTCCATAAAATGCTTGTTTTGGGGTTTTCGAGGCGTAAAGTTACTATGAAAAGGCGAGATAACCAAAAGAATAACGTGAAAAATTTGTAAGATTGATAAAAAAAGTGTACCTTTGCATATTGAAAAGAAATGTATTGAAACAAATCTCATGGGAGAAAGAATCAAAAAACTCAAGAAGATACGCATCCACCGCGAAGGTACCAATGAGCTGACGCTAAGCATGATGGCCCTGATAGCCATCGGACTGGTGTTGTGGTTCTATATCGACAACCCCATACCTTTCTGGCTGTTCGTCGTGGTATTTGGTGCTGCCTGGGCGATGGCTCTCAATTTCTACCGCTGTCCTATCCGCTACTTCAATGGCGACACAGAGAAACTGGTGGTTGCTCCTGCTGACGGTAAGATTGTGGTGGTGGAAGAAGCTGAGGAGAACGAGTACTTCCACGACAAGCGTTTGATGATCAGCATCTTTATGAGTCCGCTGAACGTTCACGCCAACTGGTTCCCCGTAGACGGTAAGGTGAAGTTTGTTCACCACCAGAACGGCAACTACCACAAGGCTTGGCTGCCCAAGGCCAGTGAGGAGAACGAACATGCCGACATCATGATTACCACACCCGATGGTCAGGACATACTGGTACGTCAGATTGCCGGTGCTTTAGCTCGCCGCATTGTCACCTATGCCAAGGATGGCGAAGAGTGCTATATTGATGAGCACTTAGGTTTCATCAAGCTGGGTTCACGTGTCGATGTCTATCTACCGCTGACAGCTAAGGCTTGTGTGACGATGAATCAGCCTACTATTGGTGACCAGACAGTCATAGCAAAGCTGGCATAATGTTTAATCTTTAATATTTAATCTTTAATGTTAAAGAAGCATATTCCCAATACGATTACCTGCCTGAATCTGATTTCAGGATGTATAGCAACTTATTTTGCTTTCCAGGGCGACTATACACTTGCACTGCTGTTTATTGTCATCGGTGCCGTCTTCGACTTCTTCGATGGCTTGGTGGCCCGCCTGTTGCAGGTATCGTCGCCCATCGGCAAAGAGCTCGACTCACTGGCCGACTGCATCACCTTCGGTTTTGCACCCTCGGCTATGGTGTTTGCCCTTTTGTCGTCCTTCCACATTCACATTGTCATTATTCCGTTCCTGGCCTTTATCATGGCGGCCTTCTCGGCCCTGCGACTGGCCAAGTTCAACCTTGACGAGCGTCAGGCATTGGGATTCATCGGACTGCCCACCCCAGCCAATGCCCTGTTTTGGGGAGCACTCATCGTGGGCAATGGCGATGACATGGTCGGATTGCCCTATGCACCTTATCTGATACTGGCTGCTACCTTTGTCAGCTGCTACCTGCTGGTAAGCGAGATACCGATGTTTGCCTTGAAGTTCAAGACATGGGGATGGAAAGGCAATGACATCAAGTACATCTTCCTTGTCACTTGCGTTCCCCTGCTGATTCTTCTCCAGGTTAGTGGTCTGGCAGCCATTATTGCATGGTATGTCATACTCTCTATTGTTCAAAACTCCCATAAAAGAAAATAACTATTTCCCCACTATGTGCCTATGCTTAAAGGTTTGATATGGATTATCCTCTTTGTATTTTTCCTCATTGTATTCTTTGTCCTGCTGTCATGGAGTATCATTGTTAAGACAATCAAGAACATGCGCCGGGCCGTCCAGGACGCTGCGGACTTGAAAGAACAGCGAATGCGTGACGAAGTAGGCCGTCAGCGCCAACAGTACAGCCAGCGCCAACAGCCCAGAAATGCGCAGTCGGCACAGAGCACTCAAAGTACCCAGTATTCCCAAAGCACTCAACGTGAAGAGCCCCAGCAAGAAAATGCCCGTCGCACACAAACGGCAACGGGCGAGACCATTATCGACCATCATCATGAGAAGCGTGAAAGCCGCAAGATATTCGACGACGCCGATGGTGAATACGTAGAATTCACAGAAGAGGCATGACAACTAAGCCGTTCTCGGCTTAGTTGTGCACTAACGTTCCAATTTCCTCACCATCCATTACTTTCTTCAGGTTTCCTACTACGTCCATGTTGAAGACGTAGATGGGGAGATTATTGTCCTGACACATGCAGATGGCAGTCAGATCCATCACCTTCAGTCCTCGCGCGAGTACCTCTTTATATGTTATAGCATCAAACTTCGTGGCTGTCGGGTCCTTCTCGGGGTCGGCAGTATAGACACCATCCACGCGGGTACCCTTCAGCATGACGTCGGCCTCAATCTCGATACCACGCAGCGACGAGCCTGTATCAGTTGTGAAATACGGGCTGCCCGTGCCTGCCGAGAAGATGCAGACGTAGCCCTGCTCCATAGCCTCGATGGCCTTCCACTTGGTATAGAACTCACCGATAGGCTCCATGCGAATGGCTGTCAGTACCTTGTTCTTCACACCGACAGCACCCAGAGCAGAGCTCAGTGCCAACGAGTTGATGACAGTAGCGCACATACCCATCTGGTCGCCCTTTACACGGTCGAAGCCCTTTTGGCTTCCACTGAGTCCGCGGAAGATGTTACCACCACCGATGACGATGCCTATCTGCACGCCCATCTCGCTCACTTCCTTAATCTGCTTAGCGTAGTCACTCAAACGTTCAGGGTCAATACCATAGCCCTGCTTGCCCATCAGGCTCTCGCCTGAGAGCTTCAATAGAATTCTTTTAAATCTTGCCATAATCTTTTCAATTATTCGTTATTTCGTTATTACGTTATTTCGATATTTCGTTATTACGATGTCAGGCTAAATGATAAACTGCACCTCCTTAAAGGCATAGCGTCGTTCCTGGCCGTTATCGTCGTGCAGCACGAGATGGCCATCGTCCTCCACATCTATCAGTTTAGCCATGAAGACGCCGTCCTTGTCTGCATACGGATGATAGCCCTGCCGGCGATAAAGCATGGAACAATATTGCTGATGAAGATCCTGTCCCAAATACTTTTCAAAAGCACGCAGAATGTCCAGCAACAACTGCTCTCGGTCAGTCTCACGCTCATAAATCTGCCATAGCGACACAGGATTAGGCGCATCACTATGAAACTCGCGCTGGTTGATATTTAACCCTACGCCAATGATACTGTCCTTGATGACGTTGCCCTTAAGCGTATGTTCTATCAATATGCCGCAAATCTTACCATTTCGCCAGTATATATCGTTGGGCCACTTGATGCTCAAGTCGCCAATGAATTGTCCCAATGCTTCACAAATAGCCAGTGAGATGGCCATGGAGATGTAAAACTGCTTGGTCGCTGGAATATCCGTGGGATGGATAAGCATCGAAAACAACAGGTTCTTGCCCCGTTCCGATTCCCATCGGTTCGTGCCACAGCCCCGCCCTGCCGTCTGATAGTCAGCCCAGACGACTGAATCACGGGAAGTGTCACCGTGCTCCTTCAGCCATCGGTTCGTGGAGTCCGTCTCGTCAATATGAATGATTTCCCATTCCATGATGCAAAGATAATAAAAAAATGAGAATTAAGAATTAAGAGTTAAGAAAAAATGTGTATCTTTGCATCATGGAAGAAAAAAATAAAGACGAACAGTATATGCGGAAGGCCTTGGCCGAGGCGCAGCAGGCCTTCGACGAGGGCGAGATACCCATTGGTGCGGTAGTAGTGTGTCAGGACCATATCATTGCCCGTGCCCATAACCTGACGGAGACGCTGCACGACGTGACAGCACATGCGGAGATGCAGGCCATCACACAAGCTGCCAATGAACTGGGCGGGAAATACCTCACCGACTGTACCCTCTACGTCACCGTAGAGCCCTGCACCATGTGTGCCGGAGCCCTCGGCTGGTCACAGATACCCCGTATTGTCTATGGCTGTCGTGACGAGAAGCGCGGCTACAGCGGCTATGCCCCCCACGCCCTGCATCCCCGTTGCACCGTAACCGCCGGCGTCCTCGAAGACGAGTGCCGCCAGCTGATGCAGCAGTTCTTCAAGGACAAAAGGTAACTTCTGCTGTATCTCAAACAGCGTCTTTGCTCATATCATAAACATGATTATCAAACTTTTGATAATTATAATTTTGATAATTGCAGGAAAATGTTTAACTTTGCAGGCAATAAGTATGTAAATATCAGTATATGAAGAATCCGTTTGTAACAAAAGGCTATGCAGGCCCAGAATATTTCTGTGATCGTGTCAAGGAAACCGAAGACTTGCTGAAGATGCTTACCAATGAGAACAACATGGCACTTATCTCACCGAGAAGACTGGGTAAGACAGACCTGATTAAACATTGTTTTGCACAACAAGAAATCAAAGACACATATTACACCTTTATTATTGATATATATGCAACTAACTCTCTAACAGATTTCGTGGAGGTGTTTGGCAGGTCTATCTTTGAAGAACTGAAACCGTTGGGAAGAAAGGTATGGGAACGTTTCTTTAATAGCATCAAGTCAGTTCAGCAGCAGATCTCTTTTGACATTAACGGCAATCCTGTTTGGGGAATCGGTCTCGGCAATTATATCAATCCTGCTACGACTCTTGAAGAGATATTCAAGTATTTGTGTACTGCAGACAAACCCTGTCTGGTTGCCATTGATGAGTTTCAAAAGATTACAGAATATCCTAATGGACAGAATGTCGAGGCGGCATTAAGAACTCACATACAACAATGTCCCAATGCCACTTTCCTCTTTTGCGGTTCAAAGCGGCACCTGATGACAGAGATTTTCCTTTCACCCTCACGTCCGTTCTACCAGTCGGTGGTAACTATGGGCCTGGATGTCATTTCAGAAGATAAATACTCCGCTTTTGCCATTAATCTGTTCGAAACGTACGGCAAATCACTTGATGCAGATGTTGTCCAACAAGTGTACCAGCGATTTAACGGTGTTACTGCCTATCTGCAAAGAGTGATGAATGTTTTGTTTATGAACACGCCGAAAGGGGAACACTGTACAGCTGATATGATAGATGATGCCATTGAGTTCATCATCAATCTAAACGCAGAGCATTATGAAATGCTCTTTAGCCAGATGTCAGAAAAGCAACGTATCACTTTCATAGCGATAGCCCAAGAGGGACGGGCAAGAAATATATCCAGTGGTCAGTTCGTTCGCAAGCATCGCCTTGTTTCTTCAAGTTCTGCAGTCTCAGCCGTCAGAGGATTGATGGAAAAAGATTTCATTACATGCGAGCATAACGAGTATTATGTTTACGACTACTTCTTTCCTATTTGGATGAAGAAGAAGGGATATATTGTCTGATAATGCCGAAGTATTTGAAATTAGTGCAGGAGTATGAAAATAATACGGGAGTATTTTTCAATAAGGACCACTTAATTTTCAATAAAGGCATCTTAATTTTCAATAAAGGCATCTTATTTTTTAATAAAGCCATATGCGATAAGCAAGCAGCCCACCCGCTTATCGCTCGAAGGCGACGAGCGATAAGCAGAAGAGCCACGAGGAGTTCACTCGCGGGCCACGAGCGATAAGCAAGCAAGGCGCGAGCGATAACCTAAAAAGACAGGGCAAAAAAAGAAATCGGGAGGCAAGCCCAGCGGCTACCTCCCGTTTTTATTATCTGCTTAAATGCTATTTACTCTGGATAAAACTCATCCCAGCCATAACCTAAGCTACCAGCCGTTACAAAGAACTGAAGGCCAAGAACGACCACACCCTTATAATTGCCAGTATACATGAAGCAACCATAGTCAGGATCGAAAGCGAAACTGTCATCCTCCTGCCAGTAGCCTAAGTCACGTACACTGACAGTACCATAAGAACTTAAAGTGAACGGAGTGGTCTGGGCCTCAACGCGGAAGAACTGAAGCTTGTCATTCTGGTCTTCACCAGTCTTGTCA